>DGYMJ06203__coassemble_315_pt1 | contig 49114 bp, 34 predicted proteins | sample DGYMJ06203__metabat2_high_PE_023 | metagenome-assembled genome bin DGYMJ06203 | reverse complement strand
TCGTGTTGGTAGCTATCGTCTTCATGGTGGTATACCCCATGTGGTTCATCATCATTGCTTCCTTCTCTGATCAGCATGCAGTTTCTGCTGGGCAAGTGCGCATTTTCCCGAAAGGGATTAGCCTCTATGGTTACCAAAAGCTCTTCTCCGATGCCCGAATTTGGACTGGATACAAGAACACCATCATTTATGCAGTGCTGGGAACCTTGCTCAACCTGTTAGTGACCATGCCAGCTGCTTTTGCGATGAGCCGTCGCGAATTTAAACCACGCCGCGTCCTCATGTTCCTGCTCACCTTCACCATGTTCTTCTCCGGCGGCATGATTCCGTCCTACTTGCTCATTAAGAGCTTGGGCATGCTCAACTCCATGTGGGTATTCATCATTCCAGGTGCTATGAGCGTGTGGAACTTGATTATTGCTCGCTCCTTCTTTGAAACCTCTATTCCGGAAGATTTACACGACGCAGCCCAGATCGACGGTCTCAGTTATTTCGGCTATTTCATGAAGATTGTTCTGCCACTGTCTACTGCTATTCTGGCAGTGATTGGTTTGTACTACTTCGTCGGCCACTGGAATGACTACTTCACAGGCCTGATCTACGTCAACGAACAAGATAAGCTGCCATTGCAGAATGTGCTACAACAGATTCTGTTGGCAAACCAGACCAACCAAATGGGTCAGGATTCTGCTCTCAGTGGTGTGGAAGCACAGCAGTTTGCTGATCAGATTAAGTATGGAGTGATTATTGTGGCAACGCTGCCACTGCTTGTCATTTACCCATTCCTTCAGAAGTACTTTGAAAAGGGCGTCATGATCGGCGCAGTGAAAGGCTGATAATAATGGGATATTCGATGTGGCTGAACCAAGCTTGGCTTTCTCAGACATTAGCCAACCGAGTGTTTCACATTGAACTGATCGGAGTTAGCGAAGATACTGTATCGTTGCGTTTGCGTAGCGAAATAGCACAGTGGCTTCATCTTCCACTGGTAACTTCTGCTCCCAAGAGCACTCAACCGGCAGTCACTTTGGTGTGCGATGTTCGCAGCTCTCTGGACGAAGAAGGCTTCCACATTGATGTAGCACAGGATGGAAATGTGCGTATTGAAAGTTCCTCGAGTAAAGGGCTTTTGTACGGTTTCTACGCGTGGCTTCGCGATGTTGGTCTCAAAGCCGAGCACAGCCACACCGAAATCCCTGACCAAAAACTGAGAATGATCAACCAGTGGGATCAAGCAGATGGCTCGGTTGAACGAGGGTATGCAGGAGAATCCATCTTCTACGGACGATGGGGAAGCAACGTTCATGCAGAGTTCTTCGCCTTCCCTGAGCGCAGCGCAGCAGATGTTTTTCGAGGTGACATATCTCGAATTCGCGACTATGCGCGCTTCCTTGCATCTGTGGGAATCAACGCCATCAGCTTGAACAACGTCAATGTTCGCTCATATGCTACACGGTTCATTGTGGAACCGTACCTTCAGAGAATTGCTGAAATAACAAGCATCTTCAGCTCGTTTGGAATCAAGAGCTTCTTATCTGTGAACTTTGCAGCACCCAAAGTAATCGGCAACCTCACGACCTCTGATCCGTGCGACAAAAAAGTAATCGCATGGTGGAAAAAGGTGGTCGACCACATCTATGAAGTCATCCCTGATTTTGGCGGGTTTGTTGTCAAAGCAGATTCTGAAGGAGAACCAGGGCCTTATCAATATGGCAGAGACCATGCCGACGGTGCTAATCTCTTTGCTCGAGTACTCGCGCCTCACCACGGCATCGTCATCTGGCGAGCCTTCGTCTATAACTCACACACCGACTGGCGAGATCGTAGCGTAGACCGAGCTCGAGCAGCATTCGACAACTTCGCTGCACTCGACGGAAAGTTTGACATTAACGCTGTTCTCCAAGTGAAGTTTGGCCCTATCGATTTCCAAACGCGAGAGCCACTCAGCCCACTTCTGGCACGAATGCAGAAAACAAACCTCATCATGGAGTTTGAAATAACTGCGGAATACCTCGGCCACCAGATCGATGTGAACTACGTACTGCCACAATGGATTGGTATGGCATCATGGCAAAGCCCAGAAGGAAGCATTCGTGAACGCTTACCACGTGTTGCCAGACAGCCACAGTTCACTGGTTTTGCCGCCATCTCCAATGTGGGGATGGATGAGAATTGGACAGGAAATACCCTCGCCCAAGCAAACCTCTACGGTTATGCTCGCTTCTGCTGGAGCAAGAGCCTGACATCGCAGGAGATTGCCCATGAATGGGTAGGTTTGAGCTTCGAAAACTCAACAACAGCAACCAAGCAAGTGATCGAGTCGATCCTCAACCGCTCAAATAAGGCCTACGAAGATTACTGTGCTCCTCTGGGAGTAGGCTTCATGGTCAACCGAAACGGTCATTACGGGCCTGGTCCTGACGATTATGAGTTTGACCGGTGGGGAACCTATCACTACGCCGACCGCGATGGAATCGGCGTCGACCGCACAAGTGCAACAGGAACAGGGTTCGTCGGCCAATATCCATCCCTCTATTCCTACTTGGAGAAGCCTCAGACAACTCCTGATGAACTTCTCCTCTTCTTCCATCACGTGAACTACACCTATCGCCTCCATTGTGGTGAAACAGTGATTCAACACATCTACAACACGCATTTTGCAGGTGTGGAAGAAGTCGAAAAATTCGTAGATGAGTGGAATAGCATTCAAGGCGATGTAGAGCAACTAGACTGGGAAAACGTTGCCGAACGCCTTCGCAGACAGAAGGCGAACGCAATCAACTGGCGAGACCAGATCAACACCTTCTTCTGGAGACTCAGTGGCATCGCCGACGAACAAGGACGTTCTCTATACTCCTAAGGAGTAGCTATGTATATCCAGCCTCAATGGCTTGCCAATAATGCAATCATTCAACGAGACAAGGCGCTGATAATCTCAGGAAAAGCGCAAGCTGAACAAGAGATAGGCCTCTGGCTCGACGATGCCCTTGTTGACGACGTGATGAGCGATGAAGAAGGGCATTTCTCACTCACCCTTCCTGCGCATGCAGCAGGAGGTCCTCACATCCTGCGGGTAGATAGCGGTGAAGAGAGCTGCGTTTACCGCAACATCATGTTCGGCGATGTGTGGCTGCTCGGCGGTCAGTCAAATATGCAATTGTGGACTCGCAGGCTCGAATCTCGTTTTGGGAAGGAGTTTGAACAGGCGGGTGATCCTCAGGTTCGTTATTTGCGTATTGAGGAGGCTCAAGCTTGTGATGGGCCGAAGAGTTGCCTTCCACACTGTCAGTGGGTGAGTGTGGGCAAGGATGATATTTCTCATGAGTCTGGTGTTGGTTTCTTTTTTGCGCAGTATATGAGGAAGGCCAGTGATGTTCCTCTTGCTTTGATTGAAACTGCAATTGGTGGGACGCCTGTGGAGACGTGGATTGATCGTGGCAGGTTGGAGCGTTTAGGTTATTTCCCTCAGTGGGCGGAGCAATATGCGCAGCCAGGTTATGCGAAAGCGTCTCATGAGGTGTATGAGAAGGCAAGTCGTGCATGGTTGGCATTGGTTGATCAGTATGACGTTGGGCTGAAGGAGGGGTGGAGTTCTGTTGACTGTGATGATTCCACGTGGAACAGTTCTGGGCTTGAGGCGCTGAATTGGCATAACCCACTGTTGTGCGATGCGGGCGTGGTGTGGATCAGAACGCAGGTGAGTATCCCCAAACATGCTGTGGGGCAGCGAGGAATGCTTCACTTGGGGACTGTTGTTGATCAGGATGTTGTTTTCGTCAATGGGCTCACAGTGGGAGAAACCGGGTATCGTTACCCTCCGCGTGATTATGGGATTGACAAGCTTGCGGCAACGATGACGATAGCTATTCGGTTGCGTATTGATGGTGAGCGTTGTGGTGGCTTTGCTGAGGGGAAAGAGCGAACTCTCAGCCTTGTTACTGACAGTGGGGAAGAGGTTCTTGTTGACCTTAATACTGTGCAGTGGAAGTACAAGCGCAGTGTGAGTGTTGAGCCTGCTCCCCAGCAGTTCTTCCTCTATAACGTTCCCTCTTCCTGCTATAACGCCATGATCGCACCTTTGCAGGGGATGAGCATTGCAGGGATTGTGTATTACCAGGGCGAAACAAATGCCACTTGCACTCCTGAGGGGTATGCAGCGAAGATGATGCTGCTCGTGCAAAGTTGGAGAGAAGTTTTTGCTGATCCTTCTTGCCCCTTTATCGAGGTTCAATTGCCCAACATCGCTTTTGAGGCGGATGGGTGGGCACGTTTGCGTGATGAGCAGCGTCGCCTGTTGAGTCTGGATCATACGGCTATGGTGACCTGTTATGACGTCGGTGAGAACAATGATCTTCACCCTGTGGATAAGAAAACGATTGGTTACCGTGCGGCGCGAGCAGCATTGGTGATGAAGGGTGTGAGTGATGCAGAGGCGATGGGGCCTCTGGTTTCTCATGCTGAACTCACGGATGAGGGGATTCAGATTTTCTTTACTCATGTGGGGCAGGGACTTGTTGCGAAGGCTGCTTTGAGTGTGCAGCTTCTTCGCCCTGAAGGGTGGAAGAGGTTAAGTGCGACGATTTCCTCGAATAGGTCGTTGTTTGTTGCTCTGCCTGCTGATTTTCACGTGGAACATGGAGACGTGTTGCGCTTTTTGTGGTCAGAAGCTCCGGAAATAGCGTTGGTGAATAGTGAGGGTTTGTTGGCCAGCCCTTGTGAAATTCGTGTGGATTAAGGTTCATGATGCGTCAGAGTGTGCAGCTGTGGGATCACTGGCAAGTTAATGACACTGGTAATCTGGAGAGCTCTTCAGATTGGCAGGACGTGACATTGCCGCATGATGATGCCATTTCCCGGCCTTTAGAGCCTGCTATGGAGTGGGGAGTGGATCAGGCTTTTCGTAATGCTCGCCGGCTTTTGTGGTATCGCAGGCTCATTACTATTCAGCAGCTGCAAGCTCATACTCGTTATTTTCTGACGAGTGATGGGATGTATGAGAATGCTCGCGTTTTTGTGAATGGTCACGAGACTGGGGGTCATGCTTACGGCTACTCGCCTTTTGAGATTGACATTACGCACTACCTTCAGCCAGGAGATAATGAGCTTCTCATTAGTTTGGACACTCGTGAGGTTCCTACGGACCGGTGGTATTCCGGTGCGGGAATCTACCGTGCGGTTGCGCTGGAGGTGAGACCAGAGAACTATGTGGATCGGCGTGACCTCGTCGTGACTTCCCAGGTTGATGTTTCACGAAAAACAGCACGGGTCACCTGCCGTGTCGATAGTGATGAGCAGAGCAGACAGCGTGAGTATGCGCGCGGTCTGTATCATGTTTCGCTGCGCGATGCAGATAGTCGCGTTGTCACTTATGCTACTGGAAACCTGGTGGAGGGAATCGATTGTGAGCTTTCCGAGATCAGGTTGTGGAGTGCGGAAACCCCTTACCTTTACACGCTGAGCGTGGAGAGCGAAGGTCCGGAAGAAAATCGCGACAGCATCAGTCAGCGTATTGGCCTGCGCACCGTCGAATTTACGGGTGAGCAGGGCATGCTGGTCAATGGTGAAAAAACTATTTTCCGCGGAGTCTGCGTTCACCAAGATGGCGGGGCAGTAGGCAGTGCGACAACAGCGGAACTGTGGCGCAAACGCTTAAGCATTCTCAAAACGATGGGATGCAATGGCTTGAGATTAGCACACCACATGCATCCTAGCTGGATGTTGGACCTGGCAGACGAGATGGGCTTCTATGTGTATTCGGAGCCTTTTGATAAGTGGAAATCTGGGCATGAGAAGCGTTTCTTCGACGCAGGTTGGAAAGAAGACTTGGATGCGATGCTCAGAAGAGATCGTAACAGAGCGTCAGTCGTGATGTGGGGCGTGGGAAATGAGGTGGAAAATCAAGCGCAAAAGTCAATGCTAGAGATTCTTCGCATGCTCGTTGCTGAAGCACACCGACTGGATAGTACGCGACCAGTAGGTTGTGCTCTTAGCCCGCATTTCCCCCAAGCAACAGCAGAACTGGGAACAAGCGAAGGCATTATCCAAGCAACTGATGAAAAAGGCGCAAGCGGAGAAATAACAGACCCGGCACAACGAGTAGCTCAAATTGCCAAAATTGCTGCGCTGAGCGACATTGTGGTCCTTAACTATGCTGAACAGTGGTATGACGCTATCCACCAAGCTGTGCCCAACAAACCTATTTTTGGCTCAGAAGTATATCAATACTTCCAAGGACACGAACTGCAAATGCAGGATTACCGAGAAGATAACCCTAATTTGGTGCCGCAGAGGAAACCATATGTGATCGGTGGCGCTATATGGGCAGGGTTTGATTACCTTGGCGAATCCATGGGCTGGCCCTCCCAAGGCTGGTCAGGAGCACTCATTCGAACCAATAACAGTGTGAAAGCAGGGTATTGGCTTCTGCGTTCGTATTGGACTGACACGCCATTCGTTCGTTTTATGGTTGCCGATTACACACAACCTGACGAGAATGTGAAAGAACATTGGGATATCCCACCTTTCGTGCACCATTGGGAATTCCCGAATATCCACAAAGCGGTTGTCCCGTACGTGATTGCAACAAATTGTGATGAAGTGCGAATCTGGGTGAATGATCGCGAAATCTACGTTCCTGCGGTCTCACACTTTGCCAATCGTCTTGTCACCGGCTACCTTCCCTACCAACCTGGAAAACTAACGGTTATTGGCTTCACAAACGGCACAGAAGTAACCCGCGATGTTCTTTACACTCCTGGCAAAGCGCAGAGGCTTCAATTCATCAGTAGTGATGAAAAAGAACTGCCAATCTCGAGCAGCATGGTGAGTGCCGAAAGCTTGAACCCAACTGAGCTCAGGCTGCAGGTAGTGACTGTGCGGGCTGTGGATGGCAAGGGTAACTCTGTGTTCCAGTGTTCTGATCGCGTTCGCTTCTCGGTGGAGGGTGACGCACAGATTATTGCTGTTGATAATGGCAATTTGATGAACACAGAAGGTTTTAACGCTGCTTGGGTTCGTCTGTGGCAGGGCAAAGCAAGCTGTGTGATCCGTGTTGCTTCAGGCGTATCGCACGCTCGCCTTTATGCTCAGGCTGAAGGCTTCGAGCCGGCTATGTTGACCATTGCGAAGAACCAGTAAAGAAGAAGTGAGATGAGACGACCTCGTTCACATCAGGTGACCACGCTTTCTGCCATCGGCTACGGTTTGGGAGACTTCTATGCAGGAGGGCAGGGCGCTCTGGTTTCCACGTATTTATCCCTGTACTGGAACAAATTTTGTGGGCTGAATATTAGTTTTAGCCAGACAGTGCTGGGCTTGAGTGCTATTGTCAGCGCGTTTGTCGCTCTCGGCTTTGGTGTGCTCGACGATAACTTCTATCGCTTCGCCATCGGGCGCAGGTTTGGGCGTCGTCGTCTCTTTCTCTTTGCTACAGTGCCAGGGATTTTTATCGGAACCCTTTTGTGGATTCCTGGCTTATCTGCTTGGGTTTATGCCTGTGCTTATGTGCTGTGGATCGCGCTCGTTCAGATTTTTGCCACTGCGTATGGTGCTCTTCCGGGAGAAATGACAGCTGATTTTAATGAGCGTACGCAACTATCGACTGCCAGGCTGTTCACAGCAACTGCAGCAAGTACGGGAATTCCTTTGCTTGGAGGTGTGGTACTGAGCTATGCCGGAGAGGAAAAGCCTGATGGTTACATGTGGTTTGCTTTGGGCATGACTGCTGCTTTTGCGCTTGCAGTTTTCTTGTGTTGGAAAGCAACATGGGAGATGACCCCTTCACAAGCAGGGTTTGCAGCCTTCGAAAACCCCGATTACGTTCCTGTTCATGTTGGTGTTGCTGGGTGGATGCACCGAGGTGAGAAAATGCTTCGCGAGTATGCTTCCACTGTGAAAATTGCGGAATTTCGCAAGCATCTAGCCACCTATGTGTTGTGTATGGTTTCGCAAGATACTTTCGGCCAGTTGTTCATGTTCTTCGTGATTTATAACTGGAATAAGACTGCTGCTTTCGGCTCGCTTCTGTTGTCGTGCACTATTGTTTCCCTTCCGCTCATGCCTGTTTTTGCTCGTATTATGGTCAAGCAAGGCCCGCGCAAGCTCTATGCTGTGAACTATTCAGCAAGTGCTATTGGCCTAGTCTGGTTTGCTCTGTTGTGGGCAACAGCAGGCTATTCGCACACTGTTGTCTGGATTCTTTTTACAGTGGCTGGTTCACTGTGGATGCTCTCTTGCAAAGCTTTAACGAACTATATTCCCTGGGCAGTTTTCCCCTATATGAGCGATATTGACCAGATTGTCACCACGAGGTACCGGTCGGCAACGTTCTTGGGCGCGCAGACTTTTATTCGTCAATCGGCAGGCGGGCTGTGCTCTCTATTAATCGGTTGGGTACTAGCTTTCTGTGGTTTTGATGCTACTCATCACGCGCAAACTAAGAGTGCTCACTGGGCTCTGGGCACTCTCTTCCTCGGCATCTATGCTCTGTGCGTGGTGGTGGGATGGCTCGTTTCTCGCACGTTGGTGATTAACAGGAACACTGACAATCTCGTGCTTCAAGAAATTAAACGACGCCAAGAAGGTGGTGTTGCCACTGATATTGACCCTCAGGTGCGCCGCACTATTGAAAAGATGACAGGTGTTGCCTACGAGCAGTGCTGGCAACAATAGGCAACTTTTCTGCCTCGTCGTCGCGTCACCAGAATTCGTAGTTAGGCTGAAAGCAGCGAGTACATAGACGTACGTAGACAGTGAGGTGAACCATGCATCGACTAGCAGAGGGGTATGAGTTTGTGTGCAGGGTTGTGCTCACACTCTTCATTGCGCATATCGCTTTTCTCGTTCACATGCTAATGGGAGTTGTTGTTGTCGGTTTCTTCCCCTCGATTGCCGGCCTGTATTCTACATTCCGCACGTGGGTTCTCGACGTCAGTGACAGGCACTGGACGGTGAAGCGCACGTGGAACACTTTCCATGAAGCATGGAAGCTCAATGTCAAGAGTGCTAATCTCGTTGGCTATCCAGTGTTTGCCCTCTGGCTGTTTCTTGTGTGGGAATACTGGATCGTCCAAAATAACCGAGTAGGCATCGTAGGCATAGGTGTTTCTGGAGGCCTACTGCTGGTTAATTTCCTCTATGGTATTTTTCTGAGCCTGGTGGGTGTGATTCAGGCGAATTTCGACCAATCGGCATGGTGGGTGATCAAGTATGCAGCCATGATGGCTGTGGTTCGAGTGAAGAATAGTTTCTTTATTCTTCTTATTTATGTTGCTACATGGTGGTTTGCGTGGCAGTGGCCGGGGTTGATTCCTGCTTTTGGTTTTGCTATTCCTGTTTACCTTGTTGTTCTGTCTACTTACTGTTATGGGCGGATTCCGGGTATGGATGTGCATACTCATGAGCCTGAGATTGATGAAAAGAGGGCTCAGAGGAAAACGCTGAGGAAAGAGCGTTGACGGTCAGTACAAACAAGCGCTGAGGGCAGATCCCAACGAATACTGCGGGGATGAGTACGGAGGGTTAGCCCTCATGAACACTGAGAAGTAGTCGGTGCTTCCTCTCTTTCGTCTCTTCCTTTCTGCTCACTTGTAAGGCTGCGCAGTGGATTCGCGTTCTATCAAGCTGGTGGGAAGAACAACATGCATATCAGAATGCTCATGATTAGCACGATCAATCACCATCTGTGTTGCAATTCCGGCCATCTGCTGAAGCGGCTGGCTGATGGTTGTCAACGGCGGATTCATAAAGGATGAAGTTTGGAGGTCGTCAAAGCCAACAACGGAGAGATCTTGAGGGATGCGAAGGCCTGCTTGACGGGCAGCTTCATACACTCCCATCGCTTGCAGATCGTTGCCAGCGAAGATGGCTGTTGGTCTCTCTTGTGCAGGCAAATTCAGCAGTTCGAGGCCTTCTCTGAGGCCTGAAACCATGGTGAAGTCCCCTTCTCGTTGCAAGGCGCGATTAAAGCTGATGTTGCGGTCAGCGAGAGCGGCAATGAAGCCCTCTGCGCGAGCACGAGCGCTCAGCATTACTTCCGGGCCAGTGATCATGGCAATGCGCTGGTGGCCGAGGTCAGCGAGGTGACGAGCAGCGAGCATGCCTCCGTTCCAGTTATCTGCTCTGACAGAGAAATCTTGCGGTTCTGGCTCGCCAGAGGGGTCGAAGATGGAATAGAAAATGTCGTTTTTGTCGAGTTCTTCTCGTTCTCGTGTGCTGAGGTGGGAGAAGACGAGAACTGCTCCGAGAGGGTGGCGGCGGACGAGGTCACTTGCCCAGTTTTCTGCGGGATGGTTGCGGTCTCCCGATTCGGTGATGGTGATGCGAATATCATGCTGCGAAGCCGTGTTGAGAGCGCCTTTTACTACTTCGAAGGCCCAGAGGTTGGAGAAAGAGGAGAAGACGATATCAATAAACTCTTGGTGGCGATGTTGACGCGACTTGCGTCTATAACCTGAAGCTGTTAGCACGGCATTGACTCTTTCTTTGGCTTCAGGTGAGATGTCACTTTGGTCGTTGAGCACCTTGGAAACGGTAGAGACCGAGTAGTTGGTCTGGCGGGCAATGTCGGCCAGAGTGAGACGTTGGTTGTGTGAGTTTGTCTGTTCAGCCATAGTGCGTACTCCCGAAAGTTTCCGTTTTTGACGTGTATGTAGTGAAGAAAAGCGTTGAGAAGGGGCTTCTTTGCGCCGTTCTGTAGGGCAATTTCGCTCGGCAACAATGGCAAATCGGAATTGCAGCAGTTCTTCAAATCAGATATCTTGATTATAGCGAAAGTTACTAAATGTTTCGGGAAAAATGAACGAAACTTTCGTATTATTCGACGAGGATGAAGGTAACGCAATGAAGCGTCAGGTTCACATTCACTCCGGAGTTGTGCAAGGCCTTGCAGCAACAGATCCAGCGATCACTGTTTTTCGCGGAATCCCTTTTGCGCAGCCTCCTGTAGGTGAATTACGCTGGCGAGCACCTCAACCTGTCACACCATGGAAGGGAATTCTCGAAACTTTCGACTTTGCTCCTACTGCCATGCAACCTACTCCTGGCAACTCCAATGAGTTTTACGACAAAGAATGGGGAACAGACCCCAGCGTTGATATGAGCGAGGATTGCCTCTATGTCAATGTCTGGACTCCTGCGTTAAGAGGCAATAAAGAAAGCACCCATACTGTGGGAGAGAAAAAACCAGTCATGGTGTGGATCTACGGCGGAGCCTACCAAACTGGAGGCACCTTCGAAAAAGAATTCGATGGTGAAACCCTTGCTCGTCACGATGTCATTGTGGTGAGCATAGCCTACCGCTTAAACGCTTTCGGCTTCTTTGCTCATCCACAACTGGGCAATGCGGCGAATTTTGGCTTTCTTGACCAGCAAGCAGGAATTCGATGGGTAAAAGAAAACATCGAAGCATTCGGTGGGGACCCCAATAACATCACTGTTTTCGGTCAATCTGCGGGCGCTGCAAGTGTGCTCGCTCAAATCTGTTCTCCAGGTAACACCGGTCTCTTCCAACACGCCATTATGCAATCAGGCGGTGGCTTGGGCTACTTCAACGCTCATCTCGCTTCATTAGAAGAAATACAAGCCAATGGGGTGAGGCTTTTCGACGCTCTCGGAGTGACCACCCTCGAAGAAGCGCGAGCAATCCCTGCTCGTCACCTTCTCGAGGCTGCAGAAAACCTCCCTGTTCCACCAGAAAGTGGGCATGAAGGCGAATGGCCCATGCTCGTCAATTGGCAGCCGTGTATCGACGGTGCTTTCCTTGACCGTCAAGAGCGCGACATTATTCGCTCTCATGATGCCGCAGACGTTGACGTCATCATTGGAAATACGACAGGAGAGTTCATGGAAACTACTGAGGAAGGTACCGTCATTCCGGCCGGTCAACGAGGAAACTACGAATTTATCGATGAATGGATCGATGCCAAGTATCGTGCTCCCTACTACTACCACTTTGATATTTCCATGCCTGGCGATGACGCTGGTGCATTCCACTCTTCCGACCTCTGGTTCGTATTCTCCACTTTGCACAAATGCTGGCGGCCTTTTGAAGGCTGGCATTACGACGTCGCTCATGCCATGACGAGTTTCTGGGCTCGCTTTGCACATGATGGCAACCCTGAAGGAGAAACGCTACCTGAGTGGAAACATACAACTAAGCGTCATGAGTTTATGAATTTTGCTCGTCGCGTCTCGATGAGCGCTGATCTTTCTCGTAAGGAGGAGGAAGAAGAATGATTATCAACCCGGTACTTCACGGCTTCAATGCTGATCCATCGTTTGTCCGCGTTGGTGACATGTACTATATTGCCAATTCTACATTCGAATGGTGGCCAGGAGTGCGCCTGCATCAGTCACAGGACCTCGTCCACTGGACGTTGCTCAACTCCCCGTTGACACGGACGAGCCAAATCAACATGAGAGGCATCCCTTCCTCTGGAGGCGTATGGGCACCTGACCTCAGTTACGCCGATGGCAAGTTCTGGCTGGTGTATTCCAACATTGAAGTGGTCAACGGTGCCTTTAAAGACGGCATCAATTACCTCATCACAGCTGATGACATTAATGGCCCTTGGTCGGAGCCTATTGAGCTGGATCGCACGGGTTTCGACGCAAGCCTGTTCCACGATGATGATGGACGTAAGTACCTTGTTCAACAAACCTGGGACTTCCGCCCCGGCCATCATGCTTTCGACGGTATTACCTTGACAGAGTATGACCCCGTCGAGCACAAGCTCCTTCCTTCCACCAGACGAACCTTGTGGCGTGGAACTGACGTCAAAATTGTAGAAGGCCCACACCTGCTCAAGAAGGATGGCTATTACTACCTCTTCTGCGCTGAGGGTGGAACTCAATATGAGCACCAAGAGTCTGTTGCGCGCTCGAAGAGCTTGGATGCGCTCTCCTTTGAAGTGATGCCAGGAAACCCACTGATTACCAACTTTGATACACCAGATTTCCCCTTGCAAAAACAAGGACATGGACAGATTGTAGAAACCGCAGAAGGCGAGTGGTACTACGCATCTCTCGTCTCTCGACCGTGGTGGCATGACTGGGATACTCGCCATGGTGTTCGCGGCTGGAGCACACTGGGACGCGAAACCTCTATTCAAAAGGTTGAATGGGATAGCGAAGGCTGGCCACGCATTGTCGGCGGACAAGCTGGCCAAGTTGATGTCGAGCAGCCCAAGGATGCTCCACACATTGCAGATTCTGAAGAATTTGAGAATTCCGGCTACCAGCATGACACCTTCACTTCTCCTCAATTAGGCAAAGATTGGAATACTCTGCGCGTGCCATTCACGCAGAAAATGGGACGACTAGGTGACGGCAAGCTCGTACTGAGAGGCCAAGGCTCTCTTGCTAATCTCTTCAATCTCTCCCTCGTCGCTCGTCGCTGGCAATCTCAAAACTTTGATGCAGAAGTCAGCTTGGAATTCGATCCGACCAACTACATGCAGATGGCTGGTCTGACGAACTATTACAACGATTTCAGCTGGTCATGGATTTTCGTCACTTTTAACGAGAAAACTGGCAAACAAGAACTGCAAGTAGCAGTGAACAATCGCAATGGCTATTCTGCTCCTGCGGCAAGTGTGGAGCTGCCAGAAGGTGTTCACTCTGTGCGTCTGCGCACTCGAGTTCGTACGCAAAACTATGCCTATGACTATTCCTTCGACAATGGTTCCACGTGGAACACACTGGTTGAAGGCCTCGACGCAGCACAATTCTCCGACGAATATATTGCAGCAAGTTATGGCGGCTTCTTCACCGGCGGCTTCGTTGGCTTGGCTTGCTGCGACATATCCGGCTTCTATCAGGAAGCTACTTTTACTGATTTCCTCTATCAAGAAAGGTAATGCAATGACGCAATATCACGTATCCCCTCAGGGCAAGGACAGCGCAGTAGGCGACGCCCAACACCCCTTCAAAACAATCTCGCGGGCAGCGCTGCTCGCACAACCGGGCGATGAAGTGATCGTTCATGAAGGCACTTATCGGGAGAGTGTGGATCCTGCTCGCGGCGGTCTCGACGAAAACCATCGCATTACATACCGTGCAGCCCAGGGTGAAGCTCGCCCTGTTGTCACTGGTTCTGAAATCGTGACTGGCTGGCAGAAGGTAGAAGGCAACATCTACAAGCTCACTCTTCCTGATTCCTTCTTTGGCATTTTCAACCCGTTTACGACGAAGATCTTTGGCGATTGGCTTGCTCAGCCGCGCCCAGGTAAGGATGATCCTAAGCATATTGGTGAGGTGTTTATTAACGGCCACCAGCTGTATGAAGTGACCCGCAAAGAGCATCTTGATAATCCTGAGTTACGCGAAACAGTAGAAGATTACGTCACCAAGAAGCAGGTTCCTGTTTTCGATGCGAAGTACACCCAGTATGTATGGATGCCTGAGCATGACGACGAAGCAGAAACAACAACTATTTTCGCGAACTTCAATGGCGAGGACCCCAACGAGCAGGTGACCGAGATTACCACTCGCCCCACATGTTTCTTCCCAACACATCATCACATCAACTTCATCACCGTAGACGGCTTCGAGTTTAAGAATGTTGCCACTCAGTTCGCCCCTCCAACCGCCCATCAACTGGGCGCTGTGGGCCCGAATTGGGCGTATAGCTGGCGTATCGTCAACAATGTTATTCACGATTCTAAGGCTGTGGGCATTAGCCTGGGCACCAGCGAAGAGACAGGCGATAACGAGTGGTACCGCACCGACCGCAAGCCGGGCTTCCAATACCAGTTTGAAGCAGTGTTCAAAGCTCTGCGCATCGGCTGGCGTAAGGGTGTGATCGGCTCGCATTACGTAGCAGGCAACACGATTTATGATTGTGGCCAAGCGGGAATCGCTGGGCATATGGGCGGCGCGTTCAGCTTGATTGAAAACAACCATATTTACCGTGCAGGCGCTCGTCGCGAGCTATTCGGTTGGGAAGTTGCTGGCATTAAGTTGCATGCTGCCCTCGATACGCGCATCCGTCACAATTACATTCACGACTGCTCATTGGGCATGTGGCTTGATTGGCAGGCGCAGGGTACGCGCGTGAGCTCGAACGTGTTTGAAAAGAATTGCCGCGACCTGATGGTTGAGGTGTCGCACGGTCCTTTGCTGGTGGATAACAACGCGTTCCTCTCGCCATATACTTTCGAAGATTGGGCAGACGCATCAGCTTTTGTCAATAACATTATTGGCGGTGCAATTCACCCTCATCAGGTTCTCGATCGTTTCACGCCGAACCATTTCCCGCATACGACTGAGCCTGCAGGCGCGTCCTTCGTGTTCTCTGGTGATGATCGCTACATGAACAACGTTTTCCTCAACCCTGCTGGTGAGGAAGGCCAGATGGGCATGTCGGCCTTTGAAACCTACCCGAGCAGTTTCGCCGAGTATCAGCAGCGCAACAGGGATGAGATTGCTTCTGGTAGGGTTCAAGGCGACCCTCGTCTGCCGGAGCCAATTGTTGCCGCGGGTAACGTTTTCACTGGTAATCTTGCGGTGTCCAAGCATGACAAGTCAGGCATGAGCTTGGCTGAACACCTTGAGATTGTCACTGAGATGAAGGACGACGGTTTGCATATGCTCATCACCGTCCCTCAAGCCTTGGCTGAGTTTACGACGCCTCGCGTGGCAACTGCTGACTTGGGTGTTCCTCGCGTGGTGGAGGAGCGTTACGAGAACCCGGATGGTTCCGACATTGTTGTGGATACGGACCTTGCTGGTAAGCCGCGTCAGCTGATGGATAACGCTGGTCCGCTGGCTGGCTTGCATGCTGGCGTCAACGACATTGTGGTGTGGAAGAAGTAAGTGCATGAGATTATCACTGTGCTTCTTCTGCGCATCGCAGTGCGTAGCGACGTAACCCTTCCGGTGGTGCGAAAACGTGAAGAGAAGTCATCGTAGCGAACGATGACTCAGAAAATTGAAGATAACTGATGATAACTGAAGATGAGACTCATTATATGAGATGAATAATGGCATCTGTTGGGCTTGAACTGAGGCTGCTTGGAAAAGGGGAGCGCCTTGGTAATAGGGCTGCAGCAGATGCCATCTTTTTTGAAGAGAACTTATTTCCCATTTTCGGTGAACATTCAGAAGGCTTTCAGGTTAAAGAGTTGAGATAATACCAGAACAAGAACGAGCGACAGCGGCTAACAAGCCGCACAAAACAGTGGCTCAAGCCGGCAAGAGTGGCTGATCAAGCCACAAGAATAGCGGCTGACACGCCACACAAAGGAGAAATATGACGGATCAGAACATGAACGGGAAGAACCCGGATTTCTCGAATCCGGAGAATTCTTCTCACGAGCTTTTTAATGACAATTCTCAACTCAACACCAACAGCAACGACGAGAACGCTGCAACTGCCGATACCACGCAGACTCAGTCAACCAGTGTGCTGGCAACCGGTGAGCAAGCTACTGGCGAGCAAGCTACTGAGCAGCTTTCCAACGAGCAGCCAACTGTTCCGCTGTCTACTTCTGGTGAGCAGGCTTCGGGTGAGCAGACTTCTGGCGAGCAAGCTGGCAACTCTGGCCAGAGCGCTTATGGCCAGAATTCTTACGGCCAGGGTAGCTATGGTCAGAACGTCTACGGTCAGAATGGCTTAAGCAACCAGGGTGGCCAGAACTCTCAGAACGGCTACAACGCCAGCGGCTATGGCTATGGTGCGAACGGTTACAGTTCCAATGGTTATGGTTCCAATAGCTATGGCGCTGGCAACTATGGCGCTGGCAACTATGGCGCTAGCAACTATGGTTCCAGCAACAATGGCTCCAACGGCTATGGTGCAAATGGCTACAGCTCCAACGGCTACGGCTATGGTTCTTCCAACTCCAGCCGCAACCCTTACACACCAAGCTCGAGCTACACGCCCAATAACTCTGGTAGTGCAAACAACTCGGGCACGGGAAATGGCTCGAGCAACGCAAACAGCGCAAATAGCCAAGGCACTGCGAACACCCCTGGTTCTTCCAATACACCAGGTAACTTCGGCTTCCGTGGCAACGCTGGAATGCCTGGTGCTCCAGCAGGCTCGCCAGTAGCGGCAAAGAAGAGTGGCATGCCTCAGTGGGGTGTAGCTCTGCTTTCTGCTGGTGTGGCAGCAGCTCTGGCTGCAGGCTTGGTGTGGGGTGGAATCTCCTCCGGCTTCATCACAGTTCCACGTGAAACGAGCATTAGCCAGCTGAGCTCTGGTAACGGCTCTGGCACCGCCAAGGTTCCTACCGGCAAGACCATCGACTGGCAAGCACTCAACAAGCAGGTCGCCGCATCGGTGGTCTCCGTCAAGGTCGCCGTGCAAAACGGTGTTGACCTCGGCTCCGGCGCCATCATCGACAAAGATGGCAACATCGTCACTAACAATCACGTGATTGAAGGCGCACAGAGCATCCAAGTCACGCTCAACAATGGCAAGGTGTACACCGCTAAGCTTGTGGGTACCGACAAGACGACTGACCTCGCAGTTATTCGCTTGGAGAACCCTCCGAAGGACCTTCACCCAGCCGATTTCGCTGACTCCGATCAGCTTGCCGTAGGCCAGCAGATCATGGCTATTGGTAATCCTTTGGGCTACGAAAATACTGCGACAACCGGCATCGTTTCGGCTTTGAACCGTCCAGTCGCTGTGTCGGATGAAAACAATAACAGTGAGATTGTCACCAACGCCATTCAGATTGACGCGGCCATTAACCCCGGTAACTCTGGTGGCCCGACCTTCGACGCGGCCGGCAAGATCATCGGCATCAACTCCTCGATCGCTACGGCTTCCCAGTCCAGTCAGTCTTCTGGCGGTTCTATTGGCATCGGCTTCGCCATTCCTGCCAATCTGGTGAAGCGAGTAGCCTCCGAGATTATCAAGGACGGCCATGCCACCCACGTGCAACTGGGCGTGACCATTTCCGACGGCTCGGCCAAGGTTGACGGTGCAACAGTTGAGGGTGCCAAAGTCGTTAAGGTGCTCAACGGTTCGGTCGGCGAAAAGGCAGGCTTGCAAACTGGTGATGTGATCGTTGGCTTCAACGGAAAGCCGGTCAGCTCGATGTACTCGGTGCTCGGCTCAGTTCGTGCAACGGCACTCAATGCGCAGGTCAAGCTCACTGTTGTTCGTAACGGCAAGACTTTGGAGCTCAACGCTACCTTCGACCAGAAGGAAGGCACGCTCAGCGACAACTCGAGCAGCAATAACGGCAGCAATAATGGCAACAACGACCAGAACAATGGCAACGGTCAGAATGACCAGAACAACAACGGCAATAACGGAAACAATGGAAACAACGGCAACAATGATGGCAACGATTTCGGCAACGGCCTGATCGACCCATTCGGCCTCTTCGGCCGCTCCGGCTTCTGATCATTAAACCGCGCAGCTAGTCTGCTCGATTGTTAACGCCTACAGGGAGCTCTTCTTCGGAAGAGCTCCTTTTTTGTTGTCAGTAGAGTTATATCCACCCATATCGCTCGCAAGAACGCGGGCGGCAGCAAGTGCAGGGTGAGGTTTTTCTACTGTGCGTTGGCAATCAATTGTGCACGCTGTTGAATGAATGCAAAAATCGTATCGAGCGTTTGCTGGCTCCAGAAGTCATACTCGTGGTCTGCTCCTTCAACACGAACAAAGCTCACGTCAATTCCCGCTTTGTGCATGGCCAGAGCCATCTTCTGCGACTGCTGATACGGAACGAGACCATCGCTATCGCCATGCAGCAGCAAGAAAGGCGGATACTGGCGGCTCGACTGAGGGGAATTGCTGGCAGCCTCAAGCACCTTCAGCGGGCTGACCTCATCCATCGGGCTCGCGTCCAGCGAAGCCTCAGAAAGGTCACTCACGCCGAGCAGCTTGAGCCAAATCCTATTCAAATCTGCATCGAGATTATCTGGGTGAGGGATCATATCCCGCCCATCACTAATGCCGAAGCAGTCGACGGCGAACTTCACCTCATCGCTCATCTGCGCGTTGGACCCGTCGTTGTAGCTGTTTTGCCCTGAAGTGAGCCCCATCAGCAGCGAAGTCGTGCCGCCCGACGACGTTCCCCACACGCCAATGCGCTCAGGGTCAATGAACATGTCCTCACTGTGCGCGCGCAAAAACCGCAGCGCCGCTTTGACGTCCTCCATAAAAGCGGGGAACGGATGGCCCTGTGGCCCTTGGGTGCAGTTGCGATGGTTGACGGTGGCGATGACGAAACCGCGGCGAGCCAGCTCAGCCAGCTGCGGGATTTCATAGTTACGGTCCGGCGTTTGGAAAGCCGACCCCTGAATGAACAAAACTGCGGGGAAGTGCGGGTGCTCACCGGTGGGAACTTGCGGTTGCAGCACGTCCATCATGAGCTTCTCGCCGTCGACCTCTTTGTACACAATCCCGGGGTTGAGCCTCGCCAGCCCCGTGAGCTCAGGGTTGTGGGAGATTACCACTGGCTTGATAATCTCGTCGAAATGCTCCAACTCTTCAGTGCTCATCATGTCGCTCCTTTGCTCACGTCCGCGCCGCATCGTTATGGCCGGGCAGTTCAATTTCAGCACAATTTCGCCGTTTCTTGCAGTATTTCTTGAGATTATCAGCCCGCATCATCACTTTCGAAACTTTATATTTTCACGTGAAACATAACTAAGGTAACGCGCACCACATGAAACATAATCTGAATGACGCTCACCACATGAAACATGTTTCACGAAAAACATCGGTTGGGGGATAAAGCGCAGTGATAATCTCACGCCGTCAATTTAAACGAGAAGCGGAACGAGCCTACCCACCTGCTCGTCGCGCTCACCAACAGGAGCGACATTGCCTGCGTCTTTCTCCTGCTGCCAGGTCGTAATGCCACAAGCCAGGCGAAGCCACGTCCAATAATCCATCTCCAACACATCAGGAGGAGTGAGATTATGCGGATCAGAGTCGGGGCCAGGGAAAAGCTTAACCGCGGCGAAAGGCGGCACGCGAAGCTCAGTCGAGGGGCCAGGAACCGCGCGCTCCAGCACATTCAAGCTGTAACGAACCGCCATCGCAAGCACCGGGCGAGGCAGAAAATCAGGGTCAGCAGAGTCAGCAGGCCCCGTCAAGCCAGTGAGTGCAGAATTATCCGAGGTGCGCAAGGCCAAGTGTTGTAAGGCTTCCTGGCAGCGCAGAAAATCGCGACGGCCACGCTCGAGGTCTTTTTCTTTGATTGCAGGCATAGTGCCAGTTTAGCCTCGCTCGCCGTTCGCTTTTTGTAAATTTTACGGGAGCTGCGGTGTATGAGTTGCTCACATCGCGAAAGCCTCCCATAATGGAGGTAAGTGTCGCGATTTCCTAATATCGCGCGGCTGGACGTAGAGGAGCACAACCGTGCTCTGAGGCAAAGCAGCTTGCCGCCCACACGCTCATGACGGTGAAATGTCAGGGGCCAACGCGGGCGAAGGGTTCTTTGTCGGATGCGCTGGAAACGCATCCGCCCGGCTCAGTATCACAGAAAGAGCATATTGTGAGCGACGAAATCACTCGTGAGCAACTCAAGGACGAGATCATTGCTGCATTGCGTCATTCCCGCGGTGTGAGCCTCGCCGAGGCCAACAACGAGGATATGTATGTGGCGGTTTCTACCGTGGTGCGCAATCTTCTCGCTGACAAGTGGATTGAAACCCGTGAGGACACCCTGAAGGGCAACACCAAGGCTGTTGGTTACCTCTCTGCTGAGTACCTGCTCGGCACCCAGCTGCCAAACGCCATCCTCAATTCCGGTGTTCCTCAGAAGGTAGAAGCAGCTGTGAAGGAGCTCGGCTTCGACCTCGACGCTGTTGAAGATGTGGAAGTTGAGCCAGGCCTGGGCAACGGTGGCCTCGGCCGTCTCGCTGCCTGCTTCATCGACTCCTTGGCAACCAAGGCCGTTCCAGCAATCGGCTACGGCATTCGCTACACCTACGGCATCTTCCGCCAGGAGTTCGATAAGGACGGCAACCAGGTTGAGCGTCCAGACTACTGGCTGTACAAGGGCAGCCCATGGGAGCAGGCAAACTATCGCCGCGAACAGCGCGTTGGCATGGGTGGCGTTGTTGTCACCACTAAGGACGGCAAGCGCGAATGGAAGCCAGCATGGCAGTTCCGCGCCATTCCTTACGACTACATGGTTCCAGGCTATGAATCTGGCCGCGTCGGCACCCTGCGTTTGTGGAGCGCCAAGGCAGTCGACGAATTCGACCTTCTCACCTTCAACCGTTCCCAGTATGAGGACGCAGTCAAGGGCCAGACTTGGGCAGAATCCATCACCAAGGTTCTCTACCCAGAAGATTCCACCTACGTTGGCAAGCAGCTTCGCTTGGAGCAGCAGTACTTCTTCTCTGCAGCTTCCCTGGCTGACGCCATCTCCCTGTTCTACCCAGGTGAAGAGCACCCGGATATGACCACCTTCCCAGATAAGATCACCTTCCAGCTCAACGACACTCACCCGGTGATTGCCATCGCCGAGCTCATGCGCCTGTTGATCGATAAGTATGGTTACGACTGGGATACCGCATTCTCCATCACGCAGCGCACCTTCAACTACACCTGCCACACCCTGCTTCCAGAAGCACTCGAGGTGTGGGATGCCAAGCTGATGGGCGAACTGCTTCCTCGCCACCTCGAGATCATCGAGCAGATCAGCGACTGGGCAGCACACGACCAGGCCAAGCACGGCGCCAGCCCAGAGGCCATTGAGCGTATGCGCATCTACTCCAACGGCCGCGTGCGTATGGCTTACCTGGCAACCATGGCTGGCTCTCATGTCAACGGCGTTGCCGAGTTGCACTCTCAGCTGCTCAAGGACATCACTCTCAAGGACTTCGCAGACCTCTACCCAAGCAAGTTCACCAACGTCACCAACGGCGTCACCCCACGTCGCTTCATGCGTTTGGCAAACCCACGCCTGTCCGAGCTGGTCACCAAGACTTTGGGCAGCGAAGAGTGGCTCAACGACCTCGAGCAGCTCAAGGGCCTCGAGAAGTATGCGGATGATCCACAGTTCTTGAAGAAGTTCGCAGAAGTCAAGCACCAGAACAAGGTGGACTTCGCTGAATGGCTCAAGCGCACTCAGGGTGTGGAGATCGATCCAAACTCCATGTTCGACACCATGATCAAGCGCCTGCACGAGTACAAGCGCCAGTCCATGAAGCTGCTGCAGGTTGTCGCTTTGTACAACCAGCTCAAGTCCGGCCAGAGGGATATCAACACCTTCCAGGCTCGCACCGTCATCTTCGGCGCAAAGGCTGCTCCTGGTTACGCTATGGCAAAGCTCACCATCAGGCTCATCAACAATGTTGCTCGCGTGGTGAACAACGACCCAGCATTGCAGGGCAAGCTGCGCGTGGTGTTCATTGAGAACTACAACGTCACCTCCGCTCAGCGCATCATTCCTGCCACCGACCTCGACGAGCAGATCTCGCTGGCTGGTAAGGAAGCTTCGGGTACTTCCAACATGAAGTTCGCCATCAACGGTGCTGTCACCGTGGGTACCCTCGATGGTGCAAACGTGGAGATCCGTGAGCGCGTGGGCGCTGAGAACTTCTTCCTCTTCGGCATGAAGGTTGAGGACGTGGAGAAGCTCGACGGCAACTACAACCCACGTAGCTATTACGAGAACGACCCAGACCTCAAGGGTGCTATCGACGCCATTGCTTCTGGTGTGTTCTCCTATGGTGATCCAAACACCTACAAGGAGTTCACGGATAACCTCATCAACAAGGATCCATTCATGGCCCTTGCTGACTTCCGTGAGTACATGGACATTCAGGACAAGATCGAAGCAGCCTACCAGGATAAGCAGGCATGGACTCGCATGGGTGTTCTGAACACCGCGAACTCCGGCTTCTTCACTTCTGATCGCTCCATCCAGGATTACCTGGACCGCGTGTGGATGACCGGTTCTCTTCCTCAGCACAAGTGATCAGCGATAGTTGCTGAACTAGTAATCGCTTAAGATTATCAGTGTGATAAATGGCCTCCCATTGCTTGCAGTGGGAGGCTTTTGTTTATATAGGTCGAGACACACATACCTCAGGCTTGCAAGTGAGTAGCGCTTTCTTGCGTGAGAGTGCCATCCTGCAAAGAGAAAATTCTGTCGCAGTAGGGAAGAATACGCGGATCGTGCGTGGCAAGAATCAGCCCGTGGCGCTGAGAAGGATCGTGCGCCCAGTCACGCAGCAGGGTGATAATCTCATGCGCATTTTCATGGTCGAGAGCTGCAGTCGGCTCATCGGCGAGAATAATCGAGGGGTCGTTCACCAGGCAGCGGGCAATAGCAACACGTTGCTTCTGGCCTCCAGAAAGCTGACTCACGCGTACATTCTCTTTCCCAGCGAGGTTCACTTTAGCGAGAGCTTGCGAACACAATGCCTTCGCCTTGTGCCCATAGATTGGTTTCTTGCGATACTCAAGCGGAATAGCGACGTTTTGCCACACTTTATCGTGGTCAATGACAGCGTAATCTTGGCGAATATAGCCGAACACTTGGTTTCGCAGCCTTGCTCGGCGTGACGACGATTGGTCCGGCACTTTCCCGTTCACAACAACCTTGCCGTGGTCAGGCTGGAGAATAAACCCGCAAATATTAAGTAATGTTGTTTTTCCGCCGCCAGAAGGTCCCATAATGCACACAATTTCATGGGGGAAAAGCTCAAGATTAACAGTGTCGAGAGCGGTGATGACGCTATCAGCTTGATGGTAGCGGTGAGTGATTCGTTTGAGTTCCAAGAGTGGCTGATCCATAGAGTTCCCTTCTTCTGGGCTGGCTGGGCTTTGTGTTGGACTGGTAGTGGCGCTAACAGTATTGTCATTGACAGCAGCGGTGGTTGCAGTGGCGGTGTCAGTGGTGGAATCGGCGGTAAGAGTGTCATCTGTGGTGTGAATGGTCATGAAATGCTCCTCTTAATGGTTTGCATGCTGGTGAGCGTGCAGAGTACAAAAACGATTGCAGTGAAAATGAGAATAATGATCCCAGGTATGACAAATTTTTCCTGTGCCCAGTAGGCGAGCAATGCCGTAGGAAGCACAGCAGGTATGACCAAGGAGAGCAACAGGAAGGTAATGACTCGTATGCTAAGTGAGCCGAGAGTGGCTCCGAAGAGATAGCGAATGCGCAATTCTGTCATTTCCTCGCGTACCAGTGTTTTCCCTAGGGAGTAGAAGAGGAAGAAAACAAGGAAGAGAAGGGCAAGAGAGGGAACAACATAACTGATAGTGAATGCCACTACCTTCCTAAATTGTTCAGGGAGGTCAACTGACAGGTTCTGTGGTATGAAGTCCATTCCTCGGCGATGGCACGAACGAAGGAAAGCACTGAGATCATGATCACTGATGTGCGAAGGCTCGTTCATGAGGAAAATAGTGTTGAAAAGAGCAGTATCTTTCTCTTGCTCGTCCATACGCAAGAGTGCTGAGGGTGGAAGAACTATGACTACGTAATGAGCAAAACTTTCTCCAAAACCGTGAGGGGAGAAGAAACTGGCGTTTGCTGGCAGGTGCTCGCGGGCTGTCAGTTTATATCCGGCAATAGGCAGATTAATTGATGTTTCGGTAAGTGCAGAGCCAAGGTAAGCTCGTGGTTCTGTTGATTGTGGATGGGGAATTCCAAAAACAGCAAGGTTTGCTTTGCTCCCCATAACAATAAATACGTGGTGGCGGTTAGCGAAATCCTTGTGTGATAGTTCGATATTTGCAGATATGTAACTGACTGCAGTACCTTTTGCAAGTTCATTAGCGAGTATATTTGCGCTCGCTTGGTCTTCGGTTTTCTCTCTTGTGTCATCGTAATACGCAGTGAAATACATGGGATCATTCGCTCTGAGCTCTTGGCTTTGTGCTAGTGCAATTGCCTTATCGGTGACGATAGGGAGGTTCATGCCGATAGTGAAACAAACCAAACCCATGAGCATCATGATGGTAATGACTTGGATGAAGTGATGGGCAACAAGTGCAATGCCATTACCTACTTCGTGGCCAAATTGACGCATATGACCTCCCTCCTACTTCTTTCGATTTGTTGCGAAGGTGACTTGTAATTGGCTGAAAACGATAAGGAAGAGCATCAGCTCAACGATGAGGGTGCTTGCCAGCCAACTGAGAAGGAGCAAGCTCAGAAGAAATGGGTTAAGCCGAGCAAATTGCAACATGGCATTGAGAATGAGGAGAAATGCTGAACCTGCAAGGCTTGATAGAACAACTGTAGGGAACTGATGACGGATGTATTTTCGGGTAATGCTCAGAGTGGTACCGCCGCTATAAGTGTGGATGATGAACTCAGGTATCAGGCCTTCGAGTACACCGTTTAATGCCATCACACAGGGCACAATGCTCAGTAGAGATACAAGGAGTGTGAAATCGATTTCTTTATGCATCATGAGGGTAGTATTCCAAGTCATACGGGGGAGAACTTGAGGGTGGAGCAGAGCTTGTGAGAGCAAGCTCTGAATATGCTGTACCTTTTCAGGGTCCTGTGTGGAAAGGATAGCTTGCCCGCTCGGGGATATCTTCTCATCGAGGCCGTGCACAAATTGATACCCCTTACCTTGTAACGAGGCATCAGGGTCAATGACGCCGTTGATTCTAGAGATTGATTCAATCAACAGTGGGTTATTCTGCTTCTTTCTCCACAGCTCTTCGGAGTAACTACCCTTGACGACATAAGTTTGAGAAGGCTTGACGTTTCGGGCCCATGTTGTGGATAGTGGATCATAAACGAGTACGCTGGGGTTTCCTTGTCCTCCATCAGTAGCACTGATAAAGATAATCTTCTCGTCAGCTAAGTATTTTTGTAACCTGATGAGTGCTTTTTCTTGTTCTTGTTTACGGTCGGGGCTGGGATTGGCCATTTGAGGAATTGACAGCCGAGTATATTCGCCTCCTATTCCCAATGATTGGTTGTGAATCTCATTCAACGCTTCCGATACCGAAAAGGCGAAAAAGGCGAGAATCAGGGAAAAGATAAAAGCGGATAATGCGGCTGTCAATTTCTTATGCATGAGATCGCCTTTCCGCAGGTGTGTTGCTTCACCATGAGCACCGTTACTCAGGGAAGAAATCGATCTGGTGAGAGAAGGATCTGAAGTTACACACCATAATACCGTGCTTGTAATCGATTGATTGTGAAGATTACCAAGCTGGGGTATGGGCCGTCAGAACTGCGTTGGCTGAAGTGGCAGAGATTAACAGAAGCGAAAGAGGTAAATTCTGTGAAAGCAGTCAATTCCATGAAAAAGGTGTGCCCTCGTGAGGAGAGCACACCTGGAAGCATGATATGAGCAACGAGGCTCATCGAAGCACGAATGGCTTACGCTTAGTGATAATCTGAAGCGTCAGTCTGCATCCTCATCAAGCTCGAGAGGGTCTTCGTCTTCTTCATCCTCGTCAGCGTCGGCAGGAGAAGATGCATGAATCAGATCGATAGGAGAGGAGCTGTTCTTCCACGGCTTCTCCCACGGATCGTACTCAGGGTTGTTCTGCTGGTGAACGTAATAGCACACCATTCCAGCCAAAGCTGCACCGAAGACGATGGCCAGGAACTTCCAAATTCCCGATGACTTCTTTTCCATAGTGGCTCCTTCGATTCAGTCGAAACGCTCAGCGTCTTGACTCCATCTTATGGCGATTAGCTGGGAAAAGCGAAAAAATCAAACAAACTACAGACAAAATGGCGGAAAAGGTCTTTTCCACAGGTGAGCCTGCACTTACCACTCTTCGTCGAGGCGTTGTGCACAACACGAATTTGTCCACATGTGGAAAGAGGAGTGTGGATAAGCACTAGATCTTGTGTTTTGTTGAGATTGAGCGCACGAAGCTGTGGATAACTTCGAGAAAGGGGCGAGTGACGGTGGAAAAGTGCACAAAGTTATCCACAGGTGTGGAAAACTTCGAGCAGAAAATACGGTTTACGGGGTTAGAACATGCGTTCTATGCCCGTAATGCCTGTCATTGCAAGCCTCTGAGCGGTGGATAAGTGAGCAGTTAGTGAATGACAGCGATGTGATTTATTCACACCTGTGAATTGAACTGTGGATAACTTGCCTCTCTGGTGTGGAAAACTCTGTGCAAGGCTCTCGTAAGAACGCGTTCACGACGCGCCGAATAAAAATAAGTGGGTATTCACGAAAGAAGTAGCCGCTCGGCTGAAGCGAAGGGGAGTGCGAAAATCTATGGCGTAGTGAACTGGCACGGCCAAAATGGAGGGGAGTATGAAAATGCGCAGCGAAGCGAACTCACGCGGCGAAGCGAAGAGCATACGAAAAAAGCCAGGCCGAAGCCTGGCTTCATGGCCGCGCCTGAGTTGGCGCGGTGACAATCTTGAGAAATACCAGAGAGAAGGACGAGTTCAGTTCCACCACATGGTCATCAAGAAGCCAATGAGCATGATGACGAAACCAACCAGCAAATTCCAGTTACCGATAGCTGGGATGGGGTAGCCGACGCCGCCGGTGCGCTGAGTGTCGATGTAGTACACGACGACCCACAGTAAGCCCAAGATCATGAGGAAGCAGAAGAGCGGCACGAACCAGGAAGGATTCGTCTTCGCGCCCTTAATGGACTCCTCCACGCGCTTGTTATTTTCCTTTTCACGGGCGATCAGGCGCTGCATATTCTTCGGCAGATCCTTCTCATTGCCTTTTGCGTTCAAAAGCTTATCGACTTCGTTGAGATCAATCTCACCAGGCTCGCCCTGCTTGCCCTTACCCTGCTGGGCATCGCTGGTAGATTCCTCAGAAGCTGCTACGGCAGTTGCCTTCTCGGCCTCTTCGGTGCTCTCCAAGTCCTTCTTCTCAGCCATAGAGGCTCCTCCTTGTCCACTAACTCTCCCACTTTATCGACTAGAGTGGATTGCGTCGAGGTTTTCTCCGCAAATTAAGGAGAAGTATGGAGCAACGAGGAAAGCATAGGCCACAAAAGCGCCGTCTGACCGCCCGAAGTGTGCAATCAGGCATCGCCCTCGCCCTCGTCTGTGCGGTGGTCGGCTGGCTTTTCGAAGTCAACGTGCAAGCCAATGGCTCCTCTCGCGTATCCGAGGACACTGCTGGCCTGTTGCGCGGGCGAGAAAGCGAAGTCGCCCACCTGCAAAAAGACGTCGATACATTATCCACCGAGATTGACACGCTGCGAAAATCACTCGGAGACACCAGCTCGAAGCAAGTGAAAAGCGAAGAAGACCAACGAAGCGTGCTCCCTGCCTTGAGCGGGCCTGCTATCACAGTGACACTTTCTGACTCGCCACTGTGGAAAAACGCACAATCGGGCGACGACACGATTGGCGACCAAAACGTCAACGATTACGTCGTCCACCAGCAAGACCTTGAAGCCGTCATCAACGCCCTATGGGCAGGCGGCGCAGAAGCCATGACCATTCAAGGAGTGCGCGTCCAACAATCCACCGCCGTACGCTGCGTGGGCAACGTCCTGCTCCTGCAAGGAAAACAGTACGCTCCACCCTATGTGATTCGCGCCATCGGGCCACAAGCGCAGATGCAAGCAGCGCTGTACAACTCGACTGCAGTGAAAATCTATTTGGAATATGTGGCTTCCATCGGCCTGGGCTGGAAAGTGAGCTTGGACGAGCAGCTGAACTTCCCCAAGACTTCTGCCGCCACGCAAGAGCTGAAATATGCGAGCGTTCTGCCGCAAAAAGATGCGGTGGAGAGCATATCGGGTGCGAATGTGGGTTCGGAAGAGAATATGGCTGGCGGCCAGGCTGATAACCATTCATCGAGTAACGAAAAGAATTAAGCTGTACGCCGTAAACTTTCAGGTTCAGAGGTTACTCTGTGCCTATAAGTAACGGTGCCCAGAACGTGCCTATACGGATGTACCTATGAGGGATGTGTCTATGAGAGATGTACCAATGCGAGATGACTCCTCGCAGGCCGGTGGCTCGCAAGCTGACGGCGAACTTCCGTCGTTCAGCCCCGCGGGTCAAGATTGGCAGAGGAGCACGCTGCCACCTATGCCAACAGCTCCGCAGGCTCAGAGCATGGCCGCCGCGATGCCACCAAGCCATCGCGCGCGAAAGAAGGGACGTAACTGGTTCCTGGAAGGCCTGGGCTTTGTGGGGGAAGTCTGCCTGACCATTGGCCTGCTCCTGGTAATCTATGTGGTTTGGCAGTTGTGGTGGACTGGCGTGGTGTCCGCACAAAGCCAAGCCCAGCAAGTCAAATCCTTGAGCTGGACGGCGCCTGCCGTTACCACCGGCGGAAACTTCAAGATCGCCCAGCCACAAAAGGGTGACGTCCCCGTCGACCCGCAGCCAGCTTACGGCGATGTGATTGGCCAAATGTACGTGCCGCGCTTCGGCTCAACCTACCGATCTCTCGTCGTGCAAGGCGTCGGCCTCGACCAGCTCGCCCGCCACGGAGTCGGCCATTACACCGAAACCGTCATGCCAGGAGGAATGGGCAATTTCGCTGTTGCAGGCCACCGTTCCGGCTATGGTGAGCCGCTCGCTGACGTCGACAAGTTCCACAAGGGCGACCCGATCGTCTTCCGCACGAAAGACCACTGGTACGTCTACGAAATGGATAGCCACGAGATTGTCGACCCGAGCGAAGTCTCCGTCATCTACCCCGTGCCACACCAGGCGGGTGCTGAGCCGAAAGAGCGCCTCCTGACGCTCACCACGTGTACTCCGCGCTACACGCCGGGCTACCAGCGTTGGATCGTCTACGCGAAGTTCAAGTACTGGGCTAATGTTTCCGACGGCATCCCTCAAGAGCTCGCTTCGAAGAGCTCGACTGGCCAAGTTTCCTTCACTCAAAGCTCGCCAACGACTGCTGCTCAAATTCCTTCCACTGGTGCGTTGTTGCTCTACCTGATTTTGGCTCTGATCAGCGTCATCCTTGCCGCTGCCTTCACCTGGGGTTGGCCAGCTTTGCGTCGCGACCGTGAGATCCGTGCGAACGGTGGCAAACCGAACCATGCGCTCTCCCTCTACGGCCTGCTGTGGCGAGTGCTGCCCGGTATCCGTTCAGTGCGCCTGCTTCAGCTGGTTTTGATGCTTCTGATCGTGGTGGCCGTGATGTTCCAGTATGTGTGCCCGTGGCTGGTACAGAACGTGCCTTACCTGCAGCTGATGAGCAACTACTCCAACATCTCGGGTGGAGCGATGTAGTCGCTGGGGCGGAAACCGCATTTCTTGAGATTATCAGCGTTAGTAGCGAACGAAAGAGGGGCTGGCATCGTCTGATGCCAAGCCCCTCTTTCATAACTCTCAACTCAGTAGTGCTAGGTTATAAGCCGCCTTGAGTGTTTCTGGTGCTGCCGGCGTTCTAATGTGCATTCAGCTGTGCTCCCTGAACGTTTGCTCAGCACAGCCCAGGGAAGGCCAGACAAGGCCAGGGAAGGCCAGAAAGGCCAGTGCAACTGTGGTTTACTCGCCGGAGTGCGAACCCGACTTGTCTGCGGAATTATTATTGCCCGTCTGCGGCTGGCCGTTATCTACAACTGGCTTCGAACCGAAGACGGTAATGGTCGAACCCTTATCCACCGTGCCACCGTTGGTGATGTCCTTGCCGTTCGCGTCCGTTACCTTCACGTGCACATAATCGGACTGTGTACCGTTCGCCAGCGTCACCGTCACACCACGGTTCGCGAGCATATTCATCGCATCAGCAACCGTGGAAGCGGAGGCCACTGATGGCAAGCTCACCTGGTCAGGGCCAGAGGAAATCACCAGAGTGATCATCGACTTCTGGTCCACCGTGTTACCCGCAGCAGGGTCCGTGCTAATCGCAGAATCCTTCGCAATATCCGAGCTGGACTGGGTTTGAATGGTCAGCGAGAAGCCCATATCAGTCAGAATCTTCTGAGCTTCATCCTTTGGCTTACCCGACACATCCGGAACCGTCGTCCTACCCGTAGAAATGTAGAGAATGATCGACGAGCCCTTCGGCTGCACAGAACCGATCTTCGGGTCAGTTCTGGTAATCATATCCTTCTCAATAGTCGGGCTATCCTCTGAAGTGGTCGAACCCACCACGAAACCAGCCTTCTTCAAGGCGGCCGTAGCCTCAGCCTGGCTCATGCCTTGAACATCAGGGACTGCAGACTGTGCCGGCCCAGCAGAGAACCAGACCTTCACTGTCGAACCCTTCTTCAGCTTGGTGTCACCCTGCGGCGACTGCCTGGTGAACATGCCCTTCGCCTTCGAAGAATCAGTATCCTGCTCCGCCTTAAACACGAAGCCGGCCTTCTCGACGAGCTGTTTGGCTCGTGCTTCGGTCATATCCTCCGTGATGGTTGGCACCGTGCCAATCTGAGCCTCAGAATGGTGAATGAGCTGGATAATGCCGAAGGTGAGAGCGAGAAGAGCGATCAGGCCCGCAACAACAGACCAAATGATAATCTTCTTTTTCTTCGCCTGCTTGGCGCGAGCTTCAGCGCGGCTTGGCTCAGCGTTACCCACCGGCTGGGCGCCAATACCCGTCGTATCAGTAAACGGGTTAAACTGCTGGGTTGCCGGGCCCGCGTCAGCCAAAGCGGCCTGCGTATTCGGGTCGAGAACGGCAGTGCGATCGCCCAAAGGTTGGTTACTCATCACGCGCAGAATGTCGTTCTTAAACTCAGCGGCCGTTGCGTAACGGTTCTGACGCTCCTTAGCCATCGCGTTCGCAACAATCTGGTCCCACACGCGAGGCAGGCCAGGAACGAGCTGGCTTGGCGGGGTGGCCGTCTCCGAAACATGCTGGTAAGCAATAGCCACCGGAGAGTCGCCGACGAATGGCGGGCGGCCGACGAGCATTTCATACAGCACGCAGCCGGCAGAGTAGAGGTCGGAACGCATATCGACCTCTTCGCCACGAGCCTGCTCAGGGGAGAGGTACTGAGCCGTGCCCACCACACCTTGCGACTTGGTCATCGTGGTAGCGGAATCGTCCATAGCGCGCGCGATACCGAAATCCATGACCTTGACCACACCCTGGTCGGAGATCATGATGTTACCCGGCTTGATGTCGCGGTGCACAATTCCCATGCGATGCGAATACTCGAGGGCGTTAAGCACGCCGAGCATAATCTGCTCCGTGTCGTGAACGGAGAGCGCGCCGTTTTCCTTGAGAATATCGCGAAGAGTCTGGCCCTTCACATACTCCATGACGATATACGGCACGTTATGCGTCTCGCCGTCGGCATCCTCAACCAGTTCCTCGCCCGTATCGTAAATAGAGACGATGTTGGGGTTGTTGAGCATAGCGACAGAGTGCGCTTCACGGCGGAAGCGAGAGAGGAAGGTCTTATCCTCAGCAAAGTCCGCGCGCATGATCTTGATAGCAACCTGGCGGCCCAGACGGGTATCCGTTCCCAGGTGCACTTCTGCCATGCCACCGTGACCGATTGCAGCACCGACGGTATAGCGACCTTGTGCGAGCTCGGTCGGGATCTCTTGATTCATCTCTGACCTCCAGTTTCGCCTATTCTCTCTTTAGAGTAGCCTGCCCTCTCTCCAGCCTGTTGGGAAGGCTCCACACTACTCAAACGCTTGCTATTACTTGAATCTTGCCGATTTTGCGGGGGTATAACCTGCGCATTTTCCTCGCCAGGCGGTCCAACTATCACATTTTTTGACCATGTTGGCTTGCTGGTAATCACACGCCGGTGAGGTTGACGAGTTTCTTGAGATTTCCACTGCGCCACATCACCGTCGTTCCTGCTCTCCCGTGCGACAGAAACCTGAGGAACCGGCGGAACGAAAGGCGTTCTCGACACCGCTTGAGAGCGCACGCCACTGAGCGAGCCACTCGGCGGGGCCGGAGCCAAGGAACGCGAATCGGGGCTCGACACAAACGGGTTGGAAACCAGCGGGTTAGCCACAAAGGGCGCAGAAACATAAGGGCTCTGCCCACGCTCCAAATTTGTGCGCTGGGAGGCTTCCTGCTCGTCAGAAGCGTTGGGCATATTGTCAAAGCTGTCACCCAAAGAGTTGACGAAGGGGTTGACCAAGCTCAGCCGGCCAGCAGAAGCAAAGGTGGACTTCCACGACGAAGCGGAGGAGGAAGAAGGCGCAGAGGTGCGTGCATGCGCTGCTGGTGACACAGAATAATCCTCTTCACCATTTTCCTGGCGGATCAGGCGATTTTCGATCTGTGATAATCTCGTGGCAACCGAGACGGCTGTGGCAGGGCGCTTATGAGGGTCCTTCTCCAGCATCTGCATCACATACTGTACGAGTTCCGGGTCAAGGTCGTGAGGAAGCGGGGGAACAGGGTCATTCACCTGGGCAGCAGCAATATCCACCGGCGTCGCACCTGTGAAAGGACGATGGCCAGCTAAGCCCTCATACAGCACCACTCCCAGCGAATAAATATCCGACTGCGGGGTAGCATGCTCGCCCTGCGCCTGCTCCGGGGAAATGTACTGGGCCGTGCCCACCACCATGCCGTCCTGGGTGATCTGTGCCTGGTTGGTCGAATAGCTCACGCCAAAATCGGTGATTTTCACCAAACCCTGGTCGCTGACCATAATATTCCCCGGCTTCACATCGCGGTGAATGACGCCATGCGCATGAGCCAAGTGAAGCCCGCGAGCCACCTGCTCAATAATCGGCAGCAGCTCGAGAGTGGGGATGCGCTTGCGCTCCTTGTAAATGTCGGCCAAAGAGCGCGCGTGCAAGAATTCCATGACGAGGAAGCCGAAGTTATCGTGCTCGTAGTACTCGAAAAGCGCGGCAATATTAGGATGCGCCAGATTAGCAGAATTATGCGCCTCTGTGCGCAAGCGTTCGAGGCGTGAAGAATCGTTAATCAGGTCGGAGCGCAGCGCCTTCACCGCCACCTCATGGTTGAGGACCATATCGGTGGCGCGCCACACTTCACCCATACCGCCCTTGGCAATGCGCTCGTCGAGGCGGTAGCGTCCGTGGATAATCTGGCCTTCAATCAGTTTCATTTGAGATAGGCCTCCATCAGACTTTTCATAATCGGACCAGACGTGTCACCTGCCAGGGATGGGATATCCTGCAACCACACGCACACGGCAATCTTAGGGTTATCAGCCGGAGCAAATCCAGTAATCCAACCGCTGACGAACTGATTTCTCGTTCCCGACTGCGCAGTACCCGTTTTCGCAGCAACCTTCACCCCAGGAATCTGCAGGGCAGGCCACGCGGTGGTAATCATGCCTTGCATCATCTCATTGAGCTTGCTTGCAGTATCTGAGCTGAACGGGTGGCTCAAAATCGACGGCGACGTCTGCGAAATCACCGACAAATCAGAGCTTCTCACCGTATCGACCAAAGTAGGACGCATCAGCGTTCCGGAATTCGCCACAGCAGCCGAAACCATGGCCATTTGCAAAGGAGTAGCGACCGTATCGCCCTGACCAATGCTCTGCAACGCCAACTTGTCATCGCTGGCCGGCTTCGGGAATAGCGACTTCACCGACTGGTACGCATTCGAACCCGGGCCGCGGTCGACGCTAATTGGCGTGCCGAAGCCTAACTTGGTGGCAATCTCATTGACCTTGGTATAGCCCAACTTGACGCCCAACTGTGCAAACGCGGTGTTGGACGACCAGGCGAAGGCTTCGCGCATCGGCATCTGCCCATCAGCGCGGTACATCCACGTTTCGGCGTTCGTTAGCTTGTAGTTCGTGCCTGGAAGCGTCCACTCCAAAGGCGCAGGAATGACGCTGTCGGGGTTGTATTCGCCCGATTCGAATGCGGCCGCGGACACGATGATCTTGAACATCGAGCCAGGAGCACCCACCTGCAGCATCGCATTATTATTGAGCGGGCTGGGTTGCACTCCGGCGAGGTTCGAATAGTTTTCAGCAGCAGCCTTCGTGTCGTGCGTGGCGAGGTCATTGGGGTTGTAGCTGGGCGTGCTGGCCATGGCCAGAATACGCCCGGTAGACGGTTCCAGGGCCACGACAGCACCGGTTTTCCCTTGCAGCGACTGGTAAGCGAGGTTTTGCAGCTTGGTGTTAATACTCGTTTCGATAGTCGCGCCCTGGTTGGCCTGGCCGGTGAAGGCAGACTTCAACTTTTGCAGCCACAGCGAATCCGTTTCACCCGTCAGCACAGAGTTTTCCGAGCTTTCAATACCCTTGCCTGCGCGCGAGACGACGGAGAAGTAGCCGGTGATTGGCGCATACAGTTCCGGCTGCGGGTACTGACGCTGGTATTGGAAAGCATCCTTGGAAGGTACGGATTGCGCCAAAATTGTGCCGTCAGAGGCAGTGATGGCTCCGCGAGGGACGGCAAACTCGTGGTAGAGAGCTCGCGTATTGCGTGCGTCGGCGTTGAGCTCGTCGGCGCGGAAAACCATGAAGCTGGAGGTTGACACGACCAGAACGAGGAAGAGGGCGACAACGGCGATAAATAACTGATGCAGCGAACGATTCATGCCTTTTCCTCCTCTCCCAGATTATCAGTGCGCTGTGCGCCAGCCGCAGGGGCGCCGCCCGCTGCAGCCTCAGACGCAGCGTGAGCGGAGTTGGCGTTCGCCACATGAGTGGCGGCGCAGCTGGCGTCCGAGCCAGCTGGGCTGGCGGCAGGAGTGGCCAAAGCAGCAGAAACCGCGGGCTGGTGTTCGCGCGCCGCCCGCTCCTCGCGGGCCGCGCGAGCCGCTAACTGTTCCTGCAACTTTTGCGCTAGCATCGTGTCCGGATCATAGATCTGAGAATCTCGAGGCGTATTAGCGTGAGACGAGATGGCCACCAAAAGCGAGGCCAACAAAATGTTTGCCATCAGTGACGAGCCACCAGCAGCAAGGTACGGCAAAGTCAAGCCAGTCAGAGGAATGACCAACGTAATTCCGCCGACGACGGTGAAAACCTGGAAAGCCATCGAGAAAGCGAGGCCTGCCGCCAAAAGCTTGCCAAACCCATCGCTTTGAGCCATGCCAGCAGTAAAACCACCAGCAATAATCACCAAGTAGAGCACCAAAATGAGCAGCAAACCCAGCAAACCCAACTCTTCACCCAGCGAGGTGTAAATGAAATCAGAGTTCGCGAACGGAGTGATAGCAGGGTGGCCGGTGCCCAAACCGGTACCCAGAATGCCGCCCGAGGCCAAGCCAAACAAGCCCTGAACCACCTGATAGGTGCCACCATACTGACGCTGATACAAAGCAGGGTCAAACGGATGCAACCAAATATTGACGCGGTTAGCAAAGTTCGAGAACACGCGAGCAGCCACAACGACGCCCGCCATGAAGGCGACGAAACCAATCACCAGCCACGACTTACGCCTCGTCGCCACGAAAAGCATGCCCACAAACATGGCGAAGAACATCAACGAAGTACCCAGATCATGCTGCAGCACCAAAATGCCTAAGCTGACCACCCACACGACAGCAATCGGGCCGAGATCGCGCACACGCGGCCAGCGCACACCTAACACCTTCTTACCACCGACAGCCAGCTGGTCAGAATGGTCAAACAGGTAGGTGGCAAAGAAAACCGCCAAGAACAGCTTGGCAAACTCGGCAGGCTGCAGCGAGAACGGGCCAAAATGAATCCAAATACGAGCACCGTTGATCTCACGGCCTACCACTGGCAGCTCCGGAGCGAGCAGCAAAACCAGGCCGATAGCCATGCACACGTAGGAAATACGACGCAAAACACGGTAATCACGCAGGAAGAACAGCACCACAATCGACACGGCCGTAGCAACGGCGAGCCACATCATCTGCCTCTGCCCAGAATCCGACGAATAGCCCATGGTGCGTTGCGAATAGTCGATGCGTGTAATCTCGGTGATGCCAATCAGCGCGAGCAAACTCATCGCAGGAATAATCGTGCTCGACGCATACACATGACGAACCTGGATTACCACCTCGAGTACCACCAACAGTGCAATATCAATGCCCAGCGGCAGCCAGTACTGACGCGGAATTGTGCCCGTCACGCGCAAGGACATCTGCACGAAGGCGAGCAGGCCGATGGCGATGGCCGCGAGCAGCAGCAGAATATGGCGGGTGCGCAGGCCGGCCAGTGAAGTGACCTTGTTGGCCGGCTTGGCGCTGGCTTTCGAAGCGACTCGTGCGCTGGCTTTGGCGCTGGTGTGAACGCTGGCTCGCCGAGCGGCAGCATCAGCGGCGTGTGATCGACGGCTCATGCTGCACCCCCGTTTTTCGAGGTGTTCGCTTGGCTTTCGAGGTTATCCTTCGGGTTTGCGCTGCTGGCCGACGTCTTCGAATCTGAGCTGTTCGAGTCGCTGGAGTCCTTGGAGCTATCCGCCTTCGCCGCGTCCTTCGCAGCATTCTTGGCCTCCTGATCCTCCTGCTTCTTCTTTTTCTCCTGCTCCTTGGCCTGCTGGCTGATCTTGAGCGCACGAGCCACAGCATCCGCTTTGTTGTCCGCCTTCACGCCCTTACTCAACTGGGTCTGCCAATCTCGAGGCAAACTCGACACCTTCGTGTCCGTTTCTTCTTCGAGACGGTTCAAATTCAAGCCGAAAACCTGGGTAGGAACGCCCTGGTAAATCGCAATTTTGCCGTTGCTCATGCCCACGTACCACTGCGACATCGCCCATTGAGTGAGCAAGGTTGCGCCACCGGCCAGTGCAGCTAGCACCATACAGATTGCCACGACCCAAGCGATAATACGACGCTGCTTCTTCTTCGCAGCGGCCGCTTCCTGTGCAACCTCCTGGGCCTTGCGCTCGCGGGCAGCACGCTTGACGGCTGGGTCAGAAGGGTCGGCGGTAATTGTGCCATTCTTCTTCTGCACGATCGGAATTTCGCCGGTATCCGTCATCTGCTCGTCGGCGGCATCATCACTGTGCGTCGGCTCGACAAGAATTTGGTCGTCGCTCAGCTGGCTTTCGCTCACGGGCTCGTCACTCACTTCGTGTGGCGCAAGATTATCACCGCGCTCACTCACAACCGCATCAGCGTGAGGCGCAGCCGCCTCATCAGCAGGCGAAGATGCGGGTGCAGGAGAGGAGGCGGACTGATAATCTGGAGCGTCACCTTGAGCCAAAAGAGCAGCCTTTTCTGCCGGCGAGGACTGCGACTTGAGCTTCGGAGCAGTGGCAACCGGGCGGCGAACCACGTCAGCAATGGAATGGATGCCAGCCTCAGCAGCACCAGCCACCAGAGGAACCTGCAGGCCTGCGTTGGGGTTGAGCAAGCTCCAGTTCTCGCGCGGGGCGTACTGGGCGTCAGCAACCACGGCAGTGACGTTATCGGTAGAGCCAGCCTTCAAAGCGGCGTTGACGAGCAGCTGCGCGCACTCTTCACGGTCAGGGGTGGAGAGCATGATTTCGCGAATCGTCTCATCTTCCAACGGGCCGCACAAGCCGTCGGAGCACAGCAGCCAGCGGTCGCCAGCCTGGGCACGACGAATGGAAATATCAGGGTGAGGGTCGATGTCAAAATCGCCCAGAACGCGCACCACCACGTTCTTTTGCGGGTGATTGCGGGCCTCCTGCTCGCTGATGCGGCCGGTGTCGACCAAATGCTGAACGTAAGAGTGGTCTTTCGTGACGCGGATGAGCTGGTTGGAGCGCAGCAGGTAAGCGCGAGAGTCGCCAATGTGGGCGAGAACCCACCAACCGCGGGTCAGAGTAACGGTGTCAACAGTGGTTCCCATGCCAGCGAGCTGATGTTCCTTCTTCGCGCGGCCCACAATGGCGTCATGCGCGGCGAGGATCGACTTTTCCAGCGTTTGCGCCATGGAGAGCACGGTTCCGCGATGTTCGCTGCGTTCGATGTGAGCTAGCGTGCGGATGGCGATGGTCGATGCGGTGTCGCCGCCAGCGTGGCCGCCCATGCCATCAGCCATGGCGATGATGCGAGAGCCGGCGAAACCAGAATCCTGGTTGTTGGCGCGCACGTAGCCGACGTCGGAGAGGACGGTGGAAAGAAGCCTGAGTTTTCGTTCTGCCATGCGCTTACCTCAATTCGAAGGTGGTAGCGCCGATGCGAACCGGCACGCGGGGCCTGAGAACTGCGCGCCCCGGCATTCGAGATTCATTGATGTACGTGCCGTTGGTCGAACCGAGGTCCTCGACAACCCATTGGCCTGATTGAGGGTCTTGGTAGACGCGGGCGTGATGGCCGGAAACGTATTCGTCGTCGAGCACGATGGTGTTGTGCGTGCTGCGTCCCAGCGTGATGTTGCCTTGGTCAAGCGGGAAGGTTGCGCCTGCGTGAGGCCCGTCGATGATGACGAGCATGGTCGCGGCTTGGCTAGGCATGGCGGAGCGCGCGGTCTCCTTGGTAGTGGTGGCGCTCACGAGATGAGCAAGAGAGTTGATGTCACCAGCGGCACCGGAAGCTGCGGCTTGTGCGGAAGCCGGGCTGCCTGCTGCAGGTGATGGAGTAGTTGGGCCGCCTGTGCCTGCTTCGTTGCTTGCGCTTGCTGGAGCGGGAGCAGGAGGCATCGGTGTGCGGCCAAATGGCTGTGGAATAGCGTGGTGGAGAGCAGGGGAATCTAGCGAATCAGCAGGATCAGCGCCTGGGTTAGCAGCTGGGTTGCTTGCGCTGGCTGGATTTGTTGCACCGGCTGGATTGGTTGCACCGGCAGAAGGAGTCAGCGGGAACTGAGAAGTTGCTGCAGGCTCCGATTCACCAGACTGATAATCTTGCGCCACAGGCTGAGAAACAGGCTCGTTGCCGGGCTGAGAAGCGAGCGGGGAAGGCTGTTGAGCAGCGCTTTTGCCTACGGAAAGCTCGGAAAGTTCCGGGTTTGCCGAGTAGGAGTCGCCCAACAGTGGCTCGGGCGTGCCAGGGGTGAGAGGCCCACCGCCAGCCAGCGGTGCCACAGGCTCGTTGGCCAGAGATGAACCGGCTACAGGAGCACCGGCCACAGGCTCTCCTGCCACAGGAGCTCCCGCGGCATTCATCGCGTCGAGGGGGCTTGCGGGAGCAGGGTGCAGAGGCGCTTGAGCAGGCATCATGGGGACTGCGCGACGACGACTGTGCTGCTTGCGCTCCAAACCCTCTGTCACGTCACGATGCAGTGAGCGTACAGCGAGCCATACGAAAATCCACAAGGCGATCAAAAAACCGTACTTGAGGATGGCGAAAGTCAGTTCAGTCATGCAGGTATCTTCTCAGTAAAATCAGGGCTTTTGCGCCACAAGCTTTCAGTTACGAGGTTCTGAGCCTGCCCAGAAGAGCATGCGAGTGCGGCCGATCGTGATGGTGTTGCCATTGATCAGGCTAGCGGCAGGCACGAGGTGGCCTTCCACATACGTGCCGTTGGTCGAGCCCATATCGCGAGCAATCACATTCTTTGGCGTAATCTCAATTTCGACGTGGTGGCGGGAGACGCCCGGGTCATCGATGACGATATCGCAATCAGAACCGCGGCCAATCACCGTTTTCGCAGCAGTCAGGAGGTATTGACGGCCTGAGATTTCCAGCACAGGGAAATCGCGCGGGCTGGACTTGTCGTCCGTCACGGGTGCGATCTTACCCTGAACAACCTGCGAGCTGACCTGCGGGCGGCCTTGTGGAATATCGGTGTTCTCTTCGAAAATCACCACGACAGGCCCGGAGAAGGAGTAGTGCTGCTGCTCGGCGTAGTTGGTCAGCTTGTCGGAAAGCTCGTTGGCAAGGGCTTCCGCACCCCACTTGATGACTTGGTCGAAGTCAGGAGTGCTCATGGAAAGGCGATACTCGTTTGGAGCCATCGTCTTTTCTTGATCAATTTGCGTGGCCTTGTCGTTAATCTCGCGCTCGAGCAAGCGCATCAGATCAACAGGCTGAATGTTCTTTGAGCCGAAGCGGGAGAAAACGGAATCGACAGTCTTCTCAATCTTGCTCTCGAACCCATCAAGAAATCCCATGATGCCTCCGATGCTGAAATTCAGGTGGTGCGCCTGAATGCGTCACGTTCACTACCTGGTTCACTACCTACTGCTTTTAGAATACCGTTTTTATCAGCCAAAGCACGAGATTTTCAGGCTGTGAGAGCCTCTTGTGTACATTTTGACCACTTTGTTATGCACTTGTTCCGTGCTTTGCAGAATGCTGGCCCGCCCGCCGCCTCGCGCGGGCTTCCTGTTTCGCTCTTGTGACGAAGTAGCCGGCGGGCAAGAGTTTTTGATAATCTAGAGAGGTATGTCAGGCGGCGCCGATCAGCGTCGCTACGAATGATGACCGCGCAACGAAAGTGGTGCGAGGCTGATTGCCTATGATCATGTGCCTTTTCGTTGACTACTCCGCGGCAAACCAGAGGGAAATTGATGACCTCCGAATCTGATGTGACCTATAAGCAGACAGGTGAGCTGGATCGCGACCCTTCGCTTATGGCCTTTGACGATGTTCAAACGGCTCTTCACACCTCCACAACGAAGGGTTTGAGCAGTGAGGAAGCCGCCCGTCGTTTGGAAAAGTTTGGCCCGAACAAGCTCAAGGGCAAGCCTCCTGTTCCCAAGTGGAAGAAGTTCTTGCAGCAGTTCCAGGACCCTATGGTCTACTTGCTGATTGCTGCAACGATCATCTCCTTCATCGCCTGGATCGTGCAAAATAACATGGCCAGCGGGGAGAAAGAAGCCGTCCCGATTGACGCTCTCGTCATCATCTTGGTGTTGATCGTCAACGCCGTGCTGGGCTACCTTCAGGAAGCAAAGGCTGAGCAGGCCGTGGATGCACTGGCTCAAATGACCCAGCCAACCTGTGCCGTGCTGCGTGACGGACAGATTCAGCGCATTGATACGTCTGAACTGGTCCCGGGCGATATTCTCGTTCTCTCTGAAGGTGACACCATCCCTGCCGATGGCCGCCTCTTCCAAGTGGCGAGCTTGCGCGTTGCTGAGGCAAGCTTGACCGGCGAATCTGTGCCGATCGCTAAGGCTCCGGCAACCTTGGAGAAGGCTGCCAGCTTGGGCGACCGCAAGAACATGATCTTCAACGGCACGTCCGTCACCCAGGGTACGGGCCGCGCCATCGTGACCAGCACCGGCATGTTCACTCAGGTGGGCAAGATCGCCGACATGCTCAACCAGGATGAAAGCGGCGAAACTCCTTTGCAAAAGGAAATGGCTCGCGTTTCCAAGCTCTTGGGTATCGCCGTCATCATCATCGCCGTGTTGGTGATCGCCGTTCTCTTCTTCTCACAGGGCTTCCACTCCTTCGAAGATGGCATTAACTCGCTGCTTCTGGCCGTGTCCCTGGCTGTTGCTGCTGTGCCGGAAGGCATGGCAACCATTCTCACCATCGTTCTGGCTTTGGGCGTGCAGCGTATGGCCCAGCATCAGGCCATTGTGCGCAAGCTCAGCTCGGTGGAAACCTTGGGTTCCGCCTCGGTGATTTGCTCCGATAAGACGGGCACTTTGACGCGTAATGAGATGACGGTGGAGACGATTATTTCTCCATCCGGACGTACTCATCTCACTGGTACTGGTTACGCTCCTGTTGGTCAGCTCACCGATTCTCAAGGCCAAGAGATTAGCAGTGACGATGTTTTGCGCCACGAAGCTCAAGTGGTGCTCGGTGTTGGCTCTCTGGCCAACGACGGCCACCTGGTGAAGAGCAGCGATGACAAGGGCAAGGACGAGTGGAAGAGTGAGGGCGACCCAACCGAGGTTTCCGTCATCGTTGGCGCTCGCAAGATCGGCGCTTACCGTGCTGAACGCTTCCACCGTGTTGCGGAAATTCCATTCACTTCTGAGCGTAAGCGCCAGTCTGTGGTGATGGCTGACGAGGCGGATGATGGCCGTTTGCGCGTCTTCGCTAAGGGTGCTCCGGATGTTCTGCTCAACTACTGCACGCGCATTGCTGTGGGTGGCCAGGTTCGCCCTATGACGGAAGGCGACCGTCAGGATATCATTGCCGCCGTCGAGTCCCTCTCTTCTGAGGCGTACCGCACCTTGGGTATGGCGTACCGCCCGCTGGGTGAAGCTCGCTCCTTGGGTCAGATTGAAGGCGCTCATATCAACGCTGCTGGTGATGCTGCTGAGCTTTCCGAGCATCCAGAGATTATCGAGAAGGATATGATCTGGGCCGGTATGGTCGGCATCATCGATCCACCGCGCACTGAGGTTCGTGCTTCCGTTGCTCAGGCTCATCATGCTGGTATTCGTACCGTCATGATCACCGGCGACCACCCTCTCACCGCCGCTCGTATTGCAACCGACTTGGGTATTGCCAAGCCTGGTGAGCAGGCAGTAACCGGCGCTGAGTTGGATGAGTTGGAGGGCGCAGCTCTCGATGCGAAGACGGCTCAAGCTCACGTTTACGCTCGTGTTGCTCCCGAACACAAGCTCAAGATTGTCAAGAGCTTGCAACGCCAGAATAATATCGTTGCAATGACTGGCGATGGTGTGAATGACGCTCCTGCTGTGAAGTCCGCCGATATTGGCGTTGCCATGGGCATCACCGGTACTGAGGTGACCAAGCAGAGCTCGACCATGGTGTTGGCTGACGATAACTTCTCCACCATCGTTGAGGCGGTGAAGGAAGGCCGCGGAATTTTCGATAACATCAAGAAGTTCCTGCGCTTCCTGCTCTCCTCCAACATGGGCGAAGTGTTCACCGTGTTCGCCGGTGTTCTCCTCGCAGGTTGGATTGGCCTGCGTCAAGAATCCACCTCGGGCATTGTCGTCCCACTCCTCGCTGTTCAGCTGCTGTGGATTAACCTCCTCACCGACGCTGCTCCTGCTCTGGCTATGGGCATGGATGTGGAAGGCGATGAGGTTCTCAACCGTCCACCACGTAACGTCAAGGAACATGTGATTGATGGTGAGATGTGGGGTGACATCATCTTCGTCGGCATCATCATGGCTGTTGTCACTTTGCTCGGTATGGATCTGTACCTGCCAGGCGGCCTGATTAACGATTACGCTTTCAACCCAGCTCATAAGGCGTATGACTTGGAGCTGGCTCGAACGATGGGCTTCACCATCCTCGTGTTCACCGAGCTGTTCAACGCTTTGGCGTCGCGCTCGGGTGAAGAGTCGGCGTTTAAGCGCATGTTCACGAATAAGTGGCTGTGGATGGCTTTGGGCCTCTCGCTCGTTCTGCAGATGGCCGTCATCTACATTCCATGGCTCAACGCTGCCTTTGGCACTGTTCCGCTGCCATTGCATTCGTGGTTCGAAGCCTTCGCACTCTCCTCGGTCACTTTGTGGCTGACCGAGCTGCGCAAGGTGTTCCTGCGTGCTCGTACGCGCAGGCGTGCCGCCAAGGCCGCTGCTGCGAAGTGATGTAGTTACTCGCTGAGCTGATGAGGACCGGAAGCAATTGCCTTCCGGTCCTTTTTGTTTATGCTGACAACGGAGTGATAATCTGCCTGCAAGATGCTGAGCCCAGCCAGTTTCCCCTCGCCACTACGAGAGTGGGAGAGCGAGAAGCTGGGCGAGAAGCCGGGCGAGAGAGCTGGGCGAGCAGCCGGGTGAGAGAGCCGGGCGAGAGGAGAGACGATGGTCAGTGCACGCGGTTCGTACAAGCAACCCGATGGCAAGCTCATTTCAGCGACGATTGCCGCGGAAAGCCTGGCAACGCCCGTCATCAGCGAGGTGAGTTTCGACGGCGACTTCTTTGCCGACGACGATCTCGGCGGTGACGCCAGCCTCGCCCCTGTGGAGCACGCACTTTCCGGCTCGCCCCTCACATGGAGCCTTCAAGATTATCAGGAGCGCATTGCAGCAGCCATCCCTGCCAATCTGCATCTGGAAGGCACGGATGCGAGAGCTTTGGCACTGGCTGTGCGCCGAGCAGCGGGAAAGCTTGTGGGTGAACAAGCTGATGAGAGTGTGGCGAGTGCTGGTGTGGCGAGTGAAGCGGGCGCAGGAAAGAAGCCTGGCTTGCCTCAGGATGCTTTCGATACTGGTAATCTCACATCGTCAAACTTGAGCTGGGACGAGCTGAAGAGGCGCTGGAATTCCCTCGATTTAGCCATTGTTGAGCCGCAGACTTCCGCCCAGCAGCCTTTTGAGCCCGCGATGCAGATGGCCGTCGACGAAGTGATTGCCGAGCGGACCAGAAAGGGTGAGATGCCGGCGCTGATTCGCTTCTGGGAGTGGGCAAGCCCGGCGGTGATTATTGGGCTTTTCCAGTCGCTGAGCGCAGAAGTCAACATGCAAGCGGCTCGTGAGCGCGGAATCACAGTGGTTCGGCGCATTACCGGCGGCGGGGCAATGTTCGTCGAGCCAGGCAACACGATCACCTATTCGCTGACTGTTTCCCGTGACTTTATTGAAGGTTTGAACTCTGAAGATGCGTACCGCCTGTGCGAGGCGTGGGCGATTGGAGCGTTGCGAAGCGTAGGAATTAAGGCCGCGCACGCACCTTTGAACGATGTGGTGAGCCCGGCTGGCAAGATCGGTGGCGCTGCGCAGAGAAGGTACCCCAAGAGTGAAGCGGGAGCTGCGCTGGCCCGCGGGGTTACGGCTGGCACTGGAGCTTCGGGGGCTGTGCTGCCGGGAACTGAGCTTCTGGGAGCGGTGCTGCACCACACGACCATGGCTTACGACATCGACGCGGTTGCCATGACGCAAGTTTTGCGACCACACCAGGAAAAGCTTGCCGCGCACGCGGTGAAGTCTGCCGCGAAGCGCGTCGACCCGATGAAAAGCCAATCAGGTATGAGCAGGCGCGAAATTATGGAAGCGATGGCCCGTTACGCGCATGAGTTCGTTCCGGGTTTGCGCTCGTACCAGCTGCCCGAAGATGTGTTGAAAGAGGCTCGCGAACTCGCGCAGAGCAAGTACAGTAATCCGGAGTGGACCGGCCGAATCGCGTGAGCGTTCGCTCAGCGGGCCGCGCGCGCGGAAGCTGCGTGAAGGCGGTTGCGGAAGTTTGATGACCAGCGAGGAGTAGGTGTGAGTGAAATGAGTGAGCAGGTGAGCAGCCCTATCGTCGGGCGCTTCGCACCCAGCCCCACAGGGCGCTTGCACCTCGGTAACATCGCAGCCATGCTGCTGGCGTGGCTGGCCGCCCGGGCAGCTGGCGGATCTATCGTTTTGCGCATTGAGGACATCGACTACGAGCGTATGATGCCCGACGCAGACCGCTGGATTATGGATGATCTTTCCTGGCTGGGATTGGATTGGGATGGTGAACCAATCTGGCAGTCGCAGCGCACGGAGCTGTACCGCGAGGCGATGAAACAGCTCATAGAGTTTGACGTGAAACAATTGCCTGCATTGGGCTCGGATCGCTTGATTTACCCGTGCTTCTGCTCGAGGGCGGATATTCGCGCGGCCAGCGCGCCTCAACGCGGGGATGGTTTCGTGATTTACCCAGGGATCTGTCGACATTACTCCCACGAGAGCGGCGGAAGGCTGGGGCCTGACGGCGAGCTCGTGGCAGACCCGCGGCCTGCAGCTCGCCCGCGCACAGCGCGAGAAATCCGCAAGGGCATCGCTGGCGAGCTGCGGCAACACAGCCTGCGCATTGCTGTGCCGACCTCGAGCACATGCCCGGAAAGCGTGGTGAGGTTCACCGATGTTTTGTGCGGGGCACAAAAGTGGAACCTCACCACGGATGTGGGGGACACGATTGTCAAACGCGCAGACGGACATTACGCCTACCAGTTTGTCGTTGTGTACGACGACCTCGCCCAAGGGGTGAATCAAATTGTGCGCGGGCGCGATCTTGATCGCTCTACCGCGGTGCAAATCTGGATTCGTCAGGCTCTTCTCGCCAGCAATGCTGTTGACGTGCCGCATTCGAGTTCTCAGAACGGTGAGAGTGATGTTCGCCCAGAAAGCGAGCGTGGTGAGGGCTTAGCGCGCGTTGAGAGTGGTACAAACGGTGAGAGTGCTGTGCGCGAACAGGCGAACCCTACGGCGCGAAACCCGCAATATTGGCATATTCCGCTGCTGACGGATGCGGCGGGAAAGCGGTTGGCCAAGCGTGATAGGGACCTCGAACTGGCCACTTTGCGAGCCAAAGGGGTTAAGCCCGAAGCGGTGTTGGGCTACATTGCTGGGATTTTGGGCATCGGGGATGGTCAAGATATCAGTGCAGATGATCTCGTGAAACAATACCGATCCTTCCAAGCTGAAAATCTGGCGAAAGCGTTGCGCCAAGCGGGAGAGCAGGACCGCACCGTTGACCCAGCCGACCTTGAAGTGCGCTTCTCCATCAGTTTGTGAGCAACACGATGTGAGGGGTGGAGCCGTCGTGGTGACACGGGCTGTGTCGGACCGTCGTGTGGATGAAGGCGAGTTTGGACCGTCGTGGCGAACAAGGTGGTGTAGCGGTAAAGGGCTGCAGACGATGGAGACGGTTACGCGCGGTAGGCCTCATTTCGCCGGCGCTGCCACTCATCCGGCGCGAAAAGTAGGCTAGAGGCCTGAGGAGGAGCGATGGTCGCATATTTGGAGCACAAGGATCTGACGAACGAGGTCATTACACCACAGCGCGAGCAGGAAATCCGCGATGGTGTGGCGCGCGTGCGCGACGAAGTTGCACGGGCGTGTGCAGCGAGCGGTCGAGATGAATCCGAAGTGACAATCTTGGCGGCTACGAAAACTCGCGATGTCGGCGAAATTCGAGTGGCTCTCCACGCGGGAATTCGCGCGATCGGCGAGAACCGGCCGCAGGAAATCCAGATCAAAGCGCCCCTCCTAGCTAGTGACATCGGGCAGCTGGGCGTCGACTATCACCTCATCGGTCAGTTGCAGAAAAACAAGATTAACAAGGTTTTAGGCATCGTCTCGACCATCGAATCTGTCGATAGCGCTCAGCAGGCGGCTCAGATCGGCCAGCGTTTTGTTTCACGTGGAATTGCCGGTGCAGCGCAGAAAGTGTTCCTCGAAGTCAACGAGTCGGGCGAAATGTCAAAGTCGGGGTGCGATCCCGCTCAAGCCTACGAGCAAGCCCTCGCCATTGCGGCGACGGAAGGTGTTGAACTCGCCGGTTTGATGACGGTGGGAGCTCACGTTTCTGACGAGTCGCGCGTGAGGGCTGGCTTTGCCGCGCTCCGCGACTTACGCGACAAGATTGTCACTTCCGAGCAGCCAGGAACGCAACGCTGCACGGAGCTTTCCATGGGAATGACTCACGACATCGCCTGGGCAATCGCTGAAGGCTCTACTCAGTTGCGCATCGGCACGGGTATTTTCGGGGCGCGCGCATTTATTTAATGCTTATGCTTCGGCTTTGCTGCGATTGGGGAGGGGAACAAGCTCGTAAAACAGCAATCCTGTATCTGGTAAATCCTCAAAACCGAAGCGATGGTAAAACTGCGCTGCAGATTCAGATACAGGTTCTACGACGAGAGCGCGTGAGCCTACATGGGAAGCCACTGATAGAGACCGTAGGACGGCATCGTGAAGGAGTTTCCAGCCGAGCCCTTGAGATTGAAACTCTTGGTCTACTCCTAGCTGGCCGAGAAGGATTGTTGGAATTTGTAGTGGCGTATTCCGGGCTAGCCAGCCATGGACTCGATGTCGAGCAATGCTGTATGAACTGAGACTATAAAAGCCCGCGAGTTTTCCCGATTCGCTGAAGGAAAGGTACGTGATGGCAGTGCCGCATTTCAGTGATGAGAATGCTCTGTGATGAAGCCAATCATCGATTTCGATGACACCGCAGGAGAACTCTTCGAGATTGTCAGTTCTCTCCAGCTTGCGAGGCTTAGTGAACCTTTGATCTTTCACAGCCATTCCGGGTCTCTTTCCAAAAGTGCTTGAGCAGCACTTGATGGCGGCTCATCGAGAAGTTCGAGAAACTTTTCAAAAGACTCGTTGGAGATATATCGAATCGTTTGTTGCTCAATCTCGCTTTGAGCATCTTCAACAAGGTGCTCAATAGCCCATTGAGAAAGGGTCATACCCTTGAGCTTTACAGCTTTATCAATAATTTCGCGCTGTTTACTGCTCAGCCGCATGTTGATGCGCGAAGTATGGGGTAATTCATGTGTGCTTGTCATATGAAAATTGTACATCACAATGACGTACATTTTTCTCTAGAAGATGTAGGTGCAATAAAGGGCACACATGTCAGTGATGTAGCTAGATGCGGTTGCCTTAACAAAAGAGGCCTTGACTGGGAATAAGAATACGGCAAACACTGTTAGCCATGATATCGAACAGATGTTCGAAGAAGGAAGGGAAGCAGTTGAGCCGTATTCAATTAAAACATGAAGCTCCCAGCGGAGGAAACAAGTCCGTAACTGAAAGTTTCGACCTCAGTGATGGTGAAGAACAAGTCATTATTGAAGAGGATCGACGTATACGCGCTCAACAGGAACATTGCGCGCTTTCTCAGATCCCGCCTCGTCGCATTG
>DGYMJ06203__coassemble_307_pt1 | contig 57833 bp, 39 predicted proteins | sample DGYMJ06203__metabat2_high_PE_023 | metagenome-assembled genome bin DGYMJ06203 | reverse complement strand
ATTCTTTCGCTTCTCTTACGCATGGTTTCTCCACAATCTGCCGTTCTCATCGTCACTCATAACCCTGCCATCGCACAATCATGTGACGAAAGAATCGCCATTATAGATGGAATCGTCACACTCGGGCAATCTGCAGAGGGAACAAGTGATGCTGTAATAACGGAAAGGGATAACAATGAAGTTTCTCTTCCATGAAGCTCTTCGATCACTTTTCCGACGCTTTTCTCATAACATTCTCACGCTGATAGCCGTTCTACTTTCTGCCGCGACCTTTACTGTCCTTCTCGGCATTACTGATAGCTCTGCTGCGCAAACAGCTCGTCGTTTCCAAGCGTTAGAAACTCCTATTCTCAGTGCTATTCTTCCCGCTGATTCTTGGGAGGAATCAGAAACATGGATAGAACGGCAGGCAACGCAATTCCATCATGTCCAAAACGCGGGAACATTCAGCATGATGGATACTGATTCGCCGCTTATCATTCGTTCTTCGCAGTATCACACCACGAGTTCAGTTTCCGTTGCAATAGCTGGGAAAGGAGGATTAAAAGCGCGAGGAGCTCAACTCATCACCGGTCACCTCTGCCCTGATAGTTCCAATGAACTTTCCTGTGCAGTGCTTGGTCAACAAGTAGCAAAGCAATTGGGAACTCAACCAGGAAGTTATATTGACGTTGAAAATGTACAAATGCGAGTAATGGGAATTATTCATGATTCTGCAACAGAATCGAGCCTTGCTGCAGCACTGATTCTCTCTCCCCGCACCGCACGCTCACTCAAGCTCTATCCTACTGAGAGAACAGTTATTGCTCGAGTTACTCCTCATTCCGCTGAAATAGTTGGCTCTCGACTAGCTCAAGCTCTTTCTCCTACTCAGCCTGAGAATGTGACCATCAAATACCCTGCTAATCCAGAGAAATTGCGCGCTCAATTCGCTTCAGATTCGCAGACATTAATCACCGTGACAGCAACAATTATGGCTGTAGTGACAGCTTTCAGCATTGTCAACACCATGCAGATAGCTGTTTCACAACGGAAAAGTGAAATTGGCCTTGATCTAGCTCTAGGGCTTTCTCGCAAAAGTATCGCCGGTAAGTTTCTTATTGAGTCGACTTTCTTAGGATTATCAGGTTCACTGATCGGCACCCTTCTCGGTTCTCTCTTCGTGGCAATAGTCACAATGCTCAATCAATGGCCTTTTCTTCTTCCTCCGTTCATTGCTCTTATTCCCGTTTTCGGCCTTGTTCTCGGCGCACTGGGCGGTGTAATTCCAGCAATCATGGCTTCGCGAGTCAACCCCGTAGAGCTGCTGCATTCCACCTAATGGAAATATGTGCACGAGAAAGGCCGAGCCACAACAGTGACCCGGCCTTACGAAAGGGTTCAGTTACATCGGTGAGCAAAGGCTCAGTAAGCTCACTCGCCCTTCACAGCGCCACGCATCACACCAGAAATGACCCACTTCTGCGAGATGACGTAAACCACCAGAACAGGAAGCATTGCCATCAAGTAGGAGGAGAATGCCACTGGGTAGTTCGTAGCAAACTGGCTGGAGAACACGTACTGTGCCAGAGGGATAGTGGTGTTCGACGCATCAGTCATCACAATCAATGGCATCAGGAAGTCGTTCCACGCCCACAGAGTAGTGGTAATCGCAATGGTGGCATTAATTGGTCCCATCAGAGGCATGATAATCGTGAAGAAGATCTTCCATGTACCAGCGCCGTCAATACGAGCTGCCTCTTCCAAAGAGAATGGAATCGAGTTAATGAATGCCGTTGCGATGAACAGGTTCGTACCCAAGCCAAAGATCACGTACAAAATGATCAGGCCAATGCGGTTATCCAAGTGCAACATACCCATCTGCTTTGCCAGAGGAAGCATAAGAACCTGGAATGGCACGAACATAGCAGCAATGAAGAAGAAGTACAGGAAACGGAAGAACTTCTTATCCTGGTTCCTTGCCACTGCATAAGCGACGAAGGTGTTCGTCATCAGCGTGAGAACAACAGCAGCAACAGTGATAATCAGAGAGTTAAAGGCGACGTGACCCAAGTCAACCATCTGAGCTGCAGTCGAGAAATTCTCCCAGTGCATCTTGCTTGGCCAGTCGAAGCCACCAACTGTTGCCGGAGTCTTCAGAGCCGTCACCAGGGTGAAGTACAGAGGGACAAGAATCACCAAGGAGAGCACAGCCAAAACAATGGTCAAAGGCCAGTTAACGGTATGCTTATCCTTGCTCTTGACTGCCTTGCCGTTAGCATCCTTCAACGATGCCTTCTCGCGAGCCGCGAGAGTACGAGGGTCAGCTCCACTCATGGGAGCAGCAGAAACGTTTGTCATTGTCATCAGGACCTTTCGCTTCTCACTTCTCAAGCTTCTTGGAGATGGCCAGCTGGATGCCTGCAATGATGAGCAGGACCACGAAGAAGACCACTGCGTTAGCCGTCTGGTAAGCGAACTCGCCGCCAGTCAAGCCATTGTTGAAGATCAAGTACGTCACCGTCTCAGTCTGAGAGTTTGGACCACCGCCCGTCAAAGCAACCACCTGATCAAAGGTGTTCATTGCGTTCTTCATCGTCAGAACAAGATTGATGGTGAAGAATGGTCCAATCAGTGGGAAGGTAAGCTGCCAGAATGTCTTCCAAGCGTTGGCACCATCGAGGGACGCAGCTTCATACAAGCTCTGGTCGATAGTTTGCAAGCCTGCAAGGTAGAGAAGCGTGGAGTAAGCCACACCCTGCCATACGGAGAGGAAGACGATCGGGAACCATGCCATCGAATCAGATGTCAGCATGGATTCCGACAGCCAACCAATATGCAATGCCTGGCCCCACGCTGGAACAACAGCCATGAAGATGTACTTAAACACATAGCCAATAACCAGCACGGAGAGAATGTATGGCACGAAGAAGATTGCACGGAAACCATTCTTAAATGCGATCCTGGAGTTCAAAGCCACAGCCAGGAACAGGGCGATCACATTGACGAAAATGGTAATCACAATAGCGATGGCAATGGTGAACAGGTAAGCGTGGCCCACGCGATCATCCTGGAAGAGAGCGCCGTAGTTACGCAAACCAATGTAGTGATAATCTCCGTAACCCTGCGAGTTCGTGAAGGAGTAGAGAACACCCCTCAAGAACGGCAGGTACAAGAAGAGACCAAACAAAATTGCTGCAGGAACGGCCATCCAATAATAAGCCGGATCCACATGGCGAGTGGAGAAGGACGAGACCTTTGCCTTCTTGGCCTTACCTGCAAGGCGAGCCTGACCGGCGGAAACTGTCGTAGACGTCATTTCACTATCCTTTCTTTACTCACGCTCACAGGTAGGAGAAGTTGCGGGACTGAACCTTGTCCCATTCCTTCTGCATTCCCGAAATGAACTGTGGAACGTTCTTGCTAATCACAGCAGTCTGCATCATGCCACCCAGGTTGATGGAGGATGGGATGTTGTGGTCAGCGAAGTCGACGAGTCTGTTCTCTTTGTAGAACTTTTGAATGGTCTTCAAAGCAGGATCGCCGAAATGCGTATTCTTCAAAGGAGTGATGGCGCTCTGCTCGTCGGCATACTGGTTCAGCGACTTCTCGCTCATCAGGAAGTTGATGAATTCCATAGCTTCTTTAGGATGCTTGGTGTTCGCGCCCATGGTGAGCATCACGTCGTCGCCAGCAACCAGCAACTGCTCCTTAGGATTATCAGTGGCAGGAAGTTGGGCAAAACCGAGGTCGGCGTCCTTCTTCACCATGCGCACCTGAGGAATGGCGTACGTACCCAAAGGAATGATGGCGGCCTTGCCCTGTGCGAGGTTCTGAGTGCCCTGCTGGTAGGTCACGCCCTTGGTGGAGGTGGACATATCTAACAAGTCAACGGTGAGTTGAACTGGCTTGGTCCAAATCTCCTTGAAGGTTGCCTCACCCTTGCGCAGCTTGTCGTAGTCGGAAACAGGAGTGGTGGTTCCTGCGAAGGAGGAAAGAGGAGCCTGAGTGGTCCAACCGTCAGCAACGGTGGCCTGAACTGGGTTCACACCGCAATCCTTGAACTTTTGGACGATGGCCTTGAAACCAGACCACGTCTCTGGTGGGTTCTCGGGGTCAACACCGCACTTGCGCCACACGGTCTTGTTGTAAATGTAGCCAGAAGCATTTCCTGCAAATGGGAGACCATACACACGCTTCTTTGCGGGGTCCGTGGTCTGAACCAGGTTACGAGAAATTTCAACCATGCCCTTGTTGAGCTTCTTGACAATCGGGTCATTGGTGAAATCGTGGAACATGCCTGCTGCAGCAAATGTTCCGAAGCTGATGTCACCGTTGAAAGTGATGACATCAGGAACGCGGTTCTTCACGAAGCGCGTACGCAAATCGGTCTGTGCGTTGGCCGAATTGTTGATGTTGATATGAATATGCGGGTGTTCTTTTTCAAACTGACGAGCCAAAGTCTCAAACTGATTCTTTGCTTCGGCCTTAAATTGGAAGAAGTCCAGGGTGACGTCATTACTGCCCGTCACTCCACAGCCCACAAGGGACATCGTGGTAGCAACCGAAACTGCGATAGCTGCTGCTGCCCTGGCCACCTTCCTGACCGTGCCGGAATGTACCTGCATCGGGTGTGACCTTTCTCCTCGTTGATACTTCATCAGTCGTTCTCAGGAACTTGTTTTCCCACAACCAGCTGGAGCACAATTGCTGAGCGAAATTTGCAGTGCAAATCTTGCTGGGCGAACTTTGCCGAGCAAATGTTGCTGTGCGAACTTTGCCGAGCAACTCATGCCATCCCTGCTGAATGAACTCTGGGAAAATTCATTCTGTAGGAAATGCTTCCTCACATTTCCGTATCTTTTATTGTCGACGGTCTTTTTTTACTTTCAAAACCAGAACAAATGCAATAAGATGAAATTAATAACGAAATGCCAGAGGAGTAGTGCGGGTGCTTGCGCTTCGCTGAGCGGCGTGAGTGTGCGCTTTCGCAGGCTGCGTGAACTTGAGCAGCGTGAACGTGCGTTTTTACAGAGTCGCGCGAACTTGAGCCGCCTACTTCTGAGTGAATGAGAGAGAGTTACTATGGCAGATTTCGATAAAGCAGCGCTTCTTCCGCCACAAGCCGCCCAACCATGGTTTGACGGTTCTGAGTGGACGCACCGTCTCGCAGCCGATATTTTGATGTATGGCCCTATTTCTCGCACAGGCCTCGCTCGTCTCCATTCGCTCAGCCAGGGCACAGTTTCGCGTATTACCGCCGACCTTATTTACGACGGTGTTATTACTTCTACCGATGAAGAAAACTCCAACTCCCCTGTCGACGAGCAAGACGCAGAAGATAAAGACTCTGCAGGCCGCGGCCGCCCACAGACTAATTTGCGCATCATCGACGATGCCAACACCTTTGTGGGAATTAATCTGCGCGGTGAAGTAGCCCGCGCAATGCTCGTTAACACCTCCTGCAAGCAGCAAGGAAGCGTGCACGAAGAGTACTTCACTGACACTACTCCCGAAAATGTGACACGCTCTTTGGCCAAGCTCATCTCCCAGTGCTGTGACGAAGCAAAATCGTTGAATTTGCCGACTCCACGCATGGTGGGCGTAAGCATTGGCGGCCACATTATGGACGATGGAACTGTGGACCAAGCCCCATTCTTGGCATGGAACCATCGTGTTGATTTGGGCGGAATGGTGTCCGAATTGACAAATATTCCGTGCTACATTTTCAACAATTTGGACTCTCTGCTGCGCTACCAGCAGTGGTTTGGCGCAGGAATTGGCGAAACTGATTTCGCTATAGTCACCGTCGGCGCAGGCGTCGGCTACGGCTTGGTTTCTGGTGGCGAAGTGGTGCAAGCTCCGGGAGAATCCTACGGATTAGCAGGCCATATTCTCATCGACCCTGACGGCCCAGCCTGCTTGTCAGGTCGTCGTCATCGCGGTTGCTCACAGTGCTTGACGAATGATTCTTTGGCTCAGGAATACTCGGAAATGATGGGTTCTCCAAAGACTTTCGACGACTATGCTCATGACGTTGAGCAAGGCGTTCCTCAGGCCAAGCGTTTGGTTCAACGGGAGGCTTTCCGTATGGGAGCTCTTCTTGCTGTGGTGGCAAATATGGCGATGCCACGTACCATCTTTATTTCTGGTGAGTCGTGCTCTATTTTAAAGTATGCAATGGAGTCGATTCGCATGGGATTGGCGGAGTATCGTCCGAGCCGCGCTCCTGAGGTTGAGTTCAGCATTCTTCAGGATGACGATTCCCCATGGATGATGGGCGCTGCAACAGAAGCAATCCGCCTCTTCGTCCTCGGCCCAAAGATGGCGCTGAGGTCGGCGCTGACGCGAGAATGACGGTATTCGACTTCCGTCGTGCTGCGGTGCGAGCGGAACTCGGGTGCTGACAGGCTTAGCGAAACTCAAATGCCTACGGACTGGCAGCGTTGGAATGACAGCATTCCCCACGTTTTATACATCAAAATTTGTATGGGCGGCTTGTGATGAGCAAGCCGCTTTTCTTATGCCTGACGAAGAGCAGTGGTTGCGACAGCGGCAGCGGCAGCAACAGCAACAACAGCAACAACAGCGTTCATGGCATTCATGGCGGCCGCCGCACTCATGGCAGCCGCCGCGCTCATGGCAGCCGCGGCGTTGCGACGAGCGTTCATGGCGAAACATGAATTCCTTAGCGATGGAGTGAGCGTCGCAAACGACTCAATTATTTCTTGTACTTTTTTCTTCTCAGAACCCCGATTTATTGCAAAATAGCGAAACAATATTTTCGCAAATGGAAAAGCAGAAGAAAATCGCGGGAAACTCAGTAATAAAATGGATTTCTGGAACGTTCGAGAGTGGTAAAACCTTCACAATGTTTTTTGCAAAAAGTGAAAAACGGCGTGTTGAACCGCGGATGGCGCCGCTTCCTCATGCGCAGCATGAAGAGAGGCCACCCACCTCGAGCAATACTTCATCGTACGAGGAACAGGTGGCCTCTCTTGCGCCGGTTGCCAAGCGTTTCCACACCCGTGAAAGCCAGCACCTGCAAGCTTGTAACAGGCGAATATGCAGGCGGCAACCAGCGCGGAAGCGGCTCAGCCATTCGTTCTCAGATTGACCAATTCTGACAATCTCGAGAAACTAACTCACCAGCCAGCGCTACCACCAGCCAGCGCCGCAGGCGGCAAACAGCCACGGAAGCACCAGCGCTACCCAGCAGCCAGCCAGCAACAGCCGGCCAGTAGCCGGCCAGCAACAACCAGCCAGCATCACTCCTCCACTTCGTCGACGACGAAGAGAACAGCTTGAGCCGGATGGAGGGACGGCGGGCGAATTCCGTAGCGAGAAAGAGCCTCGCCATCCAGCGTCACCGAACCGCTGAAGGCAGGAGAAACTGGAGAGGCCGAAGAGACCTCAGAAACTGCGCCCTCAGAAGGAGAAACTGGAGAGGCCAAAGAGACCTCAGAAACTTCACCCTCAGAAACTTCGACCTCAGAAACCGCAGATTTTAAAGAAGCTCCAGCACCTGCGGCACCACCACGAGCACCACCACGAGTACCACCGCCAACAGCCCAGAGCAGGTCGCTTTGGCCATTGCCCTTCTCAGGCATGTCAGCAACGGAAGCAGGCAGGAGGCTGACACGGTAGAGAGAACGCGGGTTCAAGCCCGGCAAACGTACTGGCTCAGCTGGGTAGCTACGCGATGCAGTCAGCTGCGTGAAACGGTAGACTGCCTTCGAACCGTCCTGGGCAACAACGCCATCAACATAGGCTGCTGGCTCATCGCTATCATCCGGCCCGGAGTGCACGACCATGCCTGTGGAGAAGAGCGGGCGCAAAGCCTTGTACGCATCCACCCACACGGCCAGCTGCTCGAGCTGCTCGGCAGGAACTGTGAGCAGGTTCCATTCCACGCCCAAGTGGCCGAAGAATGCCATGGCTGCTCGCAAGCTCAAGCTGGTTGCGCGCTTAGTGGAGTCGGCTGGGGATTTGCCGATATGCTCGCCCAGAATCTCTGGCGGGACAATCACGCTATCCCAACGCTGGTTTTCTTCGCGTTCGACGGGGTCGACGCAGTCGGATACCCACACGCGGTCGGCGAAGCGCAGCATTCCCAGGTCGATGCGGCCACCGCCGGAGCTGCAGGATTCGATCTCCAAGCCAGGGTGGTTCTTCTTCAGGCCTTGGAAGATGGAGTAGACTGCGCGAGTCTGCTCATGCACTGCTGGACGGCCGGAGTATGGGGAGATTGGCTCAGTGACGAGCTTATTGTGGTCCCACTTGATGTAGTCGATGTGCAGCTGTGAAACGAGCGTGTCCATAGCGTTGAACACATGCTCGTAGGCGGCTGGATTGGTCAGGTCGATGACTTGCTGGTTGCGTCCTTGCATAGGCAGGCGGTCGAACTCGCTACCTGGTTGGTTGGAAGCGCTCGCGCGCAAAATCCACTCTGGATGTGCGCGTGCAGTATCCGAATCGGGGTTGATCATCTCCGGTTCGAACCACAAGCCGAACTGCATTCCCTTGGCGTGAACATGGTCAGCCAAAGCCTTGAGCGAATGCTCGCCTTCTGGCCACACCGCAGGGTCAACCGACCAATCTCCCAAGCCCGCATTATCGGAGCGGCGGTGCATGAACCAGCCGTCGTCTACGACGAAGCGTTCCACACCTGCATCAGCTGCCTTATCAGCCAAAGCTGCCAAAGTGGCGTAAGAATGCTCAAAGTACACAGCTTCCCACGTGTTGAGCAGCACGGGACGTTGCACTTGAGCAAAGCGCGGGTGAGCTGCACGCACGAAACGGTGGTAGCGCTTACTGGCTTCGTTCAAACCGTTACCATACGAGCCATACAGCCATGGGGTTGCGTAGGTATCACCCGGTTCAAGCGACACTTCCCCACCGTAGAGCAGCTCGCCGGCGGAGATCTGTGGCTCGCAATAGGGCAGCTTTTCGGCGGCCATCACCGAGTTGCCCGACCATCCCAGGTGTTCGACGTACACTTCGCCTTTCTCGAAGCTGAAGCCTGGGGTTCCTGCGGCGAGCAGAAGGCTGAAGTCGAAATCTGGCCTTCCTGCCATGGCGACCTTTTCGATGCGGCTCATCGACAGCTTTTGCCTTTGCGCACGCCTCTCGTGCAGGTGGTGGCCGGTGGTGGTGAGCACTTCGCTGGCACGTGACGGCAGCGGCCAGCCCAATTCCACCTTGGAAATCTCAAGATTATCAGTGCCGTTATTCGCCGGCTTCCCGCTTGCCACGGGCTCGTCATTCACCAGGCGAGCGCTTTGGCGGATGAGGCCACCAGGCAGCATTTGCAAACGCCAGTTCACCGCGATGTTCTGCGCACTATCGCGAGCGATGACGTTGACTTGCACGCCACCGGCGGCTCCTGGGTCAAGCTCGGCGTCGAGGCCATCTCCTTGGGCGGGGTCGATCAGCGTTGTGGTAATCTCTTGCAACTCAAAGTTGAGGAAAAGCTCGCGCGTACCGCGGCGAATGTCGAGGCGCTGAGCTCCGATCCACGCTTCTGCCTGAGTGGGGAGAATGGAAGGCCATGTGGTGTCATCCAACTCACCAGAAATACGCTGGGGGCGCTGGGCTTCGTACAGATGCAGGGCGTGGCGAGGGTGTGCGAGAGCGCGACCCCAGTGTACGAGGCGCGGAAGTTCCTTATCGCGAGCAACCAGTGCAACGCCAACTTCGCCGTTGTCACTTTCCAAGTACACGCCCTGAAGGCTGTGCTGACCGTCGAGGGTGGTGTCGTTTAAGCTGACGATGCGAACTCCTGCTGAGGACGTCAGTTCTGTCATTTATCATCCTTCCGTCACAGTGTGGTGGCGTGAGAAAGCAAGTAAATTTCCCAACGCTAAGCACATCTGAAAACCCTCTTCTTCTCTGAAGAGAGCATCGATATATTCAGGGTAGACGCACAATTTATTTTTGTCACAAAGTAAAAAAATGGATATTCGGCAAGCAATGCCCACCGAATATCCGTAATCGCAATAATCTTCAGGCCTGATAACTCAGGAAAACAGACCTTTGAGAAGAAAATTAATTCTTCTGCACTCCTGAGATTTGATCGATTTTCGCAAGCTCTTCCGCGCTAAATTCGATATTGCGCAAAGATTTCACGTCATCGAGCACCTGCGACGGGCGGGAAGCACCCACCAACACCGAGGTGACTTGCTTGTGAGAGAGCAGCCACGCGATTGCCATTTCGGCAAGCGTTTGACCACGCTGCTCGGCCATGTCGTTGAGTGCGCGAATTTGAGAGAGCCTCTCGTCTGTCAGCGCGCTCTTGTTGATATAGCGTGGGTCGCGGCCAATTCGAGAGTCTGCTGGAATGCCGTTGAGGTAACGGTTGGTGAGCAAGCCTTGTGCCAGTGGCGAGAAAGCGGTGATGCCAATGCCGTTGTTTTCTGCGGTTTCGAGCAGGCCGTCACGCTCCACCCAGCGCTCGAAAATGGAATAGCTGACTTGGTTGATGACGAATGGCACGTGCATTTCGCGCAGCATATTGGCTGCTTTCACGGTGTCACGAGAACCGTAGCTGGAGATTCCCACGTAGAGGGCCTTACCTTGGCGAACGATGTCGGCCAGAGCGGTCATGGTCTCTTCCAATGGGGTGTCAGGGTCGGGACGGTGGTGGTAGAAAATATCCACGTAGTCGAGGCCGAGGCGCTTGAGCGACTGGTCAAGGGATGCCATGAGGTATTTGCGCGAGCCCAAGTCACCGTAGGGGCCAGGCCACATGTCCCAACCGGCTTTGGTGGTGATAATCAGCTCGTCGCGGTGGTGGGAGAAATCTTCCTTGAGAAGCTTGCCCAGGTTCTTTTCTGCTGCTCCGTAGTGAGGCCCATAGTTGTTGGCCACGTCGAAGAGGGTGATTCCTGCGTCGAAGGCAGTGCGCAGAATTTGGCGCATATTTTCGTAATTGCCGTTGTCACCGAAGTTGTGCCACAAGCCCAGGCTGATTTGTGGGAGCAGAAGGCCTGAGCGGCCAGAACGGTTGTAACCCATGCGTCCGTCGTAACGGTGAGGATCCGGGGTGTAGGGTGGATCGATATCGCACATCTCGACCATAAATTCTCCTTTATGAGGTGTTCTGCGCTGGTGCGCCCGCCATATGGCGAACGGTGAAGCAAGCTGAAGCGTCAAGCCCCTCGCTGAAGCGTCTGCATTGACAGCTAAAGCCCTCTTGCACCGCTTACAGCAAGTACCTTGCTGGTGCGGTAACGAAGATTCCGTAGATCATACGGGCAAACTCTTCATCGGGTTCCTGCGCGCCTTTGGAAAGCCAGCGAGCGGTCACAGAAATGCAGGCGGAGAGGAGAACCGCAGTGCCGTAATCTTCTGGCAAGCCGCAGTACGACATGCTCAAGCCTGGAATCTGCTGGGTTCGCATGCGGCACACTCGCGTAATAGCGCGGATTGCACGCTCCGAGAAGTATGGGTCACCATTCGGGCCGACGAGCGGCTGGAGGAACCCGATGTTCTCGTGCATGTAACGAATGCACTGCAAGATCGCCTCATAGGTGAACACGGACATGCCTTCGCCCTTGACCCAGCGGTCCACCCGGGTATTATCACCCACGCGGCGGCGAATATCCAAGGATTCGTTGAGCTGGTCGACATGTTCTGCCGAGCTGGGAACCGGAGCAGTCATAGAGAACATGAGCGAGCAGATGTGGGAGATGATGATGTCTTCCACCGAGGCGATGAGGTCTTCCTTACCGGCGAAGTACAGGTAGATTGTGCCGCGGGAGAGCCCCGATTCGCGGGAAATATCCGCCACGGAGATGGTGCTGAGCTTCTTCCTGCTCATCAGCCTTCCCAGTGCTGCCACGAGTTGTTCGATGGTGCGGCGTACGCGGGGAGAGGTGAAGTGCAGGCGGCGGTGTGCGGCCTTGTCGCTGGTGCGCTTCTCTTCTTCAAATCTCTCTTGGGTTTCGTTGTGGTTGGGCACTTCGACGGGGTTTCCGGCGGTGACCATAGCCGAGAGGCTGGTGGTCAGGCTTGCAGTGAGGTCGTCGCTGCTCATGGCGATGTCGGCGAGCACTTGGCTTTCACGCGTAATATTCGTGTCGTCGGTCAAGGAGAAGCGGTCGGAGTTGATCATCTGCTGGCCGAGTTGCTCAGCTGCTTTGCGCGTTTCAGCGCTGACCCTATCCTGCTCTTCTTTCAGCCAGGCTTGGTAATCTTCGTCCTGGTCGTCGCCGTAGAGGCTTTCGATCAGCTCGTCTCGGCTCATATCTTTCGCTTCAGGATTATCACTGCTCTGATTCTTCTTCGCAGCTTCATCCTGTGCGTTTTCGTCCGCTGCGGCTTCGCCTGGCGTGCGTGTCCCTGCGCTTTCGCGCGCATTCTTCGAAGGGCGCGCGCCATCCGCGGAAGTGTCACTGTTCACTGCAGTTTTCGGGCCACGCTTGCGCAGTGGTTGCGTTCGCTCGCTCTCGTCGAGCTCGCTTGCCCGCTTGCTTTCTTCGGCTGCGCTTTCCGCGCGTTCGCTGTCGCGAACTGCGCGGTCGAGCAGGCGGCTTGCCAGCTCGCTGCTCACATCGCTATGACGCTTTTTCACTGCTCGTGCAGCTTTTCGAGCCTGTTCAACGGCATGGCGGACAGCATCTTTGGTTTGGGCGGGGCTAGGTTCGGCATCAAAGCCGTGAGCAGCATCCTCAAAGCTGTTGCCAGCTGGTGGGAAGCCGTTTGCTGCCTCGTTATCCTCTTGCGGATGAAGCTGAGCCCGCTGCTGTTGTGATGAGAAATCAGGCATCTGGTCTGTCATCCTCCCCATACCAGTGAAGTACTGGTATGTGTCTCTCTGTGAGGCTTATGAGAGAGAACCTGTATTGTCGATATCGGCCCGCAAGCTTCATAAGCCTCGGACGCACACTTACCCGATGTCACCTGAGGTAAATGAGCGTGCGCTCACTTTCACTATCTGTTTGAATAGCTTGACAGAAAGTCTTGCTATCCCTGATATTTCAAACTGACGTTCACATAAACTTCACATTTGTTAATCATCATGGCCGTTAAACGACCGCCTTCAATAATACACTTCTATTGTTTATGTTCAATTTAGCCTTGTGATAAACACGCTCACATTCCTCTCTCATGAATGTGAGAAGCTAGAAAGACGGCACAGAAAAATATATAATTCCCTGAAATTTGAATACTTTGTTCATTTCCAAGGAAGGAGCTGCGCGCTAAGAAATGGCCCAAGCCACGCCTTAGCACACTGACAGGTATACGGCTTCACCTCATAAGCCGAAGGAGAGATATGCGCACGATCTGGGCAATATACCGGCGAGACATTCGCCGCCTCTTTGCCTCCTTCCCTATGGTGGTCATCACCTTAGGCATCAGCATCATTCCCTGCTTCTACGCATGGTTTAACATCGCTGCCGATATGGACCCCTACGGCAACACCTCCAACATCCAAGTTGCCGTGGCCAACGAGGACGAACCCGTAGAATCGCAGGCAGCAGGCAAACTCGACGTCGGCTCCCAGATCATTGATAATCTCAAGAAAAACAAGGATATCGGCTGGCGCTTCACCACCAAGCAAGCCGCCCTCAACGGAGTCAAAGCCGGCAGCTACTTCGCCGCCATCATCATCCCCACCGACTTCAGCGCGCGCCTGGCCTCCCTCGCCGCCTTCGACGGCACGCCTCAGCAGCCGAAGTTGCAGTATTACGTCAACGAAAAGGCGTCAGCAGTCGCACCGAAAGTCACCGACTCCGCCTCCTCAACCCTGCAACAACAGCTGATTTCCACCGTCGTCACCGAGGCTTCCCATGCGGTTGCCAGCCAGGTGAAGAGCTTCGCCACCACCTACGATAAGCGCCAGCGTTCGCTTCTCTCCCGCACGCTCGCCCAGATCGCGCAGGCCAGCGACCAGCTCACCACCACCAGCGACTCGCTCAAGGATTACTCCGAAACTCTCTCCAACACTCGCACGAGCCTAGCCGCAACAACGGGGACTCTACGCACTCTCTCCAGCCAAGCGCAGAAAGTGAAGAAGGATCTCGCTTCCGGCGACACTACCTTGGCCCAAGCTCGCCAGGACGCTCAAAACCTCGCGCTTTCCGTCAACCAGGCCTCCAGCAAGGCAGCTTCCGAGGTGAGCAGGATCTCGGCGAACGCTACGGCGACTTCATCGAGCGTTGCCAGCGATATTCATTCTGCCCACGGCACCGCCTCCGGCGTTCTCTCCCGCGCACAGTCGGCACTCGACGAAGCACAGGGCATTCGCGATAGCTTGCCTGACCTCGCCAGCTCCCTGCGCGACCTCGCCAGTTCGCCCAACGTTCCCGCAAACGTGAGCGACCAGCTCATTCAAGCCGCTGAGCTCATCGAAGGCGTGAATGCCATCGCCGACTCGATGCATGAGGCAACCCAAACCTTGGTTTCCGGGGTAAGCTCCACCGTCGATTCGCTCGATTCCACGGCTAACCAAGCAGACACTGCTATTCACCAGCTCGCCGATTCGACGAGTACACAGGTCAACGCCCTGGCCGGATTGAACACGTCCTTGCAAAATACCGCTGTTCCCGCGCTTTCTCACGGGCTCGACTCCCTTTCTTCGGCAAGCTCGCGTTTGACGGCAGCCCTCGACGAAGTGTCCGAGCTGTCCAGCAGCTCCGTCACCGTGATCTCGCGGCTCGACCACACGCTAGCAAAGCTTGACGACGCTCTCACTACTACGCGCCACGAGTTGGATACCACGCGCGATCAGTTGAAGAATATGGCCACCGACATGGCTGCTCTCTCCTCATCGCAAGCGGTTGCTGACATTGCGTCGCTCATGCATCTGGATGCGAAGGGTATCGCCTCCTTCATGGCGTCGCCTGCGCAATTGGTAACGAAGACGGATTACCCGATGAAGAACTATGGCTCTTCTATGACGCCTGTTTTCGTGTCAGTGGCAATCTGGGTGGGCTCGTATATGTTGGCCATGGCCTTCCGCTTCGATGTGGATAAAGAAGGCCTTACCGACAAGCGAGGCCGCACGCTGCATATTTCTGCACGCCAAGCCTATTTGGCCCGCCAGCTCTTCTTCGCCACCTTCGCCACTTTCCAGTCGCTCATCTGCTCGATAGTTTCCATGTTCTTGGGCATCGGCGTGGAGCATCCGGTGGCTTTCGCGCTCACCAGCGTTCTGTGCGCACTCGTGTACAACAGCATTATTTACTCGCTATCCGCCTGCTTCGCTCATGTGGGTAAGGTGCTCTCGCTCATCATTTTGATTCTTCAGATTCCAGGCGGCACAGGCATCTACCCGATCGAAATGATGCCGAAGGTGTACCAGGATATCAGCCCTTGGCTGCCGTGGACGTATGGCATCAAGATGATGCGCGAGACGATCGGCGGCTACTACCAGTTCACCTGGCTCAACAGCTTCTCGATTCTGATGCTCTTCTTCGCCTTCTCCCTCGTGTTGGGCTTGGCGCTCAAGCCGTACTTGGTGAATGTGAACTCCTTGTACGACAGGCGTTTGCTCACAACCGAATTCTTCGCCACCGAGTCGGGCGACGATCTGCCGACGACTGGTATTCCGCGTTTGTCGTCCATTCTGTCGACTTTGGGCTCGCGCGGGGTCTACCGCGCCAAGCTTGTCGAGCAGGTGGATCGTTTCGACCGCATCTACCCGTACCTCATTCGCGGCGGCTTCGTGGTGGCCTTGCTTTTGCCGTGGCTGCCATTCGCCCTCATCCCGACGAATAACGCCCGTCTGGCCTCTTTGGGCATTTGGTTGATTGTCAGCCTGGTGGACATCCTCTTCCTCACAATCGTGGAGGATATTCACGATAATTTGCATCGCAGCCTGTCAATCTCGGATATGACGGATCAAGATTTGCACGCTTTGTTAAACGAAAGGGGTGAATGATGGACCCAAAGCTTCAAGCGCAAGTGCACGACGACATTAAGAAGCTCGCCGAACATGTGAGCCACCGCAATGAAGGCTTCTGGAAGCATTTTTGGAATTTGCCGTTCTTTAACCCCTTCCGCATTTTCTGGCGTGATTTCCGCTCGGTGACGAACTCGGCTATTCCGCTCATCTGCGCGGTTGGGCTGGTGATTATCCCGAGTTTGTACGCCTGGTTTAATATTGCGGGCGCATGGAATGTGTATAACAACACCGGAAGCTTGAAGGTGGCTGTCGCTAACCTCGACGAGGGCTACCGCTCCGATATTGTTCCGACGCGCGTCGATGTGGGTGAGAAGCTCGTCTCCGCCCTGCGTTCGAACGACCAGTTGGGCTGGACTTTCACTTCGCGTCATGACGCAGTGGAAGGTGTGCGTTCGGGCGAGTATTATGCGGCTATCGTCATCCCCCAGAGCTTCTCTCGTGACATGATGACGCTGTTTAGCCCGCAGATTCACCACGCGAAAATCACGTATTACACGAATGCGAAACAGAACCCGATGGCTCCGATTATTACGGGCAAGGGTGCTACCACCGTTCGTGACCAGATCAACCAAACTTTCACGAAGACGATGACGAGCGTAGCTTTGGATGTTGCCTCGGCGATGAGTTCCGCTCTGCGCACGGATGAAGCGCGCACGTCTTTGGATTCTTTCGTCAAGAATGTGGATGCGGCCGCTTCTCAGGCTCGCTCGCTTTCTGGCGTGATTGGCGCGTATTCTGCGGTGCTGAGCTCTGCTGGTGACGTGGTGGATGCTGCGTCGGCGATGCTGCCTCATGGTGGCGGTGCTGGTGACGGCGCTGGTGACAATTCTGGTTCCGGCACCGGCTTGCAAGACGCTGCTCGCTCGGCCATTGACTCGGCTTCCCGCGAGGCGAAAGCCGCTCGTAACAGTGCGCGCGATGCTTCTTCTGCGGTGAAGAACGCGCTCAAGCAGTCGGATGATGCTTTTGCCAAAGCGCAGAAGGCGGTGACCTCGCTGCTCGATACGGTGTCAACGTCGTCGCGCACGTCAGCGTCTGAGCTTTCTTCGTTGGCTGAGCGTACGGATGCGCTGGCGCAGTCGTACGCTTCACTGTCGGGTAAAATGACGGATTTGGCGTCGCAGTTGCATTCTCGTGCGGGGCAGCTGCGTGATCAGGCGAATTCGTCGAGCTCGCAGCAGGTTTCTTCGGCGCTGACTCGGGCTGCTGACAGGCTTGATTCAACGGCGGATCGCATTTCGTCGCAGGCGCGGGCTCTCACTCGCGTTCATGATTCTCTGTCTTCCGGTTCTGCGGCGTTGAAAAAGGCGGCCGAGTCGGTTACTGGGCGCACTGATAATCTCGAGAAGCAGAAGCAGGAGGCCCAGCAGGCTCTCGCTTCAGCACGACGTGAGATTACCAGCGCGCAAAATCAGGCCTCTTCCCAGCTCACTTCTGCTACTTCGTCGCTGGCGCAGATCGTGAGCGACGCTTCTTCCACTGGCCTGACCCTCACCGGATTAATGGATCAGGCGTTGAATAATGCCGGCCAGGCGAGCGAGAAGATGAACGGCTCGCTTGCCACGACGCTTGATAATCTCACGGATACGCAGAAGAGGTTAGGCAAGCTTGCCGACGAGCTGAGCAGTTTCAGCCAGCGCGCGCGTGAGGCTTTGAATTCGGGTGCTTCGGACGCGCTCAAGCAGTTGAGTTCGGAGGAGCCGGAGACTTTGGCAGGCCTTGTTTCCCAGCCGGTGGGTGTGGAAAGGCATGCTGTTTTCGAGGTGAAGACTTTCGGTTCGCAGATGACCCCTTTGTACGGCATTCTTGCGGTGTGGGTGGGCGCGACCCTCATGTCGGCGAGTACGTCGGGCGTGGTGAGCGAGCGCAAGAAGCGCGGTTTGAGGAGGCTGACGAAGAACCAGGAGTTCTGGGGCCGTTACCTGTCGATCGTGTTTATGACTGAGCTTCAGGCGTTGTGCTTGAGTTTGGGCTGCTTGTTCTTCTTGAAGGTGCAGTACGCGAGGATGGATTTGTTCATTCTCACCTTCCAGATTGCGGCTTTCGTGTTCTCCTTCTTCATCTATTGCATGGGCGCCGCATTTGGCGTGGTGGGTAAGGCGATCTGCGTGATTGTGATGATCATTCAGGTGTCGGGCTCGTCGGGCCAGTACCCCACCCAGCTCATGCCGGCTTTCTTTGGCCGGGTGCGCCCGTGGTTGCCGGCGACTTATGCGATGGATGCTTTGCGCGCTGCGATTGCTGGTGTTTACAACAACGATTGGCTGTGGAATATCGGCATGCTCTGCCTCTTCCTCATCCCGTCGGCGCTGTTGGGCGTGGTGGTACGTGAGCCGCTGAAGAAGCTAATGGCTGGCCCGACTGCGCTCTCTCATCGCTCGCATCTCATGGCGCTGGGCGGATAGCCGCTGCACGGATAGCCGCCGGGGAGATTATCACTGTGCACTGCCCCCGCGACCGAACTACGCTGCCCCCGCAGCCGAGCTACGCTGCCCCGCGACCGAACGCCGTGAACAGGCACTAGGGAAAAGGCCAGAGGTAAGCCTCTGGCCTTTTCCCTATCTATCTTCCTGAAACTGCGCACAACGCACACGAGCCGCAGTTATCTTTACATTTCTCACCGTATAAACTGTGCTTTCTGAGCTATAATGGATAGCTAATCTAAACGGCACGAAGACGTGCCAGAAGGAGGCTACCATGTCGTCGATTCACAGCCTTTCACAGCATCACCCCAATGATCATAAACCTACGTTGTACTCTCCGGAGGGCCGGCCGCCGCCGCAATCTGAACAATCAGCAGCTCAGCTTGCCTTGCGTTTCACGTGGGACAAAGTGCAAATGTCGATGGTTTTACTTTCTCTCGCCGTCGGCACGCTTGCAGGCTTGGCCCATATTCTCGTGATTACGCTGACGCATGCTTATAACAACCCTCTCGCCTTCGGTGTAGACCTCTATGCCGTAGTCGCAATTTTTGCACTGGTATGCGCATTGGTGTCATCAGTCAGTTTGACTACTCCTGTCTTTTCCATGGTGCTTAACGGCCTCGGATGGATAGCAGGAATGGCCATTTTCTTGGCACTCGACCCTTCTCCTTACCTTTTCCCAGAAAAGATTCTTCCCTACACAGCACAACTGGTAGGGATTTCTGCACTCGTTCTCTTCGCTGTTTATTTCGGCGTTTCACAGCTCGTGCGGCCTGTTATTTCCCGTCACGCAGCTAAACGTAAAGATAGCTCTCGCACGAAGTTGTCTGCTGTGGCAATCATCTTCGATGTACTTCTGCTGCTCCTTACAGCTCTGGCAATCTATTCCATCGTGATGGATTTCATCTATCCGAAGGGGCTGTATACCATAGTCTTCTTGTACTACATCCAGCCCGAGTTTACGCTCGTCCTCACGTGGATTGCTCTTGCAATGCTTCCTCAAACGCGAGGCTTCTGTGTGCTCTATCTGGCTTCTGTCGTTGCCATGATCATTGCACACCTGAGTAGAGCATGGGCTAACCTTCACTGGCAATCGCTGGATGCGTTCGTTCCCCTCCTCATTCCACTTGCCGTAGGTTGCCTTGCAGGTTTCCTCACGGCGCTCTGGAGAAAGCGAAGGAATGCACAATAAAGCATTAACATCTCATTCACTGCCTCTTCTACTTCACCCCGTAGGAGAGGCATTTCTTTACATTTCCCACCGTATAAACTGTGCTTTCTGAGCTATAATGGATAGTTAACCTAAGTGGCACGATGACGTGCCGGAAGGAGGCTACCATGTCGTCGATTCACAGCCCTTCACAGCATGAGCCCCAGAACGAAAAGTCCACTCTCAATTCTCCAGAAGGTCAACCTCCGCAAACTACTGCAGAGGTCAACTCTAACAAGTCTGAAGAACCATCAGCAGTTCCTGCGTTTAGTTTCACGTGGAACTCATCGCATACTGTGATGACCGCACTCTCCTTACTCATCGTTGGTTTCTTCGCCATCACGTTTTTAACCATGACTCCCTGGTCAGCGAACATTTTTCTATCCCCTGCAGGCTGGGCAGGAACATGTGACCTTGCCATTGGTGCTGCTGTTTTCTCACTCTTGTGCGGAGCAATTCCTAACTTGAGCTTGAGTGTCATTGCATCAAGCGCAGCAGTGAATATTCTTGCTTTACTCGCCATCTCCACACGCAATATGTTGTCTACCACCGCCTATTCAGCTGGAGTTGCACTTAATATCTTTAATTCCATCGGCATGGCTGCAGGTGTAGCTGCAGTATTCTTTGCCTTCTACACTTTGTCTGCAATCACTCTTCGCCCACTCGTACTGCGCTGGGAAAGCCACCATCCCAGCAGCACCGGAAGAAAACGAGACATCCCGTTCTACATCAGTGGAATAGTTATCGTTTTAGTCGAGCTCATGGTAGTTTGGGCATTCCTCACTGATCTCTTTGCTCCAGGGCAAATGCCTGCCACCGTACTCGCATTGGCTTTCCTGGTACCTACTCCTGCCTTCATTTTCGGTTGGCTGGCAATCTACCCTTATTCTCAGCTGCGCTGGTTCGTAGTTTGCTCAGCTATTCTCAATATGGGTTTGTACTACGCTCTCTTTGTACACAATGGCCAAACGATGGATGTAGGAGATTACGCAGCAGTCTTCGCCATTCTCATCCCCTATGTTCTGGGTGCTATTGCTGGCACAATAACCAAAGGTATTATCATGCGTCGTAGAGCACGCATGGAGAAGAAGGATTAATCAGGGAGGCAGCTATGAAGGCTATACGTTCCGAATTTCGTTTCACGTGGAATAAGGAACACTTACTCGCTTTCATCGCTGCCGCCGAGGTGATTCTCTTCTCCTTCACCTTCCTCACCCGCATGGTGGTGTGGTCGGTAGTGCCGGATTCGAATAGCAATTCGCTCCTTTTCTTCTTCCCCATTCTGATCAGCACCGTCATCGTTTCCGTATTTCTGGGAATGACCGATGGCATCAGCCTCACCGCTCCTGCCATCGAAATTCCTCTTATCAGCTTGGGCCTCTTCGCCCTTTCTGCATACAACACCAAAAAGTACAGTCTGGTTCACCTCTCCCTTGGCAAGACTGCACTCTACAGCGCCCGAGTACTGGGCATCATTGCTCTCATCGTTCTTCTCTCCTATTGCGTCGGAGTAGCCTTCAGGCCTGTTATTGATAATCTTGAGCGTCAATGGGAGAAAGACCACAACAAAAGCCTGCCGTTTGAGGATAAAGGCTTCTTCTTCATCGCCGCACTCATGTGCCTGCTCGTGGCCTTCATTGTCATGACTTCCCCGATGCACACGCTGTATCTGCTCTCGGAACTCGCCTGCTTCCCTGCAGCAATATTTGTGCTCGTGTGGTACAGCGTCGACCACTACCCACAGCTCAACAAGCTCGTCGCTATCCTCGCCGGCATCACTGTTCTCAGCCTCGCAGTGTTTTACGGTTTTGTCGCTGCTACGCACACGCATATTGACGACCCTGCAAATTGGGCTATCGCAGCAATTGCACCGTTTATTTGCGGTAGCGCACTCGGTGTGCTCACCAGCATGATCCGCGCTGCAGTACAGAAAGCTCGTGCCAAGCGTCCAGCTACTCGCCCATCTCACCGCACCGCTCGTCGCCCATCTCACCGCGTTTGTCCGTCAGCGCAAGCCGGCTCCGCGCAGCACCAGCGCGCACCGAAGAAGAAGTGAAGTTCACTTGAACGAGGAGAGCAATTACTTTCTGCGATCGCGGAAGAAGGAGGTGAGCAGCTCCGAACACTCTTGTTCGAGCACTCCCCCAATCACCTCCGGCTTCGAACCCACATGAGGGTCACGCGGAATATCCCACACCGAACCGCAAGCACCCATCTTCGCATCCCAGGCGCCAAACACAATGCGGCCGATATGGCTCATCACAGCAGCACCCGCGCACATCGGGCAAGGCTCCAAGGTGACCACGAGGGTGCAATCTTGCAAATTCCAGTTGTAGGTGCGGGCAGCAGCAGAACGCATAGCCTCAATCTCCGCGTGGGCGAGAATGTCTCCATTCGCATCACGGCGGTTGTAACCGCGGGCAATCACGCGATCATGACGGTCGAGAACGACTGCGCCGACAGGGACATCAGCCAATGCTGTCATCGCCGACATTTCGTTAATCGGTTGAACTAAGTTGCGTCCGTGCTGATGGAGTTCGTGTAAATCTTGAGTAGTAGAGCCAGAACCCAAACCAGAAACGTAACCACCGGCGCTCACGGCGATACCCGGGCGAGCGATCGCACCCATAGCAATAGCTTCTTGGCGCTGACGAGCGGCAACAGTCTGCGTCATCTGAGCTTGACGCAAAGCCAGGCGCATAGCAGGAACGAAACGATGGTTCACACCTTGCTCGAAAGCCGACGCATTCACCGAACCCTTTTCTGCATCGCTACCGGAAACGGCAGTACGAATGTTATGACTCATCACTACCTCCTGCATTTGGCACCTGAATCAAGCATAATTGATTTTTCTGCGATTGACACTGCACAACCACCGCACAAACAAAAGGAGCTCCCCGCCGAAGCGAGGAGCTGGAGAATGATGATGAAGGTGAGCTCATCAGCTCATGAGGAAGATGCTCATCAGCTCACAAAGGACTGCAGCTGAAGCTGAGTCAAACCCGGGACCGGCTCACCGGTTGTACGAGGCAAACCGTGAGCCGACGGGCGCGCTACAATTTAGATTTCCACCTCCACCTTGACGGTCGAGCCAGGCTCGAAGTTACCCGAAATAACCGGAATCACGCGGCCGTTTGCCTCATGCGAGACAGACGTTTCTGGCAATCTGGAGCCATTGACGCTCACCACCGGGCCAGAAGTGACCTGCGAGCGGCGCATGTGGATGTCAAAAGTGACGCCACGATACTCGCGCTGAACATGAACCTCAGGCAAACGCTGAGGCAAGTGAGGGTCGATACCCAAACCATCCAGCGTTGGACGAATGCCGAGAATGTATTGGGAAATGTTGAGGAAGGTCCAAGCTGCAGTACCCGTCAGCCACGAGTTCTTACCCTCACCAGGCTGGTAAGCTTCAGGGCCGGCCACCATCTGGCAGTAAACATAAGGCTCCGTCTTGTGGATCTCGGAGTACTCCTCGGTGTGAGCTGGACAGGTACGCCAGTACACGTTGAAGGCTTCCTCATCGTTACCCACGATGGCGTTAGCAATACTCACCCATGGGTTGTTGTGGCAGAACACGCCACCATTCTCCTTGTAACCGCGCGGATAGCTGGAGATTTCACCCAGTTCAATGCGGTAGGTGGAGTAAGCAGGAGCCAAAATGGCAGTTCCCCACTTGCTCGTGAGAATGTCCTTCGTCGAAGTGAGAGCTTGCTGAGCTTTACCGTCATTGAGGCCAATTCCAGCCATAACGCACATGCCTTGAGGCTCAATGAAAATCTTGCCTTCGCTGTCAGTGTTGCTACCCACGGGGCGAGAATCAGCATCATAGGCTCGCAGGAACCACTTGCCATCCCAGCCAGCAGATTCGACAGCATTATTCATGCTGATAATCTCCTGACGAACGTCACTCATTTCCTGAGCAACCTCGGCGACAGACATACCAGCAGCCTGACCATAATGCTGCAAAATTTGGACGTAGCGGCCAGCATAGAGAACAAACATGCCACCGATGAACACCGATTCAGCGACATTCTCTGGCTTATTCGACTTCACCGTCTGGAATGACTCTCCTGGAGTTGCCGTGTAAGCGTTCAAATTCAGGCAATCATTCCAATCTGCTCGGCCGATCAAAGGCAAACCGTGCGGGCCCTTATGGCTCATGGTGAAGTTTACCGAGCGACGCAAATGCTCTAGCAGAGAGACTTCTGTACCTGGAGTGGAATCGAAAGTCACCTGTTGCGAAAGAATGCTCGAGTCACCTGTTTCTGCCAAGTAAGCATAAGTAGAAGCCACAAGCCACAGAGGGTCGTCGTTGAAGCCACCACCAATGCCAGCGTTACCCTTCTTGGTCAGAGGCTGATACTGGTGCCATGCCGAACCATCCGGAAGCTGAGTGGAAGCGAGGTCAAGAATACGCTGGCGAGCGCGCTGAGGAACCATATGAACAAAGCCCAAGAGATCCTGGTTGGAATCGCGGAAGCCCATTCCTCGCCCAATTCCCGACTCGTAGTAAGAAGCAGAACGAGAAAGGTTGAAGGTGACCATGCACTGGTACTGATTCCAAATGTTGACCATACGGTCCACACGCTCGTCACCAGTCTGTGCGCTGTACACACCCAAACGCTCATCCCAGTAATTCTTGAGCTTCCCAAATTCACTCTCCACAGCATCATCAGTGTTGAGCTGTGAGAAGAGTTCGCGAGCAGGAGCCTTATTGATCACTCCGTGGCGTGGATCACCTTCCCACTTGTGTTCAACAGGGACCTCGACATAGCCCAACACGAAGATCAAGCTCGAGCTCTGCCCTGGCTTCAGCGTCAGGCTCACGCGAGGAGCAGCAATAGGAGACCAACCATGAGCATGAGTGTTGAAAGCATGGCCTTGGCTAATAGCTGCTGGAGTATCCCAGCCGTTGAACTGGCCGAGGAAGGTTGCACGATCAGTGTCATAACCTACCGTGCTGTGGTTGACAGCGAAGAATGCGTAGTGGTTGCGACGCTCTTTGTATTCCGTCTTGTGGTAAATGGTTGTGGAATCATCGGCAGTGACAATCTCTACTTCGCCTGTGGAAAGGTTGCGCTGGAAGTTGGTGGAATCGTCGACAGCATCCCACAAGCACCATTCCACTGCACCAGTAACGTCGATCTTCTTGACGCTGTCGGTCGTATTGGTGACGACCAGCTTATTCACTTCAGCGTTCTTATGCAAAGGCACGAAAGCGAGCAGATCAGTGGAAATTCCCGCCTTACGAGCCAAGAAGCGCGTATAACCCAAACCGTGATGGCATTCGTAGAAGTCAAGTGCAGTACGAGTTGGCAAGAAGGTCGGGCTGAAAGTAAGTTCAGGAGTGCCATCCTCATTCATCACGCTGATGTAGTAGCTGCGAGAGCCGTTGTCGGTAGGAACTCCGTTATAGCGATAGCGTGTAATACGGCGCAATTTGGCATCGCGATAGAAATCGTAGCCGCCACCTGTGTTGGAAATCAAACCAAAGAAGGCTTCATTGCCCAGGTAGTTAATCCATGGAAGTGGCGTGGCAGGCGTGGTGATGACGTACTCGCGATGCTCGTCGTCAAAATGTCCGTACTTCATTGCGTATCTCCACTGTGAAGTGTGTGTGGAACTCTGCTTCGAGTTCCTGCGTCAATGTCAAACTGAAGCATCTTCGCTCAGTTCCTGTTTTTTAGAATAGCACTGTTATTGATAAAGTTATAGATAAGAAACTCGCAAGTGGAGAAACTTCTTCCTCAGCCAGCACGCATCGTGTACACGCAGCCTCGGCAGCCAGCCGCCGCCTCCACGTTTCCCAGCAGTGAGTAGAGTAGAACTAAAGATGCACATATGCACAACGACCGTGCTAACCACGATGCAGAGAGCTGAAACTATGAGCATTCCCATCTGGAAAACTGTTCTTCACGAATACAGCAGCAAACCAGAACCCGCAAGGCTGCCTCCCGCAGACCCCAAACGCCAGAGGCTCAAACCCCACGAGCGTAAAGCTTTCATCATTCAAGCTGCCGCTGACATCATCGCCCATAAAGGTTTCCAAAGCATGAGTATGCAAGATGTTGCCAACGAGATTGGCACATCGGAAGCAGCCCTCTACCATTACGTTCATAGCAAGGATGAATTGCTCACTCTGGTTCTCGACCGCACGTATGAAAACCCAGAAGCAGACCACGCTACTTACGCAGAAGCCAGTGGCACAGACGTCGATGGCCACCGCTTCTTCTATTTCCCTCGCTCCTGCGTGAACCTGATCGGCTACAACATGTCCCGCCCGCAAATGGTGCGCATGTTCTCCCTGCTCAATGGTGAGTCACTGAACCCCAACCACCCCGCTCACGAATACTTTGCTCAGCGTCACCTGAATAACTGGGCATACTTCTCCAACATCAATTGGGTGCTTCCAGAGGGCATGAGCCGTGAGGATTTCCACCATTTGTGGCGTCTGACGATGTCTGCAATGGATGGGCTTCAGTACCGCTGGTTTGCTGGTGACATCACCAACCTGGGTGAGGAGTGGCTGCACTTTTCCGACGACCTTTTCCCGGCGGAAACCTGGGGTCACTTACTCGACCCGACTCTCTATACGCCCGAAGACGGCTGCTTGTTACATTTGGGCTTCTTGACGCGTGAGCAAACCAAGGCTTGAGATTATCAGCACGAGTTATTCGCGAACAGAAACACAAAAACGGCGCAACTGTGTTGCGCCGTTCTGCTTACCCGCGCCCTGACAGGCGCAGTGAGAATCTTGAGTCACTCTTCAGAAACGTTGAAAGTAGCCTCTCCCTTGCCATGAGCAAAAGCAGAGAGCAAGGTGCCGGTAAAGCCACCGGCTGAGGTTGCCGCAAAAATCTGGCAGGGAACAAAGCCCATCGTCACGCACTCACCCATCTTGCTCGGGTCAGAAGCGTAGAAACGATACCCATCTTCACTGCTATGCACTTGCAAGCGCAAACCTTCTGGGTTGTTGAGAAGGAAAGAGTGACCATGGGCGATCAAGCCGTGATCATTAGCGATGAGCTGAACCTTCTGGGTTTCTGTCGAGTACATGAGCTGAGCCCACACATCACGGTTCGCGTACACCGCAAGGCCCATCCAACCTTCGTCAACAGGGCTTACCACATCCACAGTGAAGCTGTCATCCATCTGAAGCTGGCGACGGCCAATGAGCCGAGGGCCATGCTCAGCAGCGAAAACTTCACTGTAATTAAACGGCGCTGGTACAGCAGTATTAGCAGCAATACGAATCTGGGTTCCTATACCGCCAAAGTCAGAGTCAAAGCTGCCATCGCTGCTCGTTTCAGCCAAGCTCACGTGGAAGCGCTGGTCGCGGTCAACACCAGGGCAGATCCAGTCGTGACGGGAGCTTTCGACGCAGCCCGTGTCTGCTGGATCAACTTCGAAGGATTGGTCTTTGAGGTCCGGCCAGCCTTCATCGTCCCACGTGAAACTGGAGAGGAATGCTTCACGGCCGAGGAAGCCTTGCTGAGGGTAGGAAGCATTTGTTCTCAAGCCTAAGAACACCAACAAGGAGCGCTGCTCGTCCAGTGAAGCGAAATCTGCATGGCCGATGCACTGTGGCGAAAGATGAGTGGAACGGTTCGTCAGAATTGGGTTATCCGGGTTGGCTTCATAGGGGCCAAACACTGCTTGAGAGCGAGCGATGCATTCCATGTGTCCAGCTTCGGTGCCACCTTCTGCCCACATGAGGTAGAAGGTGTTGCCGCGCTTGTACATATGCGGGCCTTCTGGGTTCGAGCCAGTGATTCCGCCGATGAGGAAGTGGCGATCGCTCAGCAGTTGGGCAGTGTCTGGATTGATGCGCGCTGCGTAGATTCCCGGTTTCTCGCTGCCGTTTCCTGCTTCGTTGCCACAGATGTAAGCTTCGAATTCTCCTGACCCGCTTTCGTCTGCATCGAGGAAGAGCAGGCTGGGGTCGATTCCTGGCCAACCTTCGATCATCATGGGATCACTCCACTGACCGTGCAGGTCGTGAGTGGTGAAGATCATTGCGCCGCGATTCACATCCGTGACAATCAGGTAGTAGGTGCCTGCATGGTAGCGGATTGTTGGCGCGTAAAAGCCTTGGGAGTTGCCCAGGGGTGTACTAGTGAACTGCTCTGGACGTGCTGCTACATGTGAGCAGAAGCTCCAAGTTTTGCCTTCGTCGAAGGATTCGTACACGGGTAGGCCTGGGAAATACTCAAAAGAGCTGAATGTGAGAACGTAGTGGCCTTTTTCTGCTTCGCAAATGCTGGGGTCAGGGTGGAAGCCGGGGACGATCAGCTTTGCTGAGCGCACGTTAAATAGTGTCATAGTACCTTTCCTTTTTCTCGCCGTCTTTGCCGAGGAAGCCTCATATCGCCTTTGATATTAGGTACGAACTTTCCTAGATTGTCACAGCCCTGAGACCTGGGCGAAGGGGAGAAGTAGCCCAGATGAACTACTTCTCCCCTTCGTTTGTACTTTCAGTTTGTACTTTCACCAGTGATCTGAGCGCAGCACATCAATAGCACATACTGATCAGTAATCGACTGCTGGATGCTGCTCGGCGTAGCGGCGGCCTTCTTCAGCTGTTGCAATGCCACGAGCCTTGCACTGCTCATCGATATCCTCTTCACTGAGCATCTTGAGGTCAGCACCAGGGCGGACGAGAAGAGGCAGAGTGTGGTAATCGAAGGTCTCGGTGTACCAGTGCCCTGGCTCATAGCTCTTGCCCGTCAGCAAGTTCGTCCATGCTTGGCCAGCGTGGTCACCACCCGCGTCAGGAACGTAGAAGCGAGCAACGCTATCCTCACGGAAAATCGGCGCTACCAGCAGGTCAGAGCCCAGCATGTATTGCGTGTCAATATCCTCGCAGGCTGGGTCATCCTGGAATTCCAATGCCATTGCGCGCATCATCGGGACGCCAGTCTCATGAGTGATCTTCGCCTGAGAGGTGAGGTAAGGAACAAGACGCAACTTCAGGCGTGTAAACTCGCGGGACACCTCAACAGCTTCATCGCCAAACAGCCACGGAACCTTGTAAGCAGTAGAGCCATGGTAGCGAGAGTGAGAAGAAAGCAGGCCAAACTGCGTCCAGCGCTTGTAGATATCCGGCGTTGGCTTGTCCTCGAAGCCGGCAATATCGTGGCTCCAATAGCCGAAGCCAGACATACCGAAGGACAGACCTGCACGCAGCGATTCTGCCATTGCTGGGTAAGTAGAGTGGCAATCTCCACCCCAGTGGATCGGGAACTTCTGCGTGCCAGCAGTTGCGGAACGAGCGAAGAGAATAGCGTTTTCGCTACCGTTGCGCTCTTGCATCACTTCGTACACAGCTTTGTTGTACAAGTAGGTGTAGTAGTTGTGCATCTTCACAGGGTCAGAACCGTCGTAGTAGACGACATCCTCGGTTGGGATGCGCTCGCCAAAGTCCGTCTTGAAGCAGTCAACGCCCTGGTCCATCAAGTGACGCAACTGGTTCTTATACCATTCCACGGCTTGCGGATTCGTGAAGTCGACAATGGCCATACCAGCCTGCCAACGATCCCACTGCCACACTTGGCCGTTCGTGCGCTTGATGAAGTAACCCTTCTCTTGGCCTTCCTTGAACAGTGGAGACTTCTGACCGATGTAGGAGTTAATCCACACGCAGGCCTTCACACCGCGCTCATGCAAGTGGCGCAGCAGGCCTTCTGGGTCAGGGAATTTATCTTCATCCCACTGGAAGTTGCACCACTCCAGTTCCTTCATCCAACGGCAATCAAAGTGGAAGCAGGAGAGTGGAATGCCACGGTCGAGCATGCCATCAACGAACTCCAACACCGTCTTTTCGTTGTAGTCGGTGGTGAAGGAGGTGGAAAGCCACAGGCCGAAGGTCCAGTCAGCCAGAAGCGGTGCACGGCCAGTCAGTGCCGTGTAATTGGTCAGAACATCCTTCATGGAAGAGCCGCCGACCACCGAGTAGGTCATTTCTTGGTCTTCCAAGCTGAACTGGACGCGAGAAACGCGCTCCGTCGCCACTTCAAATTCCACACGGCCAGGGTCCTGAACAAACAGGCCGTAATTGCGGTTGGACAAGTAGAACGGGATGTTCTTATAGCTTTGGTCGGAGTCGGTGCCGCCATCGCGGTTCCAGATGATGACTTGCTGGCCGTTCTTCACAAAGTTGGTGAAGCGCTCGCCCATGCCGTAGATCTTCTCGTCAACACCCAAGTCCATTTGGCCGAGAACATGCGTCTGGCCTTGTGGGTCGGTGACGAGGCCCATGCTACGGAAGCCCGAGTGAGCAATGCGCTTGCCTTCGTACTCGTACGAAAAGTCGATGACGTCACCTTTGCCGATGTGCAAGGTGAGCTTGCCAGAACGGTAGCGGTACTCGTTGTTATCTTCTTCGATAACAACTGTGTTTTCTGGGTCCACGTCGAGCGGGAACTTCGGCTCCTTGCTGCGGTCGAGGGCATAATTCACCAAGCGGGTGGTGATGATGTTTTCACGGGGGCTGCTCACTTCAATGGTGAGGATGCCTCCATCCAAAGTCATGCCAGCGTTGCGAATAGGAGAATTGAAAGGCGCGAAGAGAACGAGCTTGTCTCCTTCACGGCGGGACGTATAGATATTGGCTGCGTACTTTGCCTCGAAACCATCTTCGACAAGCCACTCACCATTGAGAAACTTCATTTTTCCTCCTGCCCACAGGGCCGGTTACGGATGATTTACACAAGCTATCTTACTATTGATAACTTAATCGATAAAGAGAGAAACACGTTTCCCGGCAACGAAACACAATTACTTGAGATTACCAGCGCTGATAATCTCAAGCGTTTCAGAACCTGTGCCTACTGCTGAACAGGAAGCGTGCCGTTGGGGAAATCGGCAGGAACCTCACCCACCACATGAGCAGGGTTACCCACAGCAATCGAGTTCGCAGGGATAGACTTCACCACAACAGCTCCAGCGCCAATAACGCAATTGTCACCAATGCTCACGCCAGGGCAGACGGTGACATTACCACCAAACCACACATTGTTACCAATGCGAACGTCTGAATTATTCTGCCAGCCGTCCAAACGCGGGCGGACAGGCACAGCATGGTTTGGCGTGTAAATAGAGCAGCGAGGACCAATCAGGCAATCTTCACCAATGCTGACAGCACCGCCGCCCACGATGAGAAAATCCATGTTGATAAACGTGCGCTTGCCAATCTTCAAGCCCAAACCATAATCCAGGCGGATCGGAGGGCGAATGTCAACGCCCTCCCCTGCCTCAGGTACGAGCTGATGGAAAAGCTTCATCGCATGCTCGTTATCAGTGAAGAAGGTACGGTTAATCTCATCGCAGGTTGCCTGCGCTTCCCACGTCAGCTGCGGAAGAATGTCAGACTTGCGGTATTGCAACCATTCGTCGCCAAATACCTTGGCAACATCAGGGTATTTATCCATCATTTCTTGCACATGAGCGCTCGGAACATACTGCTCGTCATGCCATGCGCCTTGCGCCCTGCGATGTTCTTGAACCATAGGATCACCTCTTGTGTGAAGTAGTTGCGAGTTGCCGGCTGCGCTTTCATAGCAGCTTCAGAAAGCAGACTCACAACCCCTTCATTTCGTCATTACTCAGTAAAGACAGCATCAGGGAAGAGGCGGTTCATCCAGGCATGGAAGAGCTCAGGCCAAGCTTGGACATCTTTCTCAATGCCATAGTTATGCCATCCCTTAATGCTGGTTTCGCGCGTTCCCAAGCTCAGGCCATGGCCTCCTTGCGGGAACACGTGCAGCTCAACAGGAACATGATGTTCAATGCATGCTTGGGCGAAGTACAAAGAGTTCTCCACTGGCACAGTATCATCTGTTGCGGTATGCCACAGGAATGTTGCAGGAGTGTGCTCGTCGACGCGATTTTGCAAGGAAAGCTTCTCAATCCATTCTGGGTCAGCCTTGTGTTCGCCCAGCAGGTGGTCGAAGGAACCACGGTGAGCCTTCGCTCCTCCATCAATGACGGAGTAACCGAGCACTAGGCCGTTTGGCTTGATCTCGTCCTCGCTGAAGCCATGCTCACCAAACACAGGGTCGCTCGCATAAGTCGTCGCAAGATTAGCAGCAAGGTGACCACCAGCCGAGAAGCCCATGAGCACGATCTTGTCAGAATCGACATGCCACTGCTCACTGTTGTGACGAATCACGCGCATAGTTTGTGCCAATTGCAGCAGTGCAGTTGGCCATACGCTCGGCCAGCACGAGTAGCGCAGGACGAACACGTTGTAGCCATAGCCCACCAGTTTGAGGGCGACTGGCTCTGCTTCCCTATCGGAGGTCATTTCATAACCACCACCAGGCACGACGACAATGGTGGCGCGCTTGCGCTCGACATCCATCTCTTCTGAGTTGTCGATAACGTATCCCGTCAGCTTTGCCGTGGTGCCATCGATTCCTTCGATGCTGGTATCAAAGACCTGCATAGTTATCCTTTCACATTTCTGTGAAGCATACACTTAGTTAAGCCGTTTAACTAAGTGTATGCTTCACTCTTCCCAATTGTGGAGCGCATGCCTTCATTTGCGCATAAGGCAGAGCGCTACAAAACTATTAAATTGCTCGCCTCTTGATCACTTCTCTTCCAAGCGCAACACCACAGGCAGCACATCCTCATCCGAAGTAATGAGTGTGCCCGCTGCTCGCATCCTGGCCAAAGCTTCCCCTACATGAATATGCAAACCTTCGCTATCGCGAGTGAATGGCAAATCAGTATTCTCCGGGTCGCCGAGAATGCTCACACGCCGCATCACACCGTGGAATGGCGAGTGGTCTTCATCTCTATATTCTCGATACGCCTTCACGGTGATAATCTCAGGCAAAACTGAGCGATGAAGGTGCTCAGCACCCTCGCCGCCAGCAGGAGCGAGAACCGAAGCGTACACAATGCCAGCCCGAGAAGTGAAGCGAATATCGGCCGACGTGTAGTCAATAGCAGCTTCATTAAAGGAACCAGAGTGAGCAGGGGTTGGCCCCTCATCGCTCTCTTTCCACGCAATGGTGTCGTAAATGGCCTCGCTATTGACCTTCATCCAGCTGCCAATCGTGTGCAAAATGTCACGATCCTTCTGGGCCAGAGAGCCGTCGGCGCGCGGGCCAACGTTGAGCAGCAGATTGCCATTATGCGAGGTGACGTTAATCAGTGTCCTGACAATCTCGCCAGCAGGCTTGTACTCCAAAGTAGAGGTGTAATCCCAGGAGTTATAGGCAATGGAAGTGTCCGTCTGCCAGTGGAATGGCATCGCCTGGTTATAGCCGCCGCGCTCCACGTCCATCATGCCTGCTCCCCATGGCAGAGCATTTTCCTTGTAGCAGATGGAAACGTCGCGTCCCCATTGTGCGGCGCGGTTGTAATAGTAGGCTGCCATGAGCATCACGTATGGCTTAAACGCTTCATGGCCGATCCACCAGTCGAAGTACAGCATTTCCGGCTGGTAGGAATCGATGATTTCGCAGGTACGCATCAGCCAATCTTGCAAGTACTCGTCACTGGGGTAAGGCTTCGATTGCATATCCATATGGCTTGCTGGCTCTGGCATTGCTGGCCAGTAAAAGCTGCCATGCTTCAAGCCTCGGTATTCAAAACCATCCAGATTTCCACCGCGCTCAGTGTTCGTGTTCGCTTCCGCTTCACGACGAATGTCAGAATCAAATTCCATGCCATGGCTCATGAACCACCAATGTTCTGCGCGATGGCTCGAAGTGGCAAAGTGCATACCATGGTCAAGTGTTGCCTCGCGCAGCTCGCCGATGATGTCACGCTTCGGGCCCATCTCTACAGCGTTAAAGTGTGAAAGCCTGCTTGCATACATCTGGAAACCATCATGGTGTTCTGCTACAGGGAAGTAGTAACGGGCACCAGCATCAGCGAAGGCATCCAACCATTCGTGAGCATTGAACTTCTGGGCTGTAAAGAGCGGGATAAAGCTCTGATAGCCATGCTCGGAGTGCGCTCCGAAAGTGTCAATCTGATGTTTGAACTCATCAGTGCCTTGGATGTAGAGGTTGCGCGAATACCATTCGTTGGCAAATTCAGGAACAGTGTAGAGTCCCCAGTGAGTGAAGATGCCGAACTTGTCGCGGCCAAACCATGCAGGAGTAGATAGCTGCTCGTGACGAGCGAGGCTTTCTTGCGTAGGAAGCCAAGGGCCTTGAGTGGCAACGCGAACAATTTCATCGAGGAGTGCAGGTGTTGCTCTTAAGCTGTGTGCTTTGCTTTGTGCTGCAGGGATTGCAGGCAAAATCCAGCTTGAGCGATCCGGCATAGCAGGAATGTGCTGTGACATGGAAACTTCCTTGTTCTCATAGTGCCATCAAACTTGAGAAGGGCTACAGATTTCTTCTGTAGCCCTTCTGCACTGCTCTTCAGTGAAAGCTTTTATAGCTTCACTGTTTAATGACCTAACAGTTATTGACCTAGCAGCAGTAAGAGTGGCGCGAACGCCTTACTGCCCAGCAGTAGCTTATGTGGTGTACTGCTTACTTCGCGTACTGCTTGACGATCTTGATCTGAGCGTCCTTGAGCTCGGTCAGGCACTTCTGATCGAAGTCGTAGACCTTCTTGAAGTCAAGGCCGTTGACCTTTTCCGTCATCTGCTTAATCTCGTTGTCGAAATCAGCGTCCGACTTTGCCATAGCAGCCTTCCAGGAGTGGGAAACCACAGCGGTGTTGACCTGGCCGTTGATCGTAGAGATCTTGCTTGGCATTTCAGGAGCTGTGTACGAAGCGCCTGGAGCAACAGCAATCATCTTGCTCTTCTCGAGGTATTCGATGGTGCTCTTCGCTCCACCCATATGATCAGACCAATCTTGCTTGAGCTTGTTTTCCTTGGCGAGCTCAGTATCCCACAGCTGTGGGTTGTAGCCTTGCTTGGTCTCTGGATCAATAGCATTCTGAGAAATGGTTGGGAAGTTCAGTGCAGAAATACCGTCGTTATAGGAACCGCCACCATACTCCTTTGGCATATTCAGGCCGGATGCGTCATTCATAGCTTTCAAGCCAAAATCGGTGAGGTATGGCTTACCTTCATCGTTGAGCTTCCATGCCAAGCCCTTGATACCTGCGGAGGAGCCTGCGTTGGAAGCAGAGTCGTAAACACCTTCAGAAGAGTAGAGCCAGTCGATGAACTTCACCAAGCGGCTCTTGTTCTTAGCCTTAGAACCCACTGCGATGACATTAGAGATGTTGCCCGTTGGCATCGCGCCTGCAGAGTACACCTTCATAGTCTTGAGTGGAGCGAGCATGAAACCGACACCCTTAGCCATGTTAGCTTCGGAATTCTGGCGTGGCTGGCCCAGCCAAGACCACAGGGAGAGGAGAACCTTACCTTCTGTCGTCTTCGTGGAGATGTTATCCCAGCTCTGAGTTGCAGAATCTGGGTCGACAATACCCATCTGGTAAGCCTTGTTAATCCACTTGAGCACCTTCTGGTACACGCCATCCTTGGTGACAGCGCTCTCATAGCCGCTCTTCTGAGTGCCTGCTGGGTAGAGAATAGAATTCTGCTGGTAGTAGCCAAACCAGTTGGCAATGGCACCAGCATTTTGCATCAAAGCACCATCCCAATCCTTGAACAGGGAGATGGCGTAAATGTCGTTCTTGCCAGTCTCTTCGCGAGCCTTATCCTGCATTTGCTTCAGCACGTTGAGGAAGGCGTCCATATCCGGGATCTGAGGGTAGCCGACCTTGGCGTAGTAATCCCAGCGAATATAAGGAGCAGCAGCAGGCTCAATGCCTTCTGATGGAGAAAGAGGAGACTGGTTGGACACGTTCTGAGGCATACCCCAGATGCCCTTCTTCACCGTGACAAGCTTGGAAACAGCTTGCTGTGCGCCCTTGTACTGGTTGAGGTTCTTCATACCCTTCAGGTATGGCGTCAAGTCGGTGATGAGGTTTGCCTTTGCCAACTTGTTGAGGTTAGAACCGGAAGTGATAATCAAGTCGCCCAGATTGCCAGCAGCGGTGCGGGTATCGTACAGGGTATTGCCACCACCAGCGACGTTTGGCGCGATGATGTTGAGCTTGATCTTGAACTTATCCTGAATAATCTTGCCGAACCAGCCCTTTTGAATACCCTGGTAGTTGGCGAGGCTGTCGAACACGTCGACGGTCATCATCTTGCCGTCATCTTTGGTATCGGCAGCAGAAGAAGAATCGGAGTTGCCGCAACCTGCCAGCGCCATAGAAGCAACGCAGAGCAAACTGACTGCAGCCATCAGCTTGTTTTTCTTCATATATTCCCCCTTGAAGATGGGTCCCAGCCCAGTGCGACGGTGCACTGCGTTCTGAACCACTCGGATAAAAGAGCTTACGATCCTTCACCTGATCAGCTCAGAAAGCTGATCACACAACGTTTTGTGTGTAGTGCTTCGTTGTCAACATTGACAAACGGAGTAGAACCGTTATTGAACTCTTTATCAATAACTATTCTACTCCGAATTTTTCGAATTAGTGAGATTCTTCCCACTGTTTCTTAATTTCGACACGAGCCTTGTTCTGGTCCTTCGCATTCTTCATATCCCAGTCCAGAACAGTCTTGAAGTTCAAGCCTTTCACTTTCTCGCGCATTTCGTCGAGAAGCTGGTTGAACTGCGCATCAGAATCAGCCATAGAAGCCTTCCACGAATTGGTGATAATCACCGTCTTGATCTGACCACGCAGGTTAGAAATAGTGGAGGGCTCTTCTGGAGCAGTGTACGAAGCGCCTGGAGCCACAAGAATTTCCTTGTTCTTTTCCAGGTACTCCATCGTCGTCTTAGCTCCGCCCATATGCTCTGACCAATCAGTGGTCAGCGCATCATCGTTGTTCTTGAGCACAGATGGCCACAGCTGTGGGTTGAAGGACTGCTTCGTCTGTGGGTCGATGTCGTTAGCAACCTCGGTGCTCATGTTCAGAGCAGAAACGCCATCCTTATAGGTGCCACCACCCCATTCAGCCGGAACATTTGCGCCGCCGCCGAAGAGTGCCTTCTGGCCAAACTCAGTGAGCACTGGCTCATCGCCCTTCATCTGCCAGGTCAAGCCCTTTGGACCAGCAGAACCACCGGTATCCGTGGAAGTTGCATACACACCTTCTGGGGAATACAGCCAGTTGATGAACTTCACCAAACGCTGCTTATTCTTTGCCTTCGAACCGATAGCAATGAAAGCGGTGCTCGAGTCGCCATCCGTCTTTGCGCCATAGGAGAAGATCTTCATGTTATCCATAGGAGCGATCATGAAGCCTTTGCCCTGCTGCTTGTGTTCTGTAGTGTTGTAAGCAGCTTGACCCAGCCATGGCCAGAAGGAGAAGAGAATCTTGCCTTGCTGGTACTTGGAGTACATGGTGTCGTAATTCTGAGTAGAGGAATCAGGGTCTAGAATGCCGGCGCGGTGAGCAGCATTGAAGAACTTCAAAGCCTTCTCATACATGCCACCTTTTTGGGTAATGGACTGATAATCTGAACCGTCGCCCTTGGCCAGAACAAAGCCGATTTCGTCGTAGCCATAGTAAGTTGTTGGCTGCTTGGCGTTGTTCATCATGTTGCCGTCCCAATCCTTGAACAGGGACATGGCGTAAATATCTTTCTGACCGGTTTCTTCGCGAGCTTTATCCTGCATCTGCTTCAAAACCGTGACGAGAGAATCAAGGTCAGTGATCTTTGGATAGCCGATTGCCTTGTAGTAATCCCACCGAACGTAAGGGCCAAAGGTTGGTTCCAAGCCTTCCGAAGGCTGAGTTGGTGCCTTGGAAGACAGAGAGCTTGGCATGCCCCACACGCCCTTCTTGCCAATAACATCGCTCAAAGCGTCGGTAGCGCTCTTGTACTTATTGATGTACGTCATGCCCTTCAAATAAGGGGTCATGTCGGAAATCAAGCCAGCCTTCACTAGCTTCTTCGCGCGGCCACCTGCGGAGCCGATGATGACAAGGTCACCGAGATTACCAGCAGCAGAGCGAGTATCGAACAGCGTGTCACCGCCGCCGGCAACGTTTGGTGCAATGATGTTCAACTTCATGTTGAACTTGTCTTTGACAATCTTGGCAAACCAACCCTTTTGAATACCCTGATAATTGGCAAGACCATCAAAAACATCAACAGTCATTTCCTTGCCATCGTCCTTGGTATCGACAGAGCTTGCCGAGTTACCGCAACCAGCCAAAGCCATAGAAGCAATGGTGATCAGACTGACAACGCCCATCAGTTTCTTGGACTTCATGTCAACCCTTCCTTCAAGGTCCTCTTTGACCTCTGCAATAGATTCCAACGGCAGAGTTCCTACCATGCAGATAATTCCAGTGTAGCGTTATTGATTAAGTTGTCAATAACGAGAGGGAAAGTTTCTTAACCGGTTAATTTATAGAGCTATAAATTAGCTCACATGCGCAACTGGCCGTCTTTAGCTCTCTGCTGCTCCATTCCACTGTCTTCATCTTCCCTACATCCGCTTGTTCCTCCATCCGCTTGACAGTTGCAGCTGAGAGCCAGACACACTCGCGCCTATATCCACAATCTCGCCTATACCCACCCTTCTGGCCCGTCAACCTACCCGGCCTCTCATCATTGACCTAGCGGCAGTACGCAAACGCAGAAACCCAGAAAAAAATAAAGGGCGCCGGGAGCTCAAGCTCATACCAACGCCCTTATAGCCTCAACGTAGTTGACTGTTACTGAATATTATTCCACAGCCACCTTACTGCCTGACTACTGCTGCAGAATAAGAGTTTCGAAACCGGCCATCGTCAGCGTGTCCCCTTGCTTAACGAGCTTGCCAGTCAGCAAGTCCTTACCCGACACAGGAGCAGTAAAGCTCACAGGAGGCTCAGCCGTATTCATTACGAACACCAGGTCGCGAGCGCCAGGCTTGTCCGCTCGAGCAACGCGGCGGGTAATTTCTATGGCCGATGTAGCTTTCTGGCAATCTGGAGAGCAAGGAGTACCACAAGATTGGCACTTCTCACACATCGGCAGCGTTACCATTTGCTCTACCGCAAGGCCAGCCAAGAGACGATCCACAATACGAGCAATTGCAGGCTCATTTGGCATCGTCGCACAGTAGATGACACCCGCAGCGCCATTCTCCAGCTTGCCGCCCTGCTCAAGCGCGTGGAACGTCAGAGCTGGAGTTCCCGCGTAGAACTGGTCAGTGTAGGTTGCCAGAACCTCAGTGTCAGAATCGGTGTGAAGAATGTCGAAGAGCATCGTGCCATAAGGCTGCTCGCCGCCTGCAACCTTAATGCCTGTAGCCTTGCCGCCTGCAACTTTGCCATCTGTCGCTTTTCCATATGTCGCTTTGCCCGCTGCTGACGCACTTTCTTTGCTTGTACTGGGAGAAGCTTGAGGAGCTTGAGCTTCTTCGCCTGTGAAAGCCAAACCAACAGGGGTAGAAGGAGCGAGAGAATCTGTTTCTTCAACCCAGATGCCAGCGAGGTCGCGTAATGGTACTGGCTGCTCGCCTTGGTAGAGGGAATCATGCTCATCAGCTACTGCTGTCATCGTCGTCATGAGCAGGCGTCCGCCGTGAGAAACGTAGTTGCGGAGGTTTTCTACAACAGCTTTGTCAACGCTTTGCAGGCATGGGGTGAGCACAGCCTGATAATCTTGGAGGTTTTCGAGAGGGCTGACGACGTCGACGGCAATATTGCGCCTATGAAGTTCGCGATACCAGCGTTGGCATTCGGCGACGTAGTCGAGGGCTTGGGTTGGGCCAACAGAGAATTGGATATCCCACCAGGCGTTCCAGTCGAAGATAAGCGCGACTTGGCCGTGGCGTGGTTTTGTAGCGAGGATTTGTGCAGAGAGTTGTTCGAGTTGCTTACCGAGCTGGGCCGCTTCGCGGAAGCGGCGAGTTTTGTTTGTTCCATCGGCTGAGATGATGCCGGAGTGGAACTTTTCGCAGCCGGAGCGCGCCTGGCGAATTTGGAAGTATTGCACGGTGTTTGCGCCGTGGGCTACTGCTTGCCAGGAGAGTTCGGCGAGCTGGCCTGGGCGCTTGACGTAGCAGTATGGCATCCAGTTTTGGTTGCTCGGTGCTTGTTCCATGAGCATCCATGGTTCACCGTGAGCGACTCCGCGCATCAGGTCGTGGCGCATGTCGATGGCTGCCGCGTCTTCGCCGAGGCCCGGGTAGGAATCCCAGCTGATCACGTCGAGCAACTCACCTTGCTTGTAGTAGTCGTAATCGTTGAATGTTCCCATCATGTTAGTGGTGATAGGAGCATATGTGTCATAAGTACGTACGGCGTCTCGTTCGAGTTTGATGCAGGAGCGTACCTGGTCGTTGTAGAAGTGGCGGTAATCCAGTGAGTAGCCACCAAGCACTGCGTGACCTGCCCAGTAGGCGCTACCTTCCATGCCGTCGCCACGGGTGTTGGGTGGGAAGATCTCGTCGAAGGAGTGGTAGGTGTGGCTCCACATGTGGGCGTTCCACGCATCGTTGACTTCGTCGATGTTGTTGTGGTACTTGGCTTTAAGCCATTCGCGGAAGGCTTGTGCGCAGCGATCGCACCAGCAGAAGCCGCTGTATTCGTTGGAAAGGTGCCAGGCGACGATAGGTGAGTCGCTTGCTCCGGCGTCTCCTCTCTCAACATAGTGTTGTGCCATCTTGGCGGCGAGCAAGCCTGCGTATTTGCGGAAGGTTGGGCTGGAGGCGCAGAAGTTTTCACGTCCGTTGTGCCTATAGATTTCGCCGTTGTAACCGATGCGGTTGACGTCCGGATGGCGCAGGCACATCCAAGCGGGCAGGGCTCCGGTGCCGGTTGCCATGACGATGCGCAGGCCGCTTGCTTTGCAAATGTCGACGATGCGGTCGAGAAGGTGGAAGTCGTATTCGCTTTCGCTCGGCTGCAGCAGCGACCAGGAGAACACGTTGAGGGTGACTTCGTTGATATGAGCCTCTTTCATGAGTTTCATATCTTCTTGCCATACTTCTTCTGGCCATTGCTCGGGGTTGTAATCTCCGCCGTAAAGAATGGTTGAGAGGGAGGAAACGACACGATCGATCATTTTCTCATCGCGAGCTACCATAACATCTCCTTTGATGCTTGTGTTGGCTTGTTTGGCTCTTGATTATCAGCTCGATGACACAGCTCGATGACACAGCTCGAGAACGCAGAGTGCAGTGCGGCACAGTGCGATCATCCAGTGCGAGAGTGCAATGCGAGCGTATGTATTCTTCTAGTTTATCGATAAGTTAATCGATAAGGCAGAGGTATGCTGTGCGCTCCTCAGCCTGCCCTCCTGAAAGCCTTCAGTTATTGCGCTTCTTCAGCTTTCTGGCAACTCGCTTTTTCTCAGGTGCGTGCGTGTCGTTCAGCGCGAGCAGAGCTTGCACAAGCTGTTACAAAATTTTCTCGTACACATGTCACTCTCTGGTAATATGCGCGCGTATAGTGGGAAGCATGACCATGCATTTAACAGTATTGGATCACCCGCTGGTCGACCACAAGTTGACCTTGCTGCGTGATAAGAACACTCCATCATCCGAATTCCGTGAGCTCATCAAGGAGCTGGTGACCCTCGAAGCTTATGAGGCTACTCGCAACCTTTCCACCACGGAAAAGACCGTTGCTACTCCTGTTGGTGTGGCACATGGTAAGAAGCTCAACGAAAGCCCTCGCCCTATGGTCGTGCCGATTCTTCGCGCCGGCCTGGGTATGCTCGATGGCATGATGGCCCTGCTTCCTATGGCAGAGGTCGGATTCCTCGGTTTGAAGCGTAACGAGGCAACTCTCGACATCATTACTTACGCACAGCGCCTTCCAGAGGACCTGACTGGCCGCGAGTGCTTCCTGCTCGACCCGATGCTCGCTACTGGCGGTTCTCTTGCCACCGCTGTTCACTACCTGCACGATCGTGGCGCTTCCAAGATCACCGCAATCGACATCTTGGCTGCTAAGCCAGGCCTCGAGCGTTTGGAGAAGGAAGTTCGCCCGGACATCGACTTCTCCGTCGTGGTGTGCGGCGTTGACGACGAGCTCAATGAGCACGGCTACATCATCCCAGGTTTGGGCGATGCTGGCGACCGTCTCTACGGCGTTGTCGACTGATCTCACTCTTCTGAGCTAGCAGTAAAGCTGCTGGCTACTTAAGCCACTGGTAATCTGCCAGTGGCTTTTCTTTTTGAATTTCTCAAGATTATCAGCGTCATTTTTCACTCTACTTGCGCTGTTACGCCCCTGCGGTATACTGATTACTTCCCGCCGCATGGTCATTTTGGCGAGAGAAAGCTTCATGGCTAACCGGGGTCCGGAGGCCATTTCAGCAGGTACCGATCGGTTTCGCATGGTCATTTTTCCCGATCGGTACTTGCCGGTATTAAGCACACTGATCCACCTATGTTTCACATGAAACGGAGCATGATGCTGAATTTACCTGTTTCTCAACCCTCTGGGGCAGCTCTCGAACGCATTGAAAAACGCCTTCAGGCAACAAAAGCCGCTGAAAATGAGACGCAGGCAAGTTCAGGCTCGGTGGTCAACATGCTGGGTACGCCCCAGATTGCCAGGAGTGTGGAAACCTACCGCGGTGCCATTTTTTCTGTGGATGATCGCACCGTACAATTGCCTACTACTGCTGATATTTCGATTGATATCCCCCGCCAGATTGTTCACCACAGTCCAGCAGTGATTCTCCTTGTCCACGATGTTTCACGTGACGCTTACTTGGTGGAGCGAGAATACCGCGTGGGTTCGAACAGTTTTTCCTTCGGCTTCCCTGCCGGCCTGCGTGATAATCAAGAGTCGCCCCTTCAGTCGGCCTTCCGCGAGCTTGCCGAGGAAACGGGAATTGTTGTGGAGGGGATCGCGCACCTTGCCAGCGACCCTGATTTTGCTGCCGAAAAGCTCCAGCATGCTGTGGAAACGTCCGAGAATGTCGACGTGGATGTTCTCGGCACTTTCTACCCTTCGTCAGGGATGAGCGACGAACAGGTAACGCTTTTGACCCTGCACCTGAAAAAGTTCCACGTGGAGGGCCGCCATTTTGACGCCGACGAGCATGTGCAATCGACGTGGGTGAGCTGGAAGGAGCTGAGCGAAGTCATCCCCTTCCAAGGCTCGCATACTAACTTCCTCATTCTCAACGAAAAGCTGCGCAGGCTAACTGCGTCAATACATTGAGCCTCAAAGCGAATAAGACTGTTGTGGCAGCGAGAAGCACGAGAAAGCGTTTCACGTGGAACACGTACCTATTGTGGCTGATCAATCTTCACTGTCACTGGCAATCCTGCGCTCTCACCAGGCGCACTCACTACGCGCCGCTACAAGTGCAGCTGCCCAGCGACAGCTTTACAGGCATATCTGTACAGGCACATCTTTACAGTGCGCCATCCCAGTTGGCATCGGAGTAGCCAACTTCGCCCTCCTCCGGGATCACGTACACCGGTGGATGAGCAAGCAGATCATTCGTCTTATGCTCACCAGCCGAATCCGTCCACGTGATGGTCGCGATCGAACGCCAGGAAATATCCTGCAAAGCGTCGTCACCCAGCTCGCGCTCAGCAATCAAGCCCGCGTCGAAATCCAAACGTGCCGAGCAGGAGTGACCGTGCCACAACACCGACATCACGCCATAGGTTTCGTCATAGCCAATCTGAGCCGAACCGTCGAAAGCCGGGAAAGTGTTGCGGAAACGCGCCAAAGCGTTGAGCGCCTGAACCTCCGGACGCAACAGGCCGTAGTTGAGCTCCATCGACGAATAACTGTGCCGGTTGAGCATCGGCTCCCGCCTCGTCTGGTTCATCAACTCGACGTCATTCATCCCCATCAGCGCGTCAACATAGTACAGCTCCGGAATACCTGGAAGGAAGAATTGTAAGGCGATAGCCGCCAAATACCGCTGGTCATCGCAGCCCAGAGAAGAGTAAAGCGTGCTGTTAATCCTGCCGGTTCCCAACCATTGATGCACCGAACCGGCCTCCCCATGCGTATTCTTGTGCACGCGGCTGACCATGCGCCTCATCTGCTTGCGCGTAAGGAGAGGCTTTTCGTCGGTTTCCCGGCTCATAACGTCCGAGATTTCCATTCCGTTTTGCCCGCCGAGCAGGAGCACACAGTTTTCGGGACGCTGGTACACCCACTGCGCCAAAGGCGCAGCGTCACCACACAGCAGCGCGTACATCAACAGCGGTGGGGTTAAAGTGTCATACACCCAGTCGGCGTGCTGGGCCAGCTGCTTGATCTGCTCGCCGCTCGCATTTTCTAAAACGCCGACCGTCATGCCATGCTTATGCGCTTCTTGGGTGATTGTATCGACAATCTGCATGGTTTCTGGCAGCAGGAAGCACGTGGTTCCAGCCTTTTTCACTGCCGAGCCAAAGTGCATGAGGCACACGGCTTTCGCACCGGTCTGTTCGAGGCGGTCGAAAGTGTCCTGAACGAATTTCCAACCCTTTTCGCTCATCACGTCGTAGTCGATGCCTTGCGAGCCTAAGCTCGCCCAGAAATAAGTGGGCTTATTGTTAATCTCATATCGCACAAAAGGCAGCGTGCGGGCAAAAGGCTCAAGGTTAGCTTGCGTAGGGCTCGAGCGGTGAATTTTCTCCAAGTCGTCGACGCTCATGCCGTGGGGAAAAACGTCAGAAACCGGCTGGAACATGCTGAAGTATTCGGAGTGCTTGCCCTTGCGCAGAACGTCTTGGAATTGCTTGGAAAGCACGGACAGCTGGGAGAAGTTGACGTTGAAAACCATAGGCATGTCGTGCGCCATTTTCGTCACGGTATCCCAGGTGTCAATGGGGCTGGGCAGGTGGTTAATATCCTTCATCACAGGGATGTCGCCGTATGCCCCCAGATTATCAGGAAGGCCAATCGTATCCGGCCCCATAGTCGGCTGCGGGATAATGTGCACCGACTCGTACACGCCATCGAAGCGCTCGCGAAGAGTGGGGACAACTGCGGAGGCGGAGCCTGCGAAACGGTCAGCGTAGACCAGCAGGTGCACTTTCGTGTTGGGGGCGAGCTCTTTGGCTAGTTTTTCGCCGGTTGTTTGAGTAGTTTCCGGCTTCTTCTCGTCAGAAATATGCTCGCCAGTGCTCATAACCCCTCCGTACTCGCTATGCTCTCCTAGTTTATGCGAGAGGGGGTTCAGCTACTCGGCCGTGTTGCGCCGTCAGCGAGGTGGCTGGCGTTGCGGCGCAGCGGAGTGGCTGAACGCCGCAGCTCAGTGCTGTGGATCAGCGTTGTGCGTCGTCGTGTGGCGCTTCGATCTGGCGGATCTCCTGGTGATGCGTTTCGAGGGCGAGTTTGCGCAAGGCGTGGCGCGACTCAATCTGGTACACTTCACCATACAGAGCACGCCTCCAGCCTGCGCGGCCTCCGCGAGCAGGGAAGTCGACGCGGAATTCGCGCACGCGCCCCGCAGAGTCGGCAGCAAACACCGACTCTCCTTGCGGGCGCTTAAGCCTGCGCAGTTCGCGGCGCAACTCTCTATTTTCTTCTCTCAAATCGAGGATCAGCGCAATTCCAGCAATTCCGATGGCTTGTTGCGAAAGCTTTTGTGCTTGATTGAGCCTATCGATGTCGGAAATGCTGTACCTGCGTGCTCCTCCTGGTGTGCGCATGGGTTGCACGAGGCCAGCGCGGTCGTATTCGCGCAGTGTTTGCGGGTGTACATGCGCCAAGCTCGCTGCTTGGGAGACGGGGAACACGGGAGAATGCACGGAAAAACCGGCATCCTCTGCTCTCTCTAAGCTCACCGTGCCCATCACGATTGCTTGGGCGCACTGGGCGTACGCTTCACGAATACGTGCTTTCGCGCTGACCATAATCACTCACCCATTCCGCGCAGTCGTTCTTGCTCGAGCTTTTCACTCAAGGTTGGCGTCTTTTCATCGAAGGTTTTCAACGCTTTCTTCGCTGCTGCATTCAGCCGTTGTGGCAATCTCAGTTGAACGCGAAGAAGCAAGTCGCCAGCGCCTTGAGGAGCCTGGACTCCCTTGCCAGCAACCTTGAGCCTCGTCCCGCCTGACGTGCCAGCTGGGACGCGAACCTTGATCACTTCGCCGTCAACACCGCGAGTTTCCACCACGTCACCCAAGGCTGCTTGGGCTACAGTCAGCGGCAGGTCACGCTCGATGTTGCGCCCGTTCAGGCGGAACACCGGGTCGCTGGCCACGTTGACCTCAAGGAAGAGGTCGCCATTCTTGCCGCCGTTCACGCCTTCATGGCCGCGGCCTGGCAGGCGAATGGTCTGCCCGTCGTTGATGCCGGCGGGGATGCGAGCTTTGAAGCTGTTCTTGTTCACGCTCAGCTCGACGGTTGCCCCGCGCACGGCCTGGGCGAAGGTCAAGCTCACGGAGGAGCGAATGTCGCGGCCTTGCTCAGGCTGGGCCGCATAAGGATTACCAGTGTTGTTGCCAAACCCAGTAAACCCATTGCCTGCGTAGCCCTGGGAGCCAAAGTTTTGGCCGCCACCAAAGCCGTTGCTGTAGCGCACATGCGTGCCAGAGCCGCCGCCAAAGCCGTTGCTGAAGCGCACATGCGTGCCAGAGCCGCCGCCAAATTGACGCAGAATATCGTTGATATTGGCGCCACCAGCACCGCCGAACATCGAGCCGAACAGGCCTTCGAAGTCGTCAGCGTTAAAGCCTTGCGAGCCGCCGCCGGTGAAGCGAGCACCGCCTGCACCCAGGCGACGAATGGCGTCGTACTTCTTGCGCTGGCCTGCATCATGCAGGGTGTTGTACGCTTCGTTCACATCCTTGAACTTCTCGTCAGCACCCTTCTCGTGGTTGAGGTCTGGGTGGTATTTGCGGGCAAGTTTGCGGAACGCCTTGGTAATCTCGTCGTCTGTTGCGGACTCGGAGACGCCAAGAATTGCGTAATAATCCTTTTTCAGCCAATCTGTTTCGGCCATGCAGTCTCCTTTCCTCACGCCGTTTGGCTTCTGCTTGAGCTCTTAAACGAGCTGTACTCCAGTACATCATGAGTGACCCTCGAGCTGTACTTGAGCTGTAAAAAGGCGCGCCGTCAGCAACAGCGCGCCTTTGCATTACTGTGTTTTCACTTCTCTTCTGGAGAAACGACCACTACTTTGGCTGCTCTCAAGATGCGATCACCCATCTTGTAGCCAGCCTCCACAACCGCGTCAATCTGCGCTTTACTCACGTCTGGGCTCGTGTGGTGAAGCACGGCCTCGTGGTGAGAAGGATCGAAGGCGTCGCCCTTCTGGCCAAACTTCTCGATGGAGAACTTGGCGAAGGCACGGTCGAACTGCTTGAGAAGGCTCTCCATTTCGGCGCTCTTCTCGTTGTTCTCACGAATTCGATCCAGATTATCAAGCGCTGGGAGAAGTGCCACGAGAGCATCTTCCACTCCGCGTTCACGGGCCAGCTGCTTTTCCTTGTTCATGCGAGCACGGTAGTTGACGAAGTCGGCGCGTTCGCGCTGCAACGCTTCAAGGTAGTCCGCGGCTTCCTTCTTGGCCTTACCCAGTTCAGTCAGGCCAGAGTCGCCGGCATCCGAACCATCCGCGCTGGCTGCGTCTGCTGCTGCGCTGTGCTGGTCAGAATCAGCGGCTGCGCTGGCATCAGCGTCGCTCGCAGCGGCTGGGTTCTGCGCAGCGGCATCGTCAGCAGCGGCAGCGGTTTGGCCGGCATCAGCAGCTGCATTGTCAGCAGCGGCAGAATCAGCCGCGCCCGATCCCTGCGCGCTGGCGCTCGCAGCGCCAGCGGCGCAGTCCGCACCCGGCTTTTCGCCAGAGGCCTGCGAGCTCGCAGAGCTCGCGGCTTCATCGGACTGATAATCTTGAGCGTTGGTAGCGGTTTCGCCAGAGCGAGCCTGACCTGCGAGCTTATCGAAAGCCTCAGCGTCAGAGAGATACTCGTCCTTGTCGAAATCAGCCATTACTCGCCGTCCTTCTGGTCCTTCTTGTTGTCATCGTCGACGACCTGAGCGTCAACGACGTCGTCATCAGCCTGAGAGTTGGCCTGGCCGGAAGCCTGACCAGCACCAGCCTGAGCACCCTGAGCACCAGCCTGAGCACCCTGCTGAGCGTAGAGAGCCTGGCCGATCTTCTGAGCAGCACTCATCAAGTCGTTCTGAGCGTTCTTGATGGCGTCAATGTCCTTACCCTTCAGGCTCTCCTTCAGAGCGTCAACCTTGGGCTGAACCTCGCTGACGACGTCTGCTGGAAGCTTGTCCTTATTCTCGTTGATCAGCTTCTCGGTCGAGTAAGCGAAGGCTTCAGCCTGGTTGCGAGTTTCAGCGTCTTCCTTAGCCTTCTTATCGGCAGCCTCGTGCTCCTTAGCGTCCTTGACCATGCGGTCAATTTCATCCTTTGGCAGGCTCGTGCCGCCGGTCACCGTCATGCTCTGCTCCTTGCCAGTGCCCTGGTCCTTAGCAGAAACGTGAACAATGCCATTGGCGTCGATGTCGAAGGTGACTTCGATCTTCGGGATGCCGCGAGGTGCTGGAGCAATGCCAGTCAGCTCGAAAGTGCCCAGCGGCTTGTTGTCGCGAGCGAACTCACGCTCGCCCTGGTACACCTGGATGAGCACGGATGGCTGGTTGTCCTCAGCAGTGGAGAACACCTCCGAGTGCTTCGTAGGAATAGCGGTGTTGCGGTCGATGAGCTTGGTCATGATGCCGCCCTTGGTTTCAATACCCAAGGAGAGTGGGGTGACGTCGATAAGCAGAACGTCCTTGCGGTCGCCCTTGATGACACCAGACTGAATGGCAGCACCGACAGCCACAACCTCATCTGGGTTGACGGACTTGTTAGCGTCCTTACCACCGGTCAGCTGCTTGACGAGGTCCTGAACAGCTGGCATACGAGTGGAACCGCCGACCAGCACGACGTGGTCGATCTGGTCGATGGAGAGGTTGGCGTCAGCCAACACCTGGTTGAATGGGACGCGGCAACGCTCGAGCAGGTCAGAAGTCATCTCCTGGAAGTGTGCGCGAGTGAGGGTCTCATCAAAGTGGACTGGGCCGGAGGAACCCATTGCCAGGTACTGCAAGGTGATCTGCGTTTCGGTAGAAGCGGAGAGCTCCTTCTTGGCCTGCTCAGCAGCTTCCTTCATACGCTGCAAAGCGATGCGGTCGTTGCTCAGGTCAACGCCATCCTTGCTCTTGACCTCGGAAACGATCCAGTCGATGATGCGCTGGTCCCAATCGTCGCCGCCCAGGTGGGTATCGCCGTTGGTGGCCTCAACCTGAATGGTGGAGAAGCCGTCGTCGTCCTTACCGATTTCGAGCAGGGACACATCGAAGGTGCCGCCGCCCAGGTCGAAGACGAGGATGTGCTCATCCTGCTTGCCCTTCTGCAGGCCGTATGCCAAAGCTGCAGCGGTTGGCTCGTTGATGATACGCAGAACGTTGAGGCCTGCGATGCGGCCGGCGTCCTTGGTTGCCTGGCGCTGTGCGTCGTCGAAGTATGCTGGGCAGGTGATCACTGCGTCGGTCACTTCTTCGCCCAGGAAGGCTTCAGCGTCGCGCTTGAGCTTCATCAAGATTTGTGCGGAGATCTCCTGTGGAGTCCACTTCTTGCCATCGATTTCTGTGGTCCAGTCAGTGCCCATGTGGCGCTTGACGGAGGAGATAGTGCGATCAACATTGGTCACGGCCTGGCGCTTGGCCACGTCGCCGACCAGGATTTCGCCGTTCTTGCCGAAGGCGACCACAGATGGTGTGGTGCGCTGGCCTTCAGCGTTGACGATGACGGTTGGCTGGCCGCCCTCGAGGGTAGCGATGCACGAATTCGTGGTACCCAAATCAATTCCAACTGCGCGTCCCATACAGGACTCCTTCCCTTAACCGACTCGTAAGCTTTCGCTCAGGTTGCTTCCGGTGAGCTCACGTTGGTAATCTCGCTGGCTTGCTTGCGCCTGCTCAGTGGCTTGAGATTATCACTGCTCACTTTTCCATTTCCAAAACCTGAGCCTACTACTATCAACTTTTGAAAACTAGGTTTATTCCCGGAAGTTTGCAAAATCTTTCAGAATAATTTTCTGAGCGCGCAAAGCCTGCCGATGCTCCAGCACCAATCTCTCTTGCGAGGCCACCCGTCCCAACCCTGAGCCAGCCACCAGCGCCCGTTCAGCCTGCTGCTCGCCACCGTTTTCTGATACGCGCAGTAAAACTTTCCGCGTTTTTACCATGCGTTTTTTGTTCAGCGCTGCAGAATTTTGATAACGTTGTCATACAACTGCGTCAAAGAAGCGCAGCTAAACAATCTTCACAGGTGAAGGACTTATGACACAGAACAACAGCTTTGATGATTGGTGGAAGCAAGCAGTTGTCTACCAGGTTTACCCTCGTTCTTTCAAGGATTCGAACGGTGACGGTTTGGGTGATATTCCTGGCGTGACCTCCAAGTTGGACTATTTGCAAAGCCTGGGTGTTGACGCTTTGTGGTTGAGTCCGTTCTACCCTTCTGAGCTTGCTGATGGCGGCTATGACGTTATTGACTATCGCAATGTTGACCCTCGTTTGGGAACGATGGCTGATTTCGACCAGATGGCTCAGGCTGCTCACGCTCGTGGCATGAAGGTTGTTGTTGATATTGTGCCTAACCACACATCGAATAAGCATGTGTGGTTTGAGGAGGCGTTGAACTCTCCTCAAGGTTCTGCTGCTCGTGATCGTTATATTTTCCGTGACGGTCAGGGTGAGCATGGTGAGTTGCCGCCGAATAGTTGGAAGTCGTGCTTTGGTGGTTCTGCCTGGCAGCGTGTGGCGGATGGCCAATGGTATTTGCATTTGTTTACTCCTGAGCAGCCGGACCTCAATTGGAAGAACCCTGAGGTGCATCAGGAGTTTTTGAAGACGCTGAAGTTCTGGTCGGACCATGGCGTTGACGGTTTCCGCATTGATGTGGCGCATGGCTTGGCGAAGGATTTGGAGTCGGCGAGCTTGGTGGAGCTTGCTGCTCGTACTCCTGATAATGAGTTGAATAAGGACGGTAATAACCCTCTGTGGGATCGTCCTGAGGTTCATGAGATTTACCGTGAGTGGCGCAAGCTGTTTAACGAGTATTCTCCTGCGCGTTTTGCTGTAGGTGAGGCGTGGGTTGTTCCGGAGCATCAGTGGATGTATGCGTCTGCTGATGAGTTGGGTCAGGTTTTCAACTTTGAGTTTGCGAAGGCTGACTGGCGAGTGACGGATTTCCGCTCGGCTATTGAAGAGGGCTTGGATGCTGCTCGCCATTCGCATACCACGACGACGTGGGTGATGAATAATCATGATATTCCTCGCTCGGTGTCGCGTTATGGCTTGCCTCAGATTGACATTGCAGGTCATTACCATCAGATGGCCCATGATTGGCTTTTGCACAATGGCGAGACCTATTTCGAGGATCGCAAGAAGGGTACTCGTCGTGCTCGCGCTGGCATTGTGATGGAGATGGGTTTACCTGGCTCTATTTACATGTATCAGGGCGAAGAGTTGGGCTTGCCTGAGGTGGCGAATATTCCGTGGGATCGTTTGGAGGACCCGGTGGCGAAGACAGCTTTGCATGCTGATTCGTCGAAGGGCCGCGATGGCTGCCGTGTGCCGCTGCCGTGGGATTCGCATAATATGCCATCTCCTGCTACCTGGAATGCTGATTTTGGTACGCGCGGTAGCTTTGGTTTCTCCCCTGCGACGAAGCTGGATGGAACCGCGAGTGCGGATCCGCATTTGCCGCAACCACTATGGTTTAAGGATTACGCGGTGGATGTTGAGCAGGATGATCCTTCTTCTATGTTGTCGCTGTATCGTTCGGCATTGCGTAACCGTGCGATGTTATTGACGGCCACGCGCGAGGTTGATGACGTGGAGTGGCTGGGCGATGACGCGATTGCCGGTGCTACTGATGGTGGTGTGTTGGCATATTCGCGTTTGTCGACGATGAAGGATGCGGGCAAGCCGGTTCGTATTGCGGTGATCACGAACTTCTCGGATAAGCCGGTCAAGCTTCCTGCTGGTGATGTGCTGTTGTGCTCTGACGAGCTTGTTCCACGTGAAACAGCCTCCGATGCCGAGGGTGATGCTGCTGCGGCTTCTGCCAAGCAGGATCCTTTCGACGACGACGCTTACGACCCGAGCTTTGAACGCGAAGCTTCCCACTGGCTGCTGCCTACCGACACCAGCATTTGGATTGCCCTTCGCAGCTAACCGCTTACAGCGCCGCTTCACCAGAGCGCCACAGCGCTCGTATTTCGTAGCGAACCTGCGGCGGTTAGCCCGTACAGTTAACCGCCGCACGCGGTTCAGCATTTCGCACATTGGAGAACGAATAGATCAATGAGCATGATAGAACACGCACAGCTGGGCCAGCCTGACCCTGACCGTGAAACACAACAGGCGAGCATCCATGACGTCGCCCAGGCGGTCGGCGTCTCCGTGTCGACGGTGTCCCGCTCTTTCACCCGCCCGAATTTGGTGAGCCCTCGCACTCGTGAGAAGGTGTTGCGCGCGGCGGCCGAGCTGCATTTCTCTATTTCTCGTTCGGCAATGGCTTTGAAGTCTGGCCGCTCTTTCCGCATCGCTTTGCTTTTGCCAAGCCCGATTACGGAATGGTTTAACGTCAACGTTTACGCTGGCCTGAACGAGGTGTTGCAGCCGGCTGGTTACGACATTTCCGTTTTCCAGATTTCCACTAACGACGCTCGTCACCGCTTCTTCTCCGAGATGCCGGTGCGTCGCAATGCTGACGCGGTGGTGCTCTGCTCGTTTAACACGCGCGAGGACGAGCTTTCCTTGCTTCTGGGCATGGGCGTTCCCGTCGTCGGCATTAACACGAGCTCTCTGGTGGGCCTCGACGCTGGCACTTCAATAGACGACGTCAAAAGCGCCGAGATTGCCACGAAGCATTTGATCAGCTTGGGCCACCGTAATATCGCCTACATTTACACCTCGCATGACACTCCGTTCACCTACTCTGCTGACGACCGTCACGAGGGTTTTGAAAATGCGATTCGAGATTCTCACGCCGATGTATCCACAGTGACAATCTCGTGCCCTTTTGACCATAACCCGGTGGACGCTTGCTTGACGAAGCTGATTAATTTGGACCCTCAGCCAACCGCTCTGTTCTTCCAGACGGATGATTTGGCGATTCCGGTGATGATGCGTTTGGGCCGGTATGGTAAGCGTGTTCCGCGGGATTACTCGATTATTGGTTTTGATGATATTCCGTCGGCGAGGGATATTGGCCTGACGACTATGCATCAGAATCCGCATTATTTGGGTGTTTCTGGCGCTCAGAAGGTGCTGAATTTGATCGAGAGTCAGAATGTGGATAACGCCTTCGAGAACCCGACTGCTCGCCTAGTTTTGCGCCAGACGACGTCGCCTATCGACGACTAATGCGCGCTCATCTGTGCTCATCCCAACGTGCTCATCCCAACGTGCTCAGCCAACGCTCAGTCCAGCGCGCTCAGCCTCGCGCGCTTACCTCACGCGCTCAGCCGTGCGCTGCTAATCTTCATCGTCCGTGTCGGCGCTGGCCTGCGCCCAACTGCTGACGTACGCTTTCACCACCGCCTGCCAATCGGCCTGCTTGCCACTGGCAAAATCCTGCGCGTACTGGCTGAGAGCTTGACCCACTGAGTCGGCGAATCGCGAATCAGGAGCGAGGGCGAATAGCCATGGCACTTCGTTACTCTCCTGTTGTGTTTCACGTGAAGCAGGCGCCGGGACGGGCTTCTTCTTCACCGCTGTACTCGTCGAATCATCGGTATCGCCCTGAGAATCATCCTGCGTACCCAGCCTCGTTCCACTTCCTGGCGTCACGGCCTTTTCCAGTGACTCTTCACCCAAGCTCAGCCTGACCTGCTCGCTCAACGGGTTTGTGCTGTGCTGCTGCTCGCTATCACTAAAGGGCATGCTCAAGCCCAACTCGTCGACCAACACCTTCTGAGCCTGCTGGGAAGTGGCGAGCCAGTGGAGGAAATCAATGCTTGCCTTCTGGTCAATTTTGCTGGCTTGCAGGTTGATGCACCAATAATCTTCCGAGCCGATCGCATAGCCCTTCTGCTCGACGCCGTTCATGCGAATCGGCATCATTCCCACGTTTTCTTCGCTCATGCCGAGGGCTTTGAGCTGCGCCCAGCTCCACGTGCCTTGCTGGATCATCGCCACTTTCCCTCTGGCAAACTGGCCCATTGCGTCGTCGAGGCTCACTTGCGTGAGGGGCACCAGATTATCAGCATCCTGATAATCTGAAGCGTTTGTTGTTATGGCGAGGCTGTCGCGCAGGTAGAGGTCGAAGAGCGCGTGCAGGCCGGGCAGGCAGTTACCCGCCAGCGTGCTGGACGTGCCCGAGGCGAGGTCGCAGGTCAGGGCGTAGTTGACCATATGCTTGGAAAATCGCCAAATCGAGCTGGTGCTCATTGCAGGCGTCGCAAAGGTTGCGTCGATTCCCAGCTGCGCGCGGTGAGCTTGAATGTCGTCGCACACGCGCTGCAAAGTGTCAAAATCACGGATTTCTTCTACCGAGTGCACGAGCGGGTTGGGCAGGGCGAAATAGCGCTGCAGAATCGCCTTGTTGTACACAATCCCGTAGGCTTCACTGGTGTAGGGGATGGCGACGACGTCACCGTTGCGGCTCAGCGCCGAGCTTTTGTTCTCCAGATCGTTGTAAATGCTCGTGCCTTGCAGTGGGGAAACGTAGTCACGCCAGCGTTTGACGCCTTGGATGCTGCTGACGTGGAAAATGGTGGGCGGGGCCGGTTTGGTGAAGGCGGATTGCAGTTTTTCGTCGTATTTTCCGTTACCCACCGTCGTGATGGTGACGTCAATGCCCGTCTTTTTCGTGTATTCGCTGGCTAGCGCGCGCAGGCTGGCGTCGGCTTCCGGCTTGTAGTTGTAGTAGGAGATGGCTGGGGTATTTTGCAGGTTTTTTTGACGGGCTGGGGCGGAGCATGCCGCAAGATTAACAAGAACGCCCAGAGCAATCAGCGCTGCTGCGCCGCGCTTGAGGAACTGTTTCACGTGCAACCCTCCTTGTTCTGCTGTCACCTTCTGAGAAGAACTCTACCTGTCACACTCGCCGTCTGCGAGGGGCTGGCGGTGGCTGCTGTGCCCCCCCCCCCGCTCGCCGCACGCTATGCTCGCCCGCTGACCCTCTTCAACCCTCGCAGCTTTCGCGCACGTGCGCGATAATGAGAGCATGACGAGAAAAACTGCTTTCACTCCCACCGGCTCTTCCCTCGACGAGACCACTCAGTCTGCCATCGAGACTCTCGACAGCGCCAACGATACGATCGACTCACTACGTAAGAACGCAACTTCTCAGCTCAATGGCGACTCTGCCAGCTACTCCGATAAGTTCTTGCGCACTTTCTTCCCTCAGCTCGCCACGAGCATGGCTACCACCGCTGTGGGTGTGGCGTGGAAGAAGAGCATGGATACCGACACGGTTCCTTCCGCTACTGACCCTGAATCTCGCATGCGTGATGTGCTGGTGGTGGCGGTTGTCAGCGCTGTTGCTGGCTCGCTGCTCGCTCGCGCGGGTCGTAAGCTTGCCGATAAGCTCATTCTTCGTCGCATGGCGAAGCGTCAGAAGCAGTCGCGCTGATAATCTTGAGGCATTGAGGACTTAAAGCTTACTTTCTGCGCGGCTTGAAGCCTTTCTTTCTCGAGTGCGGCTTTCTCTTCCACCATTGCGCCATGTCGGAAGCGGTGGCGATGCTGCTGCTCGGGTCTCTGTGTGTCAGGTGCCAGGTGTTGCAATACTCACAACGGTACGTCCACAGTTGCTGGCCGCGTTCGATCAAGGCGTCCTGAGCAGCTTGTTCGCACTGCTGCTTGGTGTGGTACATGATCTTGCCAGATTGGACACAACGCTTCGGAGTGAAATAATGCACCTGGCCATGCTAGCGCCTCATATCCCCGCAGCCGCTTGCCGCCCGCCCGTAGTGAAATGACGAAACCGCGCCGCGCCAGCTCCTTCTTGCTCTTAGCGACGGACTATCGCGCAGCTCCACCAGTGCCTTAATGACCGCTCACTCGCCTATCGAGTTTCCATTTCCGCGCTCTGGGTATCCCTTCCCACTAGACTGGTACGAAAGAACTATTGTGTACAAGGCGCGAGGCTGGGGGGGGGGTGAACTGCATGACTTCGGCAACCCAGGCCACCCTGCGCCTCAATAACGCTTATCCCATGCCCACGCTGGGCGTTGGTTTTTGGCAAATTCCTGCGGGTCGCGAAACGGTGACTTCGGCTACCGCTGCTCTGCGTGCTGGTTTCCGCCTTTTTGACGTCTCCGAGTCCGACCGCAATGAGAAGGGCGTTGGCCGTGCGCTGCACAATTCTGGTTTGCGCCGCTCTCAGGTTTTCATTCAGACCAAGCTCAATGCTGCCGTGAAAACGTATGAGGAAACTCTGCTTCATTTTGAGACGAGTTTGAAGCGTTTGGGCGTCGATTATGTCGATTCGTATTTGATTCATGCTCCGTGGCCGTGGTTGGAAGTGGGCGCGAATTACGATAAGCAGAATCGTGACGTGTGGCGTGCGATGCAGGATATTTTCCTCTCAGGTCGTGCGCGCTCGATTGGTGTGTCCAACTTCACCGATCACGATCTTGTTAATCTTTTGGATTGGGATGGCCTGAAAATTGCCCCGGCCATCAACCAAATTGAGCTTTTCCCTGGCCACTTACAGCCTGCGACGGTCAGTATTTGCCAGGAGGCTGGCATTGCCCTTCAGGCTTACTCTCCTTTAGCTACCGGCCGCATTTTGCGCGTTCCTGTTTTGCGCAAGATTGCCAGTACGCTTACTGCTGCCCGCGAGGAAGAACTGCTCGCTGCGAACGTCTCGCTCGACCCTACTGCAGCCTCTCCTTCTTCTGACGCTCCAGCTTCCACGCCAGCTGCTGGTTCATCCTCCGCAGCTTCTCCTGCCGCTGCGTCGACTTCTTCTGCTAGTTCCGACGCTCCAGCTTCCGCAGCTGCTCCAGATTCACCTTCTGCGCCTTCCCAGGCCACCTCTGAGGCGCTTTTAACTCCTCCGCAGCCCGATATCATCTTGCAGGCAACTCGCCTCTCCAGCCCGTTTCTAGCAATCAGGCTGCCAGTGCCGCACAATCTCTCTCGTGTCCAGCCTCTTTCGAGCGCGCTCTGCGCAGGCCCATCTACCTCGGGCAACTTTGCCTCTCAGAATTCTCTCGACGGCGTAACCTGCGTCTCTCCGAACGCACTTCTGACCGTCCAAGATTCCTCTCTGGTCATCTCCCCAGCTCAGGTCGCCCTGCGCTACTTGCTGAACAAGGGCTTCATTCCGATCATGTCGGCCCGCCCGAAGGAATATTTGCAGTACAATGCCGACCTCGATTTCGACCTCACCGACGAGCAGATGGACGCTATCGACGCCCTCGCCGCCATCCGCAGCCGCATCTAGTCAGCCACACATCTGCCTTCACATCCGCTTACTTCTGCTCACATCTGCCGGCCCTTATCCACGCTCACTTCAGCGATCGCAACCAGCCGTCATCCTTCAGCAACCGCAACCATCCCGTCATCTTCATCGCGAAACTGCATCACCACGTGCTCATGTAATTCTCGACGTGCAGAATCTGTGCGAGAATCTCCTCGCATTGCGTCCTCGACACGAGCCGCCCGGTAATCTGGCCGAGCACAATCCCCGTCATCGCAATCCTGAACGTCGCGTCAAGGTGATGAATGCGCAGCCTATGTTGCGCCTGAATGTCGCGCACCATAATCTCTTGCAGCTTCGGCGCCACAACGTCGCTCACCTGGCTCACGTACCTCAGCAGCAACTCGGCATTGCCATCTTGTCGCTCAAGATTATCACTGCGCTTTTTCGACAGCCTCTTCTCACCTGCTACCTCATCGCCCTTCGGGCTGTGGGTAGCGGTTTGCTCGTTTGCAACGCGTTCACTCTCTGAAGAACTACGCTGTGCGTACTTCTTCATCGTCGGTTCGCCAAATATTTCCCCATTCTGGGAGATGATTTCTAACGCGCGCACACCCTTTTCGAGGCTCTCTCTAATACTCGAGCTTTGTGGTACACGGTATATTTTCCCCAAATCCTCAATGCTTTTAGCTACTCTTCGTTCAATCACACCTTCAGCTATTTCATTCATCGAGGCGAAGTAATGGTAAACCAGCGGGCGGGTTATTCCCACCTCACCAGCCACGGTCTGCGCACTCAGCTGCGAATACCCATCGCGTGCGATTATTCGCTCGGCAGCTTCGTATATTTGTCGCATCCTGGTTTCAGGCTCTTCGCGCCTGAATTTCACGTTCGCTTGCATCGCTGCCTCGCCCCCTCCCATAGTTGTCTGGCTTGCTAAAGTACCTCATTGTACTCTTGTTTTCTTTTTGTTAATGGTGTGGGTATGAAAAAGAGGGGAGTGAGACAAC
>DGYMJ06203__coassemble_306_pt1 | contig 57887 bp, 43 predicted proteins | sample DGYMJ06203__metabat2_high_PE_023 | metagenome-assembled genome bin DGYMJ06203 | reverse complement strand
CGGTTTCGGAAAGTAAAACCGGTATAGCAGTGGCTTGCTGGATCGAATTGGTCATATGTTTCAATCTCGACGATTCGAGCGGTGAGAATCTCCCCAGTTGGTAAACGTCGGCACAGCAGCATGCCAAGCAAGCTGCGAGCGGTTGAGTTAAGAGCAGTTTGAAAATCTGGAACAGGTAATGTTATGTCAGATCTGTAGTGTCGGGGAAGTGTTGTACCAGCCAAAATCCCTTGATTATCAAGGCCTTGAGGCAAATCAACTGCTTGAGCAAACGCAGTTGTCACTGTGTGAATCCAAGAAGACGAAAGTTGGGGGATATCGTTCATATTTCCAGTGTACGTGGATGAGAACACTCATGAATAATACCGTCCCGTGGTGCCGTCCCGTGGAGCAGCTAGCCTCAATAACGGTGTAAGAGAAAGTGAGGAAGCATGGCCCGCAAGATCGTCCTCATCGATTTAGATGGAACTTTGACTCGTTCAGATGAAGGCATCATTTCATCTGTCAAATATGCTTATCGCGACAATAACATTCCCGTTCCTGACGACAAAACGTTGAACAGCTTCATTGGCCCAGCAATCATGGACTCCATGCGCCGCACTGGCGTTTCCGAAGAGAAGCTGCCGGATATGGTCAAGTCGTATCGTTACGCTTACCGCAATTCGATTTTCGATGACCCGAAGCACCCGGGTGAAAAGCTTCCGGGAATGTACCTCAACGAGGTGTACGACGGCATTTTCGAAGCTCTCGATGAGATGCACGCGAAGGGCTACTACCTGGCAGTGTGCACCGCAAAGCCGGAACCTCAAGCGCTGCCAATCTGTGAGCATTTCGGTCTCATGGATCATATGGATGCTCTTTATGGTGCCTCCAACGATGCCAGTAGGATTAACAAAGACCAAGTTGTGGCCTATGCCTGCGAAAAGCTGAACTATCAGCCAGGAGAAGACCTCGCATTGATGGTCGGTGATCGATGGACTGATGTGGACGGCGCTCGTGATGGTGCTCATCTGGATTGCGTGGGCGCTCGTTGGGGTTATGCTGACCCGGGCGAATTGGAAGAACACGGTTGCTATGCATTCGCACAGACTCCGCGTGATCTGCCAGCCGTTGTCGATGAGTACTTTGCAGCCAAGTTCAATAAGTAAGTATGAACTGAGATTAACAGTGCGGTTTGCTCATTGAACCCGCTGTGCAATTGCATTGTTGATTACACGGATAAAACCCGTTGTTGAATTGCTACCAGAAACTGACTTGATACTGCAGAAGCTGGTAGCAATTTTGCTCTATCCATAATGCCGATAATGTACGTTATGTCAGATTGGTGAGAAAAATACTACCCTTTTCCTCCAAACATGTGGAATTGTTTTTCTGCGTTCTACTTCATGACATCAGTTCAGATTCATGGCAAACATTCACGAGAACAGCGCGTCAAACAAACTGAGTTCTGCAGCTTCCTCATGCTTGCTGACACGACGAGTACGACGCTGCGAATATGTTGAGCGAGTCTTGCTCTTTACGGATTCTTCATTGCTTTGGCTGGCTGTGCTCGGTGCCTTGTTTGAACCAGCAGCTGATGAACTCGATGCGCTCGCGTCAGCACTTGAACCTGTGACAGAATCGCTTGCGTTTGTCTGCAAATTTGTCTGCGAAGCAGAGTTTGAACCAGCAGCATGAGCATCGCCAGCATGAGCAGCGCCAGCCTGAGAAGCGCCAGCCTGAGAAGCGCGAGCCGTTGCGGCGCGAGAAGCGCTGGAGGAGTGCTTCTCCCCTAGCTCCGAATCTGCCAACAGCACAGGCCCGTGGTCTACAGACTCCAGCGAGCGGCCTGTTACCGACGACACGGCCTCTTCATCCAAACGAATGGGTGAGAATGCACGCAGGCGAGCACTCAAATCTTCGTCTAAACGTGCCACCGATAGGCCAAAAACCGCCGTTCCTTCGCGCATCATATCGATGATGGACATGTCATCGGTGCACTCCATCACCTTATGCCCATCTGACATAATGAACGTGTGCGAGAACTCCTCCAGTGGCTGGCGACGCAGTTTCGCAATAATCAGCGCAATATTCGTGAGGTTGATGCCCGCATCGATGAGGCGCTTAGCCACGCCGAGCAACAAAATATCGGTGTAACTGTACAGCCTGCGCGTCCCCGAGCCGTGTGAAGCGTGCAAGCTGGGCTCAACAATATGCTTGTTGGCCCAATAGTCGAGCTGGCGGTACGTGATGCCCGCAACCTGCTGGGCAATTGCTCCCGAATACGCGAGGCGAGGCTTCTTGGGCTCGCTGAACAGCTGGCCTTGAATGGCGTTCTCCAGATTATCAGTACGGTTATTCACAGCCGAATGCTCATTCGCAGCCATGATTTCTCCTTCCTGATAATCTTAAGAAATTCGTACAAATGTACGACAAGGGTAAAACAGCAAAAAGGACGGGCAAAGCCCGCCCTTCACTGTCGAAACTTCGCCTCAGGCTTGAGGAGAAGTGAAATACATCATGCGGAAACGGCCGATCATCAATGAATCGCCGTTGTGCAGCAGCTGACGGTCTTCGATGCGCTGCATGTTGACGTAAGTGCCGTTGAGAGAGCCATCATCCTCAATCTCGTAGCCACCGTTGACGCGGTGGAAGTGAGCGTGCTGGCGGGAAACGGTGGAATCATCCAGAAGAATATCAGCGCGAGGGTCGCGACCAACCGTCACCTGGTCCGTATCCAAAAGGTAACGCGAACCGGTGGATGCACCACGAGTGGAGACGAGCAGAGCAGAACCCGGCTCGAGCTTGCTGATAGTAGTGACATCGTCTTGAGTGAGAGGTCGATCGGTTGCGGCAGTCAGAGGAACCTGAACTGCTGGAAGACCGATGCTCGTGGTCTCACCTGCTGCTTGTACTGGATCAATCATCATGCTTCTTATTCTACTGTTCTTGCGTACTGGAATGTACGAGGTTCGCGAATATGAGTGATTTTAAGCGTTTCTTTCTCGTCCACGCTCACCGTGGCTTTGTACTGCACGCGCAAGGTGGAGCCGATACCGCCCGAAATTTCGATGGCATTGTGCAAGGCGTTGGAATCGCCGATTGCGAGTACCGTGTAAGGCGCCTGCAACAGCGTTCCATCGCTCAACACGCCCGAAGCAGAGTCGGAGAAATAGGTGGAGGTGACTACGCGCACTGTGTTAATCTGGATGGCCTCTGCCCCGGCGTTTCGTAGCTCCTCAATCAGCGAGAAAAGCGCCGAAGCGGGAATGGTTTTCCCCTTGGCTTCACTGATGCGGATGCGCACGCCCGGGCCCTGTGCAGGCAGAGTTCCGGCGATCACTCCAGCCATCTTCTGGTTGTTCTCCTCCATCTGTTTGAGCTCGGCTTGCTTGTCGACAGCGTTTTGGATGGATTCAAGCTGGGAACTGAGCTGGTTCTTCTGGCTGCTCAGCTGGTCGATTTTCTGGTTGGTCTCGTCAAGCAGGCGCACGAGTTCCGACTCGGAGAGCGAGCTGTACGAGGACTGCACGTTGCGCTGCTGGCCCATATAGCCTACGCCGAGCAGGATGCACAGGATGAGCACGATAATTTGCGTGAAAATGCTCAAGACGGTGGTTTTCTTTCGCCCGTTTGGCTCGAGATTATCAGTACGCTGAATCTGCCGGCTAGCCTTTACTCTTGTGCGGTTTCGTCCAGGCGTTTCCGCCTGTGCGCCGCTTACTCTACTGGCCGAGCCCTCGGCAAGATGTGCGGCGCTGCTGGCCGCGACAATACGGTGGCCAGGACGCTCCTCAGGCCCGTTCTCTGGCACGAAACGAGGAAGCTCACCCGCGATAGCTGCAGGCTCTTTCGCGCCAGCTGTAGCCTTGTTATTTGCCGTTACAGCGTGCTTGCGAGAGTGACGACTCATTCCACCACTCTCCTAGCCTCTAAAGATGAATCGACGAATCGCCGTCGCATTCGAGAAAATGCGAATGCCCAACACGACGAGCACAGCCGTGGTCAGCTGCGAACCCACGCCCATCTGGTTTCCCAACAGCACGAGCAGAGCTGCAATGACGACGTTGGAGATGATGGAAACGATGAAGGCGCGGTCGGAAAAGTTGCGTTCGAAATAGTTACGAGCAGCACCGACGAGGGCGTCGAAGGCGGCGACCACCATAATCGGCAGGTAGGGTTGCAACTCAACAGGGATGCTCGGCTGGGCAAAAACGCCAATCAGAATGCCAATGATCAAACCAATGACTGCAACCATGTCTTCCCTCACTTCCTCTTGCTTCGAGCTTAGTACCTCTCCCGCCCGTTCATGTTACGAAACGAGATTATCAGCGCGCAGATGCGCCCGGCGCTGAATATTTTTCGATACTTTCCTGCTCTGCTTTCTCCTCGCTACTCGCAGAATTCAGAGGTGAGCTGGAGGCTGCCATATGCATGTTCTGGCGAGTGAGAATACCCACTTTCACTCCCTGGCTTTCCAGCTGAGAGCGCTGAGGGAAGAACTGTGGAGTGATCGCTTGAGAAAGCGCACTCGCATCACCAATAGCACGAATGGTGTACGGCGCAGTGACAATCGTGGTGCCCACGAGAATGGAGGTCCCTGCCACACGAATGGAGCTTTGAGCGCCGATGCGCACGTCGTTGACGTCAATGGCTTCAGCGTGGTGAGCCCACAACATGTTGACAATCTGTTGCAAATCGGTGTCGTGAACGGCGGACTGGAGGGTCGCGATGCGAGCTTGATGGTCGCCGCCGGTGTCGCCTGCGTCGATGGTAATCTCAACGCCTGAGCCTTCAACCGGGTTCAGGGCGAGCATATCCAGCGACTTTTGGTACGGAGAGGCGTTACTTGTTGCCGCGTCTAACTTCTTTTGCAACTGATCGCGTTGGGACAGCAGCCCATCTACCGACTTCTTGAGCTTTTTAACCTGGTCATCTTGCCGGCTTGCCTGGCTGGCGAGCTCTTGGCGAACGTGGAGGCGAGTGTCGCGCTGCAGCTGGCGGATGGCGGCGACGGCAGAAAAGCCAACAGCCACGCAGATAAGCAGGACGAGGGATTTGAACATCACCTTGCCTACGGCTGTTGTAGGGCCTTCCACGAGGTTGGAGTCAGTGTAGAGCTGGTCGGTGGAGTGATCCGTGAAATCTTCCAGCAGGCGCAAAGTGGCGTCCAAAGGGTTGGAACGGTTGCGTCGGTGGGCTTGTAAGTCGCTGGCAGCTTCCGCGCTGATCGCGCGAACAGTATGCGGGTAGATTGCCGAGTGGGAAAAGATCGAACGGCGGGTTTGCGGCTTGTTTTCTGCGGCGAAGACGAGCGGTATTTCGCCAGTTGCCGGCTCGCTGTCAGGCTTGGAGGATTCGTCGAGCATTATGCCCTCTCTCCCACCTCGCGGGACAGGGGAATACCAGCCTTCTTTGCTACCTTATCGGCTTTGAGCAGACGAATGCCTTGCATGAGGTAAATAACGCCAGCAACCCAGTACAGGCCGATTCCCCACCAGTAGAGTGCTAATCCGAAGCAGTGCACGGCATAGTAGAGGTTCAGCGAGCGCAAGGTTGCCGAAATGATGAGCACTGGGATGGCGCACATCAACATGAAAGTGCCTGTTTTACCGACGAAATGAACGGGCAGCGGGCCGTAATGGTGGTCGGAAAGCACGAGGACGAGGACGAGCATGGTGGCATCGCGCGCAACGATGAGCAGCATCATCCACCATGGGATCACGTTAGCCAAGCACAGGGCGATTCCGGTGAGAATGATGAGCATGCGGTCGGCGATCGGGTCGAGCAGCTGACCTAAGAGGGTCACCTGGTTGAAGCGACGGGCAATGTAGCCGTCGAGACCGTCGGAGGCTGCGGAAAGGGAGAGCACGATGAGCGACCAGATGAGGTAGTCAGGGTGGTCGGGCTGGCTAAACCAAATCAGCCACGCGATCAGCACGATTGAGGCGATGCGCAGGAATGAGATGAGGTTGGGGATGGTCCAAATGCGGTTGGTGGGAACGGGAGAAAAGCGCGTTTTCTCGTCCTTGGTACGCTTTTTCTGCTCGTTCATCATATCCCCTCAGTCCTCTGTTACTGTGAAGCCACGAATGGTTTCAGTACTCTGTTTCTCAACTTGTTTCTCGACTTTATGCACGTGTGTACACAAAGTCGAGAACAGTCGAGTAGCGTGCTGACAATCTGCAGTGGATTGTTGTCAGCACAGGTGTTTGCGCCTTGAGTGTTTGCGCTTCAGTTCAGTCGCGATAAGCCTTCTCAGCGGCTTCGCGAATGCTAGTGATGGCCTCCGTGATGTCAGGAGCGCCATACACAGCAGAACCTGCCACGAGAACATCAGCGCCAGCAGCGGCAACGAGTGGAGCTGTCTTCGGGGAAACACCGCCATCCACTTCGATGCGGGTGTTCAAACCTTGACGGGTGATCTCATCGCGCAAGCGGCGAACCTTACCCAGCTGGTTGTTGAGGAACTTCTGACCACCAAAACCTGGCTCAACAGTCATGATCAGGATCATGTCGAACTCAGAGAGGATGTCGAAGATCGGCTCAACAGGCTCGGCTGGGCGAACGGCGAAGCAAGCCTTCGTGCCCATGTCATGCAGCTGGCGTGCCAAGCGCACCGGAGCGTGAGTTGCTCCCATGTGGAAGGTGACAGAGTCAGCGCCGTTCTGGGCGAATTGAGGTGCCCAACGGTCAGGGTCTTCGATCATCAGGTGCACATCGGTAGGAAGTTTGGACACTTCGCAAATGCGCTTGACGACTGGCTCACCAATGGTGAGGTTCGGGACGAAATGATGGTCCATCACGTCGATATGCACAAGGTCGGCGGCATGGATGGCGTCCAGGTCGCGCTCCAGGTTGCAAAAATCAGCGGACAAAATACTTGGTGCAATGCTAATGCTCATACAGTCCATTCTATAAAAGCTCTCGATTAATTTCTGCGCACGTCCAATTGTCGAAATTGGCTTTATTCCTCACTTTTGCTCGCAACAGCGTGCGCAATTTTACTCACCGTGACCCAACAGTCAGTGGTAATCTCGGGCATCTGGTCGATAAGCTCACGGGTTTGAGATTGCCACTGCTGCGGTTCAGCCGCCAAACGGCCAAAGCTCACCGGAGACATCAGAGCCACCGACTCGCGCTCTTCAGGGCTTGCCAGAGGGCTGGTTTGCGTCACGCGAATAGAGCTTATGAGTTCCATGCGAGGATCATTCTTCAACAACTCCAAAGCATCAGAAGTGCCTGCAGGAGCAAGGCCCAAGGCTGTGCGCAACTGCTTCATGTGCTCTGGGGCGGGAATGACCTTGATCAGCCAGCCGCCAGGCGCGACACGCGAGAAGTCTTCATATTGTGCTGGCGCGAAAACGTTGAGAATGACGTTCACCGTGTTAGCGCGCACGGGAAGGTGGGCTCCATCTCCCACTACCCACAAGCTTGGGCCTCCCCCGCGAGCTGCTTCTTTGATGGCGTCAGCGGAAATATCGCAGCCGATGACGGTGACCTGCTGCTGTGCGCTGTTGGCTTCCCGCGCACTGATGTGAGTGTCGGAGTTGTTGTCTGACACAGTGGCAAAACTGCCCTCTAGCGCATTGGCAGAGCTGGTGACGGGCTCTGCACTGGGTTCAGCAAGCCCATCGGTCACGGTTTTTGTGACAGTTCCATCGCCGCAGCCCACGTCCAGAATGGTAATCTGCTCAGGTGATTCGCCACTACCCTGCTGTATACGGCGAATACATGTATTCAGAGCTTTAGTGATGGCCTGCTCCATGTCGTGGTACAAGCCCAGACGGGTGCGCAAGGCTCGGTTGGAGAAGAAATCAGCAGTGTAATGGCTGGAATTCCTCGCATTGCGGCGCAGATCAACGTAGCCGTGGCGGTTGATGGAGAAACTATGGTGGTTCTCACAGCGCAGAAATGCCCCGTCTAATGCCAAAGCTTCGTGGCAGACGGGGCACTCGAGTGGCGCGTGAGCAAACTTAGCGATTGCTTGGCGCATATTCTTTACTCGTCACTCATGGGTTTCATCATCGGATGGCTTAGCGGATTTGGACTGCTCAGCCTCATCGGAAGATTCATCGGAGTCAGAAGAATCCGTGGTGCTGGTCTTGGCGTCCTCTTCTGCAGCCTTGCCCTTGCCTTCTTCAGCGGCCTCGCGAGCGAGATCATCTGCAGTGACCTTCGCCAAAGTTTCGCGAGCAGCCTTCAAGCTCTGGCCGTTGAACACCAAGTAGCAGAACAGTGCGATGCCCAAGATGACGCAGATAATAGCAGCCCACACATTGGTGCGAATGCCCAGAATCTCGCTGGAAAGGTTGATGCGCAGCATCTCAATCCACGAGCGGCCCAGTCCATACCACATCAGGTAAAACGCCATCTGCATGCCGACCTTCAGCTTGCTGGCAATCTTACCCAAACCCCACACGATGATGGCAGCGCCGATCAAATTCCAGATCATCTCATACAGGAAGGTCGGGTGGAACAGCGTTCCCGCAGGGCAAGTTGAACCGGTGTAGCACTGTTGCGACTTACCAATAGCATCAGCAGAGTTGAGCTTCAAACCCCATGGCAGGGTCGTTGGCATACCGTAAAGCTCCTGGTTAAACCAATTGCCCAAACGGCCAATCGCCTGGGCAACGAGCAAGCCTGGTGCCAAAGCGTCGGCGAGAAGCAGCAGAGAATACTTCTTGTGGTGAGCCCAGATACCCGCGGCCAGCGAGCCGCCGATCAAAGCGCCAAAGATTGCCATTCCGCCATGCCACACCTTCAAGATCTCACTCGGGTCACCATTCGGCGGGAAGTAAGCGTTCGGCACGGTCAACACGTGGAAAATGCGTGCGCCGATCAAACCGAAAACAATCGAGATCAGAGCAACATCGAGAACCTGATCAAAAGTTCCTCCGAGCTTCTTCCATCGGTGCGTGAGAATCCATACCGCGACAATCATGCCCGTGAGCATGGTGATGGCATACATGTGAATGGTCAGCGGCCCGATCTGAAACTGCGAGAAAGTTGGAGACGGGATGTAGGCAAGCGTGTGCACAATAAGCTCCCCCAATAGAAACTAATAGCCTCACGCATTTTAGCGCGTGAGGCTGAGTAAGCGGACTGATAATCTCAAGAAACCCTCAAGCTACCAGCGTTACACACCGAAAAGTGTGAGAGCGCCGTAAACAAATGGGGCGCACAGCAAAATCGAGTCGACACGGTCGAGCACACCACCATGGCCCTTAAGCAAGAAGCCCATGTCCTTAATGCCCAAATCGCGCTTGAGCATCGAGGCCGACAAATCGCCCAGCGTGCCCACAATAGTGAGTACCAAGCCCAAGACGATTGGCTTCCACCAGCCAAAGTGAAGGAAATCAGCAGTAAAGCCAAAACCATAGAAAGCCACAGTGCCGATCACCGCGAAGAGAGCGGAACCAGCCAAGCCTTCCCACGACTTCTTCGGAGAAATGCGCGGAGACAGCTTATGCTTACCGAAAGCCGCACCAAAGATCAGACCGCCCGTGTCCGAAAGGGCCGGAACGAAAACAGCCATGAACAGACGCCACTGATACTGCTTTTGCGTGAGCATGAGAATAAGGAAGCCAGCGAGCAGCGGAATGTAGAGCACGGAGAGAACCGTGGCCACGATATTGCGCAAGCCCAACGGCATGAGCGTGCGGTGCAAGGCAGGAGAATCGAAAGGCTGATCGGGGTCGAGCCCGCGCTTCTTCATCGCATCGAGCTCTGCCTTCTTCGCCTGCTTGGCAACGATCTGCGGGGTAGAAAAGCCCGCCAAATTGAGCATGCAGGCGCACAAAATGACCAGTACCAGCGCAGTGGCGAAACTCACGGCAAAGCCCATCACATGGTCAGGCGAATACCAGGTGGCGAGAAGCACATAAGCAGAACCGACCGTCAAGCCTAAGAACGGGATGGTGATGTGAGCCACCGTCATATCGACCTTCAGTTCCCACACCGCGATGAGCATGAACGCGAGGATGAGGTAGGTGAAAGCGTGAGGTGAGGCGAGAAGAACGCCCAACACGCCGATCACGAGAATGGCTCCGGTCGCAATCGCCTGAGGCATGTTGCGGCCAGTGCGCTTATTGATATCAGCAAGCTCATCTTTGCGCTTATTCATTATTCCTCCCCATCGTTGAGGGACTTGGTCGGCAATGCATAAGCAAAAGGCCGATGAGGTATCGGCCTTTCACATGCGTTCCACTGAAGTGACAGTGATGTAACTACGGTTCACTAGTGCAAACCGCGGCTCAACTGTGATGTAACTGCGGCTATCGAGAACCTGTTCAGCCAGCTCAGACCTCGAGAATTTCCTTCTGCTTGGTGTCCAGCAGCTGATCGATCAGATCGGAGTTCTTCTTGGTCAGCGTGTCGAGCTGCTTGAAGATGTTGTCGCGATCGTCCTCGGTCAGCTCGTCATCCTTGAGCTGCTTTTCCACGGTTTCGCGAGCCTTACGACGAATATTGCGCAGGCCAACCTTGCCCTTCTCAGCCTCATCCTTGGCAAGCTTGACGTACTCCTTACGTCTCTCCTCCGTCATCTCTGGCAGGGTGATGCGAATCACATTGCCGTCACGAGCTGGGGAAACGCCGAGGTCAGAGTCGCGAATTGCCTTCTCCACAGCGGAAATCTGAGACTGATCGAAGGGAGAAACTGCGAGAGCGCGTGGCTCAGGAACGGAGATGGTTGCCAGCTGCTTTAAAGGAGTTGGTGCGCCGTAATAGTTCACCATAATGCCGTTGAGCAGCGATGGGTTTGCGCGACCCGTACGAATACCAACGAAGTTCTCCTTCGTGGCTTCAATGGTCTTGCCCATCTGTTCCGTAGCTTCATCCACAATGCCAGCCATATAACCTCCCTATAAATCCAACGCAACTTTGCGTTGAAGCTTGTTGTTCTAATCTACCAGTTTTGTCGCGCCCGCGCTCGCTCGGCATGTGCGCCGCCCGTTTCGCAGGCCAATGGCCTGAGATTATCAGGCTGCGAAGCTCGACTCCACGTCTGCTGCAACCAGAGTGCCAATCTCCTCGCCCAACAAAGCGCGAGTAACATTACCTGGCTCCTCCAAACCAAAGACGCGAATGCGCTGGTTGTTGTCGTGAGCCATGGAAAGAGCAGAAGAATCCATCACTGCCAAGTTGTTGACGATGGCATCGTGGAAGTTGAGCACGTCGTAACGGCGAGCGGAAGAATCCTTACGCGGGTCAGCGTTGTACACACCATCCACGCCGTTCTTACCCATCACCACTTCAGAGCAGTGAATTTCGAGCGAACGCTGAATAGAAACGGTGTCGGTGGAGAAGTACGGCATGCCAGCGCCTGCACCGAAAATCACCACGCGGCCCTTTTCCAAGTGGCGGATTGCCTTCAAAGGAATATACGGCTCAGCAACCTGGGCCATAGCGATGGCGGTTTGCACGCGAGTAGGCTGGCCAGCGTTCTCCAAGAAGTCTTGCAAAGCCAGGCAGTTCATGACGGTGCCGAGCATACCCATGTAGTCGCCGCGGGAACGGTCCAAACCGGCCTGCTGCAATTCAGCTCCGCGGAAGAAGTTGCCGCCGCCCACGACGATGCCCACCTGAACACCCTGCTGTACGGCTTGCTTGATCTCCTGTGCGATTCGGCTGATAACAACAGTGTCGATTCCCACTTTTCCGCCGCCAAAAGCTTCACCAGAGAGCTTAAGAAGGACGCGGCGTGGCTTGCTTGCTTCAGTCATGTGAGACCCCCAGCATCGAAGAGTTGTAGTATTTCCACACTCTGTGGTCAAGTTTAAGCAAACTTGGTGACAGAAGGCGAGGATAAAAAAGACCAGCCTCTCCCCTATACAGTAAAACGCTGTAAGAGAGAGGCTGGCCATTCAGATTATCACCAGTGAAGGTGAGCGAAGTCACTCCTCGGAGGATTCCTCAGCAGCTTCTTCTTCGCCCTTACCAACCTCGATGCGCACGAACTGCTCGAGCTTGCCGCCGGTCTTCTCGACGAGCTGGCCCACGGTGACCTTAGGATCCTTGACGAATGCCTGGTCGACGAGCACGGTGTCCTTGAAGAAGGCCTTGATAGCACCCTTGACGATGTTTGGAATGATCTTCTCTGGCTTGCCCTGCTCACGGAACTTGTTGGTTTCCACCTCAGTCTCGTGGTCAATGACGTCCTGTGGAACGTCCTCTTCGGTGAGCCACTTTGGAGCCATTGCAGAAATCTGCAGGTTCACATCGTGAGCAACCTCAGCAGCCTTCTCGTCGGTGGCAACCATAGCAACGGTGGATGGTGGGAACTCAGCAGACTTCTTGTGAGCGTACACATCCACGCGCTCGCCCTCGATGCGAGCGAACTGACCGAGCTTGACGTGCTCCTTGAACAGAGCGCCAGCCTCGGTAATGGTGTCAGCAACAGTGCCCTGAGCAGTCTTTGCAGCGAGAATCTCCTCAGCCGTGGTGGCCTTTGCAGCAACCATTGCTTCGACGATCTCGTTACCATACTGCACGAACTGTGGGGTCTCAGCCACGAAGTCGGTCTCAGCGTTCAGCTCGACTGCGTAGCCAACCTGCTTGCCGTTCTCTTCAACAATCTTGTAGGCAACAAGGCCTTCCTGAGCCTTACGACCTTCGCGCTTACCAGCGGCCTGAACACCCTTCTCACGAAGAATGTCCTTTGCCTTCTGCACATCGCCATCAGCTTCGGTGAGTGCAGCCTTCACGGCCATCATGCCAGCGCCGGTATCTTCACGAACCTGCTTAATCAGTGCCAGCGAAATTGCTGCCATGTGCGTCTCCTCTCGGTGCTAGAAACTAGCAACACTTTTCCTGAAAAATTTGGGGAGAGCTACGCGAGATTATCACGCGGTGACAATCTTGAGCCATTGAAAACTTCAACAGCGTGACGCGCAACTCTCCACTCGCTGAAATTCAGCTTGTTTGTGACGAGAGTCACTCGGACTTCTCAGAAGCCTCTTCGCTCTTCTTAGAGTCGTCGGAGTTCAAGAGATCCTTTTCCCACTCAGCCATTGGCTCAGCAGACTTCTCCTCAGCCTTGTCAGCGGTCTTGCCCTTGTCACGAGCCAACAGACCATCAGCAACGGCGTCAGCCATGAACTTGGTCAGCAGCTCGATGCCGCGGATGGCGTCATCGTTAGCTGGGATTGGGTAGTTGACGAGGTCTGGATCGGTGTTGGTATCAACCAGAGCCACAACCGGGATGCCGAGCTTACGGGCTTCGTCCACGGCGAGGGCTTCCTTGTTGATGTCCACGACGAAGAGTGCGGAAGGAGTGCGGTTCATGTTAGCGATACCGCCGAGCTCGCGAACGAGCTTGTCCTTTTCGCGGGAGAGAAGCAGGAGCTCCTTCTTGGTCAGGCCAGAAGCCTTGGTATCCTCGAAGTCCATCTCCTGCAGTTCCTTCATGCGAGAAACGCGGCCGGAAACGGTCTGGAAGTTGGTGAGCATACCACCCAGCCAGCGCTGAGCAACGTATGGCATACCAACGCGGGTTGCCTGCTCGGCGATAGCCTTCTGAGCCTGCTTCTTGGTGCCGACGAAGAGAACGGTGCCATTGTGAGCAACGGTCTCCTTGACGAAGTCATAAGCCACGTCGAGAGCGTCAAGAGTCTTGAACAGATCGATGATGTGAATGCCGTTGCGATCCATGAGGATGAACTGCTTCATCTTTGGGTTCCAACGACGGGTCTGATGACCGAAATGAACTCCAGCGTTCAGGAGTTCGCTCATGGTGATCTGAGTCATGAGTGTACCTTTCTGTCGGTTATTACCTAGTCATGAGCACCTGGACACAGCATAAAGCCGACCGACGCAGGCCATCGCAGTCATGACGCGTATTCGTGTATGCGGTTGACAATAAAAATGCTCGTTAAGCTCGCGACCAGCTCTTCAAGCGATGCATACAGCCTTCCATAGTAACCGACAGAGCGTACTTTTTCACGAGGCTTTTCGCCTGGCTTTCTCCCCTCGGCTTTCGCCTGGCTTTCTCTCATCTGGATTGTCAGCGCTGGGTGAACGGGTGCTCGCGCATATAGCGCATGGCTGCCTTACGGTCGTCCTTTTCCAAGCGATCCAGGTACACATGGCCGTCCAAGTGGTCGCACTCATGCTGGATCATGCGGCCCATCAAACCCTTACCTTCCAACACCACCGGCTTGCCGTCGAGGTCGATGCCGGTAGCCTTCGCATAGTCGGCGCGAGGGGTTTTATACCACAGCCCTGGCAGGGAAAGGCAGCCTTCCTCACCGTACTGCTCACCCGATTTTTCAACGATCTTGGGGTTAATAATGTAGCCGATCTTGCCGTCGATGTTGTAGCTGAACACCCTGAGATTAACACCGATCTGATTGGCCGACAGGCCTGCGCGACCCGGGTCATCCACAGTTTCCATCAGGTCTGTCACCAGCTGGCGAACAGCAGGCGTGATTTCCTTGACCTCGTCGCAGGGCGTGCGCAGCACTGGGTCAGGAACAACGCGAATCTGGCGAATAGTCATTGTCTCCCCTTTCCTCTCTACTTTCCACTTCCCACTTCACAGCGGTAGCAACTGAACCATCAGACTTGTACCGGAAAGTTTTCTTGCTTGTACCGGCAGGTTTCTCACCTTTCCGGTAGTTTTTCGCTTATACCTGCTGTCAGGTTAGTCTCTCCTCTTGAACACTTTGCTGGCAATCGACTTCCACAAATGGCGAGGAATTGAGCGTTCGCGCTTGATAGCAGCCGGCAGCAGAGGGCAACCCACACAGATGAGCGAGTCCGGGTTGGGATCGCACACTCCTTGATTGCAGGCGGCGACCGAGACGAAAGCGATATCCATGCCGTTGACCTGAGGGTGGTCTTGCAGCCAATCGAGGCTCAGTTTGACGAAGTCGAGGGGAACGCGGCGAGATTGCGCAATCGCGTACGGGCTTTTACCGGACTGTAAATCTTGGACCACTAAGCTCAGCAATGTGGGATGGGAGGTGTCATGCGGCCTGTTGGTGCGGCGAAAACCGGAGTTGTTATTGGCTTCAGTTTTGCGAAAACCCTCGTTATTACTGGGGTGAGTAGCTTGAAAGCCTTTCATAGCAACACTCCAATCTGGAAGATTGCCACCGCTAAAATGTAGGCAACCAGCAAGCCGATAATCACAGTCTCTGCTGCGATCTTACGGCCAAACAGGCGCTTCTCCTCTACAACAGTTGCCAGGCAGGGCGTGTAGGCCAAAGTGAAAACCATGAAAGCCAGCGCTGCAGCCTGAGGGTGGCCATTGCTTGATTTATCAAAGCTTTCGCGCAAAGCAGAGGAGAGATCGCGAGAACCAGAGTCCGAAGCATCAGCGTGGTACGCCTGGGACAGCGAGCCGACCACAACTTCCTTAGCCACAAAGCCAGACATCAGAGCGGCTGTCGCCTGCCAGTTGCCAAAGCCTGCCGGAGCGAAAACAGGAGCAACACTTTGCGCAATCGTGCCATACAAGGAGTCTTCCACGCGCGAGACCTTGCCAAAACTAGCCTGAACCGGCTCGGCAGAGGCGCTTGCAGTGTTAATCTCAGGGTTTTGAGCGGAATGGCCAGCCAGGGTGCCGGACACAGGAATGGCGGAAAGCAGCCAAATGACGAGCAACATGGACATGATGGCCGAGCTTGCCCCGCGAATAAAGTTCCACAAGCGCTTGGCGACGGAAACCACCATCAGCTTGGCACGAGGAATGTGGTAGTGCGGCAAAGCGATGACAAAAGGCTGATTTTTCAAGTCAGAGAACTGCGTGCGGCGCAAAATCAAACCGATCAGAACAATGACCACCAGCGAGATCACGTACATCGCAAAGATGGCAATTCCAGCGTTCTTGCGGAAGAAAGCGAAGGCGAGAACCACGTACACCGACAAACGCGCCGAACAGGAGGTAAACGGGATGAGAAGGCCCGTCATGATGCGTTGACGCTCGTCAGGGAGCGTGCGGGTTGCGGCCAGGGCGGGCAGATTACAGCCAAAACCCACCACAAGCGGGAGGAAGGCGCGACCATCGAGGCCAATCAGGCGCATCGTGCGGTTCATCACGAAGGCCGCACGCGACAGGTAGCCCGTGTCCTCCAGCAGGTAGAGCATTACGAAGACCATCGCCATCGGCGGGACGTACGTCAAAACGGTGATAATGCCATCGATCAGGCCGTCGACGACCAGAGAATGGACCCAGGAATCGAGGCCTTGCTGGCCAGCGATCTGCCAGGTGAGCCAGTCGGCGCCGCTGTTGAGCACGCCTCGCACCTGATTATCAATAAAGTCAACGATCGGCTGTGCTACTGCGGTCGTCGCTTCGAAAACCAGGTACATGACGGCGAGGAAGATGAGGATTCCCCAGACGGGGTGCAGCAACACGGCGTCAATGCGGTCGGAAAGGGTGAGATGCGTGGCGAGGGCGGGGCTGGCAGTTTTGACTTTGCTGGTGTTAATCGCTTGGCCCGTTGCGGCAGTCTCGGCGGCTTCGCTTGTGTGGACGCCCTCGCTGGCTTCGCTCTCCTCTCCCGCTTCACCGTAGCCAATTGCGGTGAGCAGCCAGGAAGCCCACTGGAAACGGCGGTCAGCATTGCGTCGCAACCAGGTGCGCACACCATCCCAGCCTGAAGTGGCAAAAGCCTCTTCTCCTGGCAGCGGGTCAACGGCAGGAGCGCTCGTCAACACTGGGTTGTGAATCTGGCGGTGAATGTAAGCGAGCAGCTGCTCAACACCCTTGCCAGTTCGCCCGTCGACGCTCACCACAGGAATATTCTCCAGCGCAGCAGAAATGCGTTGTTCTATGCCTTCAGGCTGGTGAGCAAGATCTGTCATCGTCAGCGCCACCACGGGAGCGACGCCTGAATCGATGGCTTGGCTGAGCAGGTAGAAGCCTCGCGAAGGTGCGGTAGCGTCAATGGTAATCACGAGAACCTGAGGGTCGGGATGGCTGCCCCAGCCCAGAGCTGTTTGCGCGGCGACTTCCTCATCGGGGCTCATCGAGGCGAAAGAGGCAGTTCCTGGTGTGTCGACAAGCTCCCAGTTCTCTTTCCTGTTCGTAGCGGGATCAGTGTAGGTGAGCTCGCCGGACTCGATCATCACCGTCGTTCCTGGCGCGTTCATCACTGCTGCGTCCGCACCCAAGATTGCGTTGAACAGGGTCGATTTGCCAACGTTAGGGTTGCCGACGAAGACGACGCGAGGGATGCGCGTAGTAGTGTGCTCTGCAGTGTGTGCCGAGTGGTTGTGTGCGTCGTGGTTGGATCCTGCAGCGTGACCAGCGTGCTGGGAGTGGTTCGCGTGGTTGTGCTCCGCGGTGTAGTCGTGCTCCGCATGAGCTTGCGAGTGACCCGGCTTATGTCCATGGCCTTCATCGCGGCCGATCAGGCGCCACAACAGCGAAAAACCGCGAGAGTGATGATGCCCCGAGTGCATCATCCCCTCTTCAGGCACGCTGTGGTCAAGCTCACTGTGTGGTGCAGGTTCTCTGTGCGCAGCTTCGCTCTGCGCTGTGGATTCGCTGGGCACTGTGGGTTTGCTGTGAAGCGGTGTGCCAGCGGAATTGTCGTGCTGATAATCTGGGGAATTCATAGTGTTTCAAGGGTTGGGCTGAGCACGTTGACCACAATGGAGCGCGCTGTTTTTCTGTCGATGGCCAGGCGTTCGCTTCCGTGAGCAATGACTTGGCCGAAAAGGTGTGATGACAGCAGAATTTCAACAGTATCGCCGGGGCGCAAACCCATCTCCCCGATGCGGATTGCCTGCTCTTCGTTGAGATTGCAGGCTTGAATGCGTGCGCGCACTCCCCTGCGGCAATCGCTTAACTGTATCTGCTTCATGGTGACATCATAAAACATGCGGGGCACGGAACACGCTCTGAGCATGCTGCTCGTGTTGGCGGGTGGTTTGCGGACAGGGGTGGAAAAACAAAAAAGGCCAGAGCGAACTCTGACCTGATGGCTCCCGATGCTGGACTCGAACCGGCGACATTTCGATTAACAGTCGAACGCTCTACCAACTGAGCTAATCGGGAATGTGTTGCGTTGGCAACAGAAAGAAACTATACGCAGATGAGAGCCAGTTCGCAAACCTCGGCGTGTCGATAAGCTCAAACCGTTGTAATGACGCGGTTTTTCAAAAAGTTATCCACATTTTGCGAGAAAACCTGTTCGCGCGTGTCTCCTCGGCTTGGATGGAGCTAACGAAAGGAGTATGCGATGAAATGGTTCACTCGCTTGAAAGGATTGACCGACTGCCCTGCCTCGACGATGAAGAGAGCTGGCCGTCAGCAATCTCATGTTTATGGCCCGACTCGTTTGAACTTGGGTTCTGCTGCTCGTCACGCTTCGGGTTTGGTACGGGCACGATTTGTGATTATCAGTGTGGTTGCTTTGCTGATGCTGTGCTGTGTGCCGCGTGCTGATGCTTTGACGTATTGGTATAACTTGCCGGGTTTGTCGATGAAGAATTCTCAGGGCCGGGTTTTGGTTGGTCTGGGAATTATGGGTTATAAGGATGGTCTGCCGTTTTACTGTGTGGAGGCGGGTATTGATTTTCTCGCTGGTTCGGGTGATGACGGGTGGAAGCCTGTTACGGGTGAGAAGTATCGTATTGCGGCTGAATTGGTGACGGAGCATAAGGATAATCATGATGATTTGATTCAGGCTGCGGTGGCGTGGGCTATTCATGATCATTTGGAAGAGAATTCTTTGTGGTCGTCGATTAAGAAAGAGACCATGATGGGTGGTTATACCACTCAGCAGGTGGCGGATACTGCGCGCAAGTTGTGGGATGAGGCTGCGAAGCATACGGTGAGTTCAGCAGCGGTGAGGCTGGTGGATTCGAATGTGTTGCACGGAACGATTGTGGTTGAGTTGCGCAGCGCGGATGGGCCGGTTGAAGGGGTGAATTGGCATCTGGAATATGATGATTCGCTCATTGACGTGCAAGGGCCGACTCATGGGAAGACCGGTAAGGAGACGATTCGTATTCCGTGGACGGCGCGTTCTGCGGGCAAGGCGGATGTGAAGGTCGTCTATGACGTGGTGGAGGGCCAGAGGAAAGAGAATGTTGCGGGTAAGCAGAATCTCTTTATGCCCACGGGCTACCAGCATAAGAGTCAGGGTATTCAGTTTGATGTGGATAATCGTTTCCAACCGCTGATTACCTCGGATGCTGTGGATCATCGTATTGAACCAGGTCAGCTTCCCCATGATCGTATTACGTGGTCGGTTGACCCTCGTGCGCCTCGCCCGTCTTGGCCAGAAAATGCTCCCGTACGTGCGCAAGCTCAGGTCTGGTTCAGTAAGACCGAGCCCAAAGAGGGTAAGAAGCCTGAGGATGCGAGGTTGCTTGCCCAAGTGGAGAGTATTTCTGACCGCGCGCAAACCCAAACGGTAGAGCTCAGTAAACTCTCCTCGCAGTGGCTTGTTGACCATCCGGGTGCAACCCCAAGGGATATTGGTGATTCTGGTTGGCTGGTGTGGCAGTGGTCCATCACTCGCAAACAACAGGTTCCTGAGGTGGCTCAACAGTTGCGCGATGAGTATTGGACAGATGGTATTCAACCAGGAGAAACCGTGGATGTGCGTTTGCGTGCGATGAAGCCGGTTATCCACTCCTCCGTGCGTCAAGCTCAACAGCTTGCTAGCGACGTTGAAGAGAACAGCGTTGAGGAGAACGGTGTTAAGGAGAACAGTGATGAGGAGAACAGGGTTGAGGAGGATCCTGTTCTGGATGCCATCATGCGTGATCGGCAGGAGCCTATCCGCGACACAGTGAGCCTTGACGTGGAGGATATCAACGGTGACGGTGTTGTGGATACTCACGACTGGCTACACACCCGCACAGGCTGGGGTGAGAATGCAGAAACCGAGGAAAACCAGATCAGCCTCGTGGTGAAAGGTGAGCTGCTCGGCGGTCTCGCGACTGATCAGATGGCAAGCCTACTCGAAAACCCGAGTGCGAAGCTTCCTGAGGGAGTCACTCGTCTAGCAACGACGGAGTTTTCGACTAACCATGCGGGCACTTATTTGATCAGTTCTTCGGATGAGGATGAGAAGCGCGTGGCTTCCTGGCATCCCGAGCCCGGTGTGGCGTTGGATGAGTTGGAATCGGGCTATCAGTTCTTCCGCTTCTGGGTGGACACGCAGGCCAGTGGTATCGCCCAGCAGACCGGCTTGGAACCTACGGCTGTGTACCCGTTTGTTCAGGGTGATGTTGCTGAAGATTATGGTGCCGCTGATGAGACGGTGCATACCCGCTCAAACGTGGCATTGCTCACGAAGGCGGATCGAGACACGCTGGTAATCCCGGCAAGCGAAAATGCCGAGCAGCAGGTGGGTACTTTTACAGTTACTGACCGTTTGGAGCTGAAAGGCGCTGGTGAGGCGGATACATGGCCGATTGACGCTTCGGGTAAACCGGTGGCAGTGAGCTTGCAGGGCACGCTGTACAAGGTGGATGGTGAGCTTCCCAGCGTCAGCGATGAGGTTCCCGATTCCGCCCAGATTGTCAGTGTGCATGATGTCACTGTCTCGGGTTTCTCTTCGAAGGATGCTGAGCTTGAGGTGAGCTTGGTTCCGGGCAATTACACCTGGATGTGGAAGGTGAAAGAGCTGCCGAGTGCGTTTGCGGCGAACTCTTTTGCCCATCAGTTTGCCCAGCCGGCGGAATCCTTCCAGGTAACGCGCGAGAAATTGCCTCAGACGGGTGCAACATCCTGGTCGCTGCTCGTTCTTGTTGCAGCAGCGGTGAGTTTGATGCTGGTTGCTAGCCTGTTGCTGCTCATCTCGCACCATTCGTACTATTCGATGCGTCGTGCTCAGCCCTTGCATCGCAAGTGAGGTGGGAGATGAGTTTGTGGACATTATTAGTGCGCATTCCCCTCACGCTGTTGATGATTCTGGTGATGTTGATTACGCCTGCTCGCTGGCAGGGCAGTTCGCCGTCTCGCTGGATGCTCTCCCCTTTTGAACGGCAAACGAGTGAGCACGCAGCTTCACAGGGTGGTGTGAAGAGGGCAAGTGAACGCAGTTGTGAGCGCCTGTACTGGCCGGTAAGGCTCAGTAGCGGAAAAGATGCTTCTGAAGTGCTCTCCCCTGCTGTCATTCCTAAAGAAAACTGGAAGAAAGGCCATCGCGGTATCGATGTTGCCATTGATGAAGGCTCGCAGATTATCGCACCTGGGAAGGCCATGGTGGTGATGTCTGGCAAAGTCGGTGGCAAAGATGTGCTCTCCCTGGCTTTAGACAATGGCCTCACCGTCAGTGTTGAACCTGCCATCAGTAGTGTGAAAAAGGGTGCAACCGTTCACGCAGGCGAGACTATCGGCAAAGTGGAGGGTAACTCTGACCATTGTGAAAACACGTGTGCACATATCGGTGTGCGGCGAGGAAACACCTACCTCAACCCTACTGCTGTGTTGAACCCCATGAGAGTCGTGCTCTTAGAGTCCCGCATCAGCAGCTGAAATATAGCCTTCCTTGATCAAATTCTTCACCTGGGAAGAACTGATCGGGACAAGGTCAACACTGATCAGCGTGCGAGAAGCACGGGAGGAGAGCGTCATGCCCTCCAGTTCACTGACTTTGGTCGCGAGCTTCTTGTGTAAAGCAGCATTGCGTGCCAACAGTGCAAACAGGGAGGCAACGCTCTCCTCATCGCTGATGCCAGTCACCCACTCTTTGCCCGAAACAATGGAAGGCACATCCATAGCACCATAACCGCTGATCACCGGCCACATACTGTTGAATTCGGCAGAAGGAAGAGTGTTAGCCGGGTAAGGAACCTTGTGTTTATTCAGCACTTTCTTACCTGAAAGAGAGTTGACAATACCGCTCAAGCTCACGTCTGGGTTGATGTCAGCAGCAGAACCCTGATACCCCTTGCTGGTGAGAACGGAAACCAGTTGGGTAGAAATATAATCCGTACCTGCAATCACTGCATCGAGGGCAATAGTGGAAGACCTCACAAACGGCAATGCCTTCATCAAGCCATTGGATGCGGTGGTACCACCCTGCTGTTCAATCAGATCATCCAGCAAGCTCGTTAGACGCCGAGAAATATCAGCCGAATACAAGTCAGAGCCGAAGTAGAAATCCCGCGCAGCTGACGAGTCGAGGAAGGAGGACAAGGACTTCACTTCAGGCAAGCCCACCAGTTGAATCACTCCCTGCTGTAACGGAGTTTCCAACACGGAGAACACGCCAGAGAGGAAATCTTTACTCGCCTCATTCTGCGGGTTGCCCGGAACCAGCAGCAACACCTGGGCAGGGTTCGAAGCAGAAAGCGTATTCGCACGAATCTTACTCAACGCTTCCCTGGCCTGAAGAACACCAATACTTTCCGGTGTTGCCATATCCACATACGCATCCATATGAGCAGACACGAGGTCCGAGCAGCCGACCACGCGTACCCCGCGAGCAGAAAGGGTGCGTACCAGTTCTGCACTGCGGCTACGAGCAGCATCGAGCTCTTCGTCGTCTTCCAAAGCGGTGTCGTCGCCCGCAGAATCGTTCGAACCCTGCGAATGAGCCGAGTCGCTCGATTTACTCGAACCGGCAGAATCGCTCGAACTGCTCAAGCTGCTTGAGCTGCGGGAGGTGTCCCAATGCTGCGAAGAGGAAGTGTGCTTGTCCGACTCAGAATTTTCAGACTGATAATCTGAAGAAGAACTGGAGACATCCTGCGGTGTGTCGCCCTCGCTGGTTTCGGGAGTGGAATGGAAGCCGGAGGAATTGAGGCTTACGCTCGGCGAAGTCAACCCTCCCCACAACGAGGTAACCGGTTCAACGCGAGGTGCGCACAAAAACAGCGTATTGCCTTTCAAATCCGTCGAACTTGCAGAATTCTCAGAAGCCTCGCTACTCCACTGTTGCTCGAGCTTTTCCAACTGTTGAGCTTGTTGGACGGCGTCGCGAGCGTACTGAGTGGTAATCGAAGAGGAAGAGAAACCGGATTTTTGCAAGGCTTGTTGCGTGCGTTTTGCCAAGCTTGCCCACGAGTTGAGCGACATGCTCGACTGTAAAGCGGAAGGGTCGGCCGGAAGCAGGAGCCCGACGCGCGAGTGTGCGGGAACTCCCGTGTTGGAGCTGGGTTGTGACGAGCAGGCGGTAAGGCTCGTCAGAAGGGCGAGCGTGATGGCGGTGGCCGCACTCTTTCTCATCATATGACCCATGTGTTGCACGTTTCCTAGTCTAGCCGTTTGTGAAACTGAGGTGTGGCTAGTCAAGTGTGCTAGCTCTCAGGTAGTCTAGAGCCATGGCTCAAGATATTGAAATTGGCCTTGGCAAGACCGGCCGTATTGCATACTCTCTCGATGATATTGCTATTGTTCCTTCTCGCAGGACTCGCGACCCTCGTGATGTGTCGGTGGCATGGCAATTGGACGCTTTCTACTTTGACATTCCGATCATGGGTGCGCCGATGGATTCGGTGATGAGCCCAGAAACTGCTATCAAGCTCGGTCAGCTCGGCGGCGTGGGAGTGCTCGACCTGGAAGGTTTGTGGACGCGCTACGAGGACCCTACTCCTCTGCTGCATGAGATTGCGCATTTGCCCGCTGAGGAAGCGACGAAGCGCATGCAGGCCATTTATGCTGAGCCAGTCAAGCGTGAGCTGATTGCCGAAAGGTTGAAGCAGATTCGCGACGCGGGAGTGCCTGTTGCGGGTGCTTTGACCCCAGGGCGTACGAAAGAGTTTTATAAGACGGTTATTGACGCCGGTGTTGACCTCTTCGTCATTCGTGGCACGACTGTTTCGGCAGAGCATGTGTCGAGCAATGATGAACCGTTGAATCTGCGCCGTTTCATCTACGAGCTGGACGTGCCGGTGATTGTGGGCGGTGCGGCAACCTACCAGGCCGCTCTGCATTTGATGCGTACGGGTGCTGCTGGCGTTCTGGTCGGCTTCGGTGGAGGTGCTACTTCCACGACGAGGGCAACCTGCGGTATTGAAGCTCCGATGGCTACTGCTCTGGCGGATGCTGCCGCTGCTCGCCGCGATTATATGGATGAGTCTGGTGGCCGTTACGTCCACCTGATTGCTGATGGTGGCCTGGGTGATACGGGTTCGATTGTGAAGGCTTTCGCGATGGGTGCTGACGGTGTGATGTTGGGCACTGTTCTGGCTCGTGCTGATGAGGCTCCTGGCCAGGGCATGCACTGGGGTAATGAGTCGCATCATCCGATTCTTCCGCGCGGTCAGCGTGTGAGCGTGGGTACAGTGGCTCCTTTGGATCAGATCATTAACGGCCCGAGCCATTTCGCTGATGGTAAGACGAATGTGGTGGGTGCTTTGCGTCGCACGTTGGCGTCGACGGGTTATGTGGATTTGAAGAGTTTCCAAAAGTGCCCGGTTATTGTTGATCACAATCGTTAAGGCTCCTATGGCTTAAGATTGTCACCGCGTTTCATCAGCCGCGCTGGGGTGGGTTTGCAGTGTTCGCTGCGCTCACCCGGCGCGGTTTTTTGCAGCCTTGCGTCTCGACAATTGACTCTGAACGCCATTGTGCTGTGGATTGCATGCTTACGCACAGGTTTATCGTTGCAATGACGCGGTTTTTACCTAATTTTCCACGAAATTGCACAAAAGCTTACCAGCGTGTTGTAAAACTCCTATTCTCATGTGTAAATGATGAGAAGGAGAAAGATATGGCCCTTGCACCATTCTGCGGACTCCCCGACAGCTATCACGGAAGCCACCGCATCTTCAAAGCCCGCGTCCAATTCCTCACTTACGGTCAACCCACCAATGTGACGGTGTGCTACACCGACCATGCTCACCCTGATGAGGAGAGCATCGCCATGGCTCAACAGGTCATCTTGGTGACCATGCGCGCTATGGACATTGTCAGGAAGAAGATGCCCGAAAAGGTTCTGGACGACAAAGCCTCTCCTGTTGTTATTCAACGCTTGGTCAATATGCGCGAGATTATGACCTATTTCAACATCGTCTTTGGAAAGCCTCAGGCTCTCGCCAATAAGCTTCCGGTGACGATGAGTGGCATTCATATCACGTTTACGAATGATTCCACGGTGGAAGCAAGCCTCGCTATGTGGATCGGTCAGGAAACACACCAAGGCTGTGTGGTGATGAGGAAGGATGGGCAGCGCTGGCTGTCCGTGTTCCTTGACATCGGCTAGAGCTTGGCGCTCGCCCGCGCTGCGGATTGCGCGTAGTGGTAATCTTGAGCCATTTTTTCTGAGAAAACGCTGAGAAGAAAAGGCAGATTACGGATAATCGTCAGGAAACTGGGGCAAGTTTCCCTATTCGTTATCTCCTCGCGGTAGTGTAAATCTCATGTTGAGGTATTACACCACCGCCATTGAGGCACCACAGGTCGAGCAAAGCGACACCTTCTACACTCTTCTTGCAGCTCGCGCGTCCCTGCATCCCGAGGACACCGTGGCACAATACCGCGATCCACACGCCGACACCAGTGACTGGGTCACCGTTTCCGCACACGAGATGCTCTCCACCGTGCGTGCCGCAGCAAAAGGCTTGCTCGCCGCTGAAGTCAAGAAGGGCGATCGTGTCGTCATCTACTCAGCCACAATGTACGAATGGGGTGTGCTCGACTTCGCCTGCGCAGCTATCGGCGCAGTCCTCGTGCCCATCTACGAAACCGACTCCTCCCGCCAAGCAGAAGGCATCTGCCAAGCAGTCAACCCCACCCTCGCCTTCGCAGACACCGGCGAACACGCCATGATGCTCGAAGACGTTCTTGAGCGCATCGACAGCTTGCAAAAAGTCTACTGCTTCGCCACCGACGGCCTGCCCGCACTCCAAGAGCGCGGCCGAGCAGTCAGCGACGAGCAGCTCGACGAGGCAATCTCCAAGGTTCATACGGATGACATTGCCACCATCGTCTACACCTCCGGTTCGACGGGTAAGCCGAAGGGTGCGCAGCTGACTTATCGCAACTTCCTGTGCGTGGTCAAGGATGGATGGAAGGTTCTTCCGGGCATGCTCAACGATTACAATCGTCTGCTGCTCTTCCTTCCTCTCGCCCACTGCTTCGCCCGCTATATTCAGTATTGCTCGATCTGCAACAATGGTGTTGTAGCGTATGTGTCCTCGGCAAAGCACCTGCTCGCTGACCTCAGAAGTTTCAAGCCAACCTACCTGCTCGGTGTTCCTCGCGTGTTTGAGAAGGTGTATAACGCTGCTTCTCAAAAGGCAGGCCCTGGCATCAAGGGTTCTATTTTCCAAAAGGCCTATGAGCATTTCGTCCAGTGGAGCAAGGATGAGCAGGCGGGTAAAGCCCACCCAGCATCGGAACGTATTTCCCACGCCTTCTACATGAAGACTGTCGGTGATACCGTCAAGGACGCACTCGGCCCGAATATGGCCTGGCTGGCCTGCGGTGGTGCACCTTTGAACCCTGACCTTGCCCACTTCTTCCAAGGCATTGACGGCATCACCTTCATCCAGGGCTATGGCATGACGGAATGCGCTGCTCCGTGCATTGTGAATTTTGAAGATGCCAACCGCATTGGCGCTGTGGGCAAACCAGGCCCTGGCATCGAATTGCGCATCAGCGATGAAGGCGAGCTGCAAATCAAGGGCGACAACGTCTTCCACGGCTATCTCGACGACCCTGAGCGCACAGCGGACGCCATGACCGAAGACGGCTGGCTGCGCTCCGGCGACTTGGCCAAGATTGACGATGACGGTTTCGTCTGGATCACTGGCCGCAAGAAGGATTTGATTATCACTGCTGGTGGTAAGAACGTGTCCCCGGGTCCGCTCGAGGAAGTGATTGGCAAGTGCCCGATCGTCTCGCATGCCGTCGTGTTGGGTGATTTGAAGCCGTTTATCTCTGCTCTCATCACTTTGGATGAAGGAATGGTGAAGACGTGGCTCAAGAAGCAGCATATGGACCCGGAAATGAGCATGGAGCAGGCGGCGAATAACCCTGCGGTGCGCGCGTATGTTCAGCAGTTTATTGACCGCGCCAATATGAGTGTTTCGCGTGCTGAATCGGTGCGTAAATTTGTCATTCTTCCTGCTGATTTCAGCCAGGAAGAGGGCACGATGACCCCGTCGATGAAGGTTATTCGCCCGAAGGTTCTCACGCACTATTCTGACGTCATTGAAAAGCAGATTTACACTCCGGCTCCTGGAACCCAGCCTCGCCCCAGCGATGTGGACCAGCTTTTCGACAGGATGTCGGATGCGGCACGCAACGCTTCGAACCAGATTGGTCAGGCGGTGAACCAGGCTTCTGCTCGCGTGGCGGAAGGTAGGGATTCGGTGGTTGCAGCGTGGAAGAACCGCGATAAGGCGGATAATTCCAACGCCGATACCAACGCCGACGCTGACGCTGATGCTGAGGCTGCACAGAATACTGAATCAGCACAGAGCGCTGAGGAGAACACTCCAACAGCTCCAGCAGCTGACAATACCGCTGCCAGCACGAGATCCGACTCAGCTCATAGCTCAGCCAACTGAAATAGCTTAGCCAACTGAAATAGCTTAGCCAACTGAAATAGCTCAGCCTGCTGAAATAGCTCAGCCGATTCAGTCAGCTCAGCCAGCCCAGACAAAACGCATTAAGCGCAGAACAACAAGGAAAGCCATGAAAAAGCAGTACACCACACCCAGCGAGGACGTCGACGTCGATCGCAGCATTTACACCATCCTGCAAGACCGCGTCGAACGCATGCCTGAGCAAACCCTGGTCGAATACCGCGATAAGAACAACCAATGGCATGAAATGAGCGCCACCGAGTTCACCACTCTCGTGCGCGAGCTTGCCAAAGGCCTCCTCGCCTCGGGCGTAGGCGCAGGAACCCCAGTGGCAATCTTGTCGCATACTCGTTACGAGTGGACCGCGCTGGACACCGCCATCATGGCAATCGGCGCAATCACTGTGCCAATCTATGAAACCAACTCCCCCGCGCAGGTGAAAAACATCCTGCTCGACGCCGCCGTACAATACGCCTTTGCCGAGGACGACGAGCAGCTGGCGAAGTTTGACGCAGTGAAGCCCGAAACTCCCCTGCTCAAAACCGTTTACGTGATTGAAAACCATGCTCTCGACTCGCTCAAAGAGCTCGGCCGCGAGGTCAGCGACGAAACTCTTGACCAGGCGATCAGCTCGGTGACGGGCTCAACTCTGGCCACTATCGTCTATACTTCTGGCTCCACAGGGACGCCGAAGGGTGTGGAAATCGAACATCGCAACTTCGTTTCGATTTGCGAAGCGAGCAAGCAGTCGATGCCCGGCATTGTACGCCGCCCGAACGGCTCCTACCTGTGCTTCCTGCCGTTCGCTCACGTTTTCGCCCGCTTCATGCAATTCCTCGTGTTCGAGTCAGAGATGAAGCTGTCGATCGGCGGTTCGATGAAAACGATCCTTCAAGATTTCCGCCACGTCAAGCCAACCCTCGTGCTGGGCGTTCCACGCGTGTTTGAGAAGGTGTATAACGCGGCGACGCAGAAGGCTGGCCGTGGTGCTGCCGGTTACCTGTTTGCTCGCGCCGCTCGAATTGCTCGCGCCTGGTCTCGCGCTCAGCAAGACGTGGTGTACGGCCGCAGCGAGCGCATCCCCGCATGGCTTAACTTGCAGCGCAACGTCTATTCGGCACTCGTCTACTCCAAGATCCGCGAAGTGCTGGGCGGTAACGTCGACTACATCGTGTGCGGCGGCGCCCCTCTCGACCAGGACATCGCGCACTTCTTCAACGGCTGTGGCCTGCCTCTGCTGGAAGGCTATGGCTTGACGGAAACCTGCGCTCCGGCAACCGTCAACCCGGAGAAGGGCTACCGCATAGGCACGGTGGGCGTTCCGATGGCTGGCATGAGCATCGGTGTTGCTGACGATGATGAGATTGTCATTGCTGGTGGTTCGATTGCTCGCGGCTATCACAACGCCCCTGAAGCCACTGCTGACACCTTTGACGCGGATGGCTGGTTCCACACGGGCGACTTGGGTGACATCGACGAGCAAGGTTTCGTCACCATCACCGGCCGCAAGAAGGATCTGATTATCACTGCTGGTGGTAAGAACGTGTCGCCTGCTGGTTTGGAAGCTTCAGTGATGACGAGCCCTGTGGTCGCTCAGTGCGTGGTGATTGGCGATAGGAAGCCGTTTATCGCTGCTCTGGTCACTCTTGACCTGGCTGATACGAATTCCTGGCTCGCTTCTCAAGGCGCTGCCGAGGTGGAAAGCTTGCAGGAGGCTCGCGAGAATCCTCTGGTTCGCGCTGAGGTGTCCCGCGCCGTGTCCGTGGCGAACAAGCAGGTGTCGCGCGCTGAGTCGATCCGTAAGTTTGAAATTCTCGACAGTCAGTTCACTGAGGCGAACGGCATGCTCACCCCGTCGTTGAAGACGAAGCGTGCGGTTATTGTGCGTAATTTGCAGCAGGTGATCGACGAGAAGATTTACACTGCCCCTCAGCAGCACTGAATTTCTCAAGATTATCAGCGCGCCTCATCGGGCGCATACAAATAATGGCGAGGCCAATAGCCTCGCCATTTTCATATGATTCGACTGTGCGGTGCTTCTGCACTCACTTGCGGTGAGGCAGAACCTCATCCACGATGCCGTAATCTTTGGCCTCTTGTGCTGTCAGAATAGTGTCAATCTCAATGTCCTTGCGAATGCGCTCAGGAGACTGACCAGTATGCTTGGCCATCGTATTCTCCAACCATTCACGCATGCGCAACAGCTCACGAGCTTGCACTTCAATTTCGGAAGCCTTGCCGAAACCCTGGCCAATTGCTGGCTGGTGGATCAGCACGCGAGCATTCGGCAGCATGAGACGCTTGCCCTTGGTGCCAGCAGCCAAAATCACGGATGCAGCAGAAGCAGCCTGACCCAAGCACACCGTTTGAATTTCTGGCTTGATGTACTGCATGGTGTCGTAAATGGCCGTCATAGCAGTCATCGAGCCACCAGGGGAATTGATATACATCATGATGTCACGGTTCGGATCCTGGCTTTCGAGAACCAGAAGCTGAGCCATGAGGTCATCGGCAGAAGTGTCGTCAACCTGCGCACCCAAGAAGATGATGCGGTTTTCGAAGAGACGAGAGTATGGGTTCGTCGTCTTCACACCGTAGGGAGTGCGCTCGGTGTACTCGGGCAGCACATAGCGCATCTGTGGAGAGGTGAACGTGTTGCCTGCCAGGCGCTCAGCGCGAGCGATGAAACGAGCTTCTTCACTAGCCATGTCACTCTCCCTTCTGTAATTGCACGGCCTTGTTCAGCGAGTTACGGTCGGTGATGATGTGATCGACGAAACCGTAATCGAGAGCCTGCTGTGCGGTGTACCAGTGGTCGTAAGCGTTGTCCTCATAGATCTGCTCAATGGTGTGGCCGGTCTGCTGAGCAGTGAGCTCACCCAAAGTCTTCTTCATATCCATGATGAGTTCCGCGTTGACGCGCACATCCGTCTCGGTACCGCCGATGCCGCCAGATGGCTGGTGCATCAGAACGCGTGCGTGAGAGGTGATGAAGCGCTTGCCAGGAGTGCCCGAGGAGAGCAGGAACTGACCCATCGATGCGGCCATACCCACGGCAACGGTTGCCACGTCTGGCTCGATGAGCTGCATGGTGTCGTAGATTGCCATGCCGGCGGTGATGGAACCGCCTGGGGAATTGATGTACAGCCAGATGTCCTTTTCAGGGTCTTCAGCGGCGAGCATCAGCATTTGAGCGCAGATGACGTTGGCGTTCTCATCTTTCACTTCGTCGCCGAGCCAAATAATGCGGTTCTTCAGCAAACGGTTGAAGATCGGGTTTGCACCAGCGAGTGCTGCACCGTCGCCGTCATCCATTACTGGAGTAAACGGAGAAGTCACGGTAACTCCTTGTCTTTTAAACTATCCGTCCTCTACCTTACAGCATTGTGCGAGCTGCTGATAAGTTTCGCAACCGGCTAGTTTCAAAACTTAAGTCCTTTTGGCTCAAGTTTAGCGCACTTGAGCGAACACCTCGCCGGTAAGCCTGCCCTCACAGCTGAATATGTTCTGGGCTGAACCCAGATTATCAGTGACGCACAAGGTTACTGCAAAGGGTAACTGTTCAGTGCCGCTGCACAGATAAACTGCGCAGATCGCTGACAGGGTCACTGCATACAAAAAATCCCCGCCGAAGCGGGGATCGAAAACTGTTAATCAGCTCACTTGGAAGCAGCAGTCATCGAATCTGCAATAGATGCAGCAGCTGCAGCAGCCTGAGCGGAAGCTTCCTCATCGGAGGTTTCTGGCTCATCAGCTGGCAGGTACTCAGAGAAGTCGACGACGGTGCCGTCAGCGGTCTTGAAGGTGACCTGACGCATACCGGCGACCATGCCCTTCGAGCGGCCAACCTCGGTGACAGCGGAGCCAAGCTGACCCTGCTGAACGATGGACTGGATGAACTTGCCTGGATCGATGCCGTACTGCTGAGCGATGGTAGCCAGGAAGTCGGTCACATCGTTCTGGGAGACCTGAATCTTGAGGTCCTCAGAGAGCTGGTCGAGAACCATCTGGTCGCGCAGCTCCTTCTCAGCCTCATCGGCAGCAGCCTTCTTGTTCTCCTCAGAAGCATCCTTTGGCAGCTGGTTGACGTGATCGTCGGTCAGCTGCTTGGCAACGCCTGCTGGGACTGGGATGTCCAAGCCCTCTTCGAGCTTGGCGATGAAGGCATCGCGAGCATCCTGGAGCTGACGGCCCTTAGCATCCTGCTCGGCAGCCTTCTTCACGGATTCCTTGAGCTCGTCGAGAGTGTCGAACTCAGAAGCTTCCTGTGCGAAGTCGTCGTTGAGCTCTGGCAGCTGCTCTTCCTTGACGGAGTTGACGGTGACCTCGATAGAAGCCTTCTCGCCTGCGTGCTCGCCGGAAGCCAATGGTGCTTCGAAGCTGGTCTTCTCGCCTGCGGTGAGGGTTTCGAGAGCGTCATCCATGCCCTCGAGCATGTTGCCAGAACCAATCTGGTAGCTCACGCCGGACTGAGAATCAACCTGCTTGCCGTCGATGGTGGCGGTCAGGTCGATGTTGACGAAGTCGCCCTTCTGAGCAGCGCGGTCCACGCCCACCAGGGTGCCGAAGCGCTTGCGCAGGCTCTCGAGGCGGTCTGCAACGTCCTCATCCTTGACCTCAGCGGCTGGGATTTCCACTTCCATGCCCTCGAGGCTTTGCAGAGTGAACTCTGGACGAACCTCAACCTCAGCGGTGAACTTCAGCTTGGTGTCGTCGTCAGCCTTCATTGGCACAGACTCAACGTCCAGCTTTGGCTGGTCCATTGGGTGCAACTCGCGCTTCTGTGCAGCCTTGGCGTACAGCTCTGGAACAGCGTCGTTGACAGCTTCAGAGACGATTGCTGCAAAGCCGAAACGAGCGTCGAGCACAGCAGCTGGCACGTGACCCTTACGGAAACCTGGGACATTGACCTGGGAAGCAATGCGCTGACGGGTCTGGTCGAGATACGGGTCGAGCTCCTTCTGATCCACAGTGACGGTCATCTTGACCTTGGTTGGCTCGAGCTTCTTGACAGTGGTTCTCACCCTGAACTCCAATTCCTCGAAAAGTTTCTTGTGTTTCTCTCTTCGCATCTGCGTAAAGAAACTAACTTTCAGTAACTGTAATGCCTCTCAGAGACTTTATAACCAGGTTCACTTGCCATGGCCTGGCTCCGTGTTCGCTTAAGAATGCGCCGATTTGCTCGTGTGGGATCTCTTGCCAACATACTTCTCTGATCAGCGAGGGCTTTACCAGTAATTCCGCTGGTATTGCCAAATCTTGGCTTAACTGGCCAATAGCCGTCCTCATGGCGCTCAGCCTTTGGTAGCGCTCAGGTTGGTGGCTCTTCCAGTATTTCATGGTTCTTTGGGCTCCCGAGCCGCCTTTTTCCTCATGCGTATGCATGGCTGGCCACTCGTCTTCCTTAAGATTTTCAGCACGCAGGATGGCGTCAAGCCACACTCGTGGCTTGACGGAACGTTGCAGTGGAGCGTAGTTCTCCACCATCTTGTCCTCTTCGGTGCCGGTATGACGGCGAACGCGCTCTTGGAAGCCGGAAATATCCTCAAACTGGGCGCGATTATGCGGTTTGCGCAAGCCGGCTTCCACAATGGTGTGGTCGCCGACTAAAAGATCAGGGTTGATGTCCAACTTTCTGGCAATCTTGTCGCGGGTATTCCATAGTTCGCGCACAATGGCCAGACCTTCACGGTCAGCACCCAGCCGAGAGATATGGCTCGTGTGGTACCAGGGCTCATTATGCGACTCGTGGAAAGCCAAACCGCGGGCTAAAATCGCGCTGAATTCTTCCTGAGCCCACTCCCATTTCCCCTGAGAGCGCAACGCTTTTTCTTCCGCATCGCGCAACTCAATGAGCAGCTCCACATCCAAAGCGGCATACACTCTCAAGTCGCGTCTGAGCGGCCGGACTGACCAGTCGGCGATGGCATGCTCTTTGGCCAGCGTCTTTCCCAGGAATTTCTGGGTTGCGGAGGCGAGGCCTGCTTTTTTGAGCCCTAAGAAGCGCGCAGCAAATTCTGTGTCGAAAAGCTTGGTCGGGAAAAGCCCCAGATCGCGAAAACTCGGGAGATCCTGTGAAGCGTCATGCAGAAGCCACTGCGCATCGGGCATGGCACTCACTAAACGGGTGATATCGCATCCAGCCGCTAGAAGGGCGGGAATGTCAAAAAGATACGTGTCCGTCCCCTGGCGGCGCACCTGGATCAGATAATCCATATGCGAATAGCGGTAGGAGTTGGCACGTTCCGCGTCGACGGCAAGCGGACCGAGGGCGCGGCTCAAGTCAGCGATAGCAGCGTCGAATTGGCGAGGGGTAGCAGTGAGGTCGGGTACTCCCCTGTGGGGTACGTCGATCAGCTCTGGCTCGTCCTGCATGCCTGCTCTGCTCCCTTACCACTTTTCTGTTGCCACTGTGCGTGTTCATTCACAGCACTCACGTCGATTATTGTTGCCTACTCGCCCGACGAATTACCCTGCTCGTCAGTCTGACCTTCCTGATTATCAGCACCTGAATCATCATGAGAGGCTGAACCACCATCAGCATCTGAAGAATTATCAGAGCCGGCTGCATCCGGGTCTGTCCGCTTAAACTCCTCTTGTCGAGAGCGCAACGCCTGCATACGCTTCTCGAATGCCTGAGGGTCGTGAGGATCAGACTTTGCCGCTACTCCCCCGAAACGGTCAGTCACCGGTGAAGGCAGATCAGCCACTTGGTCGGCATGCTTATCCCATGTGCGGCGAGCTGGCTCATCCAAGAAGTCCTGCCAACTCGACCACGGGTCAGACTTCGCACTGGTAATTTCAGGCGAGGAGGAACGGCTTAAATGCGCCAGTTCGCTGCCGGAGAGCTGTTGAGCCTGACGAGGCTGGTCGCGGCTTAATTGTTCCACCCATTGAGCGTTGCGCAGCTTGGCAATCTCATAGGCTTTTTCGGCCTCTTCACGAGTGCGGTACGGGCCAAGTAGGTCGGCAATTTTCGAATGCTTGCCATGCTCCACCTGACCTGTTTTCGTGTTAAACCACCAATAGCGACGATTAAACAAAGCCATAGCAGCCTGCTACTCAGTAAAACGAGAAGTGACCGGCAGGCGACGGTCGCGACCAAAGGCCAAAGCAGTCACCTTCGGACCCAACGGGTACTGACGACGCTTCCATTCAGCGCGGTCCACCAGGCGCATCACCGTGTCGACAGTCTTCTCATCAAAACCGTCGGCCAAAAGGTCAGCGCGACCATGCTGCTTTTCGATGTAAGCGGCCAAAACCTTGTCCAAGAGCGCGTACTCCGGCAGAGAATCAGAATCCTTCTGGCCTTCGCGCAACTCGGCAGACGGAGCCTTGGTAATCGAATTGACTGGGATGACCTCCGGCTTGCCCTCCAAGCGAGCCTTGTCATTACGCCAGCGCGAGAGATCCCACACCTTCGTCTTGAAAACATCCTTGATCGGCGCGTAACCGCCCACAGCATCGCCATAAATGGTCGAGTAGCCGCAGGAAAGTTCGCTCTTATTGCCCGTGGCCAGCGCCAAAAGTCCCTTCGAGTTGGAGTAGGCCATCACGATCACACCGCGCAAACGAGCCTGCAGATTCTCCTGAGCAGTGCCGGTGAGAGCAAGCTGGTTTTGGAAGGCGGTGAAGAGCGGCTCAATAGCCTGAACCTCGTAATTGCAGCCCAAGTTTTGAGCCAGTTGCTCGGCGTCGGACTTTGAACCGTCGGAAGAGTAGCGCGATGGCATGGAAATGCCGTAGACGTTTTCTGCTCCGAGGGCGTCGGCTGCCATGGCTGCTGTCAAAGCCGAGTCGATACCGCCGGACAGGCCGAGAACAACACCCTTGAAGTGGTTCTTCTTGGCGTAATCCTTGAGTCCGAGCACGCAGGCTTCGTAGACGGCTTCATCGTCGATGCGCTCGGGGGCGATGGTGGAACGGGACATTTCCCAGCCTTGCTCGCGCGTGTGCTCGCTGCTCGGTGCGGGAAGCGTCCAGTAGGAAAGGTCTTCTTCGAAGCTTACGGAGCGTTCCAGCAGGGCTCCTGTTGGGGAGACGACGAAGCTGGTGCCGTCGAAAACGAGGTCGTCCTGGCCGCCGACCTGGTTGAGGTAGATGACGGGGGCGTTGACTTCGCGGGCGCGCTTAACGGCGAGGTCCTGGCGGGTCTGGCCCTTGCCCTCTTCGAATGGCGAGCCGTTGATGGTGAGCAAAACGTCGATATTCTTGGTGGCGAGCTCGGCTACTGGGCCGCCATCTTGCCAAATATCCTCACAGATTGCCACGCCGACGCGCTGGCCGTGCACTTCGAAAACGAGGGCCTTGTCGCCGGGGCTGAAAATACGGAACTCGTCGAAAACGCCGTAGTTGGGAAGGAAGTGCTTGGCGTACTGGTTGACGATGGCGCCGTGGCGCAGCACGAGAAGCTTGTTTTGAGGCTTGGGTTGGCCGGTGGGCGTGCTGGTTGGTGGCTCGCCGACGGTTCCGAGGACGACACGCATGGAACCCATTCCCAAGGCGTCGAGTTGGGCGGCGATCTTTTGGGCTGCTTGGTGAGCGGCGCGGCGGAAGGTTGCTCGGTAGGCAAGGTCCTCAATCGGGTAGCCTGTCAAGGTCATTTCAGGGAAGACGACGACGTCTGCCCCATGCTTGTAGGCCTTCTTGCAGTAGGAAAGAACGAGTTGCGAGTTGCCTTCAAGGTCACCCACGCACGTGTCGATTTGTGCGAGGGCGAAGGTTACTGGCTTGGCGGTGCTTGCGTGTAGCGATGTCATAAAAGCCTCCTATTACCACTTCTGTTATGCTAACCCGCCAGGCTGAGAAATCGCACATCGTGTCTAGCATAGAGCTCATGACACAAAATACCGAAAAAACTGCAGTTTCTGCCTCTCAAACTGCACTGAGCGCTGAGGGCGCTCTCACCAGCTCCATGAGCGAAGGTTATTCCTCCCAGTTCAATTCGCAGCGCGCTAACAAGATCGCTGCTAACGCTGCGGTGCACAACGGTGTTCTCGCCGCTGCTGTGGACTATGAGGGTGTGCGCCAGCTTCGCCGCACCTTCAGTATTGAGCTCAAGCAGGGTTCGATTACCAACCAGAAGCGTTCGGGCCGTTGCTGGATGTTCTCTGGTTTGAACGTGTGCCGTTACGAGATTATGAAGGACCTCAACCTTGCTGATCTCGAGCTGTCGGAAACCTACTTGTTCTTCTGGGACAAGATGGAGAAGGCTAACTACTACTTGGAGTCTATTCTGGACACCTTGGATGAGCCTTTGAGCTCTCGCGAATGGGAGTACGTCAACGCTGACCTCGTCGACGATGGCGGCTGGTTCTGGGGCTTTGCCAACTTGGTGAATAAGTATGGCCTGATGCCTGCTGACGCTTACCCTGAGTCTGCTAACTCTGATTCTTCTGCTGACATGGTTCAGTATGTGAACGCTCTTCTTCGTGAGGATGCCGCTCAGTTGCGCGCTCGCCACGAGCAGGGTGCTTCCCTGGCTGTTTTGCGCGAGGTGAAGAGCCAGATGCTTGCGGCAATTTACCGTATGCTTTCCATTAGCTTGGGCGAGCCTCCGGCAACCTTCGACTTCGTGGTGCGCACCAAGGACGATGAGGATAAAGATTCTCAGTCTGCTGAATCTTCTGAGAACTCTTCCGCTGCTGACTCTTCTGCTGAGAAGGGCGAGAAGGACGAAGCTGACAAGGACGAGAAGAGCGAGAAGGATGACGAGAAGAAGGGCTTCATCACTGGAAAGCTCATCGTCGACAAGAACATCACTCCTCTCGAGTTCTTCCACAAGTACTGCTCCGTAGACCTTAACGATTACGTTGACGTTGCTGACGCTCCTCACAAGGAGTATGGCAAGCTGTATGAGCTGCGTCGCTGCTCCAACATGGTGGCTGGTCACGAAATCCAGTTCGCCAACATGGGTATGGATGTGATCAAGAAGGCTTTGATCGCTCAGCTCAAGGCTGGTCACCCTGCATGGTTCGCTTGCGATTGCGAGCCATTCTCCCTGCGTCGCATGGGTGTGTTCGACCGCAAGAGCGTGAATGTGGAAGCTCTCTTCGACGTTGAGTACAAGCTCGATAAGGCTGATCGTCTGCGCTTTAGCGAGTCGCTGGGTAACCACGCAATGACCATTCAGGGTGTTGACCTTGATGAGAACGGCAAACCAACTCGTTGGAAGATCGAGAATTCGTGGGGCAAGATGGTCGGCGAGAACGGCTACTTCGTCATGTCGGACGAGTGGTTCAGCGACTTTGTTTATGACGTCGTGTTGCGTCGCGAGTTCCTGGATGCTGACACTCTCGATGTTGCTCATAGCAAGCCGGTGGAGTTGGAGCCTTGGGATCCATTCTGCAAGGCTACTCGCTGCATCGCTTGAGATTATCAATCCGGTGAATCATAGCGGTGATCTTTTGTTCACCGGTTGAATAAGGGCGCTGGGCTTTCAAGTCCAGCGCCCTTTTGTATATGCGCACGTGTTCGTTCGCTCGTGAGCTCCCGAACCACGAAGCGCGTTGCGTACAGATCAGTACTTGCGGTACGCAAGCGCGGCACGCGCGGAAGCCGCAGTGAAAATCTGGGAAGGCACGCGGTAAACGCGAGGAATGGTCGGATACTTCTCGGGGTCAAGTCGGTGGCCGAGCACCGCGGTGAGCGCGTGCAAAGTGTCGACACCCATCTCGGGGTTGTATTCGATCACGCGAGAAAGCGAGCCGTTGACAAGCGCCTGCAAACCCGCGCGAGTGCCGTCAATGCTGATAATCTGGGGCGTAATGCCCGCCTCTTGAGCTGCCTGCGAGGCACCGATCGCCATCGAATCATTGGCAGCAAAAATAAAGTCAATCGGGGTGCTGGGGTGACGGGCCAGAATATCGGCCGTCAGGTCGTGGCCGGACTGGCGAGTCCAATCCCCATGCTGCGTTTCCACCACCTGAACCGAGGAGGAAAGCTTGCTCTCCCACCCCTTTTCGCGCCCCTGCGCCTGAGGGGAACCCAGAGCGCCCGAGATTACCAGGCCGGTGAGCTTCGCACCTTTTTCGGAAGAGTTCAAACTGTTCACGTATTCGGCAGCCTGCTCACCTGCCCACTCGTCAGACGGGCCGACAAAGCTCGCCACTAAAGGCGCTTCCTCCTCGCCGTCAGCCTTCTGTTTGCTTTTGTTAGTCGTCGCGTCTGCGTTGGTTGACGTGCCACTGCTGGTTGACGTGTCGCCACTGGCTGTTGTGTCACCAGCCGTCGTCGTGTCGACAGTGCCATGGTCATCGTGCGTGGTCTGCACCGGGCTGCCCACCACAATGACCGGAATTCCAGCAACGCGAGCCTTCTCCAACTCTTCTTGCCAGCCGGTTTGCTCAGCCGGGTACAGAATAATGGCAGCCACGCGAGCAGAAATTGCCTTGTCGAAAGCGCTCACCTGTTCCAAAGGATCATTGGAATTGAGCATATGGTCCGCCGTCAGGTTGAAACCGCCGGCTGTGACTAAACGCTGAATATCCGCTCTCGCAAGGCGAGCGAATGCACCCACACCAGCGATGCCGATATAAGCGATCGTCTTATTCTTCAGCTGCCCGGTGAGCGCAGTTGCAGAGCAGATGGCATCCATCTGCTGCTCGGTTACACCTGCGTGGGCGGCAGAATCGGAGGACGCGCGGGAAGAAGTGTCAGCGGATGTTTTTCCGCCCGAGCCATCAGCAGTGCCATCAGCACTCGTCTCACAGTAAGCGGGTTGAGAGGTTTGAGGTGCGGCGGCCGGACGTGCCGGGCTTGCCCCGCAGGCGGCAAGACTTATCAGCAGCACGGTCGCGAGGCTTACTGAACTCAGCGCTGTTACAACGCGAAGTCGTGTCATTCTTTCCCGTCCTTTGAAGCAGTCTTACCCTGCGTCGAAGCAGAATTATCTCCCGCAGAAGCAGAGTCATCCTGCGCTGAAGCAGTGTCATCCCCCGCCGGTTGATCAGCTACCGTGCCATGCAAAATCGCACGAATCTTAGGCAAACGCTGCGCAATCTGCGCCTCATACCCATGCTCTTTCGGACGGTAATAGATTTTGCCGCGCAACGGCTCAGGCATATACTCCTGCTGCACAATATCCCCCGGGTAATCATGCGCATACCGGTAGCCCTCATGGTTACCCCACTGCTGCATAAGTTTGGTCGGCGCATTCCTCAAATAAAGCGGAACCTGACCAATATCACCCTTATCCACATCGGCGAGAGCCTCATTAATGGCGTTATAGCTCGCATTCGACTTTGGTGCCGTGGCCACCGCAATCACCGCTTGAGCAAGAATAATCCTCGCTTCCGGCATGCCTACCATCGCCACAGCTTGAGCAGCTGCCACACACAATTGCAGTGTTTGAGGCGATGCCATGCCCACCTCTTCACTGGCGGCAATCATAATGCGCCGGGCGATAAAACGAGGGTCTTCTCCCCCACGCAACATGCGCGCCAAATAGTGAATGGCCGCGTCCGGGTCAGAACCACGCATGCTCTTAATGAAGGCGGAAGCCACATCGTAATGCTCGTCGCCTGTCTTGTCGTAGCGAATCTGAGCAGCTTGCATCACTTGCGTCACCACATCAGTGGTAATCTCAGGCTTTTTGTTGGAAGTTGGGCTTGCCTCTTCGACAGCACTCGCCGCAGACTCCAAGATTGTCAGTGACTTACGCGCATCACCCGCCGCATATCGCACGATCACATTCAAAGCGCCGTCCGACAAGCTCAGTGTGTCATTCAAACCGCGAGGAGAATGAACCGCGCGCGTGACAATCACCTTCAACTGCTCATCCGTCAACGGATTAAGCTTGACCACCACCGAGCGGCTGAGCAGTGGCGAAATCACCGAAAAGCTTGGGTTCTCCGTCGTTGCAGCCACAAAAGTGACATCCCTGTTCTCCACCGCAGGCAGCAGCGCATCCTGCTGCGATTTGGAGAAGCGATGCACCTCATCGATGAATAAAATCGTCTCTTTGCCTTCAGTGACCAGGCGACGGTGAGCGCGCTCCAAAACGGCACGCACATCCTTCACACCCGAGGTCACCGCCGACAGCTCTTCAAAAGCACGGCCCGACTGAGTAGCCATAATCGTGGCCAGCGTCGTCTTACCAATGCCAGGAGGGCCGAACAAAATCACCGAACTGGGGGCAGTGATCATATCCGAGCCTTGAGGAAGGGCCAGCCTGCGCAAAGGCGAACCCTCAGCAAGCGCCTCATCTTGGCCCACCACTTCATCCAAGTTTGCTGGCCTCATGCGCACGGCCAGAGGCCTGGTGATATCGCTCGCCTCGGCCTGGCTGAACAGGTCTGGCATATCTTCGCTCATAGGCCCTCCTGCTCAATAGTCACACCATTTTTCATCAGCTCATCGATCGGAGCAACCTCATAGCCGTCGAAAACGACAGAACCTTGGTTTTGCGTGGCATCCAAGTCGATAAACCCGTCGATAGCCCAGTCGAGGTCGCCCTCCGAATCCTTGAGAATTTGGCGGGCATGCCAGCGATGGTGAGCATTCTCATCCGACTCATCGAGGATGAAATACTTACTCGAGCGAGCATCCTGGTCAGTGATAATCTCCTCATGCTCGTCGTAAATATCGTCGAGAGTGTCCTCCCAGGAGCGCAAGCCCATGCCAAACTCTGTATCCAGGTCGGCAAGCTCCTGGCTCTTTTCCTCGGCAATCAGCAGCACGCGCGAGAAGAGGGCGTTACGCACCAACAGTTCCATACCCTTACGGTCCGGCACCACCGAGTCGCGGGAGCCAGGGGCAGAACCACCCAGATTAGCAGTACTGCCATTATCAGCGCTCACACCCATTTGGGCATCAGCGTTCGCCCACTCATCCAACAGCGAGGAATCCACCGAGCGCACGACCAAGCCCAGCCAGTCGATGATTTCTTCCAAACGCTCGGTGAGCTTATCGGCAGGAACCGTACGGCTCAAAACATGGTACACATCCGACAAATAGTGCAGAAGAATGCCCTCCGAGCGGTTCACTCCATAACGAGCGATATAACCGTTGAAATCGGAAGCGGTTTCCACCATGTCGCGCACCACCGACTTTGGCATCACCTGGTAATCATTAGCCCACGGCACATCGTGACGATACTCGTTGAAAGCCTGCCACAACAACTCTTTCAGAGGCTGCGGGTAAGTGATGTCCTGCAAAGCCTCGACGCGATCATCATAATCCAGGCCGTCTTCCTTCATCTGGGCGATCGCGCGGTCGCGAGCCTGACGCTTCTGCGCATTGAGAATCTGGTGAGGATCCTCCACCGTTGCCTCAACCATGGACAGCAAATCCATGTCATAGGTAGGCGACTGCGGGTCGAGCAACTCCAGAGCAGCAAGCAAGAACGGAGAGAGCGGCTCATCCAAAGCGAAGTTCTCCGGCAGATCAAAGTGCGTGTCGTAATCCACCGAGCCGTCGTCATATTCCGTGCGCGTAATAACATCCGTGTTCAGAAGGGTGGCGAAAATCTCATCCGCACGGTTCTCCAACTCTTCCTTCACCTTGTCGCTGACCAACGAGTTCTCAATGAGCTGGGAAACACGCTCACGCGCATCGCCACCCTGAATCACCTCGTTGAGAACGAGAGAATGCGTCACCTGAAGGTGCGGGACGAGCTTTTCCGGCTCAGCGGCAATCAGCTTCTCAAAAGCAGCCTTATCCCAGCCGACAAAACCCTTCTCCGGGCTCTTCTTATGAAGTTTGCGCAGCTTCTTCGGGTCATTGCCCGCCTTCGCCGTCAAACGCGCATTCTCAATGTCATACCAGGGAGCCAGAGCGATAACCAAACCCTCATGGTCAAAGCCGGAACGGCCTGCGCGGCCAGCAATCTGGTGGAACTCGCGCGCACGCAAACGACGAGTCCTATTGCCATCAAACTTCGACAGCTCGGTCAAAATTACCGTGTGAATCGGCACGTTAATGCCCACGCCCAGCGTATCCGTACCGCAAATAATCGGCAGCAAACCCTTCTGCGCGAGCGTCTCCACCAGGCGGCGGTAGCGTGGCAGCATACCCGCATGGTGAACACCCACACCGGTAACCAAAAGCCTGCGCAATGTTTGGCCGAACTTCGTCGTGAAGCGGAAGTTCTCCAACTCCTTCTTAATCGCCTCACGCTGCTCTTTCGTCGCCACACCATACGAGGAAAGATCCTGAGCGGTGCTAATCGCAGCAGCCTGCGAAAAATGCACCACATAAATCGGCTCATCGCCCTGGTCCAGCAGGTGGCGAATCGTGTCGGGCAGCGGGTCGATCACATACTTATAGCTCAGCGGGATCGGGCGAGCCGCCTGGTCGACCACATCCGTTTCGTGACGGTTGAGCTTATCGAGCAGCCTCTCAATGTCGCTCGTGTCACCCAAAGTAGCGCTCATGAGCAAGAACTGCGTTTTCGGCAGGGTTAGCAGCGGCACCTGCCAAGCCCATCCGCGCTGAGGGTCGCCAAAGTAGTGGAACTCATCCATGGCCACACAGCCGATGTCGCGCTGCTTACCGCGCAAAGCCTCGTTAGCCAGAATTTCCGCTGTGCAGCAGATGATCGGCGCGTCGGTGTTAATGTGCACATCGCCGGTGATCATGCCCACATTGTCCTTACCAAAAACTTCGACAAGGTCAAAGAACTTCTCAGAAACAAGAGCCTTAATCGGTGCGGTATACCAGGCTCGCTGGCCAGTGCAGATGGCGTTGAAAATCATCGCCTGCGCCACCATCGACTTACCCGAGCCGGTCGGCGTGGCCAAAATCACATTCGCGCCCGAAACCAGGCTTAAAACGGCGTCCTCCTGGTGTTCCCACGGCTCAATTCCGCGTGAGCGCACCCAGGTGAAGAAGCGCTCGAAAATCTCTTCCTCACTCGGCGGTTGCGGATCATCTAAACCGGCAAGGTCCAGAATGTCAATCGGCTTCTTGCTCGTCTCGTCTTGCCCCATCATTCCTCCTTGCTGGCTACCGTCTCCATACTACGCAAAAGGGAGCAGCTCGTCAGAACTGCTCCCCATAAGCTCACGAGATTATCAGGCTTGCGATGAAGCGCACTGATAATCTTGAGGCAAATTATTGCTTATCGGCTTCGAGAGCCGCCACCGCTTCCTTCACACCAGACTCATTGATCTGCTGCTCAGAAATTGGAGCAGGAGCACCAGTGAGAGGGTCGGAACCAGAGTGCGTCTTCGGGAAGGCGATGACGTCGTAAATGGAATCGACACCGGAGAGAATTGCCGATGCGCGATCCCAACCGATAGCCATACCAGCGTGAGGCGGGGCACCATACTTGAAGGCCTCCAGCAGGAAGCCGAACTTCTCGTCAGCCTCCTCCTGAGAGATGCCCAACACCTTCAACACGCGCTGCTGAATGTCGTCACGGTGAATACGGACAGAGCCGCCGCCCATCTCCAAGCCGTTGCACACGATGTCGTAGGCGTCAGACATAGCATGCTCAGGGTCAGTGTCGAAGGTATCCAGCGAGGATTCGCTTGGCATGGTAAACGGGTGATGCACACTCGTCCAATTGGTGTGACCCACGTTGACGTGGTCGTCGTTCGGGTCGTCAGCGCGACGGAACAGTGGGAAGTTCACCACCCAGCAGAAGGCGAACTTCTTCGGGTCGAGCAAGCCCTGGCGCCGAGCGATTTCGCGGCGAACCATACCTAACAAGGTCTGAGCATCCTCAGCCTCGCCAGCAGCGAAGAACACGGCGTCACCCAGCTTCGAGCCGGTAGCTTCCATGAGGCCTTCGCGCTCAGCGTCGGAAATATGCTTGGCGATGGAGCCAGCGATAGTGCCATCCTCCTTGAAGGTGACATAGGCCAAGCCCTTCGCACCACGCTGCTTTGCCCACTCTTGCCAGGCGTCGAACTCGCGGCGGGACAGGCTTGCGCCGCCCTCGTAGCGCACGGCACCCACATAGGAGGCCTGGAACACGCGGAATGGCGTGTCCTTGAAGTATTCGGTCAGGTCCACAAGCTTGTTGTCGAAGCGCAGGTCTGGCTTATCAGAGCCGTACCATGCCATGGCATCCTTGTAGTCGATGCGCTTGATCGGCAGCTCAACCTCGTAACCCTGGGAAGCCCACACGTCGTGGATGAGCTTTTCACCCATGGCGATGACGTCCTCCTGGCCCACGTAGCTCATCTCCATATCGAGCTGAGTGAACTCAGGCTGACGGTCGGCGCGGAAGTCCTCATCACGGTAGCAGCGAGCGAACTGGAAGTAGCGCTCAACGCCAGAAACCATGAGCAGCTGCTTGAGCAACTGTGGGGACTGTGGCAGTGCATACCACGAGCCTGGCTGCAGGCGGGATGGGACGACGAAGTCGCGAGCGCCTTCCGGAGTGGACTTGATGAGGGTTGGGGTTTCGATCTCCTCAAAGTCCATGGAGTACAGGCTTTGGCGGGCTGCACGCATGATGTCGGAGCGCAGCTTCAAACGAGCCTGCATGCTTGGACGGCGAAGGTCCAGGTAACGGTAGCGCAGGCGCACATCCTCACCAGGAAGCTTGTTGTCGCCCTCGTTCTCCAACACGGAAGACACCTGGAATGGCAGAACCGCTGCAGTGGAGAGAACGGTGATCTTCTCGGCATCCACTTCGATGGCGCCGGTTGCCAAGTGCTCGTTGACCTGGCCTGCAGGGCGGGCTGCCACCGTGCCGGTGACCTGGAGCACGTACTCGCTACGCACATCCTTGGCTATCTGTGGGTCAGCAACCATAATCTGGATCAGCCCAGAATGGTCGCGCAGGTCGATAAAGGTCATTCCGCCCAAATCGCGACGGCGGTCCACCCAGCCGGCGAGCGTGACGGTGCTGCCGACATTGGCCAAGCCGAGCTCGGCAGCAGAATTAGTTTTGTACTTTGTCTGAGTCATAGACGTGTAATCCTCCCAGCATTCTCGTTCAGCATACTCACTGAGCTGGAGTAACCACTACTTCCTGCTTGTCGTAGGAGGATTGTGGGGTCCAGCTGCTGGCGTCACCACTCTCCTGCTCACCGGTAATGATGTTCTTCACCTGGTCAGTAGCGTTCTCCGAGCCAGCTTCAGCATTCGGGTCGGCCGGCAGCCACACGTAAGGAATGCCCAAGCGTGATGCGTAACGAATCTGCTTGCCGATCTTCTGTGCTGCTGGAGCGACATCAGTGGCGATACCGCGGGAGCGCAAGAGGCGTGCGATAGCGTTAGAGTGATCGCGATCCTCCTCATTCCACACACCGACGAGCACCGCTGCTGGAGACTGACGGTTGGCGTGTGCCCCCTGGCTGTGCAGCAAGTAGGACAGCATGCGCGACAGGCCGATGGACAGGCCGACACCCGGGTACTTCTTATTGCCTTGGCTCACCAAATTGTCGTAACGGCCGCCGGAGCACACGCTCCCCAATTCTTCGGCGCCTTCCAAGCTGGTTTCGTAGACGGAGCCGGTGTAGTAGTCGAGGCCGCGGGCAATGGCGAGGTCGGCGATGACGGCGTGTGTGCGTACCTTCTCGGCTTCGCGCAAAATCATCGACACGGTTTCCACGCCTTCGATTGCCAGGGCGTAGTTTTCGCTGGTGGTGTCCACCTGGTAGGCCTGGCACAACTCGTCGAACTTTTCGCGCAGGGCTTGAGGCTCGTATTCGCGAATTTCGGCGAGCTTCAGGCACGCTTCAGCTTGCTGTTCGCTGGCCGAGCAGTACTGCATAAGCGACTTCTTGACTTCGTCCTCGCCTACTTTGTCGAGCTTGTCGACTTCGCGCAGTACGCCTTCTACATCCTCTAGGCCGATGGCACGGTAGAAGCCTTCGGAAAGCTTGCGATTGTTGACGTGGATGGTTGCCTGAGGCAGGCCGAAGGCTTGGAAGCGCTCCATTGCCTCGAGCATCACCAGAGGTAGTTCCACTTCATAATGGTCAGGAAGATTACCATTGCCCACAACATCGATGTCCGCCTGCACGAATTCACGGAAGCGGCCTTCCTGAGGGCGCTCACCGCGCCACACCTTCTGAATTTGCCAGCGCTTGAACGGGAAGGTGAGGTCACCAGTGTGCTCAACCACGTAACGAGAGAGAGGAACGGTGAGGTCGAAGTGCAAGCCTAGGCGCTCGGCCAATGGTTCGTCGCTTTCCTGGCCGACGTCTTGCAGGCGGGACAGCAGGTAGATCTGCTTGCTGGTTTCACCCTTCTTGAGCAGAGAAGCGCCTGTTTCCACGGCTCGGGTTTCGATCCCCATGAATCCGTGGAGCTCAAAGACGTTTCTGAGCGTATCGATCATTTTCTGTTCAACGGCTCTTTCCTGCGGAAGCCATTCCGGGAAGCCGGATACTGATGCACCTTTAGCCACTGTGTCACTATACAAAAAGCTCGGAACCGATCAGTGAAAGCTGATAATGGGTTACTCCTGATAGAGCATCGAAAAATGATTGCGTTGCAAAAAATATATGCAAATGAGCAAAGTTTTTGAAATTTTATGCAAACGGTGGCACTGCTGTTTGCTTCGTCATCAGGCATTTTGATAAGCAGTAAAAACTGATGTAATGTGGGGATCGATCACAGTGTCGTGCATAACGGGTACCCACTCTGCTCGCGTAACAAAGATGTTTGTTGCAAACGGTATCTCACTGCCTACCGCTGGGGGCATACCGCTTTATGTCGATGGGGACCAGTGTTTCGTCACTGTGAGGGTAAGTACTCAATGAAGAGAATGGAAGCACATGTTTATGCATGCAAGTAAACGGCTCTACACTCTGACGGGTGTTGTAGCGACAGTTGCTATGGGCTTGGTTGGGGCTCTCATCCCTGTCACCAACGCTCGAGCTTCGGTAACGAAGGATGCTCAAGCTGCTGCAAATTCTCGTAGCGATGTGCAAGTTATTGCATTCCAGCAAACCTGGAATACCATCGCACAAGCTTGCACAACCACCTACGGTCCTGAAGGGGTGGGCTACGTAGAAACAAGCCCTGTCACTGAAACGATTCCTGGCAGCACGTGGTGGACGAGCTACCAGCCAGTCAGTTTCAAACTCGATTCCAAACTCGGCACAGAAGCTGAGTTCAAGAATATGATCGCCACCTGCAAGAAGGCAGGCGTTGGCATCATCGCTGATGTTGTGATGAACCAAACCACTGGAACTGATTCTGGCGTCCATGGCGAGCGTGAAGGCGTTGCAGGTACCAAGTTTAATGCGGATACCGCCTCCTACCCTGGTTTTACTGGTGATAACAACCAGTATCCTCAAGGTGCCACCCGCTCTGATTTCCACGAGTGCACGGCAAACATCTCGGATTACACCAATCAAGATGAAGTCCAGAATTGCCGTTTGAACTCCATGTGGGATTGGAACACTGGTTCTGCCAAGGTGCAGGACATTGATTCGGACTTCCTCTCCCGCCTGCTCAAGCTCGGAGTTGCCGGCTTCCGCGTTGACGCTGCGAAGCACATCAACGCAGCTGATCTCAAAGACATCAAGCAGCAGACTGCTCAGAAAGCGGGAAAGTCTGCTGATGACATCTACTGGGTACAAGAAACCATCGGTAACGCTTCTGAAGCAGCAGGCATTCAGCCATCCAATTACTACGGCAATGGCGATGTTACCGAATTTGGCTTCGCCTCTGAGCTCAACCAAAAGTTCAAGGGCTCCATTTCTGACCTCAAGGACCTCAGCTCGCGTTTGATGCCGTCTGAAAAGGCCAATGTTTTCGTGACGAACTGGGATACCGCTCGTCAGGAAGGTTACCTGACCTATAAGGATGGTGCTCGCTATCAGCTGGCCAACGCCTTCATGCTGGGCTATGGTTATGGCACTCCTCGCCTGATCTCCGACTACAAGTTCGGTAACGACAAGCCTGATCACGATGCTGGCGCTCCAGGAGCAACCGACACCAAGGTGCCTGACGTCGACATGGACAAGGTATGCTCCTCCAACACCTCCGACTGGAATTGCCAGGAGCGCTGGACGTCGACGCGAGGAATGATTGCCTTCCACAATTATGTGGCAGGAACGAAACTGACGAACTGGCAATCTCAAGACAACAACAATATTGCCTTCTCGCGTGAGAATAAGGGCTTCCTGGCCATCAATAATGCGACTGAGCCAGTCAAGGTTAACTACACCACAGACCTTGCCGACGGTACCTATTGCAACGTGTACGCTGCTCAGGATTGCTCCGAACAGGTTGAAGTGAAGGATGGAACGGTTTCTACTACCATCCCAGCACGTTCTGCGGTCGCTCTCTACGCAGGAGCAACCAAGGATCACCACCCAGCGGCCAGCCAAGCCAAGGATCCTTCTGACCCAACGATTGGCAAGGAAGACCAGAAAATTTTGCCAACAGATCAGACGCTTACCGTCTACTACAAGGCTGACCCTAGCTGGAAGGCCGTGAAGATGGGCTACTTTGCCAATGGCCAATGGTCGGCCTCCCAAGAGCCGATGAATGGGCCAGATGCTCAGGGCTACTACACGATGGAGCTCACCACCGGCGGCACGGAAGCCAAGGTCTACTTCACCGACGGCAATGGCAACTGGGATTCTAACAATTCGGCTAACTACACTATTCCTGCAGGCATCGTTCAAGCCAGCATCGAAAACTCCCAGGTGAAGTTCGGCAACCCGGAGGCTCTCGAAGGCAGCACTCGCCTCGTCATTCACTACAAGCCTGCCGCTAACGACCCTGGCCGCGGTGTTTACGTGTGGGGTACAGACAATTCCGGTAAAGATTTGGCCGGTGAGAACCACCAGTTCACTGGTGAGGATGCATGGGGCAAGGTGTATGAGACTTATGTCCCTGGCTCCTTTGATAAGTTCAACTTCATCGTGACCACCTCGAACTGGGATAAGTTCGGTGGCGATCGCTCCGTCGTCGTGGCGAAGAACGGTACGGCGGAAGCATGGGTGGATGGTAGCGCAGCAGATGGTGCTGACACCACGCTCACTTCTGCGCCGAAGGATTATACCGTTTCTGGTAATCTCACGCTGACCGTTCACTACTATCGCGCCGATGGCAAGTACTTCGATGCGGCAAATACCAGTATCGAAAACCCACAGTGGAACCTGTGGACCTGGACCTCGGCTTCGGGTGGCAAGTCGGCAAGCTTTACCAAGCACGACGCTTGGGGCGAGATTGCCACCATCACCTACCCTGGCTACAAGCTCGTCACTTCCGGCGACAACACGGATATCGGCATGCTGCGCCGCTTGGGCGAGTGGAGTGAGAAGGACCCTGGCGACGGCAACATCTTCGTTCCAGCCAATGCTCTCGTAGCAAATAAGGCAGATGGCTCCGTTCATGGCGAAATCTGGCTGGTGGCTGGTGACGCTACGGTTTATACCGCTCAGCCAACTCTGTCCACGACGGTGAAGTCCGCCTCCATTTCCGACTTCACCCAGCTCGACGTCAAGATGAGCAAGCCGGTCAGTGAGGCCGACGTGAAGGGCAAAGTTGAAGTTACCGACGCCTCAGGTAAGCCTGTCAAGCTCAGCTCGGTGAAGGTCAACGGCTCACGCATTGAGATTGTCACCGCTGATGAGCTCGAACCGAATGCCAAGTACACCGTCAAGGTTGCTGATTACGGTCAGGTATCTGCTACGGCGGGTGCGATCGTGCGCACGAAGAAGTTCGATGAGAAGTACGCTTATTCGGGCGACGACCTCGGTGCGAACTACACGGCGAAGGAAACGACTTTCAAGCTGTGGGCTCCAACCGCTTCTGCTGTGGACTTGCGCACTTATGCGTCCGACCAGTCTGCTGATGCGCCTCTGGCCAAGACTTACCCGATGGTTCGTGGTGACAAGGGCGTGTGGAGCGTCACTGTGCCCGGCGATGTGAAGGACACTGCTTATGATTACGCAGTTCACTTTGCTGACGGCACGACCAACGAGTCGGAAGACCCATACGCTACCGCTGCCACGGTGAATGGTGACCGCTCGGTGGTGTTGGCTGACGACGAGAAGGATATTGCTGGTTTTAAGCGCATGCCTGCCTTTGAAGGTGGGGATAGTAATGCCATCGTCGCTGAAACCCACATTCGCGACTTCACCAAGTCCCCAACTTCGGGTGTGGATGAGGCCAAGCGCGGAACTTATTTGGGCTTCGTGCAAACGGGTACGAAGAATGCTGCTGGTCAGTCTACGGGCATTGACTATTTGAAGCAGTTGGGTATCACTCATGTTCAGCTGCAGCCATTCTTCGACTATGCTTCCGTCGATGAGACGAAGGCATTGGACGATACCAACTACAACTGGGGTTACGACCCGAAGAACTACAACGTTCCTGAGGGTTCGTACTCGTCGAATGCTGCTGACCCGGCAACCCGCATCAAGGAAGCTAAGGAAATGGTCAAGGGCATTCACGATGCCGGCCTGCGTGTGGTGATGGATGTGGTGTACAACCACGTGTTTGACGCCTCTCAGCATGCCTTCGGCAAGGTTGTTCCTGGCTATTACTTCCGCTACACCGCTGACGGCAAGATGTCGAGCGACACGGGTGTGGGCAACGACACTGCTTCCGAGCGTGCCATGGTTCGCAACTACATCGTCAACTCGGTGACCTATTGGGCCAAGAACTACAAGGTGGACGGTTTCCGCTTCGACCTCATGGGAATTCATGATCTCGAGACGATGAAGCAGGTTCGCGCCGCTCTCGATAAGATCGACCCGAGCATTCTGGTGATTGGCGAAGGCTGGGATATGAATTCCATGCTTCCAAAGTCGCAGAACGCTATTCAGCCGAACGCTTACGAGTTGGATAACACCGGCGATAACGGCACGAAGACCGGCTCTACGGTCGGCTTCTTCAACGACTCCTTGCGTGATGGTCTGCGTGGTTCGGTCTTCTCTCTTGACGGCACTGGCTTCGCAGCTAATAAGGGTGACCAGGAGCAACTGGTGATGCACAACATTCTGGCTTGCCCGCTTTCGGACGGTTCTTCTGAGGCGACGAAGTGCTGGAATGGCAATGCTGAGGACCACTTCGCCTCTCCTGGCCAGGTGGTTCAGTACGCCGAGATTCACGATAACCAGACTCTGTTTGACCGCTTGCTCAAGTCGGTTCCTCAAGAGACTGGCGAGTCGGACGCTGATTATCAGGCTCGTTTGACCAAGATGGACAAGTTGGCAACGGGTACGATTCTGCTCTCTGAAGGTCAGTCTGAGCTTCAGGTGGGTCAGGAATTCCTGCGCTCGAAGGGTGGCAATGAGAACTCCTACAACGCGGGCGATTCGGTCAACCAGCTCGACTGGAATAACCTGGACCCAGCACAGAATGCCAATGCTGCCAGCACGGCCGAGTTTGTGAAGGGGCTTATTGCTCTGCGTAAGTCGGTGCCAGGCCTTCGCTTGAACAGCTACGAGGAGATTGCCAATAAGGTGAAGCCTCTCACCGCTGCGAAGGGTGTTATTGCCTACCAGATCAGCGATGAGACGGGCACTTATGTTGTCGTTCTCAACGCTAATGATTCGCAGACTGCTGTAACTGAGGTTCCTGCTGGTAAGTATCAGCCTCTGGTTCTGGGCTCGCAGGTTGTGAAGGCGAACACTACGGATGTGAAGGCTCGTTTGGCTCTGCGCTTCCTGCGCGCTGCCGCTGCTGAGGGCGTGGATAACACGCTCACTGTGGATGAGAAGGGCTTCTCTGCTGCTCCAATCTCCGTGTCCGTGCTCAAGGTCGCCAAGGATGAGGACAAGCCATCCAACCCTGGTGACGGTGACAAGCCATCCAACCCAGGTGACGGTGACAAGCCATCCAACCCTGGCGACGATAAGAACCCTGGTAAGGATGACGGTAAGGATGGTTCTGCCTCTCAGCCAGACGGATCCAAGCCAAGCATCTCCAAGCCATCCGCATCGAAGCCTGCAGCCTCGAAGGGTGCTAAGGTGCTCGCATCCACGGGTGCGTCTGTGGTGATAATCGCCGCACTTGCCCTGCTGGCTGTGCTCGCTGGTGCAAGCCTGATTGCCTTGGCAAGAAGGCGTCAGAATAACTGATAATCTCGAGGGTTATCGAGCGATGATTGCCAACTCAGAGTGATTGTCGCGGTGATAATCTCGAGCGATAAGTGAAAATCAAAGCTTGGTGTGCGAAAGTGCACCAAGCTTTTTTGTTACAAATCGAAGAACACGCGCAATTACGCCGTCAAGTCTCTATAATGAAAGGGTTGCGACGGCGATGAGGCCTGGTAGAGGTTCCAGGCTGAGCCTTCGACCCAACGCTAACCCAAGGAGTAGGCATGAGCGTACCAGAAAATGAAACTGAAAAGGTGACTACTGAAGCCACTACCCCAGCTGAGGAAACCCAGCTGAACACAAAAGAAACTTCCACGACTGCTGAAAATGCAGCTCCTACTCCGTCTGCTGTGGCGAAGAAGAGCGCTGAGCCTGTTGTTCGCGTCACCTATTCCGAGGAGGACGTGGCTACAGCAAAGACCTTCGCTTCCGTTCACGATGGCTCTGTGTTCGTCAAGGATGGCGACCAAGAGCGTGAAGTCGGCAAGTACGCTGAGGGTGAAGAGGAAACTGCTCTGAACCTTCTCGCCCGTCGCTACCTCGACCTCAAGGCTCGCTTGGAGCTGTTCGCTCAGCGTCTCAAGGCTTCCCAGATTCGCTCTCGCGAAATCGACCAGACCGTCGAAAGCCTCAAGAAGGATGTTGAGGCACCTCAGGTTGTGGGTGATCTCACTGCTCTGCGCAACCGCATGGATGAGCTCGCCAAGGTTGCTGAGCAGAAGAAGGCTAAGCTCGAGGCTGCTCGCAAGAGGGCTTTGGAGAAGTCCATTGCCGAGCATACTGCCGTGATCGAGAAGGCCGAAGCTCTCGTGGCCGGCCTCAACGACAACACTAACTGGCGTGATACTGCTGAAAAGTTCCGTGCCATCTTTGATGAGTGGAAGGAAACGCAGAAGAAGAACGCTCACCTTGACCGCAAGACGAGCGACGCTTTGTGGAAGCGCTTCTCTGCCACTCGCTCCCAGTTCAACCGTCAGCGCCGCCAGTGGGCTAAGCAGCGTGATGAGGCTCGCGAGGCTGTGTTGAGCAAGAAGCGTGCCATCGTCAAGCGCGCTGAAGAGCTGAAGGATTCCACCGATTGGCTCGATACCTCTCATGAGTTTGCTAACTTGATGAACGAGTGGAAGAATGCTGGCCGCGCAGGTCGTCGCGATGACGACAAGCTGTGGACCCAGTTCCGCGCTGCTGCTGACACCTTCTTCAACGCTCGCCAGGCTGACCGCGATCAGCGTAACGCCGGCCAGGAGGAGAACCTCGAGAAGAAGCGTGCCCTGTTGGCTAAGGCTCAGCAGCTCCTGCCAGTCACGACTGAACAGCAGGCTGCAGCCGCCCGTCAGGCTTTGGGTAAGATCCTCGAAGAGTGGGATCAGATCGGTTATGTTCCACGCCAGAATATCCGCGAGCTCGAGGACGGCTTGAACGCTGTGGAGCAGCAGATTAAGGCTGTGGAAGAGGCTGTGTGGCGCCAGAAGGACCCGGAGACTTCCGCTCGCCGTAACTCCTTCGAAGATCAGCTCAACGCTCGTATTGCTGAGCTCGACGAGCTGATCGCTTCCGAAAAGGATGAGAAGAAGAAGGCTGAGTACGAGTCCGAGAAGGCTGCAAAGCTCAGCTGGTTGGCTGCCGTCAGCAAGTAAGCCTCAAGATTATCACTGCGCTTGTTGCTAGTAGCGAGCGCAGTGCATGAAAAACTAAAGCCCCTGGTTGAGTCCAGGGGCTTTTTCTTGTTATTGCTTCTTCTTCGAGCCGTTGCTGCCGGTCAAGCGATAAGCGTCGTACACGCCTTCTACGCCACGAACAGCGGTGAGAGCAGTCTTCAAATGCTGAGAATCAGCCAGCTCGAACTCGAATTGCAAAATAGCCACGCGGTCGCGGCCAGCCTGCACATTGCCGGACATAATATCCACTCCAGCATCCGCCAGAGTGCGCGTCACATCGGAGAGCAAGTGCGGACGGTCGAGTGCTTCAATCTGAATGCGAACGAGGAAGGTACCCTTCCTGCCTGACCAGGACACCTTGACCACACGCTCGGGCTGGTTTTTCTTCAAATTGATGAAGTTCACGCAGTCCACACGGTGGACCGACACGCCCTCCGTCTTGGTGATGAAGCCGGCGATGTCGTCACCAGGCACAGGAGTGCAGCAACGGGCGAGCTTGACCCACACGTCATCTACTCCCCTGACGGTAATCGCAGAATCAGAAGTCGAGCTCGACGGCTTGGTGGAAATATCGCGCAGTGGGATGACGGTATCATCCAAGTCTTCGCTTTCTTCATCTCCACCCAGCTCGCGAGTCAAATGCTCGATAACATTTTGAACGGAGATCTTTCCTTCACCAATAGCCGAGTACACGGAATCGGGGCCGGATAGGCCGAGATCCTGCGCGACACCCACCATCGATGGTTCAGAAGTGAATTGAGCAACAGGAAGGTTACGACGGCGAAGCGCGCGGATCAGATCATCCTTACCATCGTCGATAGCTTCGAAACGACGCTCCTTGCTAAACCACTGCTTGATCTTCGAACGCGAACGTGGCGACTTGACGAAGTTCAACCAATCGCGCGATGGACCCGCATTCTCCGCCTTCGAGGTGAGAATCTCCACGGTATCGCCGTTGTTGAGCCTCGTATCCAATGGCATCAAACGCCCATTCACACGAGCACCCATCGTGTGGTGACCCACCTCAGTGTGCACGGAGTATGCAAAATCAACCGGGGTCGAGCCTGCAGGCAGAGAGATGACCTTGCCCTTCGGAGTGAACACATACACTTCGCCGGAGCTCAAATCATCCTTCAGCGAGCCCAAGAATTCGTTGGAATCTGGGGTTTGGCTCGTCCAGTCGGCCAGCTGCTGAATCCAGCGCAGGTTATCCTTTTCGCTCAGCTCCTGCTCTTGGTCCTGAGAATCTTGAGCCTCACGCGTCTTGTCAGTAGCGTCAGGAGTCGAAAGCTCACGGCCTGCTTGACCATTTTCCTTGTACTTCCAGTGAGCGGCAATGCCGAACTCAGCCCTGCGGTGCATGTCCCAGGTACGAATCTGGATTTCCACTGGCTTACCGCCGGGGCCGACGACCGTCGTATGCAAGCTCTGGTACATGTTGAGCTTTGGCATAGCGATGTAATCCTTGAATCGGCCAGGAATCGGCTTCCAGTTTGCGTGAACCGTACCCAAAGCCGCATAGCAGTCGCGAATGGTGCTGCAGATCACGCGCACACCGACCAAGTCGTAAATATGATCAAAATCGTGGCCGCGCACGATCATCTTCTGGTAAATCGAGAAGTAATCCTTCGGCCTACCTGTCACATAGGCGTCAATGCCGGCACCACGAAGGTCTGAGCGCAGGTCGGAGAGAATCTGGTTCAAATACACATCGCGCTTACCCGCACGCTGAGCCGTAAGAACAACAATCTCGTTGTAAATCTTGGGGTATAGCTGCTTAAAGCTGAGCTCTTCGAGTTCCGTCTTGATGGCGTTCATACCCAAGCGGGAAGCCAAAGGAGCGTAAATATCGAGAGTTTCGCGAGCCTTCTTGTCGCCAGAATCCTTCGGAACATAACGCCAGGTGCGCGCGTTGTGCACGCGGTCAGCAAGCTTGACCACCAGGGTGCGCACGTCCTTACTCATCGCGACGACGAGTTTACGAATCGTTTCAGCCTGAGCAGAGTCTCCGTATTCGATCTTGGAAATCTTGGTCACGCCGTCTACCAAGCCGGCCACCGTGTCGCCAAACTCTTCGCGGCACTCGTCCAACGTGTAATCCGTGTCCTCCACTGTGTCATGCAACAGACCAGCTGCCACGACACGCGGAGTCATACCCAAATCGGCGAGAATCTGCGCCACGCCCAGAGGGTGAATTATGTACGGCTCGCCCGAGCGACGACGTTCCAAACGGTGCTGCCACACCGCGCGGTTATACGCCTTACGAAGAATAGTGAGGTCAGCTTGAGGGTGATGCTCACGCACCTGCTGCAAAATCGGTCGCAGAGAATCGCCCGGAATGTCCGAGATTTCAGCGCCCAGCTGGCGGGAGCTCATGTCAATCCAGTCGGAAGGGTCCTGCGACAGCGGGTTGGCAGCAGCAGCCGACTTTCCCGCACCATGGCGAGCGTCAGAAGGCATCGCCGTCACGACTGGCTGCGCGACCTGACGAGCGATGGTATCATCCACCACCTGCTTCTTCTTCTCGGGAGTGCGCGCATGAATATCACGCGAGTTGGCAGCAGAGAGTGCTGCAAAACCGCCAATATGGTGTTCTACTTCCTCGCTCATCGTTTCCTCCATCCCTCAGGTCCTATAACGTTCTTAACTTTACGCGATCTCACGTGTTTTGTGACGAATAGCAGAAACTCCTGAGCACGTGTGCTCAGGAGTGGGTGACAAATGCGTTCTGGTAATCTTGAGCGATGCTGGAGCCTGACCAGTCAAGCCAGTACTTTCCAGTTATCCAAGCCTCAGGGCCGGCCTTAGTTTTGAACTCCTGTCGAGCCAAAACCTTCCTGGGAGCGCTGCGAGTCCGGAAGTGCTGAAACCTGGGCAAAAGAGCCTCGCCAATAACGCTGGATTACCATTTGGGCTATGCGATCGCCCTGGGAGAAATGCCAGGTGTGCGTGGGATCAAGGTTGACCAGCGGCACCTTGATCTCACCGCGATAACCCGAGTCGATAGTCCCCGGAGCGTTCGGAAGCGTGATGCCCTTCTTCCAGCCCAAACCTGAGCGAGGGTGAACCAAAATGACGAAGCCATCAGGAATCGCCAGGCAAATGCCAGTAGGGACCAACACGCGCTCAAACGGCTTGATGTCGAAATCGATAGCAGAGCGCAAGTCGGCGCCGGCATCACCCTCATGCTCATAGGAAGGGATGAAAGCAGGCTCTTTACCGTCCACGCCGGTGATGAGCACAGGAACAATTTCTGGCCCATCACTCATCAACGCGGTGATCGGTGCAGTGGCTTGCGGGCTCACTCAGCCATCTCCTCAGCGCATTCCTTGCAGATTAGCTGACCGTTTTCGTCGGTGTAAGCGAGCTGGCTGCGATGCTTCACCAGGAAGCAGTTGCCGCAGATGAACTCATCTTGCTGGGTTGGGATGATGGTGACGGATGAATCTTCGTTGCTCAGGTCAGCGCCGGGAAGCTCATAAGAATCAGCAATGGCGTTTTCGTCGTCATCACCGTCAATGGAGCCATCGTTATCGCTGCTAGCGCCGGAGAGTTGGGCAACAGCAGCCTCGTCGTCGTCCTCTTCGTCCTTGTCCTTAGGCTGATCGTAATCCTGGGCCATAGCGGTTCCTTTCGTCCGCGGACCAAGCTCTCCCATTGAAAGCCTGTCCGTAACTCTACGCGCAGATAGTATATTTTCTCCACCCTACAAAGAAAAGAGGCAAGCTTCAGGCTAAAGTGTAAGAAGAATGTGTTCGTATGAGCCAGGCCTTCACAGGCTTACCCCTCTGGCATAGGTTGGAGGCAGGAAAGCGTGCGAAAACGTTGTGTT
>DGYMJ06203__coassemble_305_pt1 | contig 58751 bp, 45 predicted proteins | sample DGYMJ06203__metabat2_high_PE_023 | metagenome-assembled genome bin DGYMJ06203 | reverse complement strand
AGAATCTTTCAGCTAAGATATCCATATCGAAAGGAGACAACGTGGTAGGCAAGGAAGGTGTTGATTACACTCAAACCAGCAAGAAACCTAAGGTTGCAGAGATCGCTCAGATTTCTGGCGTCTCCCCTGCAACAGTGTCCAAGGTCATTAATGGGCGCACTGGTGTCTCTGATGAAACTCGTAGCAAGGTTGAAAGCGTCCTCGCGAAATATGGCTTCGCCAAGCCTCTTGTACAAACCAAAGTCTCCTCAACTGTCGAATTGGTCATCACCGAGGTTGACAACAACGGCTCTGCAGAACTGATCAAACAGACAACCCACTATGCGCAGAGTTTGGGAATTGGAATTACAGTTTCTTGCACCGGCCACCATTCCAGTGAACGTGGGCAGCGAAAGGGAGTCTCAACGTGTTTGCGAGGCGCAATCGATAGAAACCCTCTTGGGGTTATCCTTCTCCTCTCTGACATTACGGCCGCAGAGGAAGAGCATCTTCATGCCCGCAACATTCCGTATGTCATTATTGACCCTGTGGGTCAGGTCTCTCCAGAGACTCTGGGCGTCGGAATCGATAATTGGACTGCCGGTTTAGTTGCCACTGAGTATTTGATCAAACTCGGTCATCGAAAGATCGGCGCTATCACTGGTCCTCTCAACTCTCAATCATCCCAGGCTCGACTCAGTGGTTTCTTAGCGGCCTTGCGGAAGGTGAGCGTAACACCTCCGCCAGAGTACATCAAAGAAGGAGATTACCTTCCTGATGAAGCATTTGATGCAGCCTGCCAATTACTTGACCTTCCCACTCAGGACCGTCCCACCGCAGTATTCTGCTTCAACGATGTGAGCGCGGTGAGTCTTTATCGAGCTGCTAATCTGAGGGGAATCAAACTTCCCGAAGAGCTTTCCGTCGTCGGATTCGACAACATCTACCCTTCGGCATATCTCTACCCTGCTCTCACTTCTGTCACTCAGCCATTCGACCTCATCGCTCGAAAAGCAATCGATCTTATTTTGGCTGCTCGCGACGGAAGGAACGTTCAGAATTATCAGATTCTTCCCACTCAGCTTCAGATTCGCGAAAGCTGTGTGCCTCCTCAGCAGTGATAATCTTGGCAAACTCCCCTAGCTTCTCCAACGAGAAAGAAGCGGGTACTCCCCTCGCGGTCGCTGGGAGGTGACACACCAGTAGAGCCACTGAGCAAGCTCACGACGAGGAAGGTGCACAGGGCCGTCGGCGAAGAAAGACTCAGTGAAAATCTCTTTGTATTGGCGAGCGAGAGTGGTGACAAGATCAGCAGAATCGTGCTCCTTCGCATACGCCTTCCAGCGCTCGAGGAACTGTTCAGAAAGCTGCTTTTCACCAGCATGCTTCATCTTGAGTCGCATAGCAGACTTTCCCGGTTGCTGGGCAATGCTGGTATTTGACGAGTTCGCGCGGCTTACGAAGGCGCGCAGCATGGAGGTATCGGTATCGCTTCGAGCCTTGCTTCGGCGTTCGCAAGCCCATACCCGCCTCCCCTCTGACTCTTGACTGCTTGCTAGACTGCAAGGGTGAAAATCATCCCTATTACCGATCTGAATAACCCTCAAGTTCAGGCATACACTAATCTTACTGAACTGCAATTAAGGAATCGCCTGGAGCCCGCCAAAGGCCTGTTCATCGCCGAACAGCCCAAGGTGATTGACCGCGCTCTCGCCGCCCATGTTGAGCCGTTGAGCTTCTTGTTGGAAGAGCGCTGGTTGGCCCAGATGCAGGAGGAGTTTGATTTCGTCGATCGCACGTGGGGCCCTGATGTTCCCGTTTTCGTCGCTTCTGAGGAGCTTCTCACTCAGTTGACTGGTTTTCGCTTGCATCGTGGCGCTCTGGCCGCTATGAAGCGCTGGCCTCTCCCCTCCGTTTCTGAGGTGTGCAAGGGGGCAAGCTTGGTGGCAGTGCTCGAGAATGTGGTCAACCACGAAAATATTGGCGCAATGGTCCGCTCGGCCGCCGCTCTCAACGTGGATGCCGTTCTGGTCACGCCTTCTTGCGCTGATCCCCTCTATCGCCGTTCGGTGCGCGTTTCGATGGGAACTGTTTTTCAGGTTCCGTGGACTCGCATTGGCGGTGATGATTACCACCAGTGGCCAAACCCGTCGATTCAAGAGCTCAAGGACCTTGGTTTTACTACTGTTGCGATGGCTTTGCGCGACGACTCGCTATCCCTTCCTGAGCTCGCCCGCCGTTGTGCTCTGCCCAAAGACGCGCCCGAGCATATCGGTAAGGTTGCGCTGATCTTTGGTACAGAAGGCGAGGGTCTCATGCCTCGTACTTTGCGCGCTGCTGATTACACGGTGAAAATTCCGATGGCTCACCATGTTGATTCGCTCAATGTTGCGGCAAGTTCTGCGGTGGCTTTCTACGCGATCCGCGCGGCACAAGGCTTGCTGGTCAATAGTTAGAATTTCTTAAGATTATCAGCCCGCACAACTCAAGGCTGCGCATACAAAAAGTGGGAGAGCAGAAATCTGCTCTCCCACTTGCGTTTAGCGCTGATAATCTCAGACTATGCTGTCATCATGCCTTGGTTGCCTTTGCAGCGGCAACCTTTTCCTGAGCCTCGACAGAAGCTGCAGCATCCCCGACGCCGGCGCCCTGAGAGTTGGCCTCCAGAGGCTTTGCTTCTTCAGGAAGGACGGTGCCAGTCAAGCGGCCGAGGCCTGCCATGAAGTGGTAGATCACCAGGCAGAGCACGGAGCCGATGGCGATGCCGTTGAAGCCGATGCCGTTGATGGCGAAGGAGAAGTCGGCGATACCGATGACCATGGTGACTGCGGCCACGGAGAGGTTGACGTTGCTGGAGAAGTCAACGTGGTTCTCCACCCAGATTCGAACGCCGAGCATACCGATCATGCCGTAGAGCAAGGTGGTGACGCCGCCGAGTACGCCGACTGGAATGGTGTTGATCAGTGCGCCAAACTTCGGGCAGAGGGAGAGGATGAAGGCGAAGCCTGCTGCGCACCAGTAAGCCGCGGTGGAGTAGACCTTGGTTGCAGCCATCACGCCGATGTTCTCAGCGTAGGTGGTGGTGCCGGAACCGCCGCCGAAGCCGGCGAACATGGTGCCGAGGCCGTCTGCGAAGAGTGCGGTGCCAATCTGGTCGTCGTAATTCTTGCCAGTCATGAGAGCCACAGACTTGACGTGGCCGATGTTCTCAGCGATAAGGACGAGGACGACTGGGATGAACATTGCGAGGACGGAGAAGTCAACCTTTGGAGTGTGGAAGGCTGGCAGGCCGATCCAAGCAGCCTGCTCCACAGCCTTGAAGTTGACCTGGCCGCGTGCGACTGCGTAGAAGTAACCGACGAGAACGCCGAGCAAAATGTTCAAGCGGCCGAGCATACCGCGCAGCAGGACGGGGATGATGAGAACTGCAATGAGAGTGACGATTGCGGTGTCTGGAGCCTGCTTGAAGTTGTTCCAAGCGGCTGGGGCCAGGTTGAAGCCGATGATGGCCACGATGGCGCCGGTCACTACTGGTGGCATGATGATGTCAATCCAGCGAGAGCCTGCGAAGTGGACGATCAGGCCGACCAGAGCCAGGACCAGACCAGTGGAAAGAATGCCGAAGGAAGCGACTGCCAGACCCTTGTGTGCGCTCACCACTGCGGTAACTGGAGCGATGAAGCCGAAGGAAGAGCCCAAGTAGCTAGGAAGAACGTTCTTGTTGATGAGCAAGAACAGGACCGTTGAAAATGCGGTGAAGAACAGGGTGACGGATGGATCGAAGCCCGTCAGAATTGGAACCAAGAAGGTGGCGCCGAACATTGCGATAACGTGCTGTGCGCCAACGGAGGCTGTACGTGCCCAGCTCAAACGCTCCCATGGAGCAACAACCTCGCCTGGGCCGAGATGCTTACCATCTCCGTGCAGTTGCCAGCTGAAAATATTCTTCATTTCTGCCATTTTTATCCCTTTCGTGCTGCCCACCGGGCTCGCACATAGTTGTGGGTCTGGCACTGTGCCTTTTGCACTGTGTTCTTTGTTAGATTGTGCTACTTAAATGGCTTTAAGGTTACAGTTATGTTAACAGAGTGTTACAAAGCACTAGGAATAAGATAGGAGAACGCTTCTCTTTACCTGACGACACGCCCGAGATTATCACTGCGCTTTCTCGGCCACAGAGAAGAAGTAATCAGATTAGCATTTCTCACGCTTGCGCGCAAGCAGTTCGCCGCTGTGAATTGTGTAGGCACTGCACGCAACTTTGGAGGTGCTGCGAATTTTTGGAGCGCCACACGATTGTGTGAGCGCCGCGCAACTGCGTCGTCGCCCGCAATGTTGTGATCGTGCGCAACGCAAGAAGGGAGTAGCTCTCACTACTCCCCTCTCACACTTCTTTCGTCTTGCGTCTCTTGCGTCTTACGCGCTTCTGTTGGCACACATCGATAAGCCGCACTCATGAAAGTCGCTTCATTCGCGCGCATCTCATCGTGCGATCGCGCCTGAGCACAGGAACTCAGAAATCGTAGCCAATCGCGTTGAGCATGGTGCGCCCATCTTCGGTGATCATCGACACATCCCATGCAGGAGTCCACACCCAGTCAACACGGAAGTACTCCACTACAGGTGCGAGCATGCTGGCTGCTTCATCTTCAATAAGATCTGTTAGCGGGCAGGCGGGAGTGGTGAGAGTCATCGTCAAAATGGCACGACCCTTCTCATCAATTTCCACACCATAAACCAAGCCTAGATTCACTACATCAATGCCGAGCTCAGGGTCTATGACGTCCTTCATTGCGTCGAGGACAGCCTGTGCGGTTTGCTCGCCCACCTCATCGTGAGCTTTCAACTCAACCTTGCGTGGTTGAGCAGCACCCGCCTTTTGGCTTGCTTCCAAAGTGGGGGCGAAAGATTTTTCCGAGAACGGGTTGAAGTCACCCGAGCTCGCATATTCACGAGCCTTGCGCACGGCTTCCGGCTCAAAATTATTATCAGCCATAGCTTTACTTTCGTTTTGTTCTGTTGTCACTGAATTTCATTTTTCAATGTTGTTTCAGCAGACTATCCTGCAATCCTACCGCTTCAACCTTGCAGCTGCTAATCGGTGAGCTCACGACGATGCAGTGAACTCACTGATAATCTGGAGAAATTGTTGCTAAAGCTTTCGCCACAGCGTCTCTCGTGCCTTCCCAGCCCAGCAGTGCGCACTTAATGCGCATCGGGAATCGCGAGACTCCTTGGAAAGCCATCGCATCGCCTAAAGCATCCGCCGTCGCAGCATCGTCGACGCCCTTGCCTCGCGAATCCATCAGCTCGCGGAAAGCGCGATGCAGCTTCATGAATTCGTCAACGCTTTTGCCTTGCGCCATGTCGTGCAGAACCGACAGGCTCGCCTGGGAAATTGAGCAACCGTGCCCATCCCACACCAGCTGCTCGATAACTGCCGGCTTGCCCTCTTCTTGCTTGATGGCAACGCGCACAGTCACCTCGTCGCCGCACGTCGGGTTGAATTGGTGAGAATCCGCCTGGCAGTACTCATGGCTCTGCTCTTGGCTGCTCGAGGCCGACACGAGATTGTCACTGCGCTGATTCTCTCGTGTACCTTGAGTCTCTTGCGTACCTTGGTTCTCTTGATCACCCGAGTTTTCTCGCAGATCCGAATTCTCTTGAGCAATATCAGGAGCGAAATGCGTTTTACCGTGAGGATCGCGCGACGCTTCCAAAATGAACTCTTGATACATCTGCTCCAAAGCAGGATCTACAACAGAGTCTTCACTACTGCCCTGCTCAGAAATTCCAAAGAGTGAGTTCAATGCGAAAGGATCGTCAAACATCATGCTCTCCTTTCTACTCCTACTTGCCTAAGAAATACGGGCGAATCTGAGCAACCGCATCCATAAACTGCTCAACATCCTCCGCCGTGGTATACACCCCCGCCGACGCACGGTTGGAAGAATACACACCAAAACGACGGTGAATAGGCTGAGCACAGTGGTGACCTGTCCTGATTGCCACACCGTAAGAATCGAGGAATTGACCCACATCATGAGGGTGAACGCCCTCAACTTCAAAGCTCACGGTTGCGAGACGCTCGTTCATATCCAAGGGCCCGAGCACACGGATGCCAGGAATATCGGCAACCTTCAACAGTGCAGTGCCAATCTCACGCTCATGAGCTTGAAGAGCGTCAAAGCCGACAGAAGTAAGCCATTGAGCTGCCACACCAGCAGCAACTACTTGAGCTACCGGTTGGGTTCCAGCCTCAAACTTGAAAGGTGCGGCTGACCACTGTGCCTGCTTATCCAGCCAAGCGAGGTCCACCATCTCACCCCCAAAGTTTGCTGGAGGCAGCAGTTCCAGCAGCTCGCGCTTGCCGTAGAGGAAGCCCACGCCGGTAGGACCATACATTTTATGCGCTGACCAGCAGGCAAAGTCCACGTCGAGGTCCGCAACATCGAGGCGGAGATGCGGTGCAACTTGGCAAAAATCAGCGATGACCAGCGCGCCTACCTGGTGAGCCTTCTGCACGATCGCTTTAAGCGGGGTCAGAGCGCCAGTAACGTTACTCGCCGCCGTCAAAGCGACGATCTTCGTGCGAGGGGTAATCTTGTCGCACACTTTTTGAGCGTCGAGGCGACCATCATCCTCAACATCAGCAATAGTGAGCGTGGCACCCGTGCGGCGAGCCAACTGTTGGAATGGCAGGAGCACAGAATGGTGTTCTGCAATGCTAGTGAGAATCTCATCACCCTCATGAAGCCCGAAACGAGCACGAGCCTGCACATCAACGTCAGAGAGAGCTGCCGGCAAGCTCGCCCAGCCAATGCTCGTCGCCAACTCGTTGAGGCCTGCGGTGGCACCCGAGGTGAAAACAATCTCCTCCTGACCTTCCTCAGAACTCGCGTTCACAAAAGTGGCAATGCGTGCACGTGCGGTTTCGTAAGCTTGCGTTGCTTCAACGGCAAGACGATGAGTTCCTCGGTGAACTCCTGCGTTAATCGAGGAATAGAATGCCTGCTCTGCTTGGATCACCACCTGCGGTTTTTGCGAGGTTGCCGCAGTATCCAAGTAAGCCAAACGCGAAGGATGTTCAGCTGAGCCAAACCCCTTCTGCGCGCGAGGCGATTGCAAGAGCGGGAACTGTGAGGCGACCCGTTCCTGCCATCCTTGCTCGCCAGAAAATTCAGAGGAACTCATAGTCATGCCGATTCATTCATGCTGATAATCTACCGATGCCGTCCTGCTGAGCTCAGGCCTGTGCCGATTCGCTCACGCCTTCTGGCAGGTACTGATCGTAACCGGACTCTTCCAGCTCATCAGCAAGCTCAGGACCGCCAGTACGGACGAAGTGACCATCGGCGAAAACGTGCACGAAATCAGGGTGAATGTAGCGAAGAATGCGCGTGTAATGGGTGATGAGCATCACACCAAAGTGGTTGACATCCTTTGCATGGTTCACACCTTCCGACACAATGCGCAGAGCATCCACGTCCAGGCCAGAATCCGTCTCATCCATGATGGTGAACTTGGGCTTGAGAAGCTCCATCTGCAGCACCTCAGCACGCTTCTTCTCACCACCAGAGAAGCCTTCGTTGACCGAACGCTGAGCGAACTTCGGGTCCATGCGCAAACGCTTCATCTCCGTGGACAGCTCCTCCACCCACTGGCGAAGGCTTGGAGCAGAACCCTGAACCTCGGTGACAGCAGTACGCAAGAAGTTGGTCATGGAAACGCCAGGAACTTCTACGGGGTACTGCATTGCCAGGAAAAGGCCTGCACGAGCACGCTCGTACGGCTTCATCTTCAACAAATTCTGACCGTCAAGCAGCACTTCGCCGCCATCCACCTCATACTTAGGGTGGCCAGCAAGAGTGTATGCCAAAGTGGACTTACCCGAACCATTCGGACCCATGATGGCATGAACTTCGCCGGTGTGGATGGTCAGGTCGACGCCTTTGAGGATCTCCTTACGACCTTCCTTGGTTTCCACTCCTGCGCGCAATCCCCTAATTTCCAGGGTGTGCTGCTCGCTCACATTGGTTGCTACTTCAGCCATCACTTATCCTCCAAAACTTGAGTCATAGCCGCAGATTCACCCTTGGCCAGTCTTTCTTCAATACGTTGCATCAAGGCTGTTTGAACCGATTCAACGCCGATCTGGTTGATCAGCTCCTCGAAGAAGCCACGAACGACGAGCTTGCGAGCATTCTCCTCGCTCACGCCGCGCGACTCCAAGTAGAAGAGCTGTTCGTCTTCAAAGCGGCCGACGCTGGAAGCATGACCAGCGCCGATGATGTCACCGTTCTCAATCTCCAACTGTGGCTCCGAGTCGGCAATGGCGCCCGGCTTGAGCACGAGGTTGCGGTTGAGCTCGTAGGAATCGGTATTCGGTGCTGTTGGCAGGATGAGAGCGTTACCCACCCATGCGGAACGCGCGCCCTTACCGTCAAGAGCACCTTTATAGATCACACGAGATTTGCAGTCTGCTTGGTTGTGGCACACCATCGTGCGATGCTCAGCGTAATCGCCTGGTAGCACGTAGTAGATGCCCAACATATCAAGGAAGCCCTTCTTACCGGCGTAATCAGGGTCCATGCGCAGACGCACGAAGTTGCCGGAGAGAGTGACCACGCGGTGACGCAATTCTGCGTTTGCTCCCACGCGGATGCGCTCGGTGCCCACATGCTTACTCGCTTCATCCCACTGATGAATGGTGGTGAAGTTCAGAGTGGAATCAGCACCAGTGCTAATCTCCATGCCTTCGGCCAAGTGAGCCAAACCATCATGCATGACGACCACGCTCGCATGGCTATTCGCGGCAGCGGTGATGACGAAGTGGAGGGCATCGCGCTCGGCATTATTCGAGTGCACACGAATGATCACTGGCTTTTCCACATCAGAGGTGATGTTGAGCCAGTACACGCGCTGCGTTACCTGCCACTGGATTGCTGCCGTAAGATCGACGGGCTTGCTCACCGAGCCTGCAGGGTACTCGTTCTTGCTAATCTGGCCAAAGCTCACACCAAGCTCATGGCTAGCCGGCTTGTCAGAAAGCTGAGGAACCGCAGAACCATCCTCAAAACTGACGCTCACCTGGGTGAGGTTCGTGGGAGTGAAAGGCTGCATGAACTCGCTGATCTTGTCCATGTCCAAATAGCGCCACTCATTGTCCTTAGCCTTGGGCTGAGGGAAATCAGCAGGGTCAAAGGAGCGAATCATGGAATCCGCACTGGACGGCATTTGAGCCGGGAACTTATACGGGTCCTTCGGGTCGTACCGCGGCATACGAACTTCAGCAGGAGCCGATTGACCCTCTGACGCAGTTGACGCACTCTGCTCGTTCTTGAGCTCGCGATCCTTCTGACGCGCGTTTTCAATACGCTGCGCTTCCGAAGCATTAGCCTGAGCTTGAGCGCGACGAGCCTTCTGCTCTGCACTTCCCACTGGCTTTGTGGTGCCGGAGCGGCGGAAACCGTCAGAATCTGGCGTTGACGTGGTGTTCATCTCTTTCTCACTCATCCGACGGAAGCCTCCATCTGCAGTTCGACCAAACGGTTCAATTCCAGTGCGTATTCCATAGGAAGCTCACGCGAAATTGGCTCCACGAAGCCGCGAACGATCATTCCCATAGCCTCACGCTCTTCGATACCACGCTGCTGCAGGTAGAAGAGCTGATCCTGAGAAACCTTGGAAACAGTAGCCTCGTGCGACATGGTGACCTCATCCTCACGAACATCCACATGTGGGTAGGTATCCGAGCGAGAGAACTCATCCACCAGCAAAGCATCGCAGGAAACGGAAGAATGCGCGTCAAAAGCGCCCTTCGGAATCTTCACCAAACCACGGTACGAGGAGCGGCCACCGCCCTTGGAAATGGACTTCGACACAATCGTCGAAGAAGTGTGAGGAGCCAGATGGATCATCTTGGCACCCGTATCCTGATACTGGCCAGAGCCAGCGAAGGAAAGCGAAAGGGTGGATGCCTTCGCATACTCACCAGCCAGAATGCATGCTGGATACTTCATGGATGCCTTCGAGCCGATGTTGCCATCGACCCATTCCATAGTTCCGCCTTCCTTGACGTAAGCACGCTGAGTGACCAAGTTGTACACGTTATTCGACCAGTTCTGAACGGTGGTGTAGCGCACGCGAGCGTGAGGCTCCACAATAATCTCCACCACAGCAGCATGCAAAGAATCCGTGGAATACAGAGGAGCTGTGCAGCCTTCCACATAGTGCACGTAGGAGCCTTCGTCGGCAATAATCAGCGTGCGCTCGAACTGACCCATATTTTCCGTGTTAATACGGAAATAAGCCTGCAGTGGAATGGTGACGTGAACACCCTTCGGTACATACACGAAGGAGCCGCCGGACCATGCAGCAGTGTTCAACGCGGCAAACTTATTGTCGTTGTACCTGACCACAGTGTTGAAGTACTTCTTCACCAAGTCAGGGTACTTCTGCACAGCGGTATCAGTGTCACAGAAGATAACGCCCTGGTTAGCGAGCTCGTCGCGAATCGAATTGTAAATCACTTCCGACTCGTACTGAGCTGCAACACCAGCGACGAGCCTTTGCTTCTCTGCTTCGGGAATGCCCAAACGGTCATAAGTGTTCTTGATGTCCGGTGGAAGGTCAGACCATGACTTTGCCTGATGATCCATCGGTTTAACGTAGTATTTAAAATCCTGAGCATCGAAACCAGAGAGGTCAACACCCCACTGTGGCATTGGCTTTTCCAAGAATGCTTGGAAACCCTTCAAACGCAGGTCCAGCATCCATTCTGGCTCATGCTTGTCGGCTGAAATTTCGCGCACGACATTCTCGTCGATACCCTTCTTTGCAGCCTGGCCAGCAGCATCAGAATCATGCCAACCGTAGTTGTAACCATTGCCAAACTCGGCGAGAATTTTCTCGTCGGCTTCAATTTTGTCGTCATTAGCTCGGGTGCGGTCAAAAACATATTGACCCATCTCAACGTCGGCAGACTCGCGTTCATTCGCAGGCTTATCAGCCGTGAGAGCCTGTTTGTTCTCCGCCACAGTTTCACCCCCGATTAGGAATAATTATCTCTGGGTTTTTTAGCTTACCCAGTCCCTTAACCTTTGCCCCGCCGAAGTGTCGAGCAAAGAGATAGCTCGAAAAGCGCAGAATTACGCCATTGTGGTGTACTGCTCCTCTATCAGTTTCCGCGCAATTTTGCGCGGGGCACATACAGCAAAGGCCGTTATCCCTTTCGGAACAACGGCCTTCCAGCTTTCATCACAGTGATAATCTCCAGCGACTCTCAGCTAGGAGCTAAAAGCCAGCCTGAGTGTCACTCAGCGTCTTCCTTCTCAGCCTTCTCAGCCTTCGGGTTGGCGCTTGGAATACCTTTGCCAGCATCGCGAGCAGCCTGATAATCAAGAGCGGCAGCAATCAAGCCCTGGAACAGCGGGTGTGGAGCGTACGGGCGAGACTTGAACTCAGGATGAGCCTGGGTTGCGATGTAGAACGGGTGAACGTCCTGAGGAAGCTCAACAAACTCAGTCAGATGACCATCTGGGCTCGTACCCGAGATCTTCAAACCAGCCTTCTGAATGCGCTCCATGTAATCGACATTCACTTCGTAACGGTGGCGATGACGCTCAGTAATGTCAGTCGTACCGTAGAGCTGAGCAGCCAAAGAACCATCGACGAGCTTTGCGGGGTAAGAGCCCAAGCGCATGGTGTGGCCCATGTCGGAGTTCTGCAGGATGGACTTCTGCTCCTCCATCGTGGCGATCACCGGGTTCGTGGTATTTGGCTCAAACTCAGTGGAGTTGGCGTCCTCCAAGCCCATGACGTCGCGAGCATACTCGATCACCATGACCTGCAAGCCCAAGCACAAGCCCAGGGCCGGGACCTTGTTTTCACGAGCCCAGCGCAAAGCGGTCACCATGCCGTCGACACCACGAACGCCGAAGCCGCCAGGAATGATGATGCCATCGCAATCAGCGAGGTTCTTCTGGGCGCCTTCCATGGTTTCGAGGTTGTCGGAAGCGACCCACTTAATCTCCACCTTGGACCAGTTACCAAAGCCGCCTGCCTTCAAAGCTTCTACGACGGAGAGGTAAGAGTCGGGGAGGTCGACGTACTTGCCGATCAGAGCAATACGAACGGTGTGCTTCGGGTTGTGAACGCGGTTGAGCAGCTCGCCCCACTCGCCCCACGTCACGTCGTGGAATGGGAGGTTAAGCTTGCGAACCACGTAAGTATCCAAGCCCTCGCGGAAGAGGATGGATGGAACTTCGTAAATGGATTCAGCATCTGGAGTGTTGATGATGCCTTCACGGTCAACGTCGCACATCAGAGCAACCTTGTCCTTGATGGACTCGGATACTGGGGTGACGGAACGCAGGACGAGGGCATCAGGAGTGATTCCCAGCTGACGCAGCATCATGACGGAGTGCTGAGTTGGCTTCGTCTTCATCTCGTGAGCGGCCTGGATGTAAGGAACCAGGGAGACATGGATGAACATGCAGTTGTCTGGGCCCAGTTCGCGGCGCACTTGGCGAGCTGCTTCCATGAATGGCTGAGATTCGATATCGCCAACCGTACCACCGATTTCGGTGATGATGACGTCCACATCATCACCAGCCTGGGCGCGCATGCGGTCCTTGATCTCGTTGGTGATGTGAGGAATGACCTGAACGCATTCGCCGAGGTACTTACCCTCGCGCTCCTTGCGCAGCACAGATTCGTAGATCTGGCCGGTGGTCACGTTAGCGCGTTGAGAGAGCGGAACTCCCAGGAAACGCTCGTAATGGCCGAGGTCGAGATCAGTTTCTGCGCCGTCCTCCGTCACGTAGACCTCACCATGCTGGAATGGGTTCATGGTGCCTGGATCGACGTTGACGTAAGGGTCAAGCTTCTGCTGGAGAACGCGAATTCCGCGAGAGCGGAGAAGACGTCCGAGGGAGGATGCGGTGAGGCCCTTACCAAGGGAGGACACAACGCCTCCAGTGATGAAAATCTGCTTAGTTACATGGTGGTTTTCGATGCTGTGCTGTTCTACCATGTTTCCCCAGCCTAACATTGAGACACGACTCGAGCCGCTCATATTTCACCTCTCAGAGAGATCGGCTTCATACGAGCCCAACACGCCGATTTTGCTCAAGTTATCCACACTGCAGAAAAATTCCTGTTCGCTCTTGTCTGCTCTGTCACGATGGCCTCATGACAACTCTCACTCTTATTCTTCGCATCATTTTCGTGGTCAGCGCGAGCATGGCGTTACTCTCTGCTGCTCGCCAAGATTATCACTGCGGCCTGGTGCGCCGTCGAACTTTCCTGCGCGCGGCTATCTGCCAATTTGCGGCTAGCGTGGCGGTTGTTACTGGGGCTTGGTTTGTTGGTTGGAGCGGTTTCGACTGGTTGGAACTGAACGGTTCTGGACTCAAGTGGCTGGGCCTCGAGTCTTCGGCTTCTGCGCGGCCAGGCCTCGACTCCTCAAGCCTCACGTCATCGGCGCCTTCACCTCTCCAGGCTCCCACCCCGATGATCACCCAGCTTTTCACCCAGATTGTCACTGCGCTGAGTGTGGGAGTAAGCATATGCGCTCTGGGCTTCCTGTGCCATCGGCTCACGAAAATCGCAGGAAAACGTCAAGACTCGGCTGCAATTCACAACGCGCGTACAGGAGTACAGTCGAAGTATTCGGCTCGAGTCACGGCGAGCGATTCAGCTCAAACTCAAGCTGCGTCACCAACTGAGTTATCTCGTCAGCTGCCACCTCACGTGCTACCTCAGAGCGGTTTTGGTCTTGCTGACGTCTGGGCAGCAGCGCTGAGCGCACAAACTCTGACACTGCTCTGGCCAGTAACTGATGCCCTGTTGCTGTGGTGTTTGCTATGGTTCGCTACATCAGTACACGCACTTGTTAGTCACCAGCGTGAGGAAAAAGAGCCGCAACGCAAAGAAGGCGGAGCTCAACAACTCCGCCTTCTTCCTCACCTGTTGTGGACGTGGAGCGTGCTCATCCCCACTCTCCTTCTCATTCATCCGCCATGAATGAGATAGTCCCGTTTAGTTATTCGCTTCCCACTGCTGGTATTCCTGCGAATACTTTTCAAACTCGGAATAATCAGCAGTGAACTTCGTCTCACCAGTGCTGAGATTGACGGTGACAAAGTAGAGCCAGTCGCCAGGCGTCGGGTTCATTGCGGCATCAATCATTGCCAAATTCGGCTGATTGATCGGCGTTGGCGGCAAGCCCTTCTGAATTCGCGAGTTATACGGGTTCGATTCATCCTGAAGCATCGCTTGAGTCAAACCGTGAGGGTCCACACCAAAACCATATGCCACGGTGGAATCCATTCCCAGAGGCATATTCTTCTTCAAGCGGTTCTCAATCACTCGCGATACTTGACCGTAGTACTCTTCCCTATTCACCTCTCCACCAATGATGGAGGCACGAATAAGAATGTTCTCGCGTTCATCTCCGGTAGGAACTTTGTTTTCATCCAAGAAAGCGATGCGCTTCTTGACCATGTCCGCAAAGAGATCGTGCGCAGAAGAATAATCCTTCGGGTTATACGTATCTGGTTGCAACCAGCCCTCAAATGACCCCTTAGCTTCAGGAGGAAGAATGCCATCACCATGAGAATCCAACAGGGCTTGGAAATCGCTCTGAGGAAGGTTCATGAGCTGTGAAGCTGCAGAAATGACAGCAGAAACCCGGGTACTTGCTGTCACGTTGATCATGCCTTCAGCCTTTGTCGGGTCCACCAGGATCGCGACAACATCTTTCGAAGCCATCTTGTACTTCAATTGGAAGGTGCCTGGCTGAAGCTTTTGAGCAGCATCTGCATTCACCACTGCAGCGTCAAAGGCAGCGACTGATGCGACGATACCTTGTTTGACAAGGTTTTCGCCGATCTCACCAGAACCTTGACCCTTCTCCACAGTGAATTCAACCGAGCCTTCACCCGGGCCTGGGTAATCCGTGGCCCGCTTCGCCTTCTGCGCTTCCAGTTGTGCTTGCTGATTAGCAGCCTGAATGCTTCTCACCTTACGGTAGACTTTCACGCCTGCCCAGCCCAGTACCACCAAAAGTGCAATGGCAACAATAATTCCTACCACACGACGGATGTTCTTGCGCCGTCTCTCATTACGCAGGGCAACGCGCGTCAAAACGGGCGCTGGAGCAGCATTTGAGGGGCCAGATGCTGGTGAAGCATTCTGGGTGGTGCTGCTTGCTGAAGTTAATGCAGGCTTGTCTGATCCATCATTCTCACCTGCAGTTTCGGAAGTATCAGCGAATGAGAAGAGCGACTGTGCATCATCCTCGTCCATACCAGTAAAGTCAGCAAAACCATCCAGTGAGGAATCGTGCATTTGCTGATCGAGCTGTTGTTCTTCTTGCGATGCTTGTAAGCGTTGCAAGAAGTCTTCCATCTCATGAGGAGAGGAAGAGGCTGGCTTGTTTTTGTCATTCATGGTTGTCCTCTCCCCTTACTGGAAATACTTTTTCAAAACGTCAGGAATATCGTCGTCAGAAAGAGCAATTTCTTCAAACGTCGGCATTGGATCGAGAAAATCTTGAGGAGGTATCGGGTTTTTCTCAGGATAATTGTAAGCATCCAAAGCAGCTTGCAAGATTATCACTGCAGCTTGTTGATCAACCATTTGCCGGTCAGTTCTTTGCGAATATCCGGCACTTCTCAACTGTTGGTGGGCAGTCACAGTGGTTAATCGTTCATCCTGAAAAATAATTCGAGGAACCGGTAGCTCAAGCCTTTCGAGGCGAAGAGTGAGTTGCTTGGCCCAGCGCTTTGCTTTTCTGGCAGCCGCGCCTACCTTCCCGGCAAGCGTCAACGGATCGCCAATAACAACAGCCTCCACATGCTGTTCCTCGATAAGGTCAATCACCGGATTCAAAGCAACAAAGGAGTCGCCAAACACTTTAATATTTTGCAAAGGAAAAGCCAACTGAGCCGATGGATCAGAGAGTGCGAGCCCTACTCGTGCGTTACCTAAATCGACTCCCAACCAAACACCCATGGCCCCTCCTCATTATTGACCCTGCTCAACCTTAGCAAGAACAAGAACGAACTGGAATGCACTTCTTGTGTTGAGCACAACCAGCCTCATATAAACGTGGGGAAGGAAAGATCATTCTTTCCTTCCCCACTTCAGCATGCCCCTCACCTACCTACTCTTATGCAGGTTGGGTGCAGTCTCATGCTGTGACATTATTCTGTTTTACCGGTGTAACAGTGTTTCACTGTTGGACGGTAGAAACCAGCTGAGCTAGTGCAGCGTCGATTGCAGAAGCGTCCTTACCGCCACCCTGAGCGAAGTCAGGACGGCCGCCACCGCCACCGCCGAGCATCTGAGAAAGCGTGCGAACCATATCGCCAGCCTTCAGGCCCTTATTGCGTGCTTCTTCGTTGGTAGCAACGAAGACCACTGGCCTGCCTTCCGCGCTGGTTCCTGCGATGGCAACCACAACTGGCTTGTCATTGCCGAGCTTCTCACGAATCTCCATAACGACTGGGCGCACCTGGTTTGCATCACCGAACTGTCCAACGTTGCTGGCTGCAACGACGACACCGTTCTTTTCGTTTGCCAAGGCGTTCTCAACAATGTGAGCTTCAGAAGCCTTCAGGGCTGCCAAACGCATATCGGCAAGTTCACGCTGAGCCTGCTTGAGGTCAGCCAAAGCTTGTTCCACACGCTCGAGAACACCATCAGTTGGAACGTTGAGCGAACCAGCCAGAGTGCTCACCAGCTGACGCTCAGCATGGTTACGACGGTAACCTTCATAACCCATGTAAGCATCCACGCGGCGCACGCCAGAACCATTGGAGAACTCAGAAGTGATGACAAAATTGCCAATCTTTCCTGTCCAATCCAAGTGAGTGCCACCGCACAGCTCACGCGACCAACCGTCACCGATGGTCACCACACGCACGATGTCACCATACTTGTCGGAGAAGAGGTGATCAGCACCCAGCTCTTCAGCCTTCTTCAGTGGCATATATTCTGGCACAACCTGGAGGTCTTCCATGGCAATCTCATTGACGCGTGCTTCCACGTCATCAATCTGAGAGCGCGATGGAGCCTTTGGCCACTGGTAATCAAAGTGCAAGAAGTCAGGGGCAACGACAGAGCCACGCTGGGTAGCCTGCGGGCCGAGAACCTCACGCAATGCCTTATGCAAAACGTGAGTTGCAGTATGAGAGCGAGCCAAGCCAGCACGACGAGCAACGTCAATTTGAGCATCCACCGCGTCGTCCACAGCCAAAGTACCTTCAGTCAGACGGCACTGGTGAACAGTCAATCCCTTCACCACTTCGTGCACGTCATCAACTTCCAGTTCTGCACCGTTATCGGAAAGAATCTGGCCATGATCAGCCTGCTGACCACCGCGCTCTGCATAGAACGGAGTCTGGTCCAGCACGACTTCCACGGTTGCTGGTGCACTAACAGAAGTGACAGGGCCTTGTTCCGTAAGAATTCCCAGCACCTTAGCACGAGAGTCGAACTGCTGGTAGCCCAAGAACTTCTGCGGCTCGCTCATCGTCTTACGGAAATCGTCGTAGATGGACAAGTCCACATTGTGGCGCTTCTTCAAAGCATCCTGACGAGCGCGGTTACGCTGCTCAGCCATCAGCTCACGGAAGGCCTTCTCATCGACGTGAACACCCTTTTCTGATGCCATTTCGAGGGTGAGCTCGATCGGGAAGCCATAAGTATCATGCAGCTTGAAAGCGTCTTCGCCGGAAACAGTCGGCTGGCTGTCTGCAGACTGGGACTTCTTTGCTTGAGACACTGCCATGTCGAAGATTTCAGTGCCCTTGGAAAGAGTCCTGCGGAAGGCGTCTTCCTCACCATACGCAGCTTCGGAAACGTCGTGGAAGGTCTCCTCAATCTCTGGGTAAGAGTTCTTCATCACGTTCTCAGAAGCGGTAAGCAAGGTTGGCATGACTTCGTCATCCGCGCCCAACATCTTCATCGAGCGAATAGTGCGACGCAGAAGACGGCGCAAAACATAGCCACGACCAATATTCGATGGGCGAACCCCATCCGACATGATCATCAATGCGGAACGCACGTGGTCAGCCACAACGCGGAAGCGAACGTCATCTTCCTCGTTTTCGCCATAGGTACGGCCGGAGAGCTTCTGTGCAGCTTCGATCACTGGGAAGACTTCGTCGGTCTCGTAAATGTTGTTCTTGCCCTGAAGCAGGTAAGCAACACGCTCCAAGCCCATGCCCGTATCAATGTTCTTGCGCTGAAGGTCGTTAACAATGTGCAAGTCAGTCTTGGACTTGACGTTGTCGACTTCATAGGTTTCGAAAACGAGATCCCAAATTTCGATGTAACGGTTGTCATCAACCGCTGGACCGCCGTCCTTGCCATAGGCTGGGCCGCGGTCATAGAAGATTTCGGTGCAAGGACCACCAGGGCCAGGTCCGCCGGTCGTCCAGAAGTTATCTGCCATACCGAGCTTTTGAATGTGGGCAGGATCTGCACCTTCGTTAATCCACATGTGCAGAGCTTCGTCATCGTCTTCGAAAACAGTGAACCACAGCAGTTCAGGGTTGAAACCGTAACCACCCTGATCCTGAGGAAGGGTCAGAATCTCCCATGCATAGTGGATTGCTTCTTCCTTGAAATAATCACCGAAGGAGAAGTTTCCCAGCATCTGGAAGAAAGTACCGTGACGAGTAGTCTTGCCCACTTCATCGATATCGAGGGTGCGCACGCACTTTTGCATGCTGGCCATGCGAGTCTTCGGTGGAGTTTGTTGACCCAGAAGGTAGGGAATGAACGGCACCATACCGGCGATGGTGAACAGTGTTGTGGGATTCGGCGAAATGAGCGATGCAGATGGTGCAATCAGATGGTCATGGTCGCGGAAGTAGTCAAGATATCTCCGGGCGATCTCAGACGTTTGCATGCCAGAAACCTTCCTCTTTAAACAGTAACTCTCCCGATTGTATTGATACCTCGGCACATTACGAGAGGAGTTTTCTGGCACACTTAGCGAATATACGGAAAAGTATTACTCAGCCTGACGGTGGGTGAAACGCTGCTCGAGCTCTTGCTCGCGGCTTGCTTGCAAACGCTGGAAATCATTGATCAGGCCGCGCGCTGTTTGAATGCTGGCCTGGGCGTTATCCATATCTGGCCCCATGAGGAAATTGCTCATCACATCAGGCATTTGAGAACGTGCATATGCGCGCGTTTTGCTTACCAGAAGAATGCCTGCCACCATGCCAAGGCCGAACCAGAAAAGTCGCTTCATCATCACTTCTCCTCGGTAGGTGTTGGCTTGGTTTCTGGCTTTTCACTCTCACTCATCTTCGCATGCTTGGCTCGAGAAAGAGGCGACTGCTCAGGATTATCACGCTTCGAGCTCTCAGATGATGCAGCCTTTGGTGTGGTGCTCTTTTCTCCATCCTCATCCGACTGCGAATTGTGCGCAGTTGTGTTCGAATGCTTCATGAAGCCACTCAGTGTTTCTTTCACAGCGTAGAAGCTGGATGCCACTTTGATGACTGGCTTAGAAAGCATAGAGGAATACAGGTCGGTCAAAGCACCCACGTTGCGTGCGGTGTAGCGAGCAGAATCCGTGATCTGGTTGACGTCAGACAACGTCTTATTGAGTTCACGCACGGAGGTGGTGGATTCATCCAAGATTGGCAGAGTATGGTCGCCCGCTTCCTTCACCGTTGTGGCAATCTGGTCAAGCATGCGGCCCAAACGGATGAGAGGGTAAATGGCGACTCCTGCGAGGATAGCGAAGGCAATGGCTGCGATGAGGCCAGCGATATCACCAATGCTCATACCAACCTACTTTCCTGATAATCGAGCAATACTGTTCTAACTGTAGCGCACTTACTTGGTTCGGTTATATTCCACCAAAGTCAATGCATGGTCGAAATCATCGATTTTGTCAGTATCGAAGTCAAAAGTGGTGATCGAACCATTCATCGGACGCTCAGAAAGGTCATAACCTTCCGGTGCGAAGCGTTGCATCAGAGACAACAGAAGGTTTCCATGGGCAATGATGAGAAGGTCATCACCGTCATGCACTGGGTGAATGACAGTATCCGGGTCTTCTTCACTGTGACGAGCATGATTGGCGATTAAACGGTAGCCTTCGCGAATACGAACCCAAAATTCCCCTTCAGATTCTGCATCGTGGAAGGGATCTGCCTCTTTGAGAAAGTCTTTTGTGGCTCCGATTCCGAATTTTTCTACGATTTCTGCGTAGGTTGATGCTCCATGAGGGCCACCTGCCATATACCAGGCTGCAGCCATATCAGTTCCTTCGAAGGAGCCATAGAACTGTTCGCGGAAGAAACGAGAGGATGTCGCCGTCTTAACGGACTTCTTATGGTTCATTTCCAAAATCAGTTGCGCAGTATCCTGTGCTCGTGTTGTATCGGAACAATAGGCTGCTGCGATGTGAGTAAGAGAGAGCAGTCTTCCTGCTTTTCGTGCATCTTCGCGGCCTTTCTCGGTCAACGGAGAGTTTGACCACCCTTGCAACTTGTTGTAGCGATTGAAATAGGTTTGCCCATGACGAACGAGATGCAGATGAAGTTTCATATTTCCATTATGCAGCTGGATGTGCAGAAAGCGAGAAACGCCGGCAGCCTATTGCGTGACCGGAAATAAAAAAAATCCCGTTTGGATTTCCAAACGGGATTGCTGTCGTATTGGGTAACCAATACGAAGCGAGGATCAGTAGTGGTTGTAGTACTCGACCACGAACTGAGTGTTCACCTGAACTGGGATCTCTTCGACCTCAGGAAGACGGGTGAAGGTGGCCTTCAAAGAAGCCAAGTCAACATCGAGGTAGCCTGGGGTTGCCGGCAGAACGTCACGATGAACGCCTTCTGCTGCAGCCTGGAATGGCTCCATGGTCTGGGACTTTGGCTTGACCTGAATGACCTGGCCTGGACGGACGCGGTAGCTTGGGCGATCCACGATGTTGCCGTCGACGAGAATGTGACGGTGCACCACGAACTGACGAGCCTGAGCAACAGTGCGAGCGAAGCCGGCACGCAGGACCAGAGCGTCGAGACGAGTCTCGAGATTGATCAGCATTGCGTTACCGGTCTGGCCCTGAGTGCGAGATGCAACCTCATAAGCCTTACGCAGCTGCTTCTCCGAAACGCCGTACTGAGCGCGCAGGCGCTGCTTTTCCTTCAGACGCACGGAGTAATCGGACTCAGAACGACGGCGGGAATTGCCGTGCTCACCTGGGCCGTATGGACGCTTATCAAAGAGACCCTGAGCCTTTGGGGTCAGGGCAATGCCAAGAGCACGAGACAGGCGAACCTGACGGCGTGCACGCTGGACGTTGGTCATAATAACCTAACTTTCTACTCTGTCGTTATCTGAACGCCGCACCTACACACCCGTGTGGGTGCTGAGCCAGGCCTCTCCAATGCTCGAAGCGCTGTGGGCGCAACGCATACCGGCTCTTTTCAGTGACGGTGTACGCCGATCCATTGATGGGCTAAGGCTCCAGATAGTTACTTTCGTAACACGCTTACACTACAGCACTCCCCCGACGCTACAAAAGCTCGTATGAAGCACTTCTTAGCGCCGAGTTGTACCAGCCCCGTTCCCTGGCCGTCAGAGTTTCTCCACTGGAGCCATGCGCAGAAGCAAGCGCTTGACACCCTCACTCTTGAAGTCCACCACGAGGATGGAGTTTGCACCCTTGTCGAAGACTTCCGTGACAGTACCCAAACCGTACTTATCATGACTCACCTTATCCCCGACTGCAAAGTCTGAAATGCTATACGTCGAACCACTGGCAGCAGTTGCCGTCTTCTTCTCCACTGGCTTGTGCGAATAATGAATCTTCGATTTCTCCTCAAAGCGAGAACCGTAAGAATTCGAGCCATAGGAACCGTGAGAACTCGAACCATAGATGGAAGAGCGCGAACGATGGCTGCTCGAACCCGAACCATAGCTCGAAGAGCGAGAGGAAGACCCGTAGGAACTGCTCGATCGACTACCCGACCGACGCGAACCAGAACCGTACGAACTGCCTGACGACGAATAATCATTGGAATCGTCAAAATCATTCGCACCGTAGGAGCCACGCGAGCCAAAGGAGCTTCGCGCACCAAACGAGCCAGAACCGTAGGAGCGAGAGTAGCGAGAACCGAAGGAGCTCCTCCCTCCATAGGAGAAGCCTTCTTCATCTGTTCCAAAGGCAGAGGTAGCAGAGAAGTCGGAGTCGAAGTCGTCGCCAAAGTTGTCGGAACCCCAACCTCCATTGCTTCTCACGTTTTCCGTTGCAGTGAACTCACGACGCCAATCGATCAATTGCGCTGGAATTTCGTCAAGGAAGCGGGACGGAGGCATCTCTTGAGCCTGGCCCCATTGGCTTCGTATACCTGCACGAGTGATGTATAGCCTCTTGCGCGCACGAGTAATTCCCACATAAGCCAAGCGACGTTCTTCCTCCAACTGGTTGGTGGAAGCATCAGGAGCATCATTATCCCCTGCCAAAGCGCGAGCGGAAGGGAAAGTACCTTCTTCCATACCGGTGAGGAAGACGACGGGGTATTCCAAACCCTTCGCCGTGTGCAGGGTCATGAGCGTAACACGGCCAGAGTCACCGTCAGGAAGTTGGTCAGAATCAGCAACCAGTGCAGTCTGCTCCAAGAAGCCATCCAAAGTAGGGTTCACTTCGTTAGCTTCATACTCTTTGGCGACAGTCTCCAACTGGCCGAGGTTTTCCAACCTGCTTTGATCTTCAACATCTTGTGACGCGCGATATTGAGCAACGAGGCCAGAGTTCTCCAGCATCACATGAATAGCGGTGCTCGGAAGAACACCGTCACCGGTCACCGAATCCATCATGGATTGCATCAGGTCGACGAACTGACGCAAATGCTTGACTGGAGCTGCTGACAAGCCAATTTCATCGAGGTGTGACAGCGCTTCCCAGAAGCTCATAGAATGCGCTTGAGCAAAATTGGCAACATCAAGCTCGGTTTTCGCACCAATTCCACGACGCGGCTCATTGAGAATACGACGCAAGGAAATATCGTCGGCAGGGTTGAGCAGAGCATGCAAATATGCGAGAGCATTCTTGATTTCTGCACGCTCATAGAATCGAGTTCCTCCCACAATGAGGTAAGGAATTCCAGCTGCTACGAGTTGCTCTTCCATCAGGCGAGACTGCGCATTCGTGCGGTACATAATGGCAACATCGGAATACGGAATATTCTCCTCAGTGCGAATGCGAGCAATCTCTTCGGTGACGAAGCGAGCCTCCCCGCGAGCATCATCAGCTGCATAGCCGATGATTTTGTCTCCAGAACCTTCTGACGTCCACAGTTTCTTGGGCTTACGTCCCTCATTCTTGGCAATCACAGCGTTTGCTGCGTCCAAAATATTCTGTGTCGAACGGTAGTTCTGCTCGAGAAGAATAGTTTTCGCGTGAGGAAAATCATTCTCGAAGTCGAGGATGTTCGAAATATCAGCACCACGGAAAGCGTAAATAGACTGATCGGAATCGCCCACCACAGAAATCCATGCAGGCCGCTTGACAGCAAAGCCCTCATACCCGGCAATCAGGCGCAGGAACTCATATTGTGCGCGGTTCGTGTCCTGATACTCGTCGACCAGAACATAGTGCAAGCGCTTGTGGTAGAAATCAGCCGCTTCTTGAGAGGTGTTGAGAAGCTCGACCGTTTTCATGATGAGATCGTCGAAGTCCACTGCGTTTGCCGCAGCCAAACGGTACTGGTATTCACCGTAGACCATAGCTTCCAGTTCTGGCTGCTTCTCATGACCGGTGATATGGGTGCCAGCAACACCTGGTGTGAAGGATGGCGCCAAAGTTTGGAGCACTTCTTGCGCGCCTTGCAACGAGTTCTTCCAGTCAGAAATCTTGCTGGAGAATTGGCGAGGCTTATACTTCTTCACATCAATGTTGAAATCAGTTTCAATCAGCTTCAACAAACGCAACTGATCTTGCTGATCATAAATCGTGAAGTTCGATTTCAAACCCGCCTCATGAGGGAAGCGCCTGAGGATGCGAACACAAGCCGAATGGAATGTGGAAACCCACAAGCGCTCTGCACGCTGCGAGCCGACGAGTTTCGTCAGTCGTTCGCGCATCTCTGCTGCAGCTTTATTGGTGAAAGTAATCGCAAGAATCTGGCTCGGCCATGCATTCCACTGGCTCATCACCCAGGCAATACGTCGAGTAAGAACACGAGTCTTACCTGAGCCTGCACCTGCAGCAATAAGCAGAGCAGGACCTTGGTATTGCACCGCTTGTGCTTGCTGGGGGTTCAGGCCGGCGAGAAGGCGCTGAGCTTCCGCTTGCTTCTCCTCAGGGCTCAACTGTTCTGAACCGTAATTACCTGTGCCTCGTGAAGATGCCGTATTACTCTGTGAAGATGCTGTATTCTGCTGCGAAGCAGCGGCAGGCTGCTGCTGTTGGGCCAAGAAACGCTGCTGCTGATACTGCTCATATTCTGCCTGACTTTGAGCATCCAAGCCATACTCTTGGGCTTCAGCAGATTCTGGATCAACAGGAGGAACAAAGGAAGGGTCCTCGTCTGCCATTGCCTCATAGGAAGCGTACTGGTCAAACTCATCAGCCATCTGATCCATCTCTCTCCTGCCTCTCACATCGTCCACTGTTTACATCGCAGCTGAATTCGACATTCCCAGAATTCAGCACAGTGATAATCTCCAGCCATTTACCTGGGACTATGCTACCAACAAGCCTGCAGGGAGCAAGAAAGGTAAAACGTTGAAAAATCGCCTTTTCTTACCTTGTTAGTGAGGAATTACAGTCGCGTTATCGCGTGTTGCGGTGTTTCCTGTATGTTTCAACAAGGTTGAATTAATATTTCCTATCCGAGTTTTTCAGCCCTTCTTGTCCGGTCGCCGCCAGATTCTTATTAGACAAGCTCAATTCTTCGCTCTGAGCTGATGGACCAAAAACGAAAGGCCAAATCAATGAAGGAACTCGAAGATAGGATCCGCGAGCAAGGCATTGTCCGTGCTGGAAACGTACTCAAAGTGGATTCTTTCTTGAACCATCAGTGTGATCCCCAGCTCTTCGCCAGCATGGCTGAAGAGTGGAAGAAGCGTTTCGCTGGCAAGCAGATCGACAAGGTGCTCACCATCGAAGCTTCTGGTATTGGAATTGCTGCAATCGTCGCTGAAAAGCTTGGCGTTCCTTTCGTCTTCGCTAAGAAGACCGAGTCCATCAATCTCGATGGCGAACAGTACCGCACCCAGGTGTTCTCCTTCACCAAGAAGAAGACTTACGACGTGATCGTTGCTAAGCGCTTCATCAACGAAGGCGAGCACGTTCTGCTCATTGACGACTTCCTGGCATCCGGCAAGGCCATTTTGGGCCTTCTGGACTTGTGCAAGCAAGCAGGAGCAGTCGTCGAAGGCATCGGCATTGCCATTGAGAAGAGCTTCCAGGATGGTGGCGAACTGCTGAGATCGCGAGGCTACGACGTGCAGTCGCTGGCTCGCATCGCAGCAATGGATGACCAGACTGGCGAAGTGAAGTTCGTTGAAGACTAATTTCTGAGAGTGGTTCCGCGCGAACCACTCTTTTTATTTCACCAATTATCTTTCGTCGAGGGTTCAAGGAGAGGAAAAAGCCCATGACAACCGAGAAAGATTCGACCGTGAAGACTCCAGCCGCCGCGGTCAGCGAAACAAGCAATGGTAATCCTTTGATGGATTTCACCGGCAAGATGAGCTTCCTGAAGGGCCTGCCTTACGGCCTTCAGCACGTGCTCGCCATGTTCGTGGCTAATCTTGCACCAATCTTCATCGTCACTTCCGCCGGCAAGATGCCAGCTGCTGTTTCTGATTCCATCGTTCAGGCAGCACTGCTCATGGCAGGTTTGGGAACGCTCTTGCAGCTCTTCCCACTGTGGCGTTTCGGCGCACGCCTGCCTATTGTTACTGGCATTTCGTTTACCTACGTGGCCGCAATCGTGGGCATTATTTCCACCCGCGGCTATGAATCCGCAGTCGGCGCCATCATCGTCGGCGGCTTGTTCGAAGCACTTCTCGGCCTGACCGCTCGCTTCTGGAAGCGCCTTGTTCCACCGATTATTTCCGCACTCGTGGTTACCTCCATCGGCTTCTCCCTGCTTTCCGTTTCTGCATCGAGCTTCGGTGGTGGCAACGGTGCAAAGGACTTCGGCAGCTGGAAGCACCTGCTCGTCGCAACCGTGACCTTGCTCGCTTGCTTGATCTCTCAGGTGTTCTTCAGGGGCTTTGCTAAGCAGCTGTCCATTCTCTTCGGCCTGGTCGTCGGCTATGTTCTCGCTCTGTGCATGGGCATGGTGGATTTGAGCGGCTTCTCGCACATCGGCATCGTCTCCGCACCAAAGTTCCTGCCATTCAAGCCTGAATTTGACTGGGGTGCCATCATCTCCATCGCTCTGCTCTACCTGGTTTCCGCAGTTGAGGTGACCGGTGATACCGCTGCTCTGGCTCGCGTGGGTATGAACCGTGAGGTCACTGACCTCGAAACTGCTGGCTCCATCGCTGGCGACGGTCTGATCTCCGCTATCTCTGGTCTGTTCGGTGCTCTGCCACTGACCTCCTTCGCTCAGAACATTGGCCTGATCCGCATGACCAAGGTTGTCAACCGTAAGGTCATCGCTTCCGGTGGTCTGATCCTCATCCTCGCAGCCTTCGTTCCTGCCGTGGCAACTGCTTTCAACTCCATTCCACAGGCTGTTATGGGTGGCTGCACCATCATGATGTTCGGTTCCATCATCCTGGCAGGCTTCCAGATGATCTCTGAGGCTGGCTTCTCTGAGCGCAACATCCTCATCGCTTCCGTCTCTCTGACGGTGGGCGTTGGCTTCACCCAAGTTCCTACCTTGCTCGCTCACACTCCAGCTCTGTTCCAGCAGGTGTTCGCATCCAACGCTATCGCAGGCGTGTTCGTGATCGCTTTCATCATGAACCTGGTTCTTCCTCGCGATGAGAAGTTCTACAAGATCAACCTCAGCGTTGATAAGAAGGATCACGCTGACGAAGAAAAGTGATAACGAGACTTCTTCTCATCACTCAGCAGCTTCTTCGCCGCTAGCGAGAATCGACGGGGCAATCGAGTACAGTCGTACTTGGTTGCCCCTTTTCATTAACACTGTGAAAGAACTTATGCCAACGATTGATGTTTTCACTCATGTTCTGCCTCGCGCCTATGAGCGCGCATTAGAGCGTTCCCAAGCTAACCTGGGCGCACGTCATCCTTCTGTTCGTGAAAATCTCTTGACGGATATGGATATGCGTTTGGTTGCTAACCCTCCTCGCAGCTTGCAAATCGTGGGATCTGTCATTTTTGATGAACAGATTCGCGAGAAGTATCGCGCTGAGGTTGCGCAGGCTGCTAATCAAGAGTTGTCCCAGCTAGTGTTGGACCATCCAGAGCTTTTCGAGGGCGCTATCGCTCATCTTCCGCTCAACGACCTCGAGTTTTCTTGCCACTACTTGGCTGACACTATCGCGCGTTCTGACACTCTCGTGGGAATTCAGATGCTGACGCACGAGGATGGTCGTAATTTTGCTGATGAGCAGAATTCCGCGCTCTTCTCCATGCTCAATGAGGTTCGCCGTCCGGTGTGGCTGCATCCTGTGGCTGAGCATTCTTCGCCGCATTTCCTCGAGAGTGCGAAGCAGCAGTTGCTCGCCACGGTTCGTGACCTGATGGATTTGCGGTGGGCTGCCTCCTACCCTCGCCTGCGCATCATTCTTCATGGTGGTGTCGCCGCTCTATTCGCTCAGGGAGAGGTGAGTGCTGAGGCAACTCGTTTGGCGGCGCAGCAGAACTTTGTCGTGGACACTGCTTGGGCAAATTCGCTTGAGATTACCACTGCGGTGAAAACTCTTGGCGCTGGTCGAGTGCTCTTCTCTTCGGATTCTCCTTTCGCCACCGAAACGGGAGTGGAAAGCCTCGATGTTGCTCAGCATGCGCTGGAGCAGGTGAAGGCTGCCCACATTGATGAGCAGGAGAAGCAGTTGGTGCTCTCTGGTTCGTGGGAGCACATGCGCGCGCGGATTCCTGTCAATGTGCTGAGCGAACAAGACCTCTATGAAGAGGAGAAAGCTCAGGCAGAGGCTGAGAAGGCGAAGAAGGAAGCCGAAGAGGATGAGAAACTCCAAGCGGAAATCGACGCTGAGCAGAAGAAGAACGCTGACCGCGACGATTCTAACGGCCTGAGCGCAAGCTTCTAGGACACAAGGCTCTCAAAAGCGCGACTCTCAGAAGTCGAAGCTGCGCACACTAGTGCTGCTCGCACCACAAGTCATAGGAACGCTTCAAACGAGCGAGAGCATCCTCAACTTGGTGGCGCGGGCAGGCAACTGCCATACGAATGAAGGTAGCTCCATTACCGAAGTACTCCCCACCCGGGTTCACCAGTAAGCCAGAAGTCTGGCGAATAAACGCAGTGAACTCATCAGAAACGGTGTGAGGTCTGTCTAAGGCCTCAACTTCAGTGGACTGATAATCTGGAGAAACTGAGGAAACTGGCGAGCCAGGGTGTGCGGCGAACAGGTCAGTGCAGTCAAGCCACGGCAAATAGGTCGCTGCCATCTTCACCGGCGTGATCAGCGGCATTTCGCGCGCAAGAGTATCGTTAACCAACTCAATATTGGCGCGAACGTAGGAAAGCATGACCGCATACCACTCATCGGAATCGCGGTAAGCGGCGATCGAAGCAGGAACAGCGGTGAGGTTGGGCTCAGCAATCTCATCGTTATTGAAACCGCGCACAGCATGCGCACGCAAATTAGGGTCAGCAATCAGCACCGTGCAGGCGTGAGTTGCAGCGCAATTGAAGGTTTTCGACGGAGAAATCAGCTCAATCACATTGCCGCGCAACGGCTCAGGCAAGCTCAAAATCGGCGTGTAATCAAGAGTGTTGTCCCACAGCATGTCACCATGAACTTCATCGGAGACGACGATAACGCCGTACTGACGGGCCAAACGCACGATGTGGGCAAGGTCTTCTGGCTCCGGGACCAAACCCGAGGGGTTATGCGGGTTGCACACGACCATCATTGTGGTGCGAGCAAGCGCCATCTTCTTCTCCACATCTGCCCAATTGATGGAATAGGTGTGGGAAGCGCTGTCGTAGTCGAGCGGTGAGGCAAGAGGATGCCGGCCATTGTTTGCGGCAGAGTTGAAGAAAATGTTGTAGACCGGGGTGAGCATGAGCACGTTGTCACCCACCGTCGTGAGCGTGCGAATAAGGGAGCTGAGCGCAGGAATCACGCCAGTGGCGAAGCTCATCCATTCGAGTGGCGGAGTAAAGCGGTGATGGCGAGTGAACCAGCCTTGCACTGCTTCGTAATACTCTTGCGGAATGTCCTCGTAGCCGTAGGTTGCGCTAGCCACCTTGTCATACAAAGCTTGGACAATTTGTGGTGAAGTCGGAAGGTCCATATCGGCGATGGTCATGGGCAGCTCGTCGTCGGCAACATCCCATTTAGCCCAGTTGTGATGACGGCGCTTCACTGGATTATCAAAACCGAAAACATCAGCCATATGTTTCTCCCCCGAAATTGAGCGCTACCTGGCTGCCAGAGCCTGTTGCGCCACAAAAGACCCTGATAGCCAACTCAGACATGCGGCAAGCACTGGCACGATCAGGTCTTCCTCACCTACTGCGAGCACCAACTACTCGTTATAACCGGCAATATGTTGAGCATGCTCCTCATTCATGGTCGATTCGCTGATGCGCTCGCCGCCGGAGATGATCTCCGTCTTCGCAGGATCGACGACTGCAGGGTCGAGAATCACGCCGTCAATGCGCGGGGCCACAATGCGGCCAGAAACAGGGTTCTTCACCGAATCAATCGAACTGGTAATCTCAGCGTCAATATCCGAGCACAACTCGAAAGCCAAATCGGTACGCAGAAGCTTCGTATTGCGGATCATCAAACCCTTGATGTAGCACAAGCCCTGATCGGAAACGACGACGCAATTTTCCAACGTGAGATTCGTCGAATTCCAACCTAAGTACTCGCCAGAAATGAAGGAATCGCGCACAGTAACGTTCGTCGAATTCCAGAAGGCATCCTTGGCCACGATGCGAGAGTTCGTGATGAGAATGTCGCTGGCACCGTCGAAAGCGTAATCACCGATGAGGTCGAGGTGGTCGGCGATGATCTTCCTCGAATTCATACCAAAGTAGGTGCCTTGCGCTTCAACACGCTCGAGGTGCACATCCTCGCAATTCCAGAAGGTTTCCGTCGCATTGGCGAAGTGGACGTTGGTGAGGAAGATTCCCGAGCTGCGGCGGAAGAGCTTTCCTGCCTGCAGCGCGCAATCCTTCATGCTGAAGTTCTTCACATACCACATGCCAGCGTGCGCCACAGTTTCGAGCACGGTGTTCTCCACTGCAACCGTGTCGGCGTACCAGAAGGGGTACTTCCACTTGAAAACGCAGTTGTCGACGGAAACGTGACGGGCTTCTTTGAGAGGCGATTCGCCTTCGCCGAATACACAGTCACTCACTTGAGCGTCATGCAAGCCGTAGAGCGGGCGTTCGCCGGAGAAGTACTCGCCTCGGATTTCCTGAGTTGTCTGCTGCTCGGCGCCTGATTCGACAACTTCCTTGGCGTGAGGGCCTGCCCACTCGCACATTTCCTGAACTGGCTGACATGACAATTCGCCCATAGTGGCCATATTTTCGTTCATATCGTCTCCTGCACAACGGCATTGCCAAGTTCCAAGCTAGTGGCGACTCTCGCAGTCGGCACGGCTTGGTTCATTCACTGTTCTCTAGTCTAGGGTCGTCACTCCACTTTCTGAGATTGGCAGTGTCGCTTTGCGCGTATCGAGAAACTTTCCACCCCTGTTTCCCCTAAAATAAAGGGCATGACGACTTCTGAGACTCGCGAAAATATGGCCACTTCCTCTGCACCCACGCCAGTATCTGCGCACGTGCCCACCTCTACTCCTCACGCTCAGCAAACCGCACAAACGGCCGGCGAGGGCATGCATATCGTTGCGGTTGACCGTTTCTACCCTGCTGACCGTCAGATGATGGAAGCAAGCATCCCAGCTGCTCGTTTTACCTGGCTTGCTCCCAAGAATGAGCATTTGCCTGCTGATGCAACGGCTGTGGTGGGAAACTTCCCTGTTGCTACCGTACAAGAGCTCTTCACCGCGCAATCCCACGCTTCCGCCCCTCGTTTGCAGCTCATTCAGCTTCTCTCCGCAGGCTACGACAAGTACATGAATCTCACCCTGCCTCAGGGCGTGGTGATTGCCAACGCTTCTGGCGCCTACGACCAAGCCGTTTCTGAGCATGCTTTCGCTCAGCTTCTCGCCCTGATGAAAAACCTCGATCAGTATGCTGATTTGCAGCGTGAGCATCGCTGGCAGTCTGCCGGTGAAGTGCATTCGTTGGTCGGCGCAACCGTCGTGGTATTGGGTTATGGCCATATTGGTGAGGCTTTTGCCCGCTTGTGCACGGCGATGGGAGCGAAAGTTTTCGGTTTCCGTCGCAACCCTGCTCACTCGGCGAACTCTGCTGCTGTCGCTCAGGTTGTAGCCATGGACTCTCTGGCCGAGTACCTGCCTTCTGCTGATGTTGTGATGAGTTTCTTGCCGTCTAACCCTCAAACAGTCGGCTTCTTCGATGAAAGCTTCTTTAGCGCGATGAAGCAGGGCAGTTATTTTGTGAACGCTGGACGCGGAGATGCGGTAGATTCTTCAGCTTTGCAAGCTTCTTTGCGTGCAGGTCACCTCGCTGGTGCCGCGCTCGATGTGACGAACCCTGAGCCTTTGCCCGCAGATTCTTCGCTGTGGGACACTCCTCGCTTGATCATCACCCCTCATGTTGCAGGCGGCTGGCACTTGCCGCAGTCGGTGGTGAACTTGCGCAATTTGACGATGACGAATCTGACGCATCTGGCCCTAGGCGAGCCGGTGGAAAACGTGGTTCTCCCCTCTTCTCGCGCCTAGCATTTCTCAAGATTGTCACCGCCCCCAATCAGGAATTACCTCCTCGACGCGTGAGATTCATGCGTTCAATTGCTTCAAAAGCTGCTGCTGGCAAGAGAGCGTGAGCTGCCAACATCATGCGAGCCCCACGAGCCACGACGAAACGACGAGGCGGGTTCTTGCGCGTCATCATCGAAACGATGCGGCCACCCACCTGCTCAGCAGTGGAAATCGGAGCATTCTCATAGAAGTCAAGCATTGTTGCTGCAACGCGGCGACCAGTCTGCTCATAAGCAGTGCCTTTGCTCACCTCCATCAAGCTATCAGTGGCGATGCTGGCCCACGGGGTTGCCACTGCGCCAGGTTCGACCACGGTAACGGCAATACCGTAAGGCTTGACCTCGGAACGCAAAGTAGCGCTTAAAGCTTCCACAGCCCACTTCGAGGCGTGGTACCAGCCGCCGAAATAGCCAGGCAAGCGACCAGCCACCGAAGAGATCATGACGATATGGCCGTGACGATTCTCGCGCATATGAGGAAGAACGGTACGAGTCATATTGGCCAGGCCGAAGACGTTAGTGTCAAACTGGCGCTTAGCTTCCTTACTGCTTACCGTTTCAATAGCGCCGAAGACGGCGAAGCCAGCGTTGTTGACGAGAACATCGATGCGGCCAGTGTGCTCAACGATGTAGTCGACGACCTTCTTGCACTCGTCTTCGTCAGTGACGTCAAGGTGAACCTCGTGGAAGCCACCCCTGCCAACAGTAGTGGCCGAGTCCTCAGAAAGTTCAGCAAAATGGCGGGCAGCACCGTAAACGATGAAGCCTTTCTCGCTCAGCTGCTTGGCAACCTGGAATCCGATGCCTGAGCTTGCGCCGGAGACAAGAGCAAAAGGTGCTGAAGTAAGTGTTGAAGTTGAGGGCTTTTCACTAACTTGTACGTCAGTCATAGCTCTACCTCTCTTGCACCACTACTGTTCATTTCCTCGCCCCTCATCGCATCATCGCAACAATCCTGCGTTACTGTCAGCAAGCCAACGGCAACCGCGAAGGTATTACAGAAACGACAATCAGAGAACTACTGAACTGAAGTTTGTGGTGCTAATCCTCTGGATAATGTCAGTGCAACGCGATGGGAAGCTTTCTCAATGTCGAAACTCTGATCGGAGAGAATGACGTTAGGAAGGACATATCCCATCCATGCTCCAAATACAAATCTACAGATAACAGCTTCTGGCCAATCGATCAGTTCACCCCGGGCTTGATAAAGGTGAATCACCTTTGCCAGTGCCGCAGCTAAAGAAGTAACAAAACGCTCGCGGGCAAGATCAAAGGCATCGGTACGGCGAATTCCATCTCGCAAGAAAACGCGCAATATCTCACGATTATCAGAAACGAAGAGGAAACGATCATACGTGATCTGGTACAAGAACTCGTTGAAATCAGGCACACTCTCCATGTTCTTTGCGCGGTCCAAAACGCTTTCAAAAGCGTTAGACGGCAGGAAACGGTCAGTGAAGGGTACTGCTAGTGCCGTGAGGAGGTCCTTCTTCGTGCGGAAGTGCTTGTACACAGTTCCTTCAGAAACGCCAGCAAGGCGTGCGATATCTGAGGTGGTGGTGTCAGAATAGCCCTTGGTAGAGAACAGAACCAAGCAGGCCTTCAGTACTCGCTTCTGCCTCTGCGGCAAGTCGGATGCGAGTATATATTCGTCAAAGACGGAAATACGTTGTGGAGAAGTCTCAGCTTCCATGTCGTATCCCTTCTGGTGCTCGGCTCATGCAGTACAGTGATGGACGCATGGTGCTCATCCCGTGCACTGCCCAGACTCTCGGTTTTCCTACCTTCTATAGTAGTTCAAAATTTCCCACAAACCTGTAAACCTAAACTCTTTATCAAAAATACATAGTAAGCCGCATGGAAGGAGCTTCCTTTAGAATCGAGCAAGACTACGTGATGCACTTTTCGCAGCACGAGGAAAGGACGAACATGAGCGAAATCGAACACGTCAACCCGCTCTCGGCGAGAAGCCGCGACATGCTGCGCGACGCCCTCCTTTCCTTGCTGCACGATCAAACCTACAAATCAATTTCTATTACCGATATCTGCCGTCGCGCCACTCTTTCGCGCCAAGCCTTCTACAACAACTACTCCTCCAAGTCGGAGTTGCTGCACGATTGCATTGACGAGTGGATGATCCGGCCTTTAGAAGGCCTCGCCCTCGAGCAAAATGTGCATGTACCTACCCTCATGCTCACTTATGCGAATGTTTTCCTGGCTCACCGAGAATTCATCGCCGCTCTGACTGCTAATGGTTTAGTCTCTACCCTGAGAAAAGAGATGACCGGATTGGTACGCGCAACCTTCGGCCCCCACTTGCCTGCTGGCACGGATTCTCGCTACTCGATTATCTATTTGGCTTCCGGCTTGACGGATGCGCTGTGCCGCTGGGCATTGAGCGAAAACCCTATTCCCGAGCGCATGGCGTTGACGATGGCCGTCTGGCTTACCCCACTGCTTCCCAAAGCAAACCCTGTTAACCGCGAGTAGCCCCAACCCCACAAACGGTAAGTCACGCCAAACCACACAACAACTAAACTCCCGACTCCTGTCAGCGCCAGGTCGCCCCCATCCCACCATCCTTCCGCTACGATGAGCTTGTGGCTGTATTTTTCTTTGTCCTGTTATGCGTTCTGCTGCTGCTCATGGGCCGCGTCGTCTATGGCAAGCACACCCAGATGTTCACCTTCCTCAAAGTGGGCGCCCACTTCGTTGTGCAGATGGTGACTAACGCTCTCTTCTTCGCGATGGTCGTCGCATTCTTCACTGCCCTACTCGGCCTGGTAATCTGGTTGCTTCCTGATGTTCAAGCGGATGCGATTATCGAGGGGCAAGAGCATCTCACCGACAAGTTCCCTACCGTCACCGTTCTGTTTTTCCTCCTGATTGTCATTTTCTTGGTGGCGCTTCTCCAGGTTGGCGCGCAACGCTGGGTAACTCGCCGTTTCCCTCGCCTCACGCTCTCCCAAGAGGAGTTTGAGATCAGCGAATACCTCATTCAGTGGCTCACCATTTACGTCGTTGTTTACCAAATGCTTTTCGACTCGCTGAAATCTCTCGGCGCTCTTTTGCCGCAGATCACCAATTGGCAAGCCTCTTTTGAGGTACTCCTCTCCCCGAGCAACATCAACGCAGTGATCCAGCCTCTGCTCATCGCAACTTGGGTGGCTATCGTTTTGGAAAAGCTTTCGGCTCGGCACTCCCAGATTGTCACTGCTGCTGATCCCTCTGCTTCGCCCACACCTGCAGATGACGATAAATCCCAGCAGCCACAGAGCGAAGAAAGCTGTGCGGTTCGGTGAACACACTACACGGCAACAAAGAGAACATTGCAAACGCAAAGAAGGCGACCATCGCACAGATGATCGCCTTCTTCACAGTGAAAACTCACTCCCATTCGATGGTTGCCGGCGGCTTCGAAGTGACATCGTAAACCACGCGGTTAATTCCACGGCATTCGTTGGTAATGCGGTTGGAGATGGCAGTCAGCACATCATAAGGCATGTGGAACCAATCGGCCGTCATAGCATCCGAAGATTCGATTGGACGGATCACAATCGGGTTTCCATAGGTACGCTCATCGCCCTGAACACCCACAGAGTGGACGTTAGCCAAGAGAACAACTGGGCACTGCCAGATCTTGCGATCCAAACCAGCCTTCGTCATCTCTTCACGAGCGATAGCATCAGCGCGGCGCAGCAGGTTCAAACGATCCTGAGTAACTTCGCCCACAATACGAATTGCCAAGCCTGGACCTGGGAATGGCTGACGCCACACCATGTAGTCCGGCAGCCCCAGATGAGTGCCAATCTGGCGAACTTCATCCTTAAACAGGGAGCGCAGTGGCTCGATGAGCTTGAACTCCAAGTTTTCTGGCAAGCCGCCGACGTTGTGGTGGGACTTGATCACGGCAGTGCCGGAGCCGCCACCCGACTCGACGACGTCTGGGTAGAGAGTGCCCTGAACCAGCCACTTGACCTTCGCACCCTTCTCGCCGGCCTCAGCAACGATCTGTGATGCAGCCTTTTCGAAGGTCTTAATAAAGAGGTCACCGATGATCTTGCGCTTGGCCTCTGGCTCGGTCACACCCTTGAGGGCAGAAACGAACTCTTCGGAAGCATCAACAGTCTTGAGCTTGATGCCGGTAGCTTGCACAAAGTCGTGCTGAACCTGCTCAACTTCGCCTTCACGAAGCAAGCCATGGTTGACGAACACGCAGGTGAGCTGGTCGCCCACAGCCTTGTGCACCAAAGTGGCGGCAACAGCAGAGTCAACACCACCTGACAGGCCGCAGATCACCTGGTCATCGCCGACTTCTTCGCGAATCTTTTCGATCTGCTCCTCCATCAAGCCCTTCGGGCTCCAGTTATCCTCGATGCCTGCTTCGTTGTGCAGGAAGTTCTCGATGATGTTCTGACCCAGAGGAGTGTGCTTGACTTCGCAATGCCACTGAATGCCGTAAAGCTTGCGCTGAGGGTCAGCCATTGCGGCCACAGGAGCGGATGGAGAGGTTGCCAAGGTCACAAAGCCTTCTGGAGCCTTGTTAATCTGGACGCCGTGGCTCATCCACACGGTCTGTTCTGCAGGAGAGCCGCCAAGAATATAGGAAGCATCGCTCACATCGACGGAGGTCTTACCATATTCACCCATGGCAGCCTTGTCGACGTCGCCGCCCAGCTCTTCCGCCATCAGCTGGCAGCCGTAGCAGATACCTAAAATAGGAACGCCTGCATCGAAGATCTTAGGATCAATATGAGGTGCATCAGGTTCGTACACTGACGCAGGGCCACCAGAAAAGATAATTGCCAGTGGCTTCTTAGCCAGCATCTCATCCACAGGCATGGTATGAGCAACCAGCTCAGAATAGACATGAGCCTCACGCACTCGACGTGCAATGAGCTCCGCGTACTGGGCGCCATAATCGACGACCAGAACCGGACGTCTCTCCATGAGTCCTCTCCTTCGTATAACTCAATTTTCCTTTCATCTTGGCAAACTGCCATGACAGAAGCTCAAGATTTTCACTCAGACTTTGGCCGCAGGCTAAAGAGGCTATCGGGCGTGGCAAAGTCTGGCCACTCAAATATGATCAAAGAGATTGGGACATATGCCGAAGGCGGCCTTGTACGCCGCGCTTGGCTACAGAAGTCCTAAGAGTAAAACAGATCGCACAAGAGTGCAGGAGAACAAATGACGAATCCTGTTATTGGCACCCCTTGGAAGAAGCTCGGTCGTCCGGTTTCCGAGGAAGCGCTCGAGGGTGTGGATAAGTACTGGCGCGCTGCCAACTACCTGTCCATCGGCCAGATCTATCTGCGCAGCAACCCGCTGATGAAGGCGCCATTCACCCGTGACGACGTCAAGTACCGCCTGGTTGGCCACTGGGGCACCACCCCAGGCCTGAACTTCCTGATCGGCCACATCAACCGTTTGATTGCTGACCACCAGCAGAACACCGTGATCATCATGGGTCCAGGCCACGGTGGCCCAGCAGGTACCGCTCAGTCCTACTTGGACGGTACCTACACTGAGTACTACCCAGAAATCACCCATGACGAGGCTGGCTTGCAGAAGTTCTTCCGCCAGTTCTCTTATCCAGGTGGTATTCCATCCCACTTCGCACCAGAGACCCCAGGCTCCATCCACGAGGGTGGCGAGTTGGGTTATGCCCTCTCCCACGCTTACGGTGCCGTTATGAACAACCCAAGCCTGTTCGTCCCAGCCATCGTCGGTGATGGCGAGGCCGAAACTGGCCCATTGGCTACCGGCTGGCAGTCCAACAAGCTCGTCAACCCACGCACCGATGGTATCGTTCTGCCAATCTTGCACCTCAACGGTTACAAGATCGCAAACCCAACCATCCTTGCTCGTATTTCTGACGAAGAGCTCCACGACTTCTTCCACGGCATGGGTTACGAACCATATGAGTTCGTTGCTGGCTTCGACGATGAGGACCACATGTCCATCCACCGTCGTTTCGCAGACCTGTTCGAGTCCATCTTCGATGAGATTTGCGACATCAAGGCTGCTGCCAACACCAACGATATGGAGCGCCCATTCTACCCGATGATCATCTTCCGCACTCCAAAGGGTTGGACGTGCCCGAAGTTCATCGATGGCAACAAGACTGAGGGCTCTTGGCGCGCTCACCAGGTGCCGCTGGCTTCCGCTCGCGATACCGAAGAGCACTTCCAGGTTCTCAAGCACTGGCTCGAGTCTTACAAGCCAGAAGAGCTGTTCGACGAGAACGGCGCTGTGCGTCCAGAAGTGACCGCCTTCATGCCTAAGGGCGAACTGCGTATCGGCCAGAACCCGAACGCAAACGGTGGCCGCATCATGAAGCCACTGAACCTTCCAAAGCTCGATGACTACAAGGTCGAAGGCGTTGAGAAGTATGGCCACGGTTGGGGCCAGACCGAAGCTACTCGTCGTCTCGGCGACTATGCTCGCGATATCATCAAGCTCAACCCAGATTCCTTCCGTATCTTCGGACCAGATGAGACCGCTTCTAACCGCTTGCAGGCTGCCTATGAGGTCACCAACAAGCAGTGGGATGCAGGCTACCTCTCCGAGATGACCGACGCTCACATGGCTGTCACCGGTCAGGTCACCGAGCAGCTCTCCGAGCACCAGATGGAAGGCTTCGTTGAGGGTTACATCCTCACCGGCCGTCACGCACTGTGGAGCTCTTATGAGTCCTTCGTGCACGTCATCGACTCCATGCTCAACCAGCATGCAAAGTGGCTCGAGGCAACCGTTCGTCACATCCCGTGGCGTAAGCCAATCTCTTCTGTGAACCTGCTCGTCTCCTCTCACGTGTGGCGTCAGGATCACAACGGCTTCTCGCACCAGGATCCAGGTGTCATCGACATCCTGCTCAACAAGAACTTCCACAACGATCACGTTGTTGGCATCTACCTGCCAGCCGACGGCAACTCCTTGCTCGCCGTGTCTGAGAAGGCCTTCAAGTCCACCAACATGATCAACGCCATTATCTCTGGTAAGCAGCCAGCTCCAACATGGCTCTCCCTCGACGAAGCTCGCGAAGAGCTCAAGAAGGGTGCTGCTGAGTGGGAGTGGGCTTCCAACGCCAAGAGCAATGACGAAGTTCAGGTTGTCCTGGCTTCCGCTGGTGACGTTCCAACTCAGGAGATCATGGCAACTGCCGACAAGCTCAACAAGCTTGGCGTCAAGTTCAAGGTTGTCAACGTGATGGATCTGCTCAGCATCCAGAACGCTTCTGAGAACGATCAGGCTCTCTCCGACGAAGAGTTCACTCAGCTCTTCACCGCTGACAAGCCAGTTCTGTTCGCTTACCACTCATATGCTCGTGAGATTCGCTCCCTCATCTGGGATCGTCCAAACCACGACAACTTCAACGTCCATGGTTACGAGGAGGAAGGTTCTACCACCACTCCTTACGACATGGTTCGCGTCAACGAGATGGATCGTTACGAGCTGACCGCAGAGGCTCTGCGTATGGTCGACGCCGACAAGTTCGCCGACGAGATCAACAAGCTCGAGAAGTTCCGTGAGGAAGCCTTCCAGTTCGCAGTCGACAACGGCTACGATCATCCTGATTACACCGACTGGGTGTGGCCAGGCGTTCGTACCGACCTCGAGGGTGGCAACGTTGCAGCTGCCATCAACACTGCCGGCGATAACGAGAAGTGATCTTCTCACACGCATTGTGTGAACTGATCTGAGCAAAAGCCCGTGCCCTTGTGGTGCGGGCTTTTTGCGTACCTGCAAATACAAGTGATAATCTCACACGCCCTTCACGAATTGACACCAGCCTTCAGGCATAATAGGAAGCGAGGAGGCGCCTATGCCAACGACTAACACTGGAGAAACAATGATGAGCTCTCCTGACCATGCACAACTCGCAGCCCCATCAGCGGAAGGCAATCCACAAGCCACCGCTCCCCTTCCCCCACAGGAAAACGGCACAACACCTCGTCGACCCGTCGTATCCGTGTTCTCACCCGACTACTCTGCAGGCCGCTTGACAGTTACTATTGGCCTGTTGCACACGCTTTCGCAAGCCTACGCGCAAACGACTGTTTTCCAGCCCATCAGCACGAATTCTTCTGCCGCCAATATGACGATCGCCTTGCGAGCAGCCCAGCGCTTCTCGCATCCTCTGGCGCCCGCTGGCCAAGCTCCTGTTGACATCAATAGCGACCGCACCCAGCATATCGGCCTGGACACGTCCTCTACCCCATCGTTTTCGCGCACTGAGCTGGACATCGTCACTCGTTTCCACACCAACCCTCAGATTGCCAGTGCGGACGCGGTGGTGTGTATGAGTTCTGATAATCCGGTGATCGCCGACCCCTACTTGCTCCACGACAACTCTGCCTTGGCCGCCGACTTGCAAGCCAGCGTCGTTGTTGTGATCAACGGTGAAAACCTTTCTGCGTGCGCGATTGCTCAGAGCTTGCGCTCCTCCATTAGCTTTGTGGAAGAGGCGGGCAATAAGGTGATTGGCGCGTTCGTGTGCCCAGGTAACCCGGAGCTCAGGCAAGACGTGCTGATCAACCTCGTCGACTACGAGCTGCCGGTGTGGTTTGTGGAGAATGTAGATACTGAAGAATCGGCTGATTTCCACGACGCAGATTCAGCCCACATCGCTCACCTCGACGCGATTATCGACCAGCATCTCGCCGCCTTCCAAAAGGCCGTTGAGCCACTGCAACTTCTGCCGCTGATCGTGCGTGACCGCCCGCGCGTACTCACTCCGGCAAACTTCCAGTATCGACTCATGCACCAGGCAGCGCAGCAGAAGAAGACCATCATTTTGCCAGAAGGCGATGATGACCGTATTTTGCGCGCAGCCGACTACCTGCTCGAGTTCAACGCTTTCCATGCTGTCATCGTGGGTGACGCTTCGCAGATCACTCGCCATGCCGAAGCTCTGGGCCTGACTCATGTGGCCTCTCAGGCGACGATTCAATCGATGAATGACGAGGAGCTGATCTCGCGCATGGTCCCCGAGCTGGTACGCATTCGCGCCAAGCATGGGATGACTGAGGAACAAGCGCGTGAGGCCCTCAAAGACCCGAGCACTTTTGGCACGATGTACGTTCAGCTAGGCCTTGCTGATGGCATGGTTTCCGGTGCGCGCCACTCGACGGCCAACACTGTTCGCCCGGCGCTCCAGATTATCAAGACGCGCCCCGGCATCAAGCTTGCTTCCGGCGTGATGGTGATGTGCTTGGGCCGTCGCGTTGACATCTACGCTGACGTTGCGCTGCTGCCGAACCCGACTGCTTCACAGTTAGCTGAAATTGCAGGTGAGTCAGCACGCACTGCCCGCCAGTTTGGCCTCGACCCTTACATTGGCATGCTTTCCTACTCCACCGTTGACTCTGGTAAAGGCCCCGATGTCGATTTAGTCAAGGAAGCCACCCAGATTGCCAAAGAAGCTTTCCCCAAGGAAAAGATAACTGGCCCGATCCAATTCGATGCTGCATGGGATGCCACCGTTGCAGCGCTAAAAGCTCCGGGTGATAGCGTCGCCGGCCATGTGAACACCTTTGTGATGCCCAGCCTTTCTGCCTCAAATATTGGTATTAAAGCCATTCAGCGCGTAGGAGAAGGCGTGGCAATTGGCCCTATTTTGCAGGGGTTGAATAAGCCAGTCAACGACCTTTCCCGAGGTGCAACAACGAGGGATATCATCAACACGATCGCGCTGACATGCGTGCAAGCACAAGCCCCGCAGAACGTGTAGCCTCAAGCGCACGCTCGATGAGGCGCAGTGATAATCTTCCTGGCAATTGTGAAAGAAAGTAAACCCCGGCGGGTAATCTCGAAGAGGCCAAGTGAAACGAATACCGTCCGCGTATTCGAGACACCCAGAAATTTGGAGGAAATCGCATGGCAAAAACCGTTCTTGTCATCAACGCTGGCTCCAGCTCGATTAAGTACCAGCTGATCGACTTGGAAACCGCTGATTCTATTGCTTCCGGTCTTGTGGAAGCTATCGGCGAGCCTGTTGGAGGCCACTACCGCCACGAGTACAAGGGCGAGAAGCACGACCTGAACGAAACCGTTCCAGACCATCGCACTGGCCTGAAGAAGGTTCTTGACTTCTTTGATGAATATGGTCCAAACCTGCAAGAAGCCGGCATTATCGCTGTCGGCCACCGCGTGGTGCAGGGTGGTTGGATCTTCCCGAAGCCAGCTCTGACCACGAAGAAGGTCATCCAGCAGATCAAGGATCTCGCTGTTCTGGCTCCACTGCACAACGGCCCAGAAGCCACCGGCATCGAAGTGATGAAGGAACTGCTGCCTTCCGTCCCACAGATCGCCGTGTTCGACAGCTCCTTCTTCTTCGCACTCCCACCAGAGGCAAAGACCTATGCCCTGAACAAGGACGTTGCAGAGCGTTATCACATTCAGCGTTACGGCGCTCACGGCACCTCTCACGAGTACGTCGGCTCCGTTGTCCCATCCCTGTTGGGCAAGCCAGCTGAAGGCTTCAAGCAGATCGTTCTGCACATTGGTAACGGCGCTTCTGCTTCTGCTCAGATTTCTGGCAAACCAGTCGAGACCTCCATGGGCCTCACTCCACTCGAGGGCTTGGTTATGGGCGGCCGCACTGGCGACATCGACCCAGCTGTCGTGTTCCACCTGATCCGCAACGCTCACATGGATGTTGACGAACTCGATGACCTGTTCAACCACAAGTCGGGTATGACCGGCATGACCGGCTACGGCGACTTGCGCGAAGTAGACCGTCTCTACGAAGAGGGCAACGCTGACGCCAAGCTCGCTCTGGATGTCTACGTCCACCGCATCGTCAGCTACATCGGCGCTTACTGGGCTCAGCTCGGTGGCCTCGACGCCATCACCTTCACCGCTGGCGTTGGTGAGAACGACTCCCTCGTGCGCAAGATGGTTGCTGAGAAGCTCGCTGCCTTCGGCGTCAAGCTCGACAACGAGAAGAACGAGACTCGCTCCAAGGAAAACCGCGTCATCTCCACTCCAGATTCTTCTGTTGCCGTGTGCGTGGTTCCAACCAACGAAGAGCTCGCTATTGCTCGTAAGGCTGAGAAGATCGTTGCCGATGGTCATGACGACTATAACACCGGTCTCGATGAGGACTGAGCTTAACTTTCAGCTTTTGCGCTGATCTTTCAGCTTGAGTTTGCAAAGGGCACTGCTTCGGCAGTGTCCTTTTTTGTTGCACAATTTCTTAAGATTATCAGTGCGGCATCTTGAGATTATCAACAACAATTTGAGATTATCAGCGCTTCAACCTATCAGCGTCCGAGCATGAAAAAGCGCCGGCGCACCGCTACAGCTAACAGCCACAGAAGCGCACCGACGCATTCCTCTTCAGTCATACAAATGCCCGATCCGGTAACTCTACGAACTGGTGAGGGATACCTTGCGTAAGGAGCCCGCTAGTCGGCGGGTATTGGTACGAGAGCCAGTCCCGTCAGAAACCGCTCGCCTACTTGCTGATCGCGAAAGACTCGCGGAAAACAGGAACCAGCTCAACAGAATCGAGCTGAGCGGTGATGGAATCGTTCTCCTGCTTCCGCGCAGCCATACTCGACTCCACATTCACCTTGGCGCCGTGCTTGAGCGGGCTAATAACAAAGACGAGCTTGCCATCCACATCCGAAATCTCGCGAGCAAAGTTTGCCAGGCCAATTTCAAAGGTGTCGTTGTTGCAGAAATTGTCGTCTAACAGCTCGGTACCAGCGAAAAGCCAGCCGATATCGCCGCGATACGTGAGGCGCATACGAATATCCGCCAGCATTCCCTCTTCCAGCAGCTCCTGAATCGATGATGGAATGCGCACGATCCAGCGCACACTGTTAATCTGGTGAATGTGAGGCTGCTCGAGGCTGACCGGCGAGGCGACGGCAGAGGTGCGGCACAGCCGAGCCTCAGGGAACACCTCAACCCCCGTACCAGAGCGCGTATTCTCAATAACAGCCTCATTATTTTCGCTATATAGCCCCGCAACAGCATCGTTGATGGTCACGTCTCCGCCGCCCACCTGCGAGCTCTCGATAACATCGTCGTCGGTGGTGAAAGCAATATGGGAAGCGTCCATCTTGCTCATCCGTTGCGCACGATTCCTCGAGATTATCAGCACGAGCGAATGCTCCAGCTCAAACCGAGCCATATCAGTGCCGTCAGGCACGCGCAGCACCTGGCCGTCACTCATATGCAGAGCGCACTCGCGCATACCCTCCGGACGCATGAAGATGAAAGTGCGCTTTCCGTGAGCTTGAGTAGGCTGCAGAATGGCGACTGGCTGGGCGCTGGACCACGTCAGATTATCACCGTCCAAATCCAGGTTGAACGGAAGAATCGTGTTCTCCCCTGCTGCCAGACCAAGGTTTTCGAAGCGCACAGTCTCACCCGAGCGCAACGGCAACTCAATGCTGATGTCGTTCAGGTCGTGCATCTGAGCGTGGTCTTGGAAATTGTTAATGAACACGAATCCGCGCTCACCATCGGAACGAATATTCCAGCGCAGAGTGTCCACGTCAGCAGGGTCAATATGATCTTGGCCTTTAGGCAAGACGGTAGGTAGAGGAAGGAGCTGCTCGCCGAAGTCCCGCACAAAGTAGTGCAGAATGCGCAGACGACGGTAGGATTCCCTCATTTGGCCAAACTCGCCTAACGGAGCTTGGTAATCATAAGAAACCTTAGGAACCTGGCCCTCGTTGAGGTAGACGCCATTGCCGATCGGGTTCGAGCCGCCCTGGAACATGTAGTAACCCAAGAAGTTGCAGCCTGAGCCGATTTTGATATTGGCCATCGCATCGACGGATTTCATTGGTAGGCTGAAGCGATAGTTGTAGGAAACCATCATGCCTCCGCCCATCTCGCAGCAGGCGTACGGGCGGGTGTCAGGCTGGTAAGTGGGGTCGAAATCTTCGTTGCGAGCAACATCTGCTGAGTGATAATCACGGTAGAGGTACTCATCTGTTTTCGGGTGCTCACCGGTATGCGAGTAGAACAGCCACGGACGATACGGGTATCCACCCCACAGGGGCAGGACGTCGTCACTAACCGGTGCACCACCCCAGCCTGTGGAAGTGTTGAAAGGAACGTTAATTCCCACTTTTTCAGCAATTGCTCGCAGGGTTTCCAGGTAAGCTGCACCCTCATGGCCTCCCGGCACCCACTCTTCTGTAATTCCGGAGAGGAACTCCCAAGGTGCTGAGGAGTGCATATACTCGTTATCCAATTGGGCGGCAATAATCGGGCCACCGTCAGCAAAGTACAAGCCTGCAGCCTGCTGGGCGATCTGCTCATAGAGACGTTGAGTGAGTGCCAAGAAGTGAGGGTCGGTGCTGCGTGCTTCGCAGGGTTCGGAATACACCCAGTCAGGAACACCGCCGTTGCGCACTTCACCATGGTCGAAAGGCCCTAAGCGAAGCACAACGTAGAGGCCATGCTGCTGACACAGTTTGATGAAGCGGCGCAGGTTACGCCTGCCACTCCAATTCCACACGCCCTTTTCTTCTTCATGGTGGTTCCAGAAGATGTAGGTGGACACCACGTTGATGCCGTTTGCGGCCATTTTGGCGAGCTCGGCGTCCCATAATCTTGGTTTCATGCGGGAAAAGTGGAATTCTCCCATTACTCCGAAGAACGGCTTGCCGTTGAGCGTCATGTAGTAGTTGGTGAAGTCGAGAGTTTCGCCAGTTGGGCTGGTGGCAGCAGTTTTTCTGACAATGTCAATCGGATGAACAATCTTGGCTTGCTGCTGGCTTAAATCCAGACGGTATGTTGGCATGGCTCCTCCTTGAGCGTGTGGTCAAGCCGGCACGAGGCCGGCTTGAGGGAAAAATCTATGATTATCAGTAGTGATAATCTTGAGCGATATCAGCCCTTCACCGAGCCGGCAACCAAGCCGGAGACGATCCACTTCTGTGAAATGAGGAAGAAGACGAAAACAGGGATGAGGGCAACGGTTGTCACGGCCATAAACAGAGGCCAGTTCGTGTTGAAGCGACCTTGTGCGGCGAAAACTTGAACGATGATGGTCTGCTTATCCACCGACTGCAGGTAAATATTAGCCGTCATAAAGTCATTCCATGCACCCATCGTTTGGAAGACGATGGAAGTGATGAGAATTGGGCGGATGAGCGGCAGAACAATTTGGAAGAAGATGCGCCACGGGCCTGCACCGTCCAACTTTGCCGCTTCAAACAAGGATTGCGGAAGTCCGCGCATGTAGCCCACGATCAGGTAGTAGCAGAAGCAAGCGCCAGCAGAGTAAATGACGACCAGCGAGAGCAAGTTATCCACCAAGCCGGTGTTTGCCAGCATCTTGTACTGCGGGATGATGAGGGTTTGGCCGGGGATGACGAAGGAGAGCATGAGGAAGGCACCGACTGCAGCGGTGAAACGCGACTTCTTCATAATCATTCCGTAAGCGGCCATTGCTCCCACCAACACCTCAACCACCACGGAGAGTACGGTGACGATGATGGTGTTGAGGAAGGCTTGGCCAATCGGCAGGGACTCGAAGGCCTGCTGGTAATTACTCAGCGACCACGAGCGCGGCAGGCCAAACGGGTCCATCGTCATATCCGACGGTGTTTTGAAGGAATTGATGAGGATCACCCACAGCGGGATGGCGCAGATGAGGGCCAGAAGCAGGATGACGACGGCCAAAATGCCATTGTGAAGCCGGCGACGTTGTGTGATGTTCATGCGAGCTTCCTTTCAATGAGATTGGTGATGACCTGCTGGAGAGCGACGAGAACGATGCAGCAGATGAAGAACACCACGCCCAGGGCGGAACCCAGGCCATAACGAGATGAGCCAATACCCGTGGTGATGATGGATTGAGTCACCGTGTAGGTTGCGTAACCTGGTCCGCCACCTGTCAAAGTAAATGGAAGGTCATAGACCTTGAGCGAGGAAGTGAGCAGCATGAATACGGAGATGGAGATGGCAGGAGTCATCTGTGGAAGCGTAATATGCACGAATTGCTGCCAGCCGTTAGCGCCATCGACTTGAGCCTGCTCGTACAAGTCAGCAGGGATTGCCTGCAAGTAAGCCAAGTAGAGCGTTGCGTGCCAGCCCATGGAAGCCCAGACAGCGATGAAGATGATGCATGCCTTTGCCCAGTTAGGGTCGGAGAGGAAAGGAACGGGGCCGACGTGGAATACCTTCATCAGGAAGGTGTTGAGTGCGCCAGATTCCAGGGAGCTCACGATGTACTGCCACACCAAACCCAGCAATGCCATACTGGGCACGGACAGGAAGAAGAACACGGAACGGGCGAGATTGTGGCCGATGAACTTCCGGTTCAGTGCGAGGGCGAGCGGCAAAGCGATGAGAGTGGTCATCACGGTGGTGGCGATGGCGTAGAGCAGCGTGAAGCCAAGCCCTTCCAAAATGGTGGGGTCAGTGAACACCGTCTTGTAGTTGGACAGGCCAACCCACTGTGAGGTGGCAAAGTCATAGCCAGAGTAGTCGGTGAAACTGTAGACGATGCTGATGAAGAACGGGATGACGGTGACAACAACGAAGATGAGCAGAACCGGCAGCAGGAACTGGCCGGATTGCAAGTTTTCGATGAGATTGCGACGTTTGCGAGCGGCTACTCTGTCCTTTTCGGAGACTGTCACAGCCGCTGTGCCGCTAGTTTGTGCGTGGGACATGCGTTTCCTTCCTCATTGAAGGGTGGCAAATTTACTCAGCGCGTTGAGCTGCTCTGAGCTGTTTGCTGGAACTTCGTGCTCCCCGCCTCTCCTGAAGAGCGGCGGAAAGCTAACCGGTTATTAAGCCTCGGTGTGCTTGAGGATAATCAGGTGAATTATTCAGTAGTGAATTATTCAGTGGGGAGCTTCAGGAGATTATCAGCGCAGTGTGGCGAGCTTGGCATCCAAGTTCTTACCTGCCTGGACTGGGCTTTCCTTGCCCAGAGCGACTTGTGCCAGCTCCGAGTAGGTTGCCCCGCGCAGTGTCGAGCGGCCAGTAATATCCCAACCGATGGAGTTGAGGTAAATATTGCCCTTCTTGATGTACTGCTCGTATGGTTCCTTGAACTTTTCATCCAATTGTGGAGTGAAGTTCTTGGTGGATGGAATTGAGCCCAGCGCATCCTGAGCCGTCTTCAAACCTTCCGGAGAGGAGATATAGTCGAGGAACTTCTCCGCTGCCTTGAGCTTTTCTCCGCTCAGCTTTGCAGAAATGGCGTAGCCAGAATCTGCCGAGCCTGGTGCGAAGGATTCATCACTTGCCTTGAGCTTAGGGTACAAGCCGAAGGAGTAGTTGAGGTTCTTCGCACCATTGAAGGTATTCACATCCCAATAACCAGAAGGCATGACCGCCAAACGCCCATTGACAAACTCGGTGCGCACTTGGTCATCGCCCAGACCAGTGACGTTGGATCCCATCACACCTTTCTTGATGAGCTCTTCCCACTTGGCGTACAGAGGGGAATAAGCCTTCTCGAAAGTGGTCTTCTTATCTGAAATCTGCTGATCGATAGTCTGGCTTTGACCCTTAGATTCGGCACCCAGCCAGCCTTCGACAGGAGCGCCGAGGCCACCCTTTGGCTCGAGGTATGGCTCCTTAACTCCGGCTTGCTTAAGCTTGACCAGCATGTCGAGGAACTCATCCCAGGTTTCTGGCAGCTTGTCGTAACCTGCCTTGGCAAGCAAATCCTTGTTGTAAGCCATGGCGTTCGACCACGAGGAGATGGACATGGTCCATACCTTGCCGTCAACACTGGATTGTTCCTTGTTGGTGTCACCAATGCGATCCATGAAGGATTCAGAAGTGAGGTCCTTCACAGCGTGAGCCTTCACCAGTGCAGGAAGCTGCTCTGGCGGGGCGATGAAAACGTCAGGAAGACGTCCGCCAGAAATGCGGGTTTGCAGGGTCTGCTGGTAGCCAGCCTGTGCGCCGGTGGTGGTGGAGAACTTGATCTTGATTTTCGGGTTCTTCTTTTGGAAGCCGGTGAGCAATGGCTTGTACACATCTTCGGTGTTGTTGGCGAAGAATTCGAGTGTGACGTTACCGTTGGCGTCAACGCCCGAATTGTTGCCACAGCCTGCCAAGCTCAGCGCCATTGCGCCGGCGGCAAGTGCAGCGAGAGTTGTACGTGCGAACTTCATGTTTTCCCTCCTGCTCCTTCGCAGTTGAAACATTGGTACAGCGGTGTACCAGTGCTTTATAGATTAACCGCCTATCATGAAGTTGTCAACACTTCCAATAGGTACATCCTTGTACCAACCGAGTCACAAAAGGTGAATCCTCACTGCGATCAAGCCGCTCCACCTCACTCTTATCTGAGCGTAGCAAGCTTCTGATCGAGATTCTTCGTAGCTTGCTGCGGCGATTGCTGCTTCCATGCAACCTTTGCCGATTCAGAGAAAACAGTCTGGTTCACAGTAGAACAACCTCTAATATCCCAATTGATCGTGTTGAGGTATATGTTGTCCTTCTTGATGTACTGCTCGTACACTCCCTCAAACTTCAGGTCCAACTTGGCAGTATAGTTCTTTGTCGCTGGAACAGGTAAAAATTCCATCTCAGCCTTGGCAGATCACCACTCGCGCGTTCTTGCGCTCGCTGGTCACATACACGCTGACGCGAGCCTGCTCGCCGGAGAGTCCTGCTCCATCCACGCCCTCAGTTTCTGACGCAGCAAGCAGTTCATTCGTACTGCCAATCTCGAGGTTCAGGGCTGCTTTCAGGTTCGCGTTTTTCACGTTGCCAACGCCTTTATAAGGCAGGAAGTATTGGGTAAAAGTTTTAGTTTCGTGAGGGGCGAGCCAGGTAAAATCAGGCTGATGTGCTTAGGCAGTGTGCTGTGCTGTTCGTGCCGTGAATTATGAGAGTAGGAGATTATCAACGCTGATAATCTTGAGCAGCGCTTCTAGCATCGCCACAAGCTGAGCTTACCAGTCAAAAACTGATAAACTAAACCCAGGAGGAATTATGCAGACCAGACCAGGTAAGAACTATCCACTGGGTGCCAATTTCGATGGCGAAGGCACCAATTTCGCACTCTTTAGCTCGGTAGCAACGGCTGTTGAGCTCTGCTTCTTCGACGATGATGACAAAGAAACCCGTATTCCTGTTGAAGAATGTGACGCCAAAGTATGGCATGTGTACGTCCCCGGAATCTACCCCGGCCAGCGCTACGGTTACCGCGTTTATGGACCATGGGACCCTGCACATGGCCAGCGTTGCAACCCGCATAAGCTTCTCCTCGACCCCTATGCGAAGGCTATCGCAGGCCAAGTCCACGATGATGAAACTTTGTATTCGTACTATTTTGACGACCCTGGCCATGGCAAGCTGAACATTATGGATTCGGCAAAATCCATGCCTAAAGCAGTCGTCATCAACCCTTACTTCGATTGGGAGAATGACCGCAAACCAGAAACTCCCCTCTCCGACTCGATTATTTACGAAACCCATGTTCGCGGCATTACAAACTTGAACCCTAATGTTCCTAGCGACTTGCGCGGCACTTACGCGGGTATGGCACACCCCAGCGTCATCAGCTACATCAAGAAGCTCGGTGTGACGGCGGTGGAGTTGATGCCTGTTCACCAGTTCGTGCAGGATTCGACTTTACAAAAGAAGGGTCTGGCGAACTATTGGGGTTACAACACTATCGGCTTCTTCGCCCCCAATGCCAACTATGCAAGTTGGGGTGATCGTGGCGAGCAGGTTGCTGAGTTCAAGTCGATGGTGAAGGCTTACCATCGCGCCGGCATCGAGATCATTCTCGACGTGGTATACAACCACACTGCTGAGGGCAATCATAACGGACCTACCCTCTCCTTCCGTGGTATTGACAATGCGGCGAGCTACCGGTTGGTGCCCGGCGATGAGGCGCACTATTTCGACACGACTGGTACAGGCAATTCGCTCAACATGCGCTACCCTAACCAGTTGCAGATGATCGTCGATTCACTGCGCTACTGGGCTCACGACATGCATGTGGACGGTTTCCGCTTCGACCTTGCCGCAACACTGGGCCGTGAAAACGGTAATTTTGACAAGTTCTCGAGCTTCTTCGACATGGTGGACACCGACCCTGTTCTCTCCCACACCAAGCTCATCGCCGAGCCGTGGGATACCGGTGAGAATGGCTACCAGGTGGGTGGTTTCCCGTCGAACTGGTCGGAGTGGAATGGCGCGTACCGCGATACTGCTCGTGATTTCTGGCGTTCGCAAACCTCTACCCTGCCGGTTTTCGCCTCTCGCATCACCGGTTCCTCAGACCTCTACCAGCACAATGGGCGCAAGCCTCAGGCCTCCATCAACTTCATTACCGCTCACGACGGCTTCACTCTCACCGATCTCGTTTCCTATAACGAGAAGCACAATATGGCTAATGGTGAGGGCAACCGCGATGGCGATTCGAATAATCGCTCGTGGAATTGCGGTACGGAAGGCCCGACCACAATCACGGATGTGTTGGATTTGCGCCACCGTCAGCGTCGCAACTTCCTCTCCACTCTCATGTTCTCCCAAGGCGTTCCGATGCTGTTGGGCGGCGATGAGATGGGCCGCACACAGCAAGGCAATAACAACGCTTACTGCCAGGACAACGCGATTAGCTGGTACAACTGGGATCTGGACGATGACGACCGTGCTTTGCTGGAATTTACGCGCAAGATTATCAAGCTACGTCGTGACCACCCGGTATTCCACCGTTCTCGTTACTTTGAATCGCGTCCTGCGCACGACGCCTCCAGCAGCCCTGCTCAGATTGAATGGTTCGACCATTGCGGTCGCATCATGGATAAGTCCGACTGGAATAAGTTCTATGCTCTGTCCATTATGGTGTTCTTGAACGGCCATGATCTAGACGAGAAAGACCAGCTGGGCAACCCCAAGCATGACGACGATTTCTTGCTCATCTTCAACGCTTACTATGAGCCGATTGCTTTCACTCTGCCTGATAAGCAGTATGGAACGAAGTGGCGAGTCGAGGTTGACACGTATCAGCCGGATGCTCCAGCGTACACCTATGATGCTGGCTTCACACTGACCGCACAGCCCTACTCTTTCTTGTTGTTGCGTTCGCTCACTCCTCATGATGAGCGCAAGATTGCCCAGAAGGCTGCTGCTCGTTTGCGCGAAGCCAGGTTGAATGAGCGCGCGAAGGCGGGGTTGATGAACGTTTCTGGCGATGGCCAGGAGGGCTCGGAGAACTGAAGCTCACGCTTCTGGGGAGACGCGCGACGCCGTTTCCGAAGGCAAACTGTTCACCTGATCGCTCAGCAGAGAGTAACGCGACTGCGCATACTCTCTGTCTGCGGCGATCGACGCAATCTGACGCGAGAAAATGATGAACCACGCCATGAACAGCAGCCAGGTGATCGCCTCCACATTGGTCAGCGTCGTCTCCCCATTGAGCCAGCTGAAGCCGGAGAGCATGACGAAAAGCACCTCAGCCCAACTCACTGCATACACGATTCTGTTCAACTGAGGAGCAAGAATCGGCAAGGCCACGAGTAGCGTGTAGATTGGCACCATCATTCCGCGAGCGAAGAAATTATGCATATCGGGGTGTGGCGTGTAGCGAAACACGCCCACTCCGGAAAGCATGAGGCCGGTGATGATGAGCAGCGCGAGCAAAACATAGCAGCGAAGCCTGAAGTAAGGGTAGAGGGCTGATTTGTCAGTGATAATCTGGGCGCGTAAAGCTCGCAACTCAGGGTCGAGATTATCAGCCTGCAAGCTGGCCTGTAAGCTCTCTTCCGGCGCGTAATTCGTCTGCATCGCCGACTTCACTACAGCCCAGATATGCTTGCGCTTTCGGGTGTAATAGCCCGGCTCAATGGTTGTGGGAAGGCCGACTTTCGCTCTCCACGCGAGGTACTGATCATGCGAGCCGATCAGCTCATATACAGCGAAGTAAGAGACGATGACGACGCAGATTCCGCACATGATGAGTGTGAAGTTGAACATATTCGCCGCGAACGACGTCGAATCACCCAGCTCCGAGAAGTTCGCACGCCACCAGTTGAGGTCGGTGGTCGTCAGTGCTGCGGTCATGACGCCTGAAATCACGAAGACCGGCAGGATGCTCACCACCATCTTGGCGGTCAACATTTCTCCTTGGACGAAGCCGAAATAACTGCTTACTGCTGCGATGACGGAGACCATGCCATGGAAGAAGAGTGAGTTTGTTTGGTAGCCCACGGTTGTGTAGGTGACTCGCATGGTGGAGAAAGCGACGAGTAGCACAGTTGGCGCGTACATGGCCGAGAGCGAGACGACTTCAAAGAATTTGCGGATCGGAATCCATAGCCCGAAGCGCGACGTCCAAGAATTGGAGAGCCGTGCGTAGCCGATGATGAAGCTCACCACCGCACAGCAGGCGATGACTGCCGACCAGACGAGGAATCGAATATTCACATCCGCATGTTGCACATTAGTGAATTGGTCGATTCCCATGAGAATGGCGTAAGTGGTAAAAAGCGACAGTACAGCTGCAATAATTCCACCGGTTTCAGCTTTTTGATTGCGTCCCATCACTCCTCCTCGCTCCCACTATAGCCCGGCGCACGCCACAGATATGACTCAGATATGACTCAGATATGAAGCCGCCTGCCCTGTGCGAGTTTACTTTTCGTAGAGGAAGATGACGAACTGACGCAAGTATTTGACGTCATACTGGGTGATCGAGGCGCCAAAACAAGCGTCGTCGGGCAGTTTCAGCTTTTCCCATTGTGGCGCCGAGCCCAAATCTAGGCCGTAGGAAGCCTCAATATTGCTGGTAATCTTGCCGTTCTTGTCGACAAAGCGAGCCCCGGAATGCTTGAGATTATCAAGAACGCTGGTATCGACGACGCGAGGCAGAGGTTCGATGCAGCGCAAGTGCACCATGCGCGCGAAGATGTGGCGATCGGCAACCCATTGGCCTACCGGGCAGACGCGGCGGGTACGCATGCGAGGAAGAGCGGAGGCAAAACCCTGGAAGAAGCGGCCCCAGGTGCCAGATTCATGTGCGCCAGATTCGCGCGTGCCATCCTGCTGGTTGCGCTCATCAGAAGGAGTGTGCAGCCCCTCTTTGCCACTCTCCTGGCCGCCATCCTGGCTACTCCTATGAGCACCATTCTGCGCACCTTCCTTTTTAGCGCCCAGTTTGCTCTCCTTGCCGGAATAATAGCGCTGCTGACGAGGGTCTTTGAGGTAGCTCCACAAGTTTTGGCGTGTCAGGCGAGAACGAGTCATACTTATCTGTGCGTCAATCAGCACATCATCATGGCCAAGAACAGGGTCGGAGTCGCTGAAATTCGCGGCGAGTTGGTTGAGCTGAGCCTTGTACTTGCCCATGTTAATCGTCTCAACGCGGACAACAGGAACGTCTGGGCGTTGCAACACCACGCCCACACTGATGAGCATGCACACGGCGAGGATGATGCAAATGAGTACAGGCGAAAGCAGGTGACGGCCGAAGAAGTCACGCTTTTCTTGGCCGTGAAGAGTACGCAGAGTTGCCCAATCGTAGGCAAAACGGGAGAAAGGCGTGCGTGATTCCCTCTCAAGGATTTCTCGAATATGGGGGTCACGCGCGGCTGCTGCTTCGTTTATTTCTTCCTGGGAAAGATGATGGATGTAACGATGATGAGGCTCGTTGTTGCTCATGCTCACCTCGTTTCCTCGCCTCTATTACCAAGATACTTAGTGTGGCACAGCTGGCATGGTTGTTCCATCGTTCTAGAGAATGATTTTCACACTTGCCACTTTCGGGCACTGATAATCTGGAGGGAAGCCAAGCCTCAGATGAGCTGAGATTGCCAGATACGCAAAAGGGATGAACCGAAGTCCATCCCTTGATTGTCGGACCGACAGGATTTGAACCTGCGACATTCTGCACCCAAAGCAGACGCGCTACCAAGCTGCGCTACGGTCCGATGTCATCCACCGCGGTGGGCAACTCTTTTACTATAGTGTGCACTTTCCCATTTGGCTAGTTTCGACACGCGGAAATCAGAAAACTTCTCCGCTGCTCACTTCGCGCTCGGCATCACCGGCTCGGTAGGTGAGCTTAAATGCAGCACGATCGGGTCCGTGTCCGTAGGCGAAATCGCAATCTCCAGCTCCACGCCATACTTTTCACGCACCACCTGAGCCACATCATGCTGGGCGTAGGTTAAGAATGGCTTTTCTGAAGCGTAGTGCGGGGTGTTAATAAACGCCGGACGCGGAAAGCGAGAATCCGCTGGTGAGCTCACTTCCTGCACCCGCTCGCCGGCAATGATAATCCCGAGCTGGGCAAGCGATGCCTCATTGTCAGCCTGCTGGGCGGCATCCAAAACCGGGTGGTGACGCAAGTCGGAGGTCACATACACATCCGCCCCCGCCGCACGCACAGCGTCAAACTCCGAGTCGCCAGAACCTCCCAGAACGGCGACCTTCTTTACGGGCATCTCAAGATTACCAGCGACGTCAATTCCCCTACGGGTCGGCGGCAAAACTGCGTTGACACGCTCAGCGAAATCTCGCAAGCTCATCGCTTGCTCCAACTCGCCCACACGTCCCAGGCCGAGCTCGCCATCATAAGGAGAACTCGGGTCAGACAGGGCAACCAACGGCTTATAGTTGCGCACTCCGAGAACATCAGCCAACGCTTCACTCACCCCGCGATGAGCAGCGTCCGCATTCGTATGCCCCACCCACAGGCCGATACCGCTACGGTAGAGCTCGGAGACGATCGCTCCCCTATGGCTTAAACCTGACATTTCATGCACCGAACGGAAGAAGAGCGGATGATGGGTAACGATCAGGTCAGCACCAAAAGCCTTCGCTTCTTCCACGATGGCCTCGGTCGGGTCGACAGCCATATAAATTTTGCGCACAGGGTGTGCGAGGTCTCCCACAATCAGGCCAGGATGATCCCAGCTTTCCGCATATCGCAGTGGGTAAAGCTTTTCCAGTTCTTGTACAACGTGAGCGAGTAGCAGCATCATTCCTCCGTTTCACTAGCATGCAAGCCCGCGGCCAAACAGCCAGCCTGCGGTCAGCCGGCGAGCTCGCGACCCATCACCAACCAGCAAGCCTGCTGCCCATCAGTGAGCAGCAGCCATCCAATCTGGCCCCACACCCGTAGACACACTCAGCGGCACGGTCAGATGCACGGCGTTTTCCATCGCATCCTTAACCAGCCTAGTAACGAGCTCCTCCTCACCTTTCGCCAAGCCGACCACCAATTCATCGTGAATTTGCAGCAAAATCTGGCTCTTCACATGGTGCTCATCCAAAGCTTTCTGCGCGCGGATCATCGCCAGCTTCATAATGTCGGCAGCAGTACCCTGAATGGGCGCATTCAACGCTGCTCGCTCAGCCGCCTGGCGAGCACGACGATCCGTTCCGAGCAGCTCGGGGAAGTAGCGTCTGCGGCCAAACAGGGTTTCCGTGTAACCGCGGCGGCGAGCTTGAGAAACCAACGACTCCAAAAAGTCATGCACTTTGCCAAACGTGGAGAAGTACTTATTCTTCAGCTCCTCAGCCTCATGGTTACTCACCTCCAAACGCTGTGCTAATCCGAAGGTGGACAAGCCATAAGCCAGGCCGTAGCTCATCGCCTTCACATGCGTACGCTGCGAATCAGTCACCTGCTCGACCGGTTCCGAATACACCAGAGACGCCACGTACTTGTGGAAGTCCGCGCCAGAGCGGAAGGCGTCGATCAGGCTTTGGTCGCCGGACATATGAGCCATAATACGCAGCTCCACCTGCGAATAATCCGAACTCAAAAGGCTCGTGAAGCGCGGGCGGGCAACGAAAGTCGAACGAATTTCCCTGCCTTCAGGCGTGCGGTTCGGAATGTTCTGCAAGTTCGGCTCCACCGAGCTCAAGCGTCCTGTTGCGGCGACCGTCTGCGTATACGTGGTGTGAATTCGGTTATCCGTGGGGTTGACCGTTGACTGCAGGTTTTCCACCATCGCGGCCAGCTTCGTCTGCTCGCGGAAACGCTTGAGAGCGGTCAGGAAGGTGATCGCTTCCTCATTATTCGCATAGTTGACGATGAGCTTGTCGATTTCCGTCGCATCGGTGGAGTAGCCGCGCGCCGTCTTCTTGGTACCCTTCAACCCCAGCGTGGTGAACAGCACTGTTTGCAACTGTTGCGGCGAGCTGAGATTCACTTTCCCCTGCGCCTCAAGATTATCAGCATGAGGATTCAGCGCATTCTCATGGTTTCGCACCACGTCGAGAGCAATCTGTTCGGCCTGCTGAGCTTGGGAGTGGAAATCTTGGTAAACTTCCTCCAACTTCGCCGAATCAACACTCGTTCCGGCTTCCTCCATACGCGCCAGCACCTGCGAGACCGGCAGCTCAACATTGGTCAGCAAGCCAAATTGGCAGTGGCCGTCGACGAGCTGCGCCAGGTAGCGTTGCAAAGCCATCAGGTAGGCCGGGCGCACAAAGGCGTGAGCGCGCGAACGCACGAGCTTACCAGCCAACCAGTCGAGCTTCGCCTTACGCTGCTTAACCTCTTTCCGCACCGGCTCAATGCCGAGGAAGGTGTGTGCCGCCTCTTCGACGGTTTCGCACGGCTTATCCGGCGAGGTGAGGAATGCGGCGAGTTTAATGTCGAAAGCAGGTGTGGCGAGTTTCAGACCGACCGCTTGGGCGAGCAGCAGGGACTCCTTGTAACCCCACACGCTGATGGCCCTTTGCTGGAAGGCTTTGTTGAGCACGCGGCGAATCTGCTCTCCAGCATCACTCTTCGCGGCTGCGCCTTCATCAGCGAAGAGGTCGAAGGCCGCCTGCGAGTCGTCGGTGACGAGAATCTCGCCGTCACTGAGAGCCTGGCCCACCGGAATGGAGCCGGAAAGGAGGGCAACGCGAGCTTCGAGAGCTTCTTCTTCGCTCAAGCCCCTGGTTTCTTCCTCGTCGCTCTCCTCAAGCTGCGAGTCAGCCTTATCAGCGGCATACTGACCAGCAGCATCCTCACCAGCGGCATTCTGATCGGTGGCATTATCACTCATGTCCCACGACGGGCCGGCCGCAAGATTCATGCTGCGCAGGTCAATTCTCAGCGCATGATGGTCTGGCGCAACGAGCCACAAGGTGTCAGCCCTCGCCCTGCCTGGCTGAGGGTTGCCTTCCAACAGCACGAGAAGCGTGTCCATCGCAGATTGACGCGCGTTCTTTACGGTTCCCAACGCATTGGCGACGCTGCCCTGCTGCTCGTCAGGCGTGTCGGGGTTGATCGGCGCGTTGGAAAATTGCGCAGCCTGGGCTCCTGCCACTCGCTGAGCTTTCCTGGCGGGGTGCTCAGAAAGCCACTTTTCTAGCTTTTCGGCGTCCGGTAAGCCGGCGGTCAACACGGTTGGCTTGAGATTATCAAAGCTGAATTGTGCTTGCTCCTTTTCCCCTCGTTCATACGTAGAGAAATGGGGCACCTCACCTGCGCGTTTGGTCTGCGCTGCGGTCAGCGTCGAGTAGGACGCGAGGGCTGCTTGCTCAACATCTGCGGGCTCAGCGTTCGTCGAACCGCCAATATGGTCGAAGGTGAGCAGCGGGACGGGGGTGACTGGCACTGAGGAGTCGTCGAAATAGTCCTCGTCCCGAGCAGCGGAAGTACTGTTATCGCCCGGTTCAGAGCCTTGGAAGAGGGTCGGCGGAGTGTTCATATCAGCGTCAGCAGCAGCCAAAGTCGCGGCGGAACTGCCAACACCGCCAGCAGCCTGCACATTACCAGCGATCTGAGCGCTACCAGCATCCTGACCAGCGCCAGCACTCTGACCAGCGCCAGCACTCTGACCAGCGCTAGC
>DGYMJ06203__coassemble_293_pt1 | contig 84096 bp, 60 predicted proteins | sample DGYMJ06203__metabat2_high_PE_023 | metagenome-assembled genome bin DGYMJ06203 | reverse complement strand
GTGACGCCGGATTTACAATGTAAGTGCAACACCTAAATAACTAGACCAAAAAGGCGGCCTATAGGAACTTTTGTGGTGCTTTAGAATCCGTTTGAGGGGTTTAGTGGGGTTGTTTGCGGATGTAGAAGCCGGGTTCTGATGTGGGATCGTCATGGTTGTTTTCTTGGACTCCCCTGTCATAGAGTTCCTCTTCTCCTGGTTCTACTGGTCCTACTGGTTGTGCTGGTGTTGGTGATGTGGTGAGTATTTGCGTGAGCAGTTGGCTTGGATTGGGGTTTTCGCTCTTCATGTAGCATCGCCATTCACATGCGCGTCTCATGTGTTCTTCGCTCAGCCCGTGATGGTGAAGGAGTGTGCGTTTAATGAGGATGTTAATTCCGCCTTCTCATAGGTTGGATGTGCGAGGAACTATCCCGCCTTCTTGTAAATGTGGGTCGAGATAGGTGAAGAGTTTTCCTTGGTTGAAGAGTTTTTCTAACCGGTAGTAGCAGCGGCGTAGGTCACGGTGAGTCCACCACCATTCATGAGAGCGGGCGCGAGGGCTGGATGGGTCATCTTTAGCCCAGGTGCGTTCGTTGAGGAACTGCTTATAGGTGGTATACCAAGCGTTTAAAGCGTTACCCCAGTTTCGTGCTTGTTCTTGTGTGTGAATGTGAGTGAGGTAATCGGAGAGTTTCTTCAATTCTTTACCTGCCAGCAGTTGAGGTTTATTGGTGAGGTCTGCGCGTGTATTGCGTTGAACGTGGACGAGGCAGCGTTGCATGCGAGTGGTAGGCCATTGATTCTTACATGCTCTTTCAATACCGTGTAAACCATCGCTAATGAGCACGTCTGGTGGGGCGAGTTGTGTGAAGAGTGCTTCATATGCTGCTTGGGTTTCATGAGAACACCATTGGAAAGCTTGCACTTTACCCGTATTGCCATCAATGGCAATGAGCAGACACCAGCCGTGGGCGAGATAGGTTCCATCCACCATGATTGTGTGGCAAACCACTCCCGTGGGGCGAATGTGAGGGTGGATAGTCCAACACCAGGCACACCGTTTGCGAAAAGCCCTGCCTTTACTGTTATCCATATCCCATTGGAATTTACCGGTAAGAAGCCAGTCGAGGAACTCGTTTAACTGGGCTTCTTGCCGGTGGCGTTCATGAACACGGATGTGAGTGTGAGAGCAGAGTGTGCATTTCCATCGTTGTTTACCGGTGGCGGTAAGCCCATTCTTCTTCATTGGCTTGGTGCAGGTGGGGCATAAACGGGCACGAGCAGATTTTGTTCTCATGCCACCATACAAGCCGAAAAATCATGAGATTACCGCCATATTAACGACCCGGACTAAAAATACACCCCGAAACGCCTACTGCCACAAGGCCTTGAGGGGAATATAAGCACCATTTCAGTTCCTATACGCCCGATTTCCAGGCTTCAATGATTTAATTGCTCTTGCCTGTGTCTTGAGCTTTTCAGTTGTGTTCTGCTCTGATACATGCTCAGATTTTCCGTTATATTCACGAGCTAGGTGAAAATAACACCCTGAAACACCAACTGTCACAAGGCCTTACTAGGAATATAAGCACCATTTCAGTTCCTAGAGGCCAGCGAGTGGTGAGCACTCGTAAAACCGTTACGCCTCATTGGACTAGCACAATGGGGACAAGTGAAACCCATACCTCTACTGTGAGGCAACATACAACAGCAAGTAAACCCAACAAGCACACCTGTTAACAGGACCTTGTAGACACACTTTCTGGCCTATAGTGAATGTGAGGCCTCCACCTTTCAAACCCGCAACACGCGAATAAAGAGAAGACTTCACACAACATTCCAGACACACTTCTCGGCCAATAACCACTCTTTCCACTCCGAGATTTTCACAAAAATTGAGAAATTCGGAGTGAGGTATTTCTCATATCATGCAAAACATTGGAATATCAACGTATATATGCCATACTTCCAAACTCCGAGAAATTCAATTTTTTTAAAATTCTCGGAGTTGGCATCGAAGCTACCACTTTCTCGCTTCTTTCTACCTTCACAACGAATAGATACTTCCATTGCTATGTCATAATCTCGGACAACCCTATGTCATAATTCTGGGCTTTCCTATGTCATAATTTTGGGGAAGCCTATGTCATAATTATGGTAATCTTGTTGTGCTCTTCCCTCATTCAGGCAGAGCAGACCAGAGAATCCTATGAAGGTAAAACCATGAGAGAAAAGAGGGCCCATGGGAAAAGTAGATCGCATGATTCCACGCGCAATCTCTTCCGCAGCGCAGCAAAGGCTAGAATGGTACCCTATTCTCTCGCTCACCGGTCCTCGTCAAAGCGGTAAGTCTACCTTACTGAAATCCCTCTTCCCCGATTATGAGTATGTTAATCTCGAGAGTCCCACTACTCGAGCCTTGGCTAGTGAGGACCCTATTGGTTTCCTTCGCAATAAAGGGCAACACCTCATCATTGACGAAGCTCAGTACGTTCCTGAACTGTTTTCTGTAGTTCAAGTTCTTTCTGATGAGCGCAATGAAAATGGGCAATACATTCTTTCAGGCTCACAGAACTTCCTGCTGTTAAAGCAGATTAAGCAGTCGCTTGCAGGAAGAGTAAGCCTGCTGAAGCTCCTCCCTCTTTCCTACCATGAGCTTTCTTCGCTTGACGAGCCTCCTTCTCTTGACCTTGCTTGCTTGCAAGGCGGATACCCTCGCCTCTACGATTCCCGCATTAGCCCTTCAATTTTCTTCGGCGATTACCTCGAAACCTATATTGAGCGTGACATCTCTGGTTTCATGGATGTTCGCGATTCCCGATCATTCCGAACTTTTCTCGGCTTGTGCGCAACAAACGCTGGTAATCTTGTGAATTTCAGCAATCTTGCCCGTGACGCAGGAATAGCTTTCCGTACTGCTCAATCATGGCTCTCGTTGCTGGAATCCAGTTATATTACGTTTTCCTTGCAGCCTTGGTTTTCCAATATTGGCAAGAGATTAACAAAAACGCCAAAACTCTACTTCTATGACACTGGGCTTCTGTGCTATCTTCTGGGGATCCGCACCCAGGAACAACTTCGCACGAGCCCTTTTGCAGGAGCGATTTTTGAGAATTTCATTGTCTCGGAGACCTTGAAAAACTACTACAATCGAGGAGAACGGCCTGAACTGTATTTCTATCGCGATGATTCCAAAGTAGAAGTCGACCTTCTTGATTTCACTGACCCCGCAAATCGCCGTTTGTACGAAATCAAAACGTCTCAAACCTATCATTCTCGTTTAGCTCGAGCTGTTATCTCCATTGGAGATGCGCTAGGCATCCCTGCGCAAGGCCGTATTGTGCTCTACCAAGGCGACGAGGAACTTCAGTCTTCTACTCACACTGTCATGAACGCAAATCATTACCTTTCGCAGCTTATGTGAATCAAGTAGTCCGGCTAGAGTGAGAGGCCTTTTCTCCGAACGCGAACAGAGGCGAGAAACAATGTTGACACCGTGTCACACCTGAGGTACATTCATTCAGGTTCAAAAGTGACACAGTGTCACTTTTGTTGTGCTGCAAGCGTTGACGAGAAAGGAGAGATATGCCATCATCCACATTCCTCAACCTTCCTGCGCAAAAGAAAGCGAGGGTGGAACAAGCACTCCTCGATGAGTTTTCTCGCGCACCCCTCTCCCAGGCACAGGTGAGCAACATCGTTGCACAAGCTCAGATCTCCCGCGGAGCTTTTTACCGCTATTTCGACGACCTGAACGACGCTTACCGTTACCTTCTGTGCCAGGCTCTTCGTGATTTACACCACGACCTTCCTAGCTCCGCACCACGTAGCGAAGCCCAGGAAAGCGAAACCCCGAGCAGCGAAGAGGGCTCAACCGCACGAGAGGATAAGGCGGGGGAGAATCAGCAGGCTGATAATCTCGAGAAACTCAAGCTCAGCGCATACCAGCAAGCCCAAGCTTTCGTCGAGCAAGCCCAGCAAAGCCAGTATTACCAACTGATGTACTGGTATTACCACGAAAACAATATGAGCTTTACCCCCAGCAGCTTCCAGCCTGAAGAGAGCCCTACAACTTGGGCTATCGCAACGCTGTCCCACGCGGCCATTCGCGAATGCTTGCTTGACCGCGAAAATGCGCACCTCTACCTAGCTCGGTTCCGCGAGGCTTTAGAGCATGTGAAATAAGCAGACGCTTGGTCTGGCGCACACGGCCTTCCAACTCAACAACTACACAGCTCGACAGCCAGCGCCCATTCCCCATTAGTCGAATTCGTTTCGGCTCCACATTCGTTATCGTTCATCGTTTTACCCCTACAAAGGAGATTTCATGCTGCTTGCCATGAAGGAAATCAAGCGCGAAAAATTGCGCTATAGCCTTATTATTCTTCTCGTCGCTCTCATCAGTTACATGATGTTCATTCTCTCTGCCCTGGCTTTGGGTTTGGCGCACCAAAATATGTCAGCACTCGACGACTGGAACGCCAACTCCATCGTTCTTAATGAGCAGGCTGAGGGTGTGATGCGCGCTTCTGTTTTCACCTCGCAGCAAGTCGAGAATGCGCAGAAGCATACTGATGGCGAGACGGCTGCTGTTGGTTTTGTCAGCACTCGTTTGATTACCAGCGCCGAGAAGAAGGAAAGTGTGAATTTCCTCGGCGTGAAGAAGGATTCTTTCATCGCTGACCGTGTGAAACTGAACACGGGCCGCATGCCCCAGAAGAGCCATGAGGTTGTGCTGGACCAGTCTGTTGCCACGAAGGCTCAGCTCGCCGTAAACGACCAGATTACTTTGGGCAACGATACAACGCTCTACACTGTCGTTGGTATTGCTCATGATGCAAAGTTGCAGATTGCTCCTGTGGCTTATGGTCTGCTTTCTGATTGGCACCGCATCAGCCCTCTTGCCCCGAATATTGAAGCCTCTGCTGTTGTTTCTACGAAAAGCTTTAGCACGCCAGAGAGTTCTTTAAGCCGCTTTACTATCTCCCAGTTCATCCAGCTTCTGCCTGGTTATAGTGCTCAAAACAAGACTTTTGTTATGATGATCTCCGTTCTCGCTATTGTCACTTTGGTCATCATCGCCGTGTTCTTGCACATTATCGTGTTGCAAAAGCTGCCCAATATCGCCGTTTTGAAGGCTCAGGGCATTCCTACCCGCTACCTGATCGGCAGCACTGTGGAACAGGGAAGCATGGTGGTAATCTTTGGCCTGCTGATCGGCATTATTCTGACGGTTGCCACTGCCCTTCCTATGCCAGCAAGCGTTCCGATGGAGTTCTCCCCTCTTCTGCTGAGCGCGACAGCCGTTGGCTTGGTTGCGATGGGCGTTATTGGCTCGCTCTTGCCAGCGCACAAGATTGCCACCGTCGACCCCATCTCCCTCATGGAATAACCGTCGCAATTAACGTTTTCCAAACGGGTGAGCTCAGCTTTCTGCCTTGAACATCGCATGTCACTGCGGCCTCACTCCGAATTTCCTCACCATAATTCACTCATACGAAAGAGATGACAACAATGCCTACTTCTACTCCTGCTTTGCGCATGGCGCATGTTTCCAAAACGTATGGAACTGGCTCTTCTCAGGTTCACGCTTTACGCGATGCATCGCTGAGCATTGAGCGCGGCACTTTGACGCTGATTCTTGGACCTTCTGGCTCAGGTAAGTCCACCTTTTTAACGATTGCTGGCGGCCTTCAAACTCCCGATTCTGGCGAGATTAGCATCGATGGTCAGCCAATGAATGCGTTGAGTAAACGAGCACAGGATCGCCTTCGTTTGGAGAATATTGGTTTCATTCTTCAAGGTCATGACCTCGTGCCGTACCTCACTGTCATGGAGCAATTCCAGCTTGTTGATCGTGTGAAGCCCAAGGGAAACATCAGTAAAAACGAGTTGTTACAACTGTTGAAAGACCTTGGTGTTGACCAACTGGCCAACAGCCTTCCTCGCGATATGTCCGGCGGACAGCAGCAGCGCGTTGCTATTGCTCGTGCTTTGTACACCAAGCCATCCCTGGTTTTAGCTGATGAGCCGACAAGTGCGTTGGATAGCCATTCTGTGGAAGTTGTGGGTGAGCTGCTGCAATCTGTTGCTCATTCACAGAACACGGCAATGGTTGTGGTGACGCATGACACTCGCCTTGTCACGCTTGCTGATGATGTTTACGACATGGAGGATGGCATTCTCACTCACCGAGCACGTTAATTCCTCTCTCTCGTGAATTATCGAGTTGGGAGGGGTCGCTTCTCGTGGTCTTCCTGAGGTGTTGGGTCATGAATTGACACCTATGCCTGAGGCTATTGCGCAGTTGCTCTCACTGTAAAGTGTGAAGCTCATCAGGCTCGCTGTATTTTTGTTGCGCAGCTCAGAGTGCCCGAGCACTCTGAGCGCTTTCCCCTCAGCGCAATTGAACACTTTTATTGAGTTGTTCCTCTTCTTCGATAATCTACTAGCTATGAAGACATCACATCGACTCAGCGACGCTGTACATATTTTGGCGTATCTGGTGATTAACCAGGGTGGGGACCTGTCAAGCACTCGTATTGCTTCCAGCATCCAAACGAACCCGAGTTCGGTGCGCACTTTGATGTCCGACATGCGTAAGGCTGGTTTAATCAGTACCCGTTCTGGTGCTGTTGAACCGCAGTTGACTCGCTCTTCTGACGAGATTTCGCTTTATGACATTTTCATGGCGATCTCGATGGATCACTCTCTTCTTCACGTCGATCCCAACACGAATATGGCATGCATGGCTGGTGCCAACATTCAGGCCGTATTGCAACGTCACTTTGCTGAGATTAACAGTGTTGCTGAAGAGAAAATGAAAACGATTACGCTTGCTTCGATTGTTTCAGCAATTGAGCAGGAGCATGCGAAGAAGATGAGCGAGCACTGATAATCTCAAGAGATGCTGAGCTTATTCCCGGTTTTACTCTCAGGGAACTCTCCTCTTTTCTTTCAATTGCGAGCGTGCGCGCGTTAAAATGAGGAAGATCACAAAAGAGATATGAGAGAAAAAAGAGGTATAGCTATGGCACTGCTGTATACCAATCCAGGCTTGGATGAGGAAACCTCCGAGAAGATTATCACTATTTTGCAGAATCGTTTGAGCAATGAGCAGGAAGCTGCTTTGGTGCTCAAGCATGCTCACTGGAACCTTGTGGGACCAAACTTCATTGCTGTTCATGAGATGCTTGACCCAGAAGTTGACTCTGTGCTGAACCAGGCTGATGAGACTGCTGAGCGTATTTCTCAGTTGGGTGGCTCTCCTATGGGTCGCGCTGACGATGTTGTTGCAAACCGCACTTGGGATAAGTTCGAACTGACTGGCCGCAAGAGTGTGGAAGAATACTTGAAGACTCTGATTGCTTATTATGAGCAGTTCATTGCTGCTGACCGTGAGGCCATTAAGCAGCTGGACGAGCTGGATGTTATTTCTTCCAACATCGTTCAAGACCACGTTCAGGACTTGGAGAAGTTCCTCTGGTTCATGCGCGCACATCTCGCCTGAGTCCGAGATTAACAGACGTTAGCTAGCAAAGTTGCCAGCCCTCAAAACCGCAGTTCGCACTTGTTGTGAACTGTGGTTTTTTGTTACCTACTCCACTACTCAAGCACATCAGTATCGGATCTGATAAAAAGATCAACGCAGTCGGCGGCTGGGCAGTCTATCGCAGCTGAGAACGAGGTGCAGGTCGGTGATAACTCTCAATGAATAGCGGGACACTGGAACATCCAGCGTCCCGTTTTCTTTACCCTGTTAACCTGTCTCTGGCAATCTTGAGAAAACGGACAAGGCTGCCAACATCGTCACTGAGCCTAGCGCGCAACCTTATCATCACGGCAATGACATAGAATCCTGCTATGCGAATTGTTATTCAACGAGTTTCTCAAGCAGCTGTTAGACTCAATGCTCCTCACGTCCCAAGCGATGTTTCACGAAAAACACCCGATCCCGCTTTCCCTCACGAAGCTGCCCTCGACGTCATCCCTCAAGGAACGACTCATACGAGCTCAGCTGGCTTTATGCTCCTTGTTGGTGTGAGCGATAGTGATACAGATAAAGAAGCACAGTGGGCTGCAAAAAAGATCGCTCATATGCGCATCTTCCCTGATGACGAAGGGAAAATGAATTTATCGCTGCTCGACGTTCACGGTTCCATTCTTTCTATTTCGCAGTTCACTTTATTTGGTGATATTCATAAAGGTAATCGTCCGAGTTTTATAAGTGCTGGTGAACCTGTTCATGCAGAGCAATTGTGGCATACTGTGAACACGTTATTGGCGACTGAGTATTCTATCGCCGTCACTGAAGGTTGGTTCGGAGCTGACATGGCAGTGAGCATTACAAATGAAGGGCCAACGACGTTGCTGTTGGATACTGATCGCGATATGCCGCATAAGGCTTAGTTTCTGCGGTTGTGACGTGTTCGTGCTGATAATCTCGAGCAATGTGAGGTAAGCACAGTAGCGAAAGTGTGGCGGCGAGGGTGCGCGTAACTTGTTGAAAGTTACCACCGTGTTAACGCGGCCAGCTGCTTGTAACATTGTGTAAACGTGAGTTCTCTAGGTTACTGCCTTCGGAGGTGGTAGCCATGGTGGCTTTCGATTACGACGATATTCAGCTTGTTCCAGCGAAATGTATTATTAAGAGCCGGTCTGAAGCAGACCCCAGCGTTGAGTTTGGCCCTCGTCGATTCCGTATCCCGGTGGTGCCAGCAAACATGCAAAGCGTGATTAATGAGGACCTCGCGGTGTGGCTGGCGCAGAATGACTATTACTATGTGATGCATCGTTTCCAGCCGCAGGAACGTTTGGGCTTTGTTCGCCGCATGCAGGAGCGCGGCTTGTACGCTTCTATTTCGGTGGGAATTAAGGATGAAGAGTACACTTTCATCGACGAGCTCAAGGCTGCTGGACTTACGCCTGAGTACATCACGATTGACGTGGCTCATGGCCATTCGGTGTATGTGGTGAAGATGATCGAGTACATCAAGAAGCAGCTTCCTGGCACTTTCCTCACTGCAGGCAATGTGGCAACGCCGGAGGCTGTGCGCGAGTTGGAGAATGCTGGAGCTGACGCCACCAAGGTGGGTGTTGGCCCAGGTAAGGCTTGCATTACCAAGCTCAAGACTGGTTTTGGTACTGCAGGCTGGCAGCTTTCTGCTTTGCGTTTGTGCAAGAAGGCTGCTCAGAAGCCGCTGATTGCCGATGGTGGTATCCGTCAGAATGGTGACATTGCGAAATCGATTCGTTTTGGTGCCACGATGGTGATGATTGGCTGGATGCTTGCCGGGCATCGTGAGTCGCCCGGTAACCTTATTTCTCTGGATGGTAAGGATTACAAGCAGTATTGGGGTTCTGCCTCGGAAATTCAGAAGGGTGCCTACCGTAACGTCGAAGGCACGCAGATGCTCGTTCCTTACCGTGGACCGATTGAGAACACCTTGCGGGAGATGAAGGAAGATTTGCAGTCTTCTATTTCCTACGCTGGTGGGCGCGATCTCGATGCTATTCGTCACGTTGACTATGTGATTTTGGGTCACTGAGCTTATGTGCCGGTTCGACTGCGCTGACTAGGTTAGCTAGTGTAGCCGGTTCGCTTGCCCGCGAGTTCGATTGTGGCAAGCTGCTGGCCTGCACTGCTCTATCTGGGTGATCAGCTGCACGATTACCGCATTTCACTGAGAAAAGCCTTCCCGACGAGTGTTTCACGAAAAACAATGATCTCCTCGTGATGTTTCACGAAAAACATTGTTTATCACTTCGTCGAGAAGGCTTCTTGGTACTGATAATCTGAAGAAATTTGTGAGATTACCAGCTCCTTATTTCATGGTCTTTATTGAAAACCCCACACCTTCAGTGCGCCTCCAGAAACTCGGCGTAGACTGGAAGAGTTTCCGCAAAGAGTTCCTCATGCGAAGTAACATAACCCATAAAGGACTCTGAACATAATATGAATGTATTACGGTGTTACAAGTATGAATGATAATCTTCAGAACAGCAATGGCGCTCTCAGCACAGCAAGCTCTCAGCTCACCCATCCCCTCCCCTTTGAAAACTCCGGCCGTCCCTTCTCTGGTTTTGCACCGATCGAACGCTTGCAAATCAACCATCTTCCCGACGACGAGCTGCTCTACTACGCCAACCTTCCCGTCGATAACGTCATCGTCCTCGACACGGAAACAACCGGGCTTGAACCCAGTGACGAGGTGATCTCCTACGGCATCTGCACAGCTCACGGCGACGAGATTGCCAACCAACTCGTCCGCCCTACTCGCCACACAGCTTGGCCAGAAGCCGAGAAAATCAACCACATCAGTTGGGAGGATGTGAAGCATCAACCGCGCCTGAGCGAGTTAGAAGAGCAGCTCGCCTCGCTGTGGGCCAACTCTGCCCTCCTTGTGGGCTACAACATTGGCTTCGACCAGCGTCTGCTCCACCAGAGCGGTGTTAATCTCCCTGAAATTGAAGCTTTCGACCTGATGGAGGCTTTCGCTCGCCTGCACTGCCAATACAACAGGCATCGCGAGGCTTACCGCTGGCTGAGACTTGCCGACGTCGCGACTATTTACGGCTACCATTACGAGGCGCACGATTCGCTCAACGACGCCCGCGCAACAGCCTTCTGCTACCTCGCTTTTCGAGAGGAATGCCGCAAGATTGCCACTTCCAGGAATCTCGAACAAGCCGCTGCCAGCACTCCCCTGGCCACAGGAAGCGCCAGCCTAGCTGCCGCCAGCACCCACTCGACCGTTGCCAGCACTCCCCTGACAGGCGAAATGCGCGAGCTCTGATAAAATAAAACGTCACATACGAAGGATCGGTGAGGAGAAACATGGCAGGCAATATGAGGCAAGAATCGCATAATGCGAAGCGCTCACGCCTGGGCAAGGCAGTTGTCGGCTCAGGTGGGCGTCACCGCAAGTCCCTGCGCGGCAAAGGCCCGACGCCGAAGGCTGTTGACCGCGTGTACCACAAGGCTTATAAGGAAAAGCTTGAGAAGGAAAAGCGCGAGTTCGCTGACCCTCGTCTCGCTGCTCGTCGTCGTGCGCAGAAGTATGTGAAGAAGAACGATGAGCTCGTCATTGGTCGCAATGCTGTTCTCGAGGCGTTGCGCGCAGGTGTTCCGTCAAGCGATCTGTATGTTGCGGCTCATATTGAGGGTGATGATCGCACGCGCGAGATCATTCAGATTGCCGCTCAGAAGGGCTTGAATATTCTCGAGGCCGACCGCTTGGAGATTGACCGCATTGCCCGTTCGGAGAACCACCAGGGCGTGGTACTCAAGACTCGCCCGTTCGAATACTCGGACCTTTCCGAGCTTGCTGATAAGGCTGATGCTGCTTTTGAAGCTACGGGTAAGCGTCAGCTTTTCGTGGCTTTGGATGGTGTGACGGATGCGCAGAACCTTGGCGCGGTGATCCGTTCGGCTGCTGCTTTCCATGCGGATGGCATTATTCTTCCAGAGCGTCGTTCTGCTTCAGTGAATGCGGGCGCGTGGAAGGTTTCTGCTGGTCAGGCTGCTCGTATGCCTGTGGCTCGTGTGGTGAATTTGAACCGCGCGATTGAGGCGTTGCAGGAGCGTGGCTACTATGTGGTCGGCTTGGACGGTGGCGGTTCGGCCGATGTGGGTAGCACTGGTTTTGAGATGGACCCGCTGGTCATCGTTTTGGGTTCGGAAGGCTCTGGCCTCAACGCTCTGACTCGTACGAAGTGTGATGTGATTGCTGGCATTCCGATCTCTTCGGATGTGGAGTCGCTCAACGCTTCGGTTGCCGCTGGCATCGCACTCTACGCTACGGATCAAGCTCGCCGTCAGGCCGCTCAAGCCGCTTAATCTCGCGCTGTTGGCATCATGATGGCTTGAGATTATCACTGCGCTTTTTCACCTGCAGCACAGAAAAGGGCTGATGTTTCTTGTGAAACATCAGCCCTTCGCTGTTCAGCGAGCGCCCCTAGTCGGCGCGGATAAGCTCCCCGCTCATTAACTTACCCGCTTACTCACTCATCGCCCATCCGCTCAACGTTGACCCATTGCGCCTTCAGTCGGTAGACCAGACTGCTGCATCCTGGTCGTCGTCCTCTTCGCGAGGCCCGCGCGAACCAAATTCATCATCAGGAATGTCTGCTACAGAGTCGTCGTCAATGACGCCAGCATCAGCATCCGCGTTGATTTCGGCGAGAGACTGCTGGTCGAGCTGAGTTTGTGGCAACACCGTTTTGATGTAGTCATTCGTCGCCACAGGCATAGGCACGTCGTGGCCGATCTGTTCAGCCATGTACCAGCGGTGCGTGAGCACGTCGTGGAAGAACTGTGCTGGTTCCACTGTGGCCTGGTATTCTGGCGGAATCATGCGAACTGTTGGCTCGTAGACTTCGCGCATCCAGTCGGTGGCGACGATCTCTTCATCTTGATCTTGCCTCCAGGTGGAAGCGCGGTAACCGTCCAGGTCGTTGAGAAGGCGGCGAGCCTGGTTTTCCTGCACGTCCAAGCCGGTGAGTTTGAGCAGTTTGCGGGAGGCATAGCCGGCGTCGACAACCATTGGGCGCACGCTGATGCGCCGGCCGCCGTCGACCGTCTTCACATCCAGCTCGTCGACGTCGAAGCCCAGTTCGTTGAGCTTTTCAACGCGCTTTTCGATGCGCCACATTTCGTTGGTACCAAAGCTTTCGGTGCCGGTCAGCGTATCCCAGAGCATGTCGTAGCGTTCAACAAGCCTGTTGCCTACCTCCACCTCGTCGACGGAGGACGGCAAAAGATTACCAGAGTTCAAATCCATCAATTCGCCGATGATGTTCGTTCGGGCGAGGTCAAGATCGTAATTCCTCTGCCCATCGGTCAGGCGCGGGTACAAGCTACCAGTTTCTGCGTCAACCAGATAGGCGCCGAACTGGTCTGCATCGCGAATGAACAGAACATTCGACAGCGACACATCACCCCAGTAGAAGCCGATCAGGTGCAAGCGTACGAGCAGAACGGCGAGAGCATCCACCAGGCGGTCAGCCGTGTCGGAGCGGAGATTGCGCGAGAAGAGTGCGCGGTAGGGCAGCGAGTAACGCAAATGCTTCGTAATAAGAATGGCTTCGAGTGGTTCACCCTCTGCGTTGGTTCGTCCGGTGACCACGCCGACTGGTTCGACGCAGGGGATGTCGAGTTTGCGCAGCTGGCGGAGTGCTTCGTATTCGTGTTCGGCTGCACTGCGGGAGATTTCCTTCATGGCGAGAATGTCGTTTCCCACCTGCACGAAGCGCACGATGTGTCGAGAAATACCGCGAGGTAGTTTCACGAGAAGGTCATCTGGCCATTGGGATAGTGGGGTGCTCCACGGCAGGGTAAACAGGCATGGGTTCGACGTTGCTGCAGTGATGTGTAATTGTCCCTCGTCGCTTGCGGCGGCTGGGTTGGCCTCGGAGAGGTCAGCATTCACTGAGGTAGCGCGAGCGGCGCGTAAGCTCTGGAAATCTTCCATTAGTCCTCCTGTATCTGCTCATAGAATACATGCTCAGCATTCTGTGCTCAACGTTGGCCGCACCCGATATGTGGCTCGACAGCGGTAGCACGGCAGTGGCGATAAAAAAGCGAGTGGTGAACGTGCGTCGATGCACGCTCATCACTCGCTCGTGATTGAGGAGAGAAAGTAAGAGTGCAGACTAGGAATCACTCTAGCGCTCTTCTTACTTTGCTGACTCAGGCTATGAGTACCTGGTCAGTAAATCTCATTTCCCTCTGGGTCTCAGTTGAGACGATCACCAGTTGCTGGGGAGAACAGATGCATACGGGATGGATCGATGTGGATCTTAACCGTATCGCCAACAGATGGGAGCTCGCGTGGGTTGACGCGAACAGTTGTCATCTTGTTCTGATCAGACATGGTTGCAGAGGTTGCTGCAGCAGAATCAACGACAGAGTCATCAGCGATGATGTCGCCATAGATGTAACCATCAGAGCCCAGATCCTCGGTGTTGCGAACCAGGAGGCTGAAGGCATCGGTATCGCCGGCAGAAGCCAGAGTAGCATGCTCTGGACGGAAGCCGAGGATGATCTCGCCGTTGTCTTCTGGGGTGAGCTTTGCCACTGCATCGGTTGGCAGGGAGACGGAGTCGGAACCGATCTGAGCCTTACCATCGGAAACTGGGTGCACGGAGAGGTTCATGGATGGAGAACCAATGAAGCCCGCAACGAAGACGTTTGCTGGGCGATCATAGAGCTCGGTTGGAGCGCCGACCTGCTGGAGAACACCGAGGTTCAGAACAGCAATGCGGTCGCCCATGGTCAGAGCCTCAGTCTGGTCGTGGGTCACGTACAGGGTGGTGACGCCAAGCTGACGCTGCAGGGTTGCAATCTGGGTACGAGTCTGGACGCGGAGCTTTGCATCGAGGTTGGACAGAGGCTCATCCATGAGGAAGACCTTTGGCTGACGCACGATTGCACGGCCCATGGCGACGCGCTGACGCTGACCACCAGAGAGAGCGCGTGGCTTACGATCGAGGAACTCGGTCAAATCGAGGATCTCAGCAGCCTGCTCCACCTTCTTGCGGATGGTGGCCTTATCCTCGCCGGCGATCTTCAGAGCGAAGCCCATGTTATCTGCCACAGTCATGTGTGGGTACAGAGCGTAGTTCTGGAAGACCATTGCGATGTCGCGGTCCTTTGGCTGCATGGTGGTGACGTCCTTATCACCAATGAGGATGCGGCCCTTGTTGACCTCTTCGAGGCCCGCGAGCATACGCAGAGTAGTGGACTTACCGCAGCCAGATGGGCCAACGAGAACCATGAACTCGCCATCCTTGATGTCGAGGTTCAGGTCAGACACAGATGGAGTGGTGTTACCTGGATAAATTCGGGTGGTGTGGTCATAAGTGACGGATGCCATATTCGTTATTCCTTCCATCGGCAGGTACGTGCCGAACGATCCGAGTAAAAGGTTGATACTTCGATGGCAAAAGAAGACCTATCAAGCTCCTCTTTGAGCCAACGCTCTTGACTCTATCACTGAGATTGCCATTGTCCAAACTTTTCGCACTCAAAACGCCAAATTCCAAGGGTTTTCTCAGGAAAGGTCGAGTCTCGGGTGTGTCGAGAAAACATCCAAACAGCACATTGATGTTGCTTTTCAGCACTGCCAAGCTACAGGCATAGCGGAAGACTGGGAGCGCTTCATTAATGAGCATTCTCAATACACAAAACCCTGGCGAGAACTGCAAAGCAGTTCGCAAGCCAGGGCTGCATTATCATGCGACAATAAAGTGCAGTGACAATCTTGAGGGATACGCCTTAGAAGTCGGCGTTACCCACCGTGCGAGGGTGAGGAAGAACGTCACGAATGTTATCGACACCCGTCAAGTACATCACCAAACGCTCAAAACCTAAACCAAAGCCAGCATGCTTGGTGGAACCATAACGGCGAAGGTCGAGGTAGTACTTATACTGCTGCTCATCCATGCCGAGCTCCTCAATACGAGCAAGAAGCTTGTCGTAGCGCTCCTCACGCTGAGAGCCGCCAATAATCTCGCCGATACCAGGAGCCAAGCAGTCAGCAGCTGCAACCGTCTTGCCATCCTCGTTCATGCGCATGTAGAAGGCCTTAATTGCCGCCGGATAATCGGTGACAAAGGTTGGGCGCTTGAAGTGCTGCTCGCACAGGTAGCGCTCGTGCTCGGTCTGCAAGTCGATTCCCCACTTGACGGGGTACTCGAACTTGACGCCGCTTTCCACAGCCTTTTCGAGGATGTCAATGGCCTCGGTGTAGGTGACGCGAGCGAAGTCAGAGCTTGCCACATGCTCCAGGCGAGCAAGCAAGCCCTTGTCAACAAAGCGGTTGAGCATGTTCAGCTCGTCTGGGCACTTGTCGAGAACCGTGCGAATGACAAACTTGAGCATCTGCTCGGACACGTCCATTTCACCCTTGAGGTCGCAGAAGGCCATTTCTGGCTCAACCATCCAAAACTCTGCCGCATGACGGCGAGTGTTGGAATCCTCAGCGCGGAAGGTGGGGCCGAAGGTGTAAATATCGCCCATGGACTGTGCGAAGTTCTCACCTTGCAGCTGGCCGGACACCGTCAAGTGAGCGGCAGCACCGAAGAAGTCCTTCGAGTAGTCGACCTTGCCGTCGTCCGTCTTCGGAACATTGTTCATGTCCAAAGTGGTGACTTGGAACATTTCGCCAGCACCCTCAGCATCGGAGGTAGTGATAATAGGCGTGTTCACGTAGACGAAGCCACGAGACTGGAAGAACGTGTGAATGGCATAGGCTGCCACCGAGCGAATGCGGAAGACCGCACGGAAGAGGTTCGTACGGGCGCGCAAATGCTGCTGCGTGCGTAGGAATTCGCGAGTCTGACGCTGCTTTTGCAGAGGGTAATCAGGAGCGCAAGTGCCCTCCACACTGATTTCCTCAGCCTGCAGTTCGAACGGCTGTGGCCTATCCGGAGTCAGGGCGAGCTTACCGCGCACCACGAGTGCGGCGCCAACGCCCTGAGAATTGATCTCGTCATAATTAGTCAAGCCAGAGCGGGTCATCACGACCTGCAAATCCTTGAAGCAGCTACCGTCGTTAAGCGTGACGAAGCCAACATCCTTCATGTCACGAATAGAGCGCACCCAGCCGCCGACAGTAACGAGAGAGCCACCAAGCTCCTCTTGGTCAGCGTACAGTTGGGCGATACGCGTGCGATCCATGGATACCCCATTTCACCAACTGACTAATTACTACATACTGCCTGCACGCTGGTGGCGTACTTGCAGTGTTTCCAGACTAGTCCGAGGCGCGGAAAGCCACCAGTGCGCGCCTCAAGCCCGTGCCCAGCGGCCAAATGGCTGCACGCCCCATCACACGCTCCCATCGCACGCCCCATCGCACGCTCCCATCGCGCCTTCTATTGTGGTAAGGCTGAGCAGATGCTGAAAATTCGCGCCCGATTGTGCATTCTGGGCGAAAACCGGCGTAAAAATAGGAACTATGAGTGACTCCTTTGCTACGTCTGTGCTTTCACTCGAGCCAGGCAATATGGTCGGCGGCTATACCCTCGTCTCCCACTTGGGCGGTGGCGCGATGGGAACAGTGTGGACAGTACGCGACTCCGCGGGTCAACTCTTTGCAATGAAAATCTTGAGGGACTCTCTAGCTACCGATCCTCAAGAGAAGGAAAGGGAGCAGCAGGCTCGCGAACGCTTGCACCGCGAGGCTTTGGCGCTGACCAAGGTGCGTCACCCCAATGTGACGGCCATTGTGGACATGGAGTTGGACGACAGGCTGGCTTTTATTGTCACCGAGCTGATCGAAGGTGACAATCTGCGCGACGACGTGAACCGTAATGGCGCGTATACCGGCGAGGACTTGGTACTGCTCGCCGAAAAGCTCATTAGCGCGGTTCAGGCCGTACATCAGGCGGGCATTATTCACCGCGATATCAAGCCGACTAACGTGATGATTTCCGCCTCCGGTCCTATTCTCGTCGATTTTGGCATCGCCATGGAGCCAGGAGAGTCGCATGTGACGCGCACTGGTTTGGTGATGGGAACTCCTGGTTTTATTGCGCCGGAAGTGATCGAAGGCGCGGAGTCAGATGAAATTACTGATTGGTGGTCACTCGCCTCTGTTTTGGCTTTTGCTGCTACTGGCCAGCCGGTTTTTGGCTCAAAGCCCATCATGGCGGTGCTGGAGCGTGAGGCTTCTGGTGCAGCCGACCTGCACACCCTCTCCCCTCTGTTGCGTCAGGCTTTTTTGCAGGCGCTCAACCCTCAGCGTTCCCAGCGTTTGAGTATTGGCAAGCTGTACCAAGCGATTGTTGCTGATGTTCGAGGAGTGGGAGGCCAACCAGTAGGCGGTTTGCAATGAGCGCTCCAGATTATCAGTCTGCTTTCTCCCCCGCTTCTCGCGAGCCGGCCGCTGGCTCGTCTGAGCCACCAGTACGCACTTCGCCAAGTTTGCAAGCTTTAAACGGCAGGCCTGCTCCTGGTTCGGGTTTGCGTCGTCAGTGGACGCATTCTCCTCGCGATGTGCAAGCCATTGCTTTGGCTGATCAGCGTGAGTCGCTGTTGCTCGCTCAGCCTGCTCGCTTTGCTGGGCATTTTGCAGGCGCTCCTGCGCGCACGACTGCGATTCCACAAACAACGGTGATGCCTAACGCCATGCAGAACAATCTTTCTGCTGCACAGACCGCCGAGCCCGCTGCAACTGCCGATGCTGGGCAGACGCAGACCATCAATTCCGCTTTCTACGCTCAGCCCGACGACGATTACGCGGACGCGGACGACGGCTACGACGAGGAAAACTACGCTGACGACTACTCCACCGATGCTGACAGCTACGACAACGGTAATACCGAAGGCGACAACGAGTACGACATCCTTCAAGCTTATGGTCCAGAGGCTGACTACCCAGCAGCTGACTACCCAGAAGCTGACAATTCCGCGCCTCGTTCTCCTCGCGTTATTTCCTCGAATGTCGCTTACCAGCCCGCTGACGATGAAGAAGAGCAAGAGGGCGGCCCGTACTCGCCGGAGGGCGACTACCCGCAGCAACCGCAGCAGCTCCAGCAGCCTGAACCGTACGCACAACCGCAAGAACCTCAGGAAGAGCCGAGCGGATTAGCGCTCAAACTGCTGCTCGCCATTCCTTTTGCTTTCTTGGGTGCTGTTTCGCCGGCGTGGGCGCTTATCGTGGGCACTGTCATTCTCTGGCTGGTCACGATTCGCGGAAAAGCGGCGATTACGGCGATGAATTTGCGTCACGACCATGGTGGGATCAGCGTGCGTTCGGATGGCGTGCATATTGCGCTAGCTTTGCCGTGGTATGCCGTACAATCGCTCTTTTCTGTACTTTCGCCGGCTGTCTTGTGGGCGATTATTCTCGCGGTGGTGAATTACATTGCCACGAAGTTGCTTGCAATTCCGGCGATCTGGCTGAGCCCGCAGATGAGTTCGACGTTGCTCACTCGCCTGGCTCGCTTTTTCGCGCTGCCTCTCATTTCCGGCGAGGTTTTCTCGGTGGCGAGCCTCATTATGGCGCTCACTTCCGCCGGTTGTTGGCTGTTGGCTTGCACTCTGACGTCTCGTTGGAGCGCGCGATCGCGTGGTTTCCAGGCTTTATGGGCCTCCATGAGATTTGCAGTATCGCATTTAGCTCATAATTCGCTGTCAGATTCCCCGAAGAATGCTGAATCAGCAGACCCGCATTCGCGTCCGGCTCATTCGCGCGTGGCTGGCATTCTCGTGCTGGTTTTGTTGTTAGGCTTTGCGATTTCGAGCGTGGGTGTGGCGACGAATACGCAGATGATGGATTGGACTCCGGTGGCAATGGATGGCGCTGATAATCTTGAGCAATAGAAAAATACAAGCCAGCAGCCGAAAAGCTGGGGCGTGAACGTGAGATTCACACGCATCGCGTACCATACTGAACCATCAGGTGACGTGCAGTAAAGGGCAGTAAAGGAAAGAGAATTATGGCACGGATGACACGAGCCGAAAGAGAAGCTTTAGAAGCGCAGAAGCAAGCGCAACTGGCCAAGGACCAGCGTAACCAGACGTTGATTGGCGTTGCAGTGATCGTGGCCGTTGTTTTGGTCGTCGCACTCATTGCCTTCTTCATCGTGCGCTCGAACCAGGCTTCCAAGCCTAGCGCTGACAGTGTGAAAGAGGCGAAGGCTGCCATCAGCAAGGTGGAGGAAAAGCCAGCCAACGCCAACGCGGACAACGGCTTTACTATTTCGAAGAATGGCGTAAACAAGCCAGTCAGCGGCGTCCCAACCGTGTCGAACTACATGGACTTCATCTGCCCAGCATGCGCGGCTTTCGAGCAGAGCGCAGGAAATGACATCGTCAAGATGGTTCAGGCTGGCCAGATTAATCTCGACGTTCACCCGGAAGCCTTCCTGGACCGCTCCTCCACCGATGAGTACTCCACGCGTGCGGCTTCCGCAATTGTGTACGTGGCGGAGAATGACCCTGCTCATCTGTTGACTGCCATTCAGGCCATGTTTGACCCTGCTTACCAGCCTCAGGAAGCTTCTGCTTACAAGCCGACCAGCGACAAGATGATTGCCGCCCAGCTGAAGAAGGCTGGTGTGAAGGCGTCGGTGGCAGATGCTTCCGTCAAGGGCACTTATAAGAAGTGGGTGAAGGCTGTTTCGAGCTACGACCCTCTGCAGGAGAAGTTGTGGCATCAGCATGGTGATTTCAAGGGCCAGATGACCACGCCAACCTTGCTGGTTAACGGCCATTATGTTGACCTCGTACTCGCCCCAAGCCAGTTGAGCAACACGCAGATTATCGCTAAATCTATTGGTCTGGATACGGCTGAAATTGGCAACTCTTCTGTTTTGCCTAGCGTTAAGACCGGCAAGCCTATCGACTTGGAGTAATTTGCTGGTATCATAGCGAGAGTTGCCTCCTTAGCTCAGTTGGCTAGAGCATCCGCCTTGTAAGCGGAAGGTCGTCAGTTCGAGCCTGACAGGAGGCTCTCTGAACCCGGCTTCGGCCGGGTTTTTGCGTATTGAGGGTTGCGCGGGGTTGGCGGCCAGGCGGCGGCGCCTCCGGGCGCTGCCCAGCCTGCGGCCACGCTGGGGGCGAAATGCGCGCGAATTTTCCTGTAAAATAGAAATGTTGTGCAGATGCAGCGATGAATCTGCGCACTGATAATCTCCCATGAAACTGATACTTCAGTAACTGAAAACTCAGACCTCATGGACACCCCTCGTACGGTTCTGCCAATCGTGCGCCAGAAAGGAAGGCCCAGTGAAGCCAAACAAAGTAAAGCCAAACAAGAAGACTCTCCTTCAGCAGATCAACGCCGCCAAGCCCGTCAACGCGCTTACCAGCAAACTGACCAGCCGCACGCGCAAACGCTCCCACAAGGCCATCGAACGGCGAGCCCTCATCGTCGGCATTCTGATGAACACCATGCAAGTTCTTGGTGGCATAGTCGTCGTGCTCATGACCGGCTTGCAAGCCATGTTCCTCGACACCGCGTTCACCTTCATCTCGGTAGTGTCGGGAATTGTCGCCGTCTACCTCTCCTCGCGAAGCGTGCGCGCAACGAAACGCTTCCCGTACGGCATGTTTGCTTTGGAGCCAATTTACGCGATTTGCAAGGCGATCTTCACGATCTCACTGCTCGCCTTCTCGCTGCTCGAGGCTGGTAGCGCGGCTTTCGAATACTTCGTGTACGGCCGCGGCGAGCGTATGAGTTTAGGCCCGGTGCTGGTGTATGAGCTGGTGGTGCTCGTTTTGTGCTTTAGCTTGTGGGCTTACTATAGGGCAGAAAACCACGAGATTAACAACGCCAGTTCCCTGCTGCAGGCTGAAGCCAGCAGCACGCTTGTCGACGGTTTAATTTCAGCAGGGATCGGCGCAATCGCGCTGTTCCTGCTCGTGCTTCCTTCGGGTACTCCGCTCGATTTTCTGCACTATACGGGTGATTTCTTCATCACGCTGATTATTGTGCTCTTCGCTGTGAAAGAGCCGTTTGCTGTGTTGCGGGATGCTTTCGTTGAGCTCGTCGGTGGTGTGCATCGCGATGATTCACTCAACGCTTATGTGATGAGCCAGGCTTTAGACCATAAGCCTGAGGAGACTGATTTGGAGAAGGTTCTCGTGTTCAAGCAGGGCATGAAGTACCGCGTGGATATGTACATTGCGGGAACGGGCGAGCAGATTACCGTGTCAAATATGGTGTCGTGCAAGCGAGCGTTGGAAAAGGCGTTGAAGAAGAGGCTTCCTGTAGTTGATGTGAACTTCGTCTTCGACTGAGGTCAATTGTTACGCAAAGTCCTGCTGATATCGCTAGGCTTAGAGGTGAAGCCGGTAAGGGCACGCGCGAAGGGGAGGATAACATGGCACAGCACACTGTGAACGCGGTGGATGAGCACGACAGCCATCGGCTAACTCTTTGCCAGGAGGTTCAGCACCTTATAGAAAAGGCGATTTCTCGCCGTCCTTTCGTTTCGCGCACGCAGGATGCTTCAGCACAGAGCGCAGCGCAGAATTCGGCTACGAACGCTGACAGCGCGGCTATGAACGCTAGCAGCGCGGCTACGAACTCAGCCAGCGCGGCAGTGGCTACTTCATTTACTGTGCGCAACCTTCCTGCTCGTGTGGTGTTGCCCCACTTGGAAAAATGGCAGCGCGTGGTCACGGTGGGCGACTCGGTGAACGAAGGTTTGTGGGACCCTGTCGACACGAGCTTGGACATGACCACTTTCGAAAACCAGAGTGCGCATAATGAAACTCCGCTTTTCGGCTGGACTGACAGGCTTGCCGGTCACATTTCCGCTCGTCGAGTTGAGCAGGGCCTGTCTCCTGTTCTCTATGCTAATCTGGCGATCCGCGGCAAGCTGATCCGCTACATCGTCGAGCAGGAGGTTCCTCAAGCACTGGCACTCAAGCCCGACCTGGTAATCATGGACGGTGGAGGTAACGACATTTTGCGCCCTGGCCACTCGCTGGACCGCATTATGGCGTATATCGAGCATGGTGTTCGCCAGATTCGCGAGAGCGGCGCCGACGTGATTTACTGCCTGCCTAACCAGCCGCCGAGCGAAGAGATGAACTATATTCGCGGCACCACCTCCGACTATGCCACGCGCTTGTACGAGCTGGCCAACAAGTTGGATATTTACCTGTGTGACACGTGGGCTTACCCCAACCTTGCGGACCCGCGCTTGTGGAGCCAGGACCTCATCCACCCATCTCCCGAGTGCCATGAGAGGCTTGCTCAGATTGCTTTGCGCGGGCTTGGTTTGGACCCTGACCCCGCCTGGCAAGAGCAGCTTGACCTTCCTCTCCCGCCGGCGCCTTTGAGTTTGACCGCTCGGGTGAAGCGCAATTCGAGTTGGATTAAGGAATACTCGATTCCTTGGATCGAAAGGCGTTTGAAAGGCGTCAGCTCGGGAGACGGTCGCCATGCGAAGAGGCCGTACCTCATGGAAATGCCTGCTAGCCAGCCGCATCCGGGCTCGCTTCTGATTGCCAGTGCGACGAATTCTTCTGCAGGCATTGACCCGACGAGCCCTGCTTATGGCCCATCGGCTGCCGGGTGGGTGGACCTTGCTGCGGGCGATACGGAAGTGACGCAAAAGTCGACTGAAGCTTTGCGCGCCGCTGCAGCCGCGACCACTTTGTTGATGTAACTGAAGGAAAGTGACGATCATGTCAAAGCAATGGACTCCTCGCACTTTTGTGAAGCACAGGCGTTGGAGAGTGGCAATTGCAGCCCTCGCTACCTTTGCCTCCTGCGCAACCGCCTTCGTGGGCACAACCCGCAAGGCGATCGCACTGGAAGTGAACGGCAAAACCCAGCAAGTAGTGACCTATGCTTCCAGCTTGCAAGAGTTCTTGAATGAACAGGGCATCGATCTCAAAACCCACGATCAAGCGATTTCCAGTTCTGGCGAATGGTTGAGCGACCATGCGGTGGTGAAGGTACGCGAAGCCTTCCAGGTCACACTCAACATTGACGGCCACCAGATTCCTTACTGGACGGTTGCCAAGTCGGCGAGCCAGCTGGCCAGTTACTTTGACAATGCGCATAAAGACGCAGTGAAAATCACAGTCAATATTGCTAACGTGTACCAGCAGCTGACCGGTGGAGTTGTTATTGACAAGCCAGGCCCAGTTACGGTGATCTGGGATGGTAAAGAGTCGGTGGCTCCCGATGGCCGCCTGCCCGTCGCCTCGATTTTGGATTCCAAAGGCATCACTTTGAACAAGGATGACCGCGTCAGCGTCGAAAATGGCACGGACTCGACTGGCAAGCAGGTCACGATTCTTCGCGTCCAGCGCATCACTTTTGGGGAGATTACCAGGACGATTGCCATCCCCTTCTCTACCGTGAAGGTGGAAGACCCGAACTTAGAGGAAGGTGTTCAGCAGGTTCGTCAGGCGGGTGCTGACGGTTCGAAGACTGAGCGTTTGCGCGTGACCTATGTGGATGGTGTGGCTGACCAGTATCAGCTGCTCGATTCGACGGTAACCAGCCAGCCGACGGATGAGATTATTGCGGTGGGTACGAAGAAGCCGACCCCACCCGCTTCTGACTCGTCTGATTCTGGCAATGCGGGTAATGCCGCTGACTCTGGCTCGACGGGCTCGGATAGTTCGAAGGGCTCGTCTGATCAAGGTCAGAAGGGTAATTCGGGCAGCTCGGATAACTCGGGCGACAAGGGTAACTCCGGTAACTCGGGTTCGGGCAATGATTCGAACCAGGGCGGAAATAATGGCGGCAACTCAGGCAATTCTGGTAACTCCGGTAATAACGGAGGCAATGGTGGTAATGGGAACTCAGGCAACAATGGTTCCCAACCTGATAAGCCGTCGAACCCACCGGATAACGGCGGTAACAATGGGGGCAACAATGGCGGTAACTCCGGCAATGTGTTGCATTTGAGCCCTGCGGAGGCACAGTCGCTGGCTCGAGGCATGGCTCGTGATTTCTATGGGTGGGGTGACGACCAGTTCGCCTGCCTGCTCACCTTGTGGAACCATGAGTCGGGCTGGCGTTGGGATGCAGATAACCCGTACTCAGACGCCTATGGTATTCCGCAAGCTTTGCCAGGGTGGAAGATGGGTGAAGGCTGGCATGATAACGCTCAAGTCCAGATTTCCTGGGGTTTGGGTTATATTCGTGGCCGCTATACCAATCCGTGTGGTGCGTGGGACTTCTGGCAGAGGAAGAAGTGGTACTGATCCGCACGCTTATGCGTGCTTTCGGCACATGCTTTGCGTACACCAGCCGCGCAGTCGCAGGCGCCTCGCACCCACCTCGCGAGTACGTGCACACCGCTGAGTTTATTAAACCGTTGAACAAAGTTATGAGGGGACACAATGAGCGAAAACCTTCTCGCCACCGCTCGCCTGCTGGGCGCTGATGATATTCACCAGCTCGCCGCCCAAGCTGGCATCCAGCCCACAAAAAAGCTGGGCCAAAACTTCATGTGCGACCCTCAAACCATTCGCCGCATCGTCACCATCGCAGGCGTCCAGCCTGGCGACCAGGTCGTCGAAGTAGGCCCTGGCTTGGGCTCACTCACTTTAGGCTTGCTCGGAGCCGGCGCACACGTCACCACCGTCGAAATAGACCCAAAACTGAACGCCCAGCTGCCCCAGACGGTAGAGCGTTTCCAGCCTCAGAATGCTGACAATCTGACGACAGTGTTGAGTGACGCGCTGGCTATCGAAACTGCCGACCAGCTGCCTGGCATCGACCCTGATAAGCCTTTCGCCCTCGTGTCCAACCTGCCGTACAACGTAGCAACGCCGATCCTGCTCACTTTGCTCGCGCGCTTTTCCAACCTGAGCTCGGCGTGCGTGCTCGTGCAATCGGAAGTCGCCGACCGGTTAAGCGCAGGGCCTGGCTCCAAAATTTATGGCGTCCCCTCGGTGAAGTTGCGCTGGTATGGTGAGGCGAAAAACGCGGGAAAAGTGGCCCGTTCCGTCTTCTGGCCGGTGCCAAATGTCGACTCGTCGCTGGTCAGCTTTACCCGCTGGCCTCAGGGCAGCCCTCAAGCTCTTCGCGCTCAAGATTATCAGCTCCAAGAACGCACCTTCGCCCTCATTGAAGCCGCCTTCCTTCAACGCAGGAAAACCCTGCGCGCGGCTTTGCGTGACCGGCTCAGCGCAGAGCAGATCCAAGCTGCGGGAATCGAGCCGATGCTGCGCGGCGAAAAACTCACCCTCGAGCAGTTCGCCTCCCTCGCTCAAGCCTAAGGCGCTGACCTCGCGTGCGCTCACCTAGCGTGCACATACCAGGCCAGCGCCGTTCTCGACGCGCGCCACCACACGAAACCCGCGATACAGCGGCACTTGCGCACAACGCCACAAGCGCGCTTCACTTCTTCGCGCGAGCGCGACGAGCATTCCAGTGGAAACGCTTCATACGAATCGTCGACGAATCAGACAGCCCGCGCATCACATAGGCTTGAAGCGGAACTGTCATGATAAACGTGACAATATCAGCCACAGGCTGGCTGATCATCACTCCTGTTAATCCTAAGAAATTCGGCAAAATGAGCAGCGCCGGAACAAGGAACACACCTTGGCGACCCAAGCCAACCAGCGACGAAATAAAAGTATGACCAATCGTCTGCTGCATCATATTCGACGGCACCACAAAACCAGAAAGAGTGAACGTCAAGCACTGGAAACGCAAGGTTTGCGCACCAATACGAATCACCTCTGGATCGTTACGGAACAGAGCCATCGCAGGCTCAGCAAAAATCGAAACCAGAATCGATGCCAAAGCAAGCCACACCAGCGAGCAGCGCACCACAAACCAGTAGCCTTTGCGCACGCGCTGGAAGAAATGAGCACCATAATTGAAGCCACACACCGGCTGGAAGCCTTGACCCAAGCCAATCTGAACCTGGTTGAAGAACGTCATAATCCGGCCATCAATAGCCATAGCAGCAATAGCAGCATCACCAAACGGGTTCGCAGCAACGTTGACAGCGATCACAGCAATGGAGAGCATACCGTTACGAATGAGGGAAGGGATACCACCGCCTACCATCTCGCGAATCAAAGGCATATCCGGCTTGTAATTGCTCAGGTGAATGCGAACAATGCCATGATGCCTGTTCATCCACAATTGCAACGCCCACGACGTCGTCTGTGCAATAGCTGTGGCGATACCCGCACCGAGAAGGCCCATGTGAAACACGAAAATGAAGAGCGGTTCAAGAACCATGTTCAATAGTGCACCAGAAACAATGGCAATCATGGCGTACTTTGCCAAACCTTGGAAGCGCAACTGAGGGTTCATCACAAAGGTGGTGCAGTACAGCGGCGAGACGATGAGCAGCGGGATAGCGTACTCAATGGCCAGCGGCAAAATGGTGGGCGTCGCACCAAAGAAACGCATGAGCGGCGAAACGAGAGCCAAAGCGAGCACGCCGATGACCGTGGAAATTCCGAGAGCGGTGAAGAAACCAACGGAAACTAAGCGGCCCGCGCGCTCCACATTCTTCTTGCCCAGCTCTACGGCAACAGTGTTGCCAGAACCTTGGCCAAAAAGCAGGCCGAGAGCTTGGAAGACGAGCATAATCGGCATCACAATTCCCACCGCGCCAGAAGCTGCAGTTCCGAGGTGGCCGACGTAGAAAGTGTCAGTGAGTGAGTACACAGTCGAGACGACGTTGGCGAGGATTGCCGGGCCTGCCATGCGCAAAATCAGTGGTGCGAGGGCGGACTGCGTCATCTCTTTATGCTTGGCGGAGATGCGCGCCATCTTCTCGCTTTTCACAGCCTCAGCTTTCACGGAAACGGCGGCCTTCTGCTCACTGATAATCTCGTCAGGTACGCTGTTTTCCTCGCTCACTGCTATCGCCTCTTTCATCACACGCTTATCATCATCTTCAGTACAATTGTGAATTTTTACTGTTGTTCTGGGCACTTCTCGGTAAACTGGATACTACGTGGACCCTAGTTCGTAGTGCGTCACTGTGAATCTCATGATCCGCAAAACTGCCCGCCCAGTGCCGTATCGCACGTTATGATGCGAAAGGAAAGCTCATGTCTGAGTATCAGCAGAACACCACGCCTGAAACGCTTCACACCCGTCAGCGCTCGTATCGTTCTCGCGCTGAATATAACCTCTGCCTCACTCTGGCGCAGCGCACAAACACGCATCCTGCAGAGTGGTTCCCAGTTTTTAAGTCACGCTATGGCCTCGAAGCAGTCTATACCGCCATTCATACACTGCACACCAACGGCCTGGTTCTCACCCAGACTTTCACAACCTGCACGGCCATCGACCCGATCCTCTCCGCACAACTCACGCCCGTCTACGGCGACATCAACCCGCGCACGCTCAACCTCGACTCCGACCGCCTGCTCACCGCACTGCACGGCGCCCCCGCACAAGGCGCACCCGTCTCCCCAGCCCTCAGCTCGGCAAACACCAAGATTGACACATCACGAGTTCAGGCCGTGGTCATGCAAAACACCTTCGGCATCATCGACCAACCCCACGCGCAAACACTCGCTGCTCGCGTGCGCGAAACCTTCCCCCAGGCTCTCTTCGTCGAAAATTCGATGTCAACCGTCACCCGCATGGCCCGCAATTCCCAAGGCGAGCCGCTGGCTGACGTGTCCGCTCATTCCTTTGGTTTCAACAATATTTTGGGCACCTCGTTTGGCGGCGCCATCTGGCTCAACCCCGCCCTCGCCCAGCGCAACGGCGAACTATACGACGCCATCGTGGAACAATTCGCATCCCTGCGCCGCCCGACTCACCGCATCGAAAAGGCAGTGGAAAAGCACGACAAGCAGGATCGCTTCCTCGCCCGCCTGCCTCAAACATGGGCTAACCGTTTGCGCGCCCGCTGGATTCACACCGGCAAGTACGAGCCAGAGCTGAGCGCCGTCGAACGCCAAGGCAGCCTCGAATACTCCATGCTCGGCTCCACCGACTGGATCGACACTCAAGCCCGCCTCGCCCTCGACTCACTGGAAGCGAACTTCCAGCGCCGCGAAATGACAGTCTCGCTCTACTCTCACGCTCTCACGGCCCCAGATTATCAGGGCAAGCTCAGCATCCCGCAAGCAGCTTTAGCCTCTGCGGATGGTTCTCGTGCTGACAGCGCAGGTGTTGATAGCGCGAACGCCCAGCCGCTGTTGTATTTTCCAGTGTTACTCAAGGATGCTGCTCAGGCGCAAGCTGCTGTGTATGCAGTGCGTGCAGCGGGTGTGGCTGCTCAGCATTGGTATCGTCCGCAGCTTTTCCCTGGTGTTATGGATCCGGCGGTGTATAACTTACCCAGCGATTCGCGCAATTTGACGACGACGAAGGATGTGAGCGATCGCATTGTGGTGTTGCCGACCAACATCAGCGATGAAGAGGCGAACAAGGCGATCGCCGCTCTGCGCGCGCTCGTCTGAGCGGGATTCATGCGAGCTGCGGCGCTCATTGAGCGAGATGGAGACGAGCGCGCTATCTGTGCGCGCTCATGCGCTCGCGTAAGCGCCGCGCGCACGTAAGCACGCGTGGCGAAGCCGCGGAGTAATCCGCGCTGATAATCTTGAGCGGTAAATTACTGACCGCGCTTAAGCACGACCTTCGCCATGCGCAACAGCGAGTAGAAGCCCTTCTTGACCGGCACATCACGCTCAGGAGCCTCATGAGTAATATCCTTGACGAACTTCGTCTTGAATTCATTGAGGCCCTTGAGTGTTGGCGCGAAATCAGAGCCAATACCCATGAGGTCATAATCTTTCACACCCTGCTGGCTCAACATGCAGCACTCTGCATACAGCAGCTTATCCGTCACATGAGTGCGGCGAGCATCCGAACGCATAGCAGCATAGAAGCGCACAGCGCGAGAATCATACTTGGTTACGATGCTCCAACCAGTGAGAACACCTTCAGTGTTGCGCGCTGCGAACACACGGCAGTGCTGCTCGCCGAGAGTGTGAATCATATCCTCATAATCGCGTTGCGGAGCAGGCGCGAACCCATCACGAGCGCCTGTTTCCTCCATCACCGCATAGTATTCAGAGAAGTCAGCGAGAGCTTTCGAAGTTTCATCTGAGCATACGTCATCATTTTCGCGCAGTGCTTTGCGTACATCGCGGCGGCCTCTGCTCTTCATGCGCTTCAAAATCTCGTCATCGCCGCCGCTGAGGTCAATAATCACCGTCGAATCGTAAGGGCGTGTGGAAAGTACCGGCTTGCTGGAAGGAATTTCAGCGTCGATGGAATAGCGCAGGAAGGCAACAGCCTTATCTGTTTTGTGAACGAAGGCGACGAGTGCGCGGGCAACAGCTTCTTCGGTTTGCGCGTCCACAGGGTGCAGCCAGACTGGGCCGTGGGCAGAACGCAGGAAGTGGTAGCCGTGAGTCAGCATATCGATGAAAGTGATGTAGCCCAGTGTTTCACCGTCACTGATAATCTTGATATGGCTTAATTCTTGGCCAGCGGCGTTCGTACCAAAAGGCCTCCACGGGGTGCGGTCCGTCACAGTTGCCTGGTAGCGAGCCCAAATGGAGGTTTGCTCCAACGCGATGACCACTCCAGCGTGGTGAGCAGCGTCGAGAAACTCCTGTTCAGTTGCTGGAACAAAAGAAATAGCCATGAAACTGTACTTCCTCCTCAATAATGACGGGCGTGCGGCGGCTCGGGCGAGCTTGCCGACTCGGGCGGCGGGCGGTGTTTGCGCGACCAGCGAGCGGCGGGCGGTGTTTGCGCGACCAGCGAGCGGCGCCGAACTCAGCGAACCTTGCAGAGCTTAAGCGGCGAAAAGCTCGCGAATCACGCGATCATCACCCGCATACGCAACATGCTTGTTATGCACCTTGAGCCACTGCTCGTTGCCCTTGCCGATAACCAAGATCACGTTGAAACGATCACTGTTCTCGCGCGCATCCGCCACAGCCTGGCGAATAGCCTGTTCGCGGTCCAGAATAATCTGCGCCTTCACAGCAGGGTTCGTCACATGCGAGAGCATATCGCGGCACACATTCTCTACCGGCTCACTATCGGTATCATCGGCGGTAAAAATGAACTCGGCAATGCGATCCTGCGCAGCTTTCACAATGCCTTCTCGCCTATCGAAAGCCTTATTACCCGACGAACCGGAAATCAGCGTGATGCGCGGGTTCTTCTCCCCGTAGCGCGTGTACACGAAATCCACCAGTACTTTGGTGCTCAAATAATTGTGTGCAAAGTCAACAATGGCAACCATTCCAGCCGAACCCGGGGTACCAGCATGGTCCTCGAAATGCTCCATCCTGCCGGAAACCGCCACCGTGTTGACCGAGGGCAGAACCGCGCGCGTTGCCGGTTCGCTCAAGCTAAAACCTGCTGCTTCCACAATGGCGTAGGCAGCGGCAACATTTTCGTCATTAAAGTCGCCTTCCATGGCCAAACTGACGCTAGCCAGAAGCTCGCCCTCATGCAGGATAGCAAATTTTTCGTGGCGCTCGTCTTCCGGAATTGCCACGAAATCGGCGGCATTCTTAACATTTGCCGGCGTATCCGCAGTGAAAATCTGGGACGACCTTAAAGCAAAAGTTGTCACCGGCGTACCTTCACGGCGAGCATCCGACAACAAAAGATTTTCATGCTGCGTGTCAGCTCCCAGAACAAGGCGGCGAGAGTGCGACACCAGCTGGCGTTTGCACGAGAAGTAATCCTCAAAAGTGGGGTGTTCGATCGGGCTAATGTGGTCCGGCGAAATGTTGAGGAATGCGCCCACGTCATAAGTGATGCCGAACACGCGGTTCACCTTGTACGACTGGCTAGAAACCTCCATAACCATATGCGTCATGCCGTTGTCAACAGCCTCGCGCAAAAGGTGGAAAAGGTCGAGGCTTTCCGGCGTCGTCAGCTGCGATTCCACATAGGTTTTGCCGTCCACGCAGTTATCTACCGAGCTGAGCAGGGCCGTCTTATTGCCCGTCAGCTGGGCGAGAAGGTGATGCACGTAGTAGGCGGTGGTCGTCTTGCCCTTCGTGCCGGTGATGCCGATCATCGTCAGCTGCTTCTCCGGATGGCCGTAGAACTCGGCGCTGAGCAAAGCCATTGCCTTATGCACGTCGGAAACCACGATTCCCAAGGCTTTGGTGTGCTCGCTCATGTCAGTTTGCGCCACATAGCAGCTCAGAGCGTCCAGCTCGTCGAGGTATTCGGCTTTGAAGTTTCCCTTGCAAAAAAGCAGCGTACTTTCGCTCACTTTTCGCGTGTCGTAGCTGATGTCCTCGAAGCTCAAGTCGGCTTGTGGCCCCAGATTGTCACAGTCGGTGGTCCACAGATCGCCGGCAATAAGTTCGTGAAGCAGATTGTTCTCACGCAGCACTTCGACGACTTTTCGCACACTGAATGCCATGGCTACCTCCTGTTGTTCTCGTGCTCATCTTAGCTGCTCTCCTTAACACCAAGCTTTGGAAAAGTGAGAAAGACGTGAGTATCCCGCATTTCGACTCAGTACGCGGTAAAGTCAGAGGAAGGAGGAATACACATGGCCACTGCAGGAAATATCAAGGCAGAGCGTCAGGCTCGCCGCGAGTATGTTCACGACCGTCAGAAGATGGTTTTGCGTGCAACATTCGTGTTTTTGACCGTGTGCCTCATCCTCGCCGTGCTCGGTGTCACCGGCGTTTTCCGCCGTTCTGGTGCTGACTCCGTGGCTGATTTGTCGAATAACTTCCGCACCACAGCTCCGTGCGCACCTAGCAAGTCGGTTTACCCCAGCGCTTCCCAGGTGACTGTGCGCGTGCTCAACGGAACGGACAAAACGGGCATCGCCACTGCGGTTGCTTCCGCTCTCACCAACCGTGGTCTCACTGTTCAAGGCGCATCTGATTCCCAACTCGTGCTCAAACGCACCGAGATTCGCGCTGGTGTAAACGCGCTTCCTCAAGCGTATTTCGTTCTCCATCAGTTCAATGACGCTATCCTGCGCATGGATGACCGCACCGACCAGCTCGTCGATGTGATTGTGGGAAGCTCTTTCTACGACTTGGATAAGTCGAGCCGCTCCAATGTGGAAGCGGGCTCGCTCATCCACTCGATTTCCGGTTGTGTTGCTCCTGACAAGATCACGAACTTGCCAAAGGCACCTGAGCACGAGCCAGTGAATACGAACCCGAACGAAACCCTCAAGACGAGCTGAGCTCGTTACGCTTCCTTGCTGCCGACTTGATCCCACCACGCTTGCAGCTCGCGCACGGCTTCGTCGTAGCCGATTTCGCCTTCATCGAGGCGAACGGCAAGCATGTGCTTATATGCTTTGCCGACTAGCGGACCAGGCTTGATGCCCAGAATCTCCATGATCTGCTGGCCGTTGAGTTCCGGGCGGATTTGAGCGAGGTCTTCCTTCTCCTTGAGCTCAACAACGCGCTCTTCCATCTCATCCATGGCCTCTTCAAACAAGCGCGCCTTCCGCTTGTTCTGAGTGGTGGCATCAGCCCTCGTCAAACGGTTCAAACGGCTATACAAATGGCCAGAATCCACCACATAACGCCTTACCGCAGAGTCCGTCCACGGCTCTTCCACATACCCGTGGAAACGCAAGTGAAGGTCAATGAGCTTATACACGTCAGCGATCAGCTCTTTGTCGAAACGCAGCTCGCGCAAACGCTTCGCAGCCATCTTCGCGCCCACAACATCATGGTGATGGAAGCTCACCTTTCCATTCGCCTCATACTTCCTCGTGCGCGGCTTGCCAATATCATGCAGCAAAGCAGCCATACGCAAAGTGAGGTCAGGGCGAGGAACATCACCATCCGCATCCGTTTCCAACGCGATGGCGCGGTCCAGAACCATCAGCGTGTGCTCATACACATCCTTATGTGGATGTGACGGATCGATAGTCATGCGCAATGCCGGGATTTCCGGGATCACAATGTCAGCAATACCAGAGTCCACCAGCTCATCAATGCCATCGGAAGGGTATTTTGCCAACAAAAGCTTGGTCAACTCGTCACGCACTCGCTCAGCAGAAACGATTTCCAAACGAGAAGCCATATCATAAATAGCTTCCGCTGTTTCCGCCTCAATATCGAAGCCCAACTGCGCCACAAAACGGATGGCACGCATCATGCGCAGAGGGTCATCATCAAACGACTGATGCGGGTCAACCGGGGTGCGCAACAAGCCTTTATCCAAATCGGCCTGGCCGTCGAAAGGATCAACCAACTCGCAGCTTGGCAATCTTAAGGCCATGCAGTTAATGGTGAAGTCGCGACGAGAAAGATCGCCCTCCAAAGAGTCGCCATATTGCACTTCCGGCTTGCGAGAATCCGGCTCGTACTCATCCGAGCGGTACGTCGTCACCTCGGCGGAAAGGTCGTGGCCATCAGGAAGGCGGCGCAAGGCACCCAGCGTGCCAAACTTGCGGCCCATATCCCAAAAACCATCGCGCCCCCACGCGCGCAAAATCGGCTCGAACTCTTCCGGACGGGCGGAAGTAGTGAAATCGTAGTCGTGGACGGGACGGCCGAGCATCAGGTCGCGCACCGCCCCGCCGACGAGAGCGAGCTCGTATCCCTTCTCCTCGAAGAGGCGGCCCAATTCGATGGCTTCTTCACGGACCTCAATGCGCATGGCTTCCCTTTCACTGACAGCTACGATGAAGAGCGGTGATAATCTTGCTGCGTTCTCTACCGTTTACCAACCTTTTATATTAGTGGAGAAGGGGCGAACACCACAGTTTTTTGACCTCATCACCCCATTTGCACACGCTTGCCCCTATTGTTGGAGTTATGACTACTCCGAGGGACGTTGCGCGAATGATGCGCGAGATGACCGTACCCTCGCAGCAGATTCGACCAATGGAAACGTCAATCGGCGAGCGGGAAGGTGCGGTGCTAGGCCAAGTGATGGCCCAGGCAGAAAATACCGCCAAGACTACCGCTGAAGCTGAGGCTACCAGCGAGAGTGACACTCAAGGTGATGCTGCTCGCCAGTTTGCGAGCGCAAACCAGCCAGCCCCGAGCGTACAACCAGCTCAGCCGCCGCTATACAAGAGCCATCATGGCCGCCAAGTCAAGGCAATCTACCTATCTCGCATCCAGCAGCACGGCCAAACCAACCAGCATGCTCAAGGTGTGCAGCCGCGCGCCCACAAGCCCAACGCAGTGCGCCCGACGCCAAATATGATGCCGCCCAAGAAGCATGCCACCTTGTCGTCGGAAACTTTTGCCAGCCTGGACACTCACGAGCTGCCGATTGTGCGCGAGTATTCTGCCGGCGGCTTGGTGTTTAATGAGCGTGGTGAGGTCGCGATTATTGCTCGTCACTCGCGTTCCGGGCATTTGGAGTGGTGCCTGCCAAAGGGCCATATTGAGAAGGGCGAGACTCCGGAAGAAACTGCCGTGCGCGAAGTCCATGAAGAAACGGGAATTCTCGGAGAAATTCAAGGCTCAATCGCTACCATTGACTATTGGTTCACTGGTGATACTCAGCGCGTGCACAAACTTGTGCACCATTATGTGTTGAAGCAGGTTTCTGGCGAGCTCAACGTTTTGGGTGACCCAGACCATGAAGCGGAAGATGCTGCATGGGTTCCGTTTGATGACCTCACGTCAGTGCTGAGTTACCCCAACGAGAGGAGGATCGTGTGGCTCTACACCAGAAAGTACGATCGTCCCTCAACGCTCTAATCCGCACTCTTGCCAGCACGTGCGTTGCCGCCGCGCTGTTCGTCACTCCTCTGGCTGGGCACGCTGGCCGCGCCTTTGCAGAGACTCCCGCGCCGAGCGTCACCCCAGCTGTCACACACCTCGCCTTGGGCTCTACCCTGCCCGCCAGCGAAGGCCTGAGCTTGACGCTGGCGAAAGCGACGCCCATCATCACCGCCTCAAGCGGCTACCAGGCGAGCGTCACCATCACGAATAAGTCGAGTCAAGCCGCACAAGCCGGCACTCTCACGCTTCGCACCTCGCAGTACTCGCTCATTTCCTCGTCAAACGCTCAAGATTGGGCGGAAGGCCACTATAACCCTTACCTTTTCGACCTCGCACAAGTCTCCGTTCCGGCCCTGAAGCGCAACTCGTCGGTGACTGTCACCGTCACGCTCAAAGCCGACGACCGTAATCTGGCCAGTTTGCGCAACTGGGGGCCCAAGCCGTTGGAAGTGGTGTACCAGGCTGCCGCTCAGCCCAACTCGGGCGAGGCTGACCCGCGCACGGGCACTACTCTTTCTGCGCATCTTAACACTTTTGTGACGCGCTCGCACGACGGCCTCGACGAGTTCAAAACCCCTCAGATGGCGCTGACGGTGGTCATGCCGGTGGTGGCAACGGGCTGGCAGGTGCGCACCCAAACGTCGGATACTGCTTCGGTCAACCAGAAGAATAAGAAGCTGGCGGCAACTCTGGCTTTGGTTCACGACCCGATGTCGACGGATTTCCCGCTCACTTTGACGAAGAAGGCGAAGGCGTACACTCTCGCCCAGCTCAAGCTGCTCAAGGATTACCCGCATCTGCAGTCTGTGGTCGACCCGGCTTTGCTGGCCAGTTTGCGCGAGGACAACACCCCGACCAGTGGCAAGGCGCCCGCTTCCCGCTCGGTGGCAATCTCGCTGTACCAGGCGATGAGTTCCATTTCCCAGCCGTATAGTTTCGACATTTCCCGCCTCACGCTCGACCCGGAAGGCTTTGAAAAGGCTGGAGTTTCGGCTGACACCTGGTCCGTGCAGGCCGGTGATAGTTTGGCTTCAGATTTTCAGTCCTCTTCATCGTCTTCGTCTTCGCAACCCTCCTCCACTGGTGAAAATGGTGGTCAAAGCAAGAAAACTGAGGAGAATTCTTCGTCATCCACGCCTGCGAGCGTTGCCAAGGGTGCTATCGCCTGGGAAGGCTCCTCTTCCTGGACAGCACGCTCCTTGGAAACGGCTGCTCGCGCAGGCTATAAGACGGTGATTGCGAATTCGGCTCGCCCGGTTGCTGACGATTCGATTGTGGAGACGGGCCATGTGGTGATGAACACGGCTGCGGGCGATGTGACGGTGTTGGTTACCCAGTCCACGCTCACCCAGCTTGCTGAAGGGCAAAAAACTTCAGAGCAGGCACTGGCGGAGAATAGCGATGCCGGCCGTTTGCAACGTTTTATCGCTCAGTCGGCTATTTTCCAGATGCAGCAGCCTTATGTTCAGCGCAATCTGTTGGTTTCGTTGGGTTCACGCACTTCGTTGGCCAATTCGCGTGCCCTGTTGTCGGCCTTGCAGTCTGCCGATTGGTTGAAGTCAGGTACTTTGGCTGACCTTCGCCAGGGTGCGACCAACGTTTCGGCTCATTTTGATCTCGCTCCTGATGGCAACACGGCTCATACGCATGCGGCCTCCACTGCTCGTCAGCTGTCGACGTTGACGAAAACGTTGACCACCCTTTCGCAGCTGAAGAAGAATGTTCTCGTGAAGGCGAGTGCAAAGAGCAGTGATAATCCTGGGAAAGAGGATAAGACGGACAACCCGCAGCCGCTTGCTCGCCAGAATGCGAAGTCGAGCGCCGAGGACGACGTGACGCAAGATGAGTGGCTCGCCAAATTGGAGACCTCGCACATGCATTTGGCCCTGGCGAGCTTTGCCAGCGAAAATGCGGACACGCAAAACGGGTCGGCGGACCTTACCGCCTTGCAAGCCGACCAGAAGATGAATGCCGAGCTTTCCAACGCCGTGAGCATCGTCAAGCCAAGTGTTATCAACGTTTTCTCGGAGTCTGCGCAGACGCCGGTGACGGTAACCAACAGGCTGCCGTACCCAGTGAAAGTCAAGCTTGCCGCACAAACCGACACGCAGCTGACGACGGTCAGTTCGGAGAAGACGTTAACGATTCACGAAAACTCGGAAGCGCAGGCCACCTTGCACGTGCGCGTCGTGGGAACCTCGCAGACGACGCTGTCCATTCAGGTGACGGACGAGCAGGGCAACGTGTTGGGCGAGCCGCAGACGACGATGTTGTACACGCAGTTGCCGTTGAATGACCTTTCTGGCGATATTCTCATTGTTCTGGCTGTTGTGCTGGGAATTGTTGGTTTGCGCCGCCAGTTCACAAGAAAGAAGGACCCAGACCAGTGACCACGCCTGTTGATCCTGTTGAAAACTCTTCGTCGCTCAAGATTTCCACTGCTGCTGAAGCCCCTGAGCAGAAAACTGCTGCGCACCGTGCACGTGTGATTCGCGGGCGCGCCGGCCAGAGCAATGTGAGCGAGATCATCCCTCCTTTGCCGCCTACTCCCCCGCTGACGATTGGCGAGCCACTGACTCCTCCTCCGGCCCCTCCAGCCGGTGAGGGTGATAACACGCTGTTTGCTGCAGCGCTCACTCCGCCGGCGCCTCCTGCACCTGTTCCTGCGCCCGTCTCTGCGTCCGTCTCCGCGTCTGTCTCCGCGCCAGCGCGAGCACAAGTTGCGGAGTCTCAAACGCCTGCGCAAGCGTCTGCAGAAGCTCCAGCCTCCACCGCAGCCCGAAGCGAAGCAGCAGCCTCTGACGCCGCTTCCCACGATTCCGAAGCTTCGCGCATGGGCCGCAACTCGCTGATCATGGCGTCCGGCACTCTCGCATCCCGCCTGACTGGCCAGGTTCGCACCATCCTTCTCGCCGCAGCCATCGGCGTGACCGGTGTCGCCGCAGACGCCTACCAGGTGGGTAGCCAGATTCCACAGATCTTCTTCAACTTGCTTTCCGGCGGCCTGATTAACGCTATTTTGGTGCCGCAGATCGTGCGCGCCTTCCAGCACAAGGATTTTGAAGACCGCATCAACAAGCTGCTGACTCTCGCCATGACTGTTCTGCTCGGGTTCACAGCCGTGCTGGCCGCGCTCACCCCTCTGCTTGTTAATCTTTTTGTGTCCTCCGACTGGAACAACGCACAGCGTGCCCTCGCCAGCGCCTTTACCTTATGGTGCATGCCACAGGTGCTGTTCTACGGAATTTACACAGTTTTGGGCCAGGTTTTGGCAGCGCGCGACCGTTTCGGCTTCTACTCATGGTCGTCGGTGGCGGCCAACATCGTGGCATGCGCGGGTTTCGGCTTGTTTATTTACCAATTTGGTAGCGCCAAGGAGCAGCCGATCAGCTTCTGGACTACCGACAAGATTGCGTTAAGCGCCGGCGCCTGGACCTTAGGCGTCGCCGTTCAAGGCTTGTTGCTGTTCATTCCGCTGCTGCAAATGGGCATTCACCCGCGCCTACGTTGGGGTGTGCGCGGAATCGGCTTGCGTTCGATGGGCCGTGTGGGTATTTGGACGCTGGGCATGGTGCTGCTCGACGAGGTGTTTGGCATTGTCAGCACGCGCATTTCCACGGGTGCTCCGATTGCAGGCGGCGATCGTTTGAATATCGCGGGTTCGCAGGCGTATAACCAGGCGTTCCAAATCTGGATTTTGCCGTATTCGCTGATCACCGTATCGCTGGCGACGACGATTTTCCCGATTCTTTCGCGCGCGGTGGCGAAGAATGATTTGCACTCGGCTCAGCGTTCGCTCACGTCTACTTTGCGCACGTCTGGCGTGATTATGGTGCTCTTCTCGGCGGCTTTCATCGCTTTCCCGGTGCCGATTGTGCGCGCGCTTCTGCCTTCTGTTTCGGTGCATGATGCGAATTTGATCGCGGTGGCAATCTATGGCCTGGCGTTGAACTTGCCGATGGCGTCGATCACGTTGCTGTTGCGTCGCGCGTTCTTCGCGTTTGAGGATGGTCGTTCGCCGTTTATTGTGTCGTTGGTGATGATGGTGGTTGAGGTGATCTGCCTGGTCACGTTTACCCGCTTGGTGCCGCCGTATTATTGGGTTGCGGTGGTGGGTGCGACGACGATTATCGGTAACACGTCGTGCATTCCGATCGCTTTGTTCTTGTTGCGTCGTCACTTTACTGAACCGCTACAGTTGTGTTCGCTCGTCCTCTTGCACCTCAAGGCTGGACTGGCTGCTGCTGCGGATGGTGTGCTGGGCTGGTTCCTTTCCCGCGCGCTGACGGCTCTGTTGGGTGCTAGTTCTGCTGCTGATGGGCATATGAGCTGGGTGCAGTCGCTGGTGGTGTGCGCGATTACTGGCGTGGTGATGTTGGCTGCGTACATCGTGTTGTGCAAGCTGTTGCGTATTGCGGAAATCACGTCGTTCTTGGCTGTGGTGGCGCGTAAAGTTCCTGGTTTGTCGCGCATTCCTGGCTTTACGAGGTTGGTGGGAGATTATCAGTCTGCCAATTCAGCTGCGGTTGCGAACCCGAAAAACGTGTGAAGACAGCTTGCCTGTAGCCCCTGCTCACCCTTTTTCGTGAGCCGTTGCGAGTAACATAGCGATGAGTGTAGGGATAAGTGTCCCTGCAGTGCGTCGGGCGCCGGCGCGTTGGATTAACTGGCAAGTGCTGTGGCAGGAGCGGCTTCATGATTCCGGCAATTGGTGACACCATCAACAACCGTTACACGCTCATCGCTCAATTCCGTTCCCATCCGGGTTTGAACGCTTGGCTTGCCAATGATCACACCCTGAAGCGCGACTGCCAGTTGTACATTGTTTCCGACCAGACGAAGCTCACGCAGATTAACGCGATTGCTTCGACTTTGGTACTCACTCAGTCGCCGCTGTTCACTCCTGTTTTCACTTTTTCGCGTCAGGACGGCGTTCTGGTTATTGTGACGGGCACTGAGCCGGGCGTGAGTTTGCATAACTTTTTGGCTGCTTCGAACCATAAGCCTCTGTCGCAGCGCGCTATTCGCTCCATTATTTCTGAGATTATCAGCGCGTGCCGCACTCTCGTGGATTCTGTTATTCTCCACAATGGTTTAGGTTCTCGCGTTATTCGCTTGACTGATCAGGGCATTCGTATTGCTGATACCACTGTGTCTCCATTCCTTGCTCCTCAGGTTGATTTGACAGCTCATCGTGGCAATTTGGAAGCAACGATGGTCAGCCAGATTGCGGGCATTCTCTTTGAAATGATTACGGGCAGCGAGTATGACCTCAATGATCATGCGGGTATGGCTCAGCTGTTGAGCAATTTGCGAGGCCAGGTGCCTGCTGAGTTTCTGGCAATCTGCACGCGAGGCTTGGGCTTTACCGGTTCGGAGACGGGCTTGGAAACCTCTCGCGCAATCGTTCCGATTTTGACGTTGAATGAGCTGCAGATTCTCGTGGGTGACGCTCCGGCGGTGAAGGAGCTTCCTGCTGACGAGTATGACATTCCTGCTGCTCAAGGTTCGGCTTCTATTTCTACGGTTCCTCTAGTTCATGTGAGCATGGGAACTGTAGTGGATATTCCCAATTCTTTGGCTGCTGCTGGCGTTGTGGAGCAGGCTCGCCCGACGGTATCGCCGTGGCGTGCGTCTGACTTGTTGTTCAACGGCCAGGAGGCTGTTCAGGAGGTGAACCCGACCCAGGGTTTGGCAGGCTTCTCCTCGGCTAGCCCGCTTTCTGGTTCTGCTGCTGGCCTCGGTGCTGCGGCTGCTGGTTTGGGAGCTGCCAGTTTAGGTGCTGCCGGTGCGAATAGCCTCGAGGCTGCCAGCGCGAACCCTTACGTCACTTCTGGACCTTATGGTTCGGCCGCCTCGCTCAACTCTGGCTCGTATTCTGCTGCAAACTCGTATGGCCCTGCGTCTGCTGCAGGTTCAGCAACTCCAGGCTCTGCTACCCCAGGCTCGACCGCTACAGGCTACCCCGCTTCTCGTTACGCAGCTGCCCAGTCCGCGTCCGCACCGGGCATGTCCGCCAACTCTCCGGCTTCCGCGGCCCAGCTGCCCGCTTCTGCAGGCCTCGCTTCGGCTGCTGGCGATGAGACGATCGTAAGCTCGGATGAGACGATGATCTCTCCTTCCTTGGCCGAGCTGTCCCACAAGTCGCAGGCTGCAAATCCGGCTCAGGCCGCTGGCGACGAAACCATCCTCTCTTCTCAGCCTCTCGTTTCGCCCGAGATTAACAGTGCTGACGAAACCATCATTTCTCATCCTGTCACCTCTGCTGCTTCAGCTCACCCTGCAGCGGATGAGACTTTGTATGACGCACATCTCTTCCCCGCACAGCCTGCGCAGAATGCGCATGCAGGCGCTGCACAAAGCCCAGCACAAGCCGGCCAACCAGGCCAGTTCGGCGCGCAAGCTCAGCTTGGCCAGCCAGCAGCTTCGTCTGCTCATCGCGTCACCAGCTCACAGCCGGTGCAGTACGTGCAAGCAAGCTCTCACCCTGCGGTTGCAGCTGAGCAGGAAGCTCCTCGCCGCGGGCACGCCTTCCTCAAGCGCTTCCTGATCGTGCTCATCGTCGTGGTAATCTTGGCGGCTGGTGCTTACTACGGCGTGCAGTCGCTGGGTTTGGGCGGCTTCTCCATCATTCCTTCGACGTCATCGTCGCAAAAGGAACAGTGGAATTTGGATGTGAACGACGCTCCTGCTATTGACCAGAGGGGTGTGCCGTCCAAGAAGGATACTTCCGAGGAGAAGAAGCCTGCTACGAGCGACTCGGCGAAGAAGTCGACGACGGAGAAGAAGCAGACTGCGAAGACGGAAACGTCGGGTGCTGTCACGCATAATGCCAAGCAGGCGACTGGTGTTCCTGCACCGGTGGAGACGACCCCGGAGAATACGAATCCGTATTCGATCCGTCAGATCCGCGTGTTTGTTCCGGCGAATACGAATGAGGCTCGCGCTATTCACATTCAGCTGTCTCAGCCGGAGGATGTGTCCCGTATTACCTTCTCTTTGGCGTCGGGAGATTCCAGCTTCACTGGTAATCTCTATGTGAACTCGACGATGGAGAACCCGAAGAATGGCAGTTCGGTGGCGAGCGTGACCTTCCAGCCGGCCGGTAAGGAGACGACGGTTCAGTTCTCCAAGCAACATACGCAGGACCTCGTCATCTACTGCGACAACCCTGGCCAGAACGGCATTCAGCTGAACTTCACCAGCGTGAAGGTGTACTGAATCCTCTTGCAAATTTATTCCCGAAAATCGGCTTGTGAGCCTCGGGGCGAAAAATCAGATTTTGTACGTTTGTACCCGCTAAAGTAGGGGACATGTCGAATGAGTCTCAGAATGTGCAAAATGCTGTAATTATTGGTTCCGGCCCAGCAGGCTACACCGCAGCCATTTACTTGGGCCGCGCAGGCTACAAGCCTGTCATGTACACCGGCGCACTCGAACCAGGTGGTGCGCTGATGAACACCACTTTGGTGGAGAACTTCCCTGGCTTCCCTGAAGGCGTTGACGGCCCTGTCCTCATGGAAAACATGCAGAAGCAGGCCGAAAAGTTTGGCGCTACTTTCGTCGCTCAGGATGTCGCTTCCGTCGACCTCACCCGCGAGGACGGCTTGAAGGCTCTCACTTTGGACGATGACACCGTCGTTCTCACCAAAACGGTGATCGTTTCCACTGGCTCCTCGTACCGCCACTTGGGCGTTCCTGGCGAGGAGGAACTCGGCGGCCTCGGCGTCTCCTACTGCGCAACCTGCGATGGCTTCTTCTTCCGCAATAAGCGCGTCTTCGTGGTCGGTGGCGGCGACTCTGCCTTTACTGACGCCCTCTTCCTCACTCGTTTTGCTGAGGTCACGCTCATTCACCGTCGCGAAGGCTTCCGCGCCTCCCAGGTGATGGTTGAGCAGGCCAAGCAGAACCCGAAGCTTCATTTCATGCTCAATTCGGTGGTGACGAAGGTCAATGGCAACGGCAAGGTCGAGTCGTTGACGGTCAAGAACACCCAGACTGGCGAAGAGCAGGAAGTTGGTGCTGATGGCGTGTTTGTCGCTATCGGTTCGAACCCGGCGACGGGCTTCTTGGGTGGTCAGCTTGCCACTGATGAAGCCGGTTATATCGTTACAGAAGGTGGCTCGTCTCGCACGTCGGTGAAGGGCGTTTTCGCTGCTGGTGACGTTGCTGACCCGGTTTACCGCCAGGCCATTTCCGCTGCTGGCATGGGTTGCCGCGCCGCTCTTGACGCTCAGGAGTACCTCGACAACCTCAACGCTTGAGATTATCACTGCGCTTTCTCACCCGCGTCGAATGTTTTTCGTGAAACACTCCGGTTTTTTCGTTTCACTACATTCCACTGCAGGGACAAATGGGTAAACTGAAAGCAGATACCTTGCGAATAGAGAAAACCGGCAGGCGCATCAGCGTCTGCCGGTTTTGTCGTCTTATCACACCCAACCGTCGTCAGCTTCTGACTTTGTCGACATCAGCATGCTGGTAATCCTGTCAAGCTCTTCTTTCGAAGAGAAGGTGATTTCAATGCGGCCCTTATTTTCTGTTCCGCGCATCGTCACCTTGGTGTCGAAGTGGTTTTCCAAACGAGTTGGCCAGCCCGATTGCTTCCAGAAGAACGCGCGCGAGCGAATATGGTCTTGCTTCGACGGGTCAGCATCGAGAGCAGCCAGCGTGACGAGCTCTTCTGTGGAGCGGACGGAAAGCCCCTCTTTGACAATCTTTTGGGCGAGCTTTTCCATCGTCGCTGGGTCCTTGAGCGAGAGCAGGGCGCGAGCGTGACCAGCAGTCAAAACTCCAGCAGCCACGCGCTTTTGCACGTTTGGCGGCAGCTGAAGCAGACGAAGAGTGTTGGCGATTTGTGGGCGTGACTTGCTGACAGCTTGAGCAAGCTTTTCCTGGGTCAGGCCGAAATCTTCCATCATCTGCTGATATGCTGCGGCCTCTTCCAGCGGGTTGAGCTGGACGCGCTGCAAGTTCTCCAGCAGGGCTTCGCGCAGCATTTCCACGTCAGAAGTGGTGCGCACGATGGCTGGAACGCGCTGCAAACCAGCGAGTTTGCTGGCCCTTAAACGCCTCTCACCCATGATGAGCTCGAAGCGAGCGCCATCCTTGTAACGAGAATCATCCTCGGAGATTTCACGTACGACGATCGGCTCGAGAACACCCACCTGCTGGATGGAACCAGACAGCTGCTCGAGGTCCTTTTCGTCGAAGATGGTTCGCGGCTGCTTCGGGTTAGGCACCACGCTTTCTGCGGGTACTTCCTCGTAGCGAGCGTGTGGGATCGGACGCAAAGCCTCGTCGTCAGCAGCTTGACCGTTGTCAGCGTTGTTGCCATTCTCAGCTGCAGCCTCAGTGACAGCCCCAGTCACGTTTGCTACAACTTCAGCATTGGCCGTCTCCACTTGAGAAGTTGCTTCAGCCTTTTCAGCAACCTCAGGTTGAGCGTTATCAGCGGCCGCAGTTGGCGTTGCAACCGTTTTCGCTTGCTCTGCCTGAGCAGCCTTCGGGGTGAGGTCGAGGGAATCGTCACCGAAGAAGATGTCCGATGGGCGGCGGGAAATCTCATCCCAGCTTGGCAGATGCTTGCGGCGAGCACTCTTGCGAGCGGAACCGGTGGAAGAACCAGCTGCCTTCTTCTGTTCTGCGAGATTGGCCTTCACCTTGTTCACGCGCTTGGCTGGCTTCGCCGGCGTAGAAGGCTCAGAAGTTGCAGAAGGCTGAGCAGCAGAAGCTTCAGCGCCACCCTGAGCGGCAGCATTTTCCGCTGCAGCCTGAGCAGGTGCAGATGGCTTGGCAGCTTGCTGAGCTGGTGCGTTTTCGTTGACATCAGCGGTGAAAGCGTACATCGGAGCGGTTGGTGCCATGCCGGGGCCGGTTGGCAAGCTGCTCGTGTTGACGTCGGAAATACCGGGGTTGAGAACTGGGTGTGCTCGCCTGGCGTTGAGTGGTGCTGGGGAGACTTGTGCGACGAGAGGTGCTTGGCCCACTACAGCGTTGTCTGCATTGTTACCTGCGCCACCATTTGCACCGTTAACAGCACCGCCTAAAGCGCCACTGTTCACGCCAGCAATGGCACTATTCGCACCCTGCAGGCCTGCAACGCCTTGTTCGCCTTGCTGTGCAGCGTCTGCTGGCTTGTTTGCAGCAGTTGCTGGCTTCTTTTTCTTATCTGGCTCGAGATTTGGGAACAGTGCTCCCAGGCCCTTGCCTAAACCAAGATGTGCCGCCATACCTGCCCCTTACTCGGCTTCGTGGAGGGTGGCTCCACTACCAGTCTCACTACCAGAATTATCGCTGCCAGCCGCGCCCGCTTCAGCACCAGCACCCGAATCGCTGCCAGCCACGCCTTGGGAAGCGTTACCAGTATTGCCCGCTGGCTGGTGTGGCCTGGCAGTGACTGGATGTGCATTCCCCCGCATGGCAATCTCGAGGGCTGCTTCTCGGTAAGCTATAGCTCCCGAAGACTGAGGGTTATAAGTAATTACTGTTTGGTCGTGGCTGGGCGCCTCCGAGACGCGAACGCCGCGAGGAATGATGGTTTTGAGCAGCACGGTCGGGTAATACTGCTCGATTTGAGAATAGACTTCCCTACTCAGCACGGTTCGTCGGTCAAACATGGTGACCAGCATCATGGAGATTACCAGTTGCGGGTTGAACATCTGCTGCACGTTTTGAATCGACTGCAGCAGCATCTTCAAACCTTCGAGCGCGTAGTATTCGGCCTGAATCGGGATGAGAACCTCTTCGGCCGCGCACAGGCAGTTGAGCACGAGCAGGCCCAAGCTTGGCCCGCAGTCGATGAACACGTATTCGTAGCGCTTACCGCATGTTTTGAGGTATTCGGCCAGGGCGTTACGCAAGAACTGGACGCGCACTGTGCCGTCGTCGTAACCGGCAAGCTCGAGCTCTGCACCGGAAAGGTTGATGTTCGAAGGCACGACGTCGAGGGTTGGGAACATAGGGCATTGCTGAACGGCGTCGGCGAGCGGGATCTCGCCTTCCAAAGCGTTGTACATGCTCGGCTGGCTGGGGTCGTCGTGAGGGATGCCGAGAGCGGTGGAGGCGTTGCCCTGCGGGTCCATGTCGAGGACGAGCACGTTGAAGCCCTTTTCTGCGTAGGCTGCTGCCAGGTTCACCACGGTTGTCGTCTTACCCACGCCACCTTTTTGGTTGGCGACGGCGATGACGCGCGTGTACTGAGGATGCGGGAACTTCGTGTTCTGAATGGCATGGAATTGTTGGGTTTCTGTTGCCAGTTCAGAGCCGAGGGACTCGCCATCGGAGAACATATGACGCAGAAACTCTTCAGCAGAACTGTCGTTCATACTCTCAGAGGTTTCACGGGAATCATGTGCCACGACTCTACCTTCCGTCCTTCTTACCGTTTACTCACGTTTCTCAACGCTTCAGATTATCAGTGCGCTGCAGCCCGCCTTCGCCGGGCTCGCCTGCTGCAAGCGATGCGCTCGCTGCAGCTGCTCGCCACTCTTGCGGCCCGTCGTTTAACGCTTGGTGATGCTCACCACGTGGGTTGGCTCAACACCTTGTGCGACAGGTGCGAGATCCACGTGGGCAAAAGCCCCGCGATATTGGCGGATTTGAGCCTTCGCGCTGTCAATCTCATCTTGTGCTGCCTGGCCTTTCAAGGCGATGAAGCGACCACCGCGATGAACCAGCGGCATAACCCAGCCAGCCAGTTTGCTCATGCGAGCCACCGCACGGCAGGTGACGACGTCAAATTCTGCCTCACCATGCAGCTGCTCGGCTCGGGCGCGTAAAACTCGAGCGTTTTTCAAGCCCATCATGTCGATGTTCTCGTTGAGCCACTCGCAGCGCCTTTCCATCGGCTCGACCAGGGTGAAGTAGTGTTCAGGCAGCATTGCTGCGAGGACGAGGCCAGGGAAGCCAGCGCCAGAACCGACGTCGGCGACGCGCAGGTGTGCGATGTGTTTTTCTTGGGCGAAGTCGCGCAGGAAGGGGGCGAGTGCTGCGGAGTTGAGCAGGTGACGCTCCCACAGGCGGCTGACTTCCTTGGGACCGATCATGCCGCGCAGTACGCCTTCTTGCACAAGTTTTTCGTGAAACATTCGGATGAGTTTTTCGCTGTCTCCGAATACTTCTGTGATGACAGGGCTGTCGTCGAGCGGATCGGCTTCAGGAAGTTGGCCGGTCTGATTGACTTGGCCAGCCTGGTCGGCCTGGTTGACTTGGCCGGCCTGGTTGACTTGGCCAGCCTGGTCGAGCTGGGCAGGCGCACTGGTCTGGTCGAGCTTCGCGGTCGTTTCGGCGTTCTCGGGTGATGGGTTCTGCGTATTCATCAGTCGAGATCTGCCTCGTAGTCTTCGTCTGTGTCGACGTCATCGACGTCTTCGTCTTCATTTTCCAGTGCTTCGCGCTGGTCCTTGGGCAGGTAAACGGTGACGTGGCGGTGTGGTTCGTCACCATGAGAGCGCGACTTCAAGCCTTCTTGACGCACGATGTCGTGGATGATCTTGCGCTCGTAAGCGTTCATATCCTCCAAGGTGACGGGTTCGCCGTCTTCGCGCACATCATCTACTGCGTCGAGCGCGAGGTTGCGCAGGTGGCGGCGCTTGCGGGCGAGGAATCCATCCACGTCCACGATCAGGCCAGAACGCTCGCCGGTCTTTTGCTGCACGGCCAAGCGGGCGAGGCGCTGCAAAGCTTCAACAACTTCGCCATCCTTGCCGATCAGCTGCTTGATATCAGTGTCGTCGTCGGCAACAATCTGGACGAGGGGGCGGCCGTTGCGCACGCCCAGCTCGATGTCACCATCGTAGTCGAGAACGTCAAGGAGGCCTTCGAGGTAGTCGGCTGCGATATCAGCTTCTTCGTTCAGCTCTTCGAGTTCTTCGTCGTCAAGCTCGTCGTCTTCGTCTTCCTCATCGGAATCGTCAGAGTCGTCGGCGTCCTCAACATCCTCCACGTCAGAGTCGTCGCTGTCATCTTCCTCGGGCATATCGTCCTCGTCCTCAGAATCCTCGTCGTCTTCAGCGTCGTCTGCTTCATCCTCATCAGAGGCGTCATCTGAGAGGTCATCGTCAAGCTCATCGTCCAGTTCGTCATCCAGCTCGTCGTCGAGCTCATCTGGCTCAAGATCGTCCTGCTCTGGTACTTCGTTGTTAGCCATCGGACCCCACCTCTCCTCGGGAACAGATGTTTCGCAAAATGTTTCACGAAAAACATCGACAAGTCGTTCACTATCCACTGTTGTGGCAGTACACGTCTATCCTACTCAACTTTTGCAACGACAACATCGAGTGTGCATATAATCGCCCAATTTTTGGTAAAAGATTATCAGTGTTCCACACTCCATGTTTCACGAAAAACATATCGCGTGCGCTCTACTCCTCGCGCGAAGCCGCGCCACTCCTCACGCAACTTTCTCAACAGATCGTTCTCCTCGGGCACACCACACGCTCAGTGTTTCACGAAAAACATCGCCCGCGTGAGTCACGCCCGCCCCACTGTGCTCAACAAAAAAGCCGCGGGGGAACCGCGGCTTCATTGTGCTGATAATCTTGAGAAATTCAAGCGAGCAAAAGCAACTTACTTCTTGCGACGCTTGCGAACAGGCTGGGCGCGCTGGAAGCCATTCTTCTGACGCTCCTCACGCTCCTTCTCAGCCTCCATCACCTTCTCTTCCTCAATGCTAGGCAAACCGAGGCGTTTGCGGCGAGCCTGCTCGTGCTGGTAATCTCGCTTCGCCTTACGCTCAGCAGCAGGAGAGCCTGGAGTCGGGAAAGTATTAACCTGCCAGTAGGTCTGGCCCAAGGTCCACAAATTATTGGTGAGCCAGTAGAGCAAGAGTGCGAACGGCACGACGACGCCAGAGAAGATGTACATGAGCGGGAAGCCGAAAGCCATCATCTTCTGCATCTGCCACTGCTTGCCTTGCATGGATTCGCGTGGAATGTTGTTATGCATCGAGTACCACTGCATGAGGAACATCGTCAAGCACATGAGCACCACGAAAACGACGATGAGAGCACGAGCTGAACCATCCGAGGAGGTGAACATTGCCGAAAGCTTGACGTTGAAGAAGTAGGTGTTTTCAATCTCGTTAGCCACCTTCTTGGTGAAGGCGCCGATTCCCTTTTCCTCACCAGCGGCAATGTTGGCCAGGCGGTAAAGCACGTTATACAGGGCCATGAACACAGGCGCCTGCACGAGCGATGGCAGGCAGGAGGAGGTTGGGCTTGTTCCGTACTTCTTGTACAGAGCCATGGTCTCGCGGGTCATCGCCTCGCGGGAGGCAGGGTCTTGCTTGCCCTTGTACTTGGCCTGGATCTTCTGCATTTCCGGCTGGATTACCTGCATTTTCGCCATCGAGCGAACTTGCTTGTTGTACAGCGGGAAAATGACTGCGCGGACGGTGAAGGTCAGGAAGATGATGGCCAAGCACCACGCAAAGCTTGAGCCATCTGGCATGCGAAACACTGTCACAAAAACCCAGTGCCACAGCCACATGACCCAGGAAATAAGCCATTCCAGCGGGTAGAGCAGGTTATAGAAGAACGTCATAAAAACGGGCATTAGCTACTCCTCTATCCCGGCCAGCCGGCTCAGGATGTTGTGTTTACTCTCAGCGCGAGCCAGCTGCACTACAGCCATCCGCCTGCAATTGCTTGTCTGTTTCTCGCACACCGCACTACGCAGTGCAAATTCTACCGTGCTCAGGTGAGAAGTTACTGAAGTGTGGTTTTTCAGTTTTCAAACACCTCAAGATTGTCACTTCAGCTGCTCTTCTAACGTCACAATTGGCTCGAGTGTGGCTTCTTCGTGTGCTCTCGACCAGCGGAAGCGGTAGAAGAGTGAAAAAGTGTGAGGGACGTCGTCAATTCCCCCGTCCACCCATGGTTGGCAGCGCAGAAGGCGAAGAGTGCCTAATAAACTGCCACGAAGAGCGCCAAAGCGCTTCACTGCAATCACCATATACGTGGAGCATGTGGGGTAATACTTGCACGTTCCTGGGTTTTTCGGTGAGATTGTGGAGCGATACCATCCCACTAATCCCAGAACTACACGTGCAAGTGGGGATGGGCGGCGAGTTTTCTTTGCACCGTTCGCCGCGCCTCTCCCCTGGCCTTTTTGGCTGCTGTCTGCGCTGTTGCTCTGGCTGCTGCTCGCACTCACTGCTGAGCCTTGTCGGAAGCGTGATGTTCGCCGGACGCTTGCGAGTCCGCGGAAGCTTGCGCCTGGTCAGCGCCGCCGCCTTGCTGCGTGCCAGCGCCTTGCGCTTTCTCAGACGCTTGCGCCGCTTCTACTCGCTGTGCGATCTTGCTAAAGCAACGCTTCACTTGCTGCTCGAGATCGGAGAAATTCGCTGTTGCCGCGCTTGGTTTTGCGCGGATGACGACGTCAATGTATGCCGGCAGCAGGCTTTCGTATTCGCGCGCAATCGCCCTGAGCCTGCGCTTCACGAGATTTCTGGTCACCGCATGCCCGACCGCTTTGGATACCGCAAGCCCCATGCGCGCTTCGCTGTTGGTTGGCTTGTCGATGTTGACGCCTGGGTTGACTACCAGATGGTGCAGCTGGTCGCCTGAAACTGACGCTTGCCCTTCAGCTCCAGCCGCAGTTTGCCCCGCAGCCTGCGCTGGCCTTTGAGCCGCGCCCGTAGCCTCTAATTCTTGTGCAGAACGCATTATGCCCTCCGGGCGGAGGGCATAATGAACGACAATATCGTCTGCACCAACACGACGACGAACTCGCAGAACACCAACGAAAGCGGAGTGGTTCGTAAGCCTTTGCATATTCCGCCTCGTTTGTTTCGCTATTCCTTACTTTGTGTGTTGGGTTACCGACTCAGGCAGAAAGAACCTTGCGGCCCTTTGCGCGACGACGGTTGATGAGTGCGCGACCGGAACGGGTACGCATGCGCTCACGGAAGCCGTGCTTCATGTGACGGCGACGGTTGTTTGGCTGGAAAGTCCTCTTCATAACAGCGCTCCTAGCAAGTTCGTTCTTCTATCATCCGCCTGTGCGAATGACATACGTTAATCAAAAATACACGCTCAAGCAGACAGATAGCACATTTTACCAGAAATTTTTCCCATATTTATGGTTTTCTTCAGATTATCAGTCCCATTATCCGTCTGCTTCCCTCTCACAGCCACTGAGCTTCCGGCGCAGCGGACAGTCTGCCCTCCCTTTCGCTCACACAGCAATTCAATGGCACAGCTTTCTGCTGACACAAACCAGTAACTGGCACAGCCCCGCCGCTGACACAGCCGTTTTCTGAGCCACCTGTACACAAACTTCCGCTGAGGTGAGTGTTCGCACACCGTAGCCTTATAACGCGTCAGAGCCGCACTTGGGCTGGACAATGCTGCAGATCTTGCATCAGTTTTGTGCATAACTTTCCCTCCCTCGAGCCACCTGTTGTGAATAACTGCCGCTTACCTGTGGATAACCCTGTGATTTTTGTGGATAACTTCCCTCTATGAGTGGAAAACCTGTGTGTTGTTTGTGGATAACATGCCGAGTTATCCACACTTGTGCAGAAACCTGTGGATAACTTCTCTTACACGCGGCATACTCCGTACGCGTTCAGCCCCAGAATGGCGGGCTTTTTACCCTAATCACAGGATTGTGATTCACAAACAGGCTGATACGTCGTGCAAATCACCTATTTTGTAGGGTCAAAACTGTGGATAACATAGAAGATGCTTTTTGCATAGTTATCCACATGGAACTGAGGGAGATGAATATGCCTGACCAAACCGTCTCTGAGGCACAACGCATTTGGTCTCGTGTCAGTGATCTTCTTCTAGCAGACCCCTCCTTCGGTCAGCGAGAAGCTAGCATTATTCAGCATTCCGTCCACCCCGTGATGGCAATGGACAGTATCATCGTCCTGTCCGTGCCAAATAACTACACGCGCAACATCATTCAGGACACTTTGCACCAAGCCGTTCTCCGCGCTCTCAACGAGGTGACCGGCCAGGATATGACCTACGCCATCCGCGTGATGGACCCTCATTCCGCTACCGACGACACCTCTCACCAGGCTCCTGCCCCGGCGAGCGCAACAAACCGCCCTGATATTTACCGTCCGGCACCACAGCCTGCATGGAATCAGCCTCGTTCCAAGCGTCAGCCTACTTTGCCAGACCCAGCCAATTACATCAGCGAAAGCACGCAGAAGGCTGCGCACGAGTATCGCAATTTGCTTCCTGACCCAGCAACGCTGAAGCATCCTGATTTTTCCGCTGTTGAGGATGAGGTCACCCCTCGCGTTGACCAGCCGGTCACCTTGTCTCACAACGAGCTCTCCCCTGACCTTTCTGCTGACCGCATTGAGCCGGTAGCTTCTCCGGTCTCTCAGCTCAGCTCCTCGGAGCAGGCTCAAGTTTCTGCACCGACACACTCGACTCCGGTAACCCCAGTAACTCCGGCTATCATTGGCCCTCAAGCTGCTGGCCAGCGCATTCAGACTCAGCAGCCGCAACAAGCCCAGCTTGCGCAGCCGGCGCAACAGCCTCAGAAAACCCAGCAGTCGCAAGGCGCAGTAAAGCCGACTGTAACGCAAGCAAACACAACTCAGCCAAATACAAGTACAACCGCAACTCAGCCGAAGGCCAAGCATGCTCCCAAGATCGACCCCGAAACCCAGCTGAACTCGGAAGATTCTTTCGAAAACTTCGTGCCAGGCGAGAACTCGCGCTTCGCCTACGCTGCTGCTTTCGCCGTATCCGAATCCCCGGGCAACTCGTACAATCCACTCTTCATTTGGGGCGATTCCGGCCTGGGCAAAACACATTTGCTCAACGCCATCGGCAATTACACGCTCCAGCTCTACCCGGATATGCGCGTGCGCTATGTGAACTCGGAAGTGTTTATGAACGAGTTCATCGAGTCGGTGAAAACCGGTTCAGGCTCGCACTCCACGGTCAACCAGTTCAACGACAAGTACCGCAATGTCGACATGCTGCTGATCGACGATATCCAGTTCTTGGGCGGCAAGATCGGTACGTTGGAGGCTTTCTTCCACACTTTCAACGCTTTGGAGCAGGCTAACAAACAGATTGTCATTGCGTCTGATGTGATGCCCAAGGAATTGAAGGGCTTTGAGGAACGTCTCACTTCTCGTTTCGAAATGGGCTTGCAGGCAGACCTCCAGCCGCCGAACCAGGAAACTCGCGTGGCTATTTTGCGTATGAAGCTCGCCAATTCCAAAACGGAGAAGCAGATTAGCGACAATGTTCTGGCGCTGATCGCCCAGCAGTTCACGGATAATATTCGCGAGCTGGAAGGCGCTTTGACGCGCGTTTTGGCTGTGGCAACGCTCAACAACCAAGAGGTGACGATGGAGTTGGCACAGCAAACCTTGCAAGATTACTTTGTGCAAGACGTTGTGGTTACTCCGACCGACATCATCACGCGCACGGCCAACTTTTTTGGTTTGAAGTTTGATGACCTGGTCAGTTCCCGCCGCTCGCATCGCATTGCCTTGGCTCGCCAGATCGCCATGTACGTGTGCCGCGAGATGACCGGCCTCTCACTGACAGCTATTGGCTCTATTTTTGGTGGCCGCGACCACACTACTGTGATCCACGCATACCAAAAGATTGCCAATGAGATGACTCAGAAGATGGAAGTGTACCAGTACGTGAATGATCTGACAAACCAGCTCAAGCAGAAGGGCAAAAAGACTAACGACACGGAGCAGTAGCCGTTGTAGATGACTTTGTTTTAGCTTGTCGCTAGAGCGAAGTCATCTGCATGGCCTCGTTGCCAAGGCCAGCTCCAAGCCTCACGCGGCTTTCGCCGCCGCTTGGTTCACGTTTCACCGGATGCCGCGTTGCCCGACGCGATGCGTCGGCCCGTCTTCCGCTTCCTCCACGCGCGTTTACCGTCTCCGGGGCACTCCCGGCGACCATGATGTTGATGGCCGCGTTCAGGTCGCGGTCGATGGTAAGCCCGCACTCCTCGCAATGGTAGACGCGCTCGGACAGGAACAGCTTGGCTTTCACCGTCCCACAATTCGAGCAGGTCTTCGAGCTTGGATACCACCGGTCGATGACGTGAAGCCTCGCACCGGTACGCGCGCTCTTATAAGTCAGTTGGCGTCTAAACTGCGCGAACGCGGCGTCCTGAATCGATTGGGCGAGCCTGTGGTTTCCCATCATGCCCGCCACGTTCAAGTCCTCGATGCTAATGTGCGCGTAGGTATGGGCGAGCATGGTGGTGGTCTTGTTGAGCACATCCGAACGCAGGTTCGCCACCCGTGCGTATAGTCGGATGACCTGCGCTCTCGCCTTGCGGCGGCGGTTGGAGCCTTTGTGTTTGCGACTCAGATTCCGTTGGGCTTTCTTCAACCGTCTGAGGTTCGATCTAAGTGCATGTGGGTTGTGTATCACAGTGCCCTCCGACAATGTGGCGAACTCCTTCACACCCAAGTCGATGCCGACACTCCCACCTTTCGGCGGCGATGGAATCGGCAGGTTAGCGCGCTCGACAGTCAGACTAGCCTGCCAACGTCCACCACACTTGGATACACTCATGCGCAGCACCTTCGCGCCATTCACTCGCCTGAACACATTCTCCATACAGTGCACGCGGCCTATCCTCGGCAACCGCAGCGCATGAGAGTCACAGTCAATGATACCAAACGAGCCCGTCGTATACGCGAATCTGGGAACCGCCTTGTCCTTGGATTTGAAGCGTGGAAAGCCCATCCTACGGCCTTTCCGCTGCCCCTTACGAGACATGGAGAAATTCTTCAGAGCGTCGGCCAATGATTCGAGGCCACTGTTGTATGCCTCCTTGCTATTCTCCGGCCACCATGTTTCTCCCGTAGTCTCGTCCACGGCGAGCGTGTTCTTGGCTTGATTCCACCACCTGCGCAGCCCGTAATACGACCATTCAGGTTTATCTCCGCGTTCGAGCATGTCCTTAACATGAGCAAGTCCCGCGTTATAGGCGAACCGCGCCGCACCAGCATGAGACTCCAAGAGTCGTTCCTGCCGTAGCGTCGGATCAAGCGCCACCCTGACCGCCTCAAGCATCGCGTGCCGCCTTTAACGCCGCATCCGTCTTGTGCTTGGCCACGCGACGCCCGTACAGTCTCGCACAAAACGAGGTGAGTACTTCGGTCATATCACACACGAGATCATCGTCAAGCTCACGGTCATCAACAATAATCAGCTTGCGCCCTTGAGCGACAAGAGCGCTTTCAATAAGCCCCGCATTCATACGCGCGAGACGGTCACGATGCTCCACAATAATAGTCGTGTACTCAGGATTTTGCAGAATACGGTTAAGTTTACGCCGCTTATCGTTCATACCCGAGCCTACTTCAGCTACTATCTCAGGATTTTGCACACCCATAGTGAGTGCGAATGCTTTCAAACGGTCAGCTTGACGAGTTAAATCCTGTTTTTGGTCGCTAGAAGACACTCGCGCGTAACACACGGTCACACCTTGCTTATGGTGTTCAACCATGCTTGTTTCGTACTTCGGGTCGTGAATCAGCCACATGCCCGTAGGAGTTTGCTCCACAGGAACAGGCATAGTACCCTCACGACACCACTTCCACACAGTTTGCGGGTTCAACCCTTCACGTGCAGCCCATTCACGAACTAACATACCATAAATTATAACATACTAAACCACATGAAAACAAAGCAAACCCCAAACAGCCTTACACCCTGCACGCAGTTCTGGCCAGGCTTTTGCCTGGCCTTTCTTTTGCCTCTATATTGTTTCACGTGGAGAAATTAGAGGTGTGAAACACTGTTATGTTTCACGAAAAACGCGTTCATACTCGATTTTCACTGCATTTTTCAAAATTTTGACTCATAGTTATGCACATTCCCTCTTTCTTGTGAAACATTTATCGTGCTTTTTTGTGAATAAGTTTCACATGGTTGTGCACACCTGTGTATAACTTTGTGGATATTTCACGTGGTGAAATCAATATCTAGTGCAATTCTGTACGCTCACCACTAGATTTTCCGTTTTTTTGCTCACTACTCGCAGCTGGCGGCCACCAGCTTCGCTGACCGCACAGTTGGTGAGTCGTGCGCTTTCCTGCCCAAAGGTCCACTACTTTCGGCAAGCGCAGAACTACCGAAAGTAGTGAACGGTGAAGAAGAAACGAGTAAAGCGCAATGATAATCTCGGATAATTGTGGAAAATGAGGGAAAACGGCGGGAGAAGCCATGCGTATTGAGCAAGTACTGCATATGGGCTTCCGAGTTGAGCGTCGCAGCGCTCCTGATGAGCAAGGAAACCCCTATCCCGTGCTGTATATGGGGAGAGATACAGCTGCATAAGAAAGCCTCAAAGTTATCCACAAAGTTATGCACAGGTATGGGATTTACTTGTGGAAAACGTGCAGAAAGCTGTGGATAACTCTGTGGGTGAATTGGGGAAAACTGTGGATAAATCGGCCAAAATCAGCGCCATGCAACAAGGATGTGGATAACTTCGAAGTTTTCCACAACTTATCCACTATCTGTGAACAGTTCTCAACACTGAGAAGAACAGCAATAACAACGCAAAACGCGTTTTTCCACAAAATCCACGTGAATTATTATTACTACTATTTATCTCTCTGGTAAGGAATAGTAATAGATCCTCAAGCAAACGCTTCAGACGCGTTAGCGTTAAACTCCTCCCCACGCAAGTTTTTCAGGCACGGGAGAAAGGCTGCCCTTTTGCCGCGCCGCCCCCATGTTGCGCTCTGACCACGCTAGACTAGAACTCAGCACGAATACGGAAGGAACCTGATGAAGATTGAAGTCAATTCGTCTGATTTTGCCGAAGCAGTGAGCTGGGCCGCCCAAATCATCCCATCGCGCCCCACCACTCCTATTTTGGCAGGAATCAAGATCGAAGCCAGTGAAGGCCAGCTGCAACTATCCACCTTTGATTACGACCAATCCGCACGCCTGGTCATCGCCGCCCAGGTTGACGAACCGGGTATCATCATCGTCCACGGAAAGCTACTTTCCGACATCGCGCGCAACCTTCCGGGCGAGAACGCGTCCCTTGAAACAAGCGGAACGCGTTTGCACATCACTTCCGGTAAGTCCTCCTTCCAGCTTCAGCTCATGCCGCAAGAGGATTACCCACAACTGCCAAGCGTGCCCACAACTATCGGCCGCGTCGACGGGAAAACCTTTATTGACGCTATCAACCAGGCCAATGTTTCCATCGCTCGCGATCAAAACCGCCCGGTGCTCACTGGCATTCACATCCAGATCAACGGCGAAACCGTCACGCTCTCCTCTACCGACCGCTTCCGCCTGTCTCGCACCACTTTCACCTGGTCTCCAGCAAGCTCAGACGTGCAAGCAGACGTCATCGTGCGCGGCGAAATTCTGCGTGCCGTCGTCCGCTCTGTCGACGCAGCACAAAACGTCACCTTCGGCATGGATGAAGGCGGCAAGCTCATCAGCTTCGACAACGCTGGCAAGGTGATGACCGTTCAGCTCACCGAAGGTCAATTCCCTGCTGTCGACCGCCTCTTCGCTGACGAATACCCGATCGAAGCTGTTCTCGACCGACGCGAACTCATGTCCGCCATTTCGCGTGCCGCTCTCGTCACCGAGCACAACGCGGCCATTCGCTTGGAATTTGAGAACAACCAGGTCAGCATTTCCGCAGGTACTGCCGACGAATCTCAAGCTCACGAGTCGCTCAACTGCAACCTGACGGGCGAGCCGATCACCGTCGCCTTCAACCCGACTTACCTCAAGGACGGCCTCTCCGTTATTCCTGAGCCATACGTGCGCATCCGCATGCAAACTTCGGTGAAAGCCGTCGAATTCAACGGTCAGCAGGAGATGGACGATGACACCGCTTCTCTGGCCTTCCGCTACCTGCTGGTGCCCATGCGCTTCTGATGCTCATGCCCACTGATTCCTCCAACGTCTCCCGGCTCGCGCTCGACCATTTCCGCAGCTGGGAGAGCGTCGTTCTTGATTTTGCCCCCGGAGTCAACGTCCTCGTGGGGCGCAATGGTATTGGAAAAACCAATATCGTGGAGGCGCTCGAGTTCGTGGCGGCCGGCTCATCGCACCGCACCAATTCCTCGCGAACGCTCATCGCTCGAGGAGCGACGCACGCTACTGTTCGTGTCAATCTTGAGGAAAACCTTGAGATTACCAGCACGAGCGAGCCACCAACGAGCCCGCGCACCACAACGCTGGAAGCTACTATCCCCACACGCGGAGCTATCAGAAGCCGCGTCAATGCCGGCCCTTCGCGCTATTTTCGCGACATCGCCGGCATGCTCAAAGCCGTCGTCTTCTCCCCACGCGACCAGCTCACCGTCCAGGGCGACCCCGCGGCACGGCGCGCTTTCATTGACCAAACGGCCACCATGCTCTTCGCCGACTACTACGACCTGCACCAACGTTTCCAACAGATTGGCAGGCAAAGAGCCGCCGTTCTCAAGCAACTGGGCAAGGTTGACGACCCTCAGATGGCCCAACTTCTCTACCCGCAGCTGGAAACCTGGACTTCGGAGTTCATTAATGCCGGAATTGCGCTGACCGTGCGCAGGCGTGAGGTGGTGCGCCGCCTTTCTGGCCCGTTTAGCCGCATCGCCCGCCAACTTTCCGACGACCCCTCCCCTTCCGCTAGCGCGGCCCTAGATTATCAGCCCTCTTTCGCTGAAGTCGAGGACGTGCTGGGCAGCACGGATGAAGCCGAGTGGCCAGCAGCGCCCGATTTCGAGGTGAGCGCTGATAATCTCGAGAAAATGAGGCAGAGTATTGCCCAGCATTTCCAACGGCTTCTCGCCGGAGAACAGGCGCGCGGAATTTCGCTGATCGGCCCGCAACGAGACGATATGAGCGTAACCCTCGACGGTGAACCGGCCCGCGACTATGCCAGCAACGGCGAAATGTGGACGCTCGCGCTCGCCCTGAGAATGGCGCAATTTGAATGCTTGAGCACGAGCTCGAAGCCGATTTTGATTCTCGACGATGTGTTCGCCCAGCTGGACGAAGAACGACGACTGCGCATCCTGCGCTTCGCGCGCGAACAGGGCCAAGTGTTCATCACCGTCGCCGCCCGCTCGGATATCCCGGAACTTCATGACGATTCCACTACGCGCATCATCGATGTAGAAAAGCTTGCGCAGAAATCGCAGCTTGACGAGCAGCTGGCCGCGATGGCCGCGCAGTTGAGCCAGCAGCGCGCAGCGCAGAGCGACGGTGGCCAGACTGGGAAAACTGAGGATACTGGCGATGGTGAGGCTCGCGGTAGTGAGGCCCGCGCTGATGAAGCTCACGAGGCTGACGAAGCGGGTGATACCGGTGAGTAAGCCCTTCATCAAGCCTAGCGATACCGTCGAGCCAGACGAGCCGATTGACCTCAAGTACAACATCAACCCGGCACGCCTAGAGCGGGCAACCTTCCGCCGTTATGCCAAAGCAATCGTCTCCCAACGGGCGCGCGAGCAGAGAGCGGAAGAAGCGCGCGAAAACTTCGGCAAAAAGGGCCGTGACCCGAGAACGCTCACCGATGTGGCCACGAACTTGGCCCAAGAATCGCAGTGGGAGGTGGGTTTGAAACTCGCCCAACTGCGTGAACAGTGGATTGACGTTTTCGGCGATTACATAGGCCCACACGCCAGCTTTGTGAGCTTTGAACGCGGAATTTTGACTGTACGCGGGGATTCGCCTGCATGGAGTCAAATCTGGCAGGAACTGACGCCTGACATCAACCGCAAACTCAAAAAGTGGTTCTCCCCTATCACTTACGTCACTGTTGAAGTGCGCGGAGTGAGCTCGAGAAGGCGAGCTTTCCGCGGAAAATATGGCTCGAGCGTGGGCTATTCCGAAGGCTCGAAGCTCAAAATCAAGGGTCAGCCGCGTAATGGTGGTGATCAGCCGCGTAACGGCATTGGCCAGCCATATCAGCCTGGTGCGTGGGGCTGACTGGTATGTGGGGTTGACCAACATGTGAGGCTGAGAAGTTTGTGCTTCACGTCTCTGCTTCTTCACAATTTCGCTCAGAAGCAATCCACGCGCCTGTAGACGCCAGAATTTGCCAGAAGCATAGAGGAGCACATAAACCGAGGTTTGCTGGAAATTTGGCCGGTTTTTGCGTTTTGTGAGGTAGGCCATGCGGTAGAATAAAGAAAGATAGCCATCGCACGAAATCGGTGGCCTGGAATCGGTTTAAGACGGCAATTATGAGTTCCGGAACTCGTTGAAAAACGGTTTCGGTTTTTTTATTTGCCTCTGTAGGGCCTTTGACGGCCGTTTTGCCGTTTCCGGGCGGAGGAAAAGCGTCAAGCTGAGCGGATGTATGGCTGAACGAGAAACAGAAGGGATACGCATGAGCGACGAGAATCTCCAGACCGGTGCCGAGCAAGACGCCGATAACCTCGCTATGAGTGGAGAAAGCTCTCTGGGTGATTCCCACAATGACGACAGTGAGAATTTGGACGAGCACACCGCAGCCGTCAAGCGCGCAGAAAGCCGCGCTGAAGAGCTGGCTCACGCCGACGAATTGATCGCCAGCGAAGACCTCCAAGAAGGCGAGCTCAACTCCAACCAAGTTCCTGATCACTACGGCGCTTCCGACCTTAAGGTGTTGGAAGGCTTGGAAGCTGTGCGCCTGCGCCCAGGCATGTACATCGGTTCCACCGGCCCACGCGGTCTGCACCACCTGGTCTACGAGATCGTCGACAACTCCGTGGATGAGGCTCTCGCCGGCTACGCCAGCCATATTGAAGTCACCATTCTGCCGGATAACGGCATTCGTGTCGACGACGACGGCCGTGGAATTCCTGTCGACATGGTTCCTGGCGAAAACCGCTCCGGCGTTGAAGTGGTGATGACCAAGCTGCACGCTGGCGGCAAGTTCGGTGGCGGCGGCTACACCGTTTCCGGTGGCCTTCACGGCGTCGGCATCTCCGTGGTGAACGCACTCTCCCACCGCATGGAAATCGTGGTTCACCGCCAAGGCTATGAGTGGACGCAAACATACATCGACCAAAAGCCTCAAGCACCACTGGCCCGCGGCAAGCAAATCCCTGAGGAAGACACCGGTACATCCGTCACCTTCTGGGCTGACCCGACCATTTTTGAGACTACCGAATACGACTTTGAAACCCTGCGCACCCGCTTCCAGCAGACCGCATTCCTCAACAAGGGTCTGCGCATCTCGCTGACCGACTTGCGCGTGCCGGAAGATTCCGCTAACCAGCCTGACGAAACCGGCGAATCGGACAACAAGGTTTCCTACCAGTACAAGGACGGTATTTCCGACTACGTCAAGCACCTGGTGAACTCTCGCCGCTCCAACCCGATTGAAGACGAGATCGTCCACTTCGCCGCAGAAGACGTCAAGCTGGGAATCTCCGCTGATGTTGCTATTCAATGGACAGCAGGCTACAGCGAAACTTTGCGAACCTTCGCCAACACGATTACCACCGCCGAAGGTGGCTCGCACGAAGAAGGCTTCAAGACGGCTCTGACCAGCTTGATCAACCGTTATGCTCGCGAAAAGAACATTCTCAAGGAGAAGGAGTCCAACCTCTCTGGCGAAGATACTCGTGAAGGTATCGTCGCTGTTCTTTCCGTCAAACTCACGAACCCTCAGTTTGAAGGCCAGACCAAGACGAAGCTTGGTAATCCTGAGGCAAAAACCTTCGTCCAGCGCGTCGTTTCTGACCGTTTGGGCGACTGGTTCGACTCACACCCCTCCGACGCCAAGCGCATCGTCGAAAAGGCTATTGACGCCGCTCACGCACGCCTGGCCGCGAAGAAGGCTCGCGAATCGACGAGGCGTAAGTCTCTGTTCGAGTCGGCTGGCATGCCAGACAAGCTGAAAGATTGCCAGTCCAATAATCCTGCCGAATGCGAATTGTTTATCGTCGAGGGTGATTCTGCAGGTGGCTCCGCCATCCAAGGACGTGACCCTATGACCCAGGCAATTCTGCCATTGCGCGGAAAAATCTTGAACACCGAGCGCGCCAGCTTCGACCGCATGCTGCGATCCGACACCATCGAATCGCTCGTCACCGCAGTCGGCGCAGGCTATGGCGACGACTTCGACATCAGCAAGGCACGCTACCACAAGATCATCATCATGGCAGATGCAGATGTCGACGGCGCTCACATCGCCACGCTCATCCTCACTCTCTTCTTCCGCTACATGCGCGGCATGATCGACGCCGGCTACATTTACGTGGCCATGCCACCGCTCTACCGCTTGAAGTGGAGCAAGGGTGCGCATGATTTCGTCTACACCGACGCAGAACGCGACGAAGCCTTGAAGCGCGGCCTGGCACAAGGACGCCAGCTGCCGAAGGGCGAAGGAATCCAACGTTACAAGGGCTTGGGTGAGATGACCTACCAGGAGCTGTGGGAAACCACCATGGACCCGCAACACCGCATCTTGAAGCAGGTGCACATCGAAGACGTCGAAAGCGCCGATGCCACCTTCTCCATGCTCATGGGTGACGAAGTGGGTCCTCGCCGTATGTTCATCGAACGCAACGCCAAGAACGTCAAGTTCATTGACGCCTAAACGTCACACGAACACCGCAACGCTTAACTCACACAGCGCAACGCTTTAACACAAAGGACAGATTGTGGCAGACGAAGAAAACACCAGCACCCCTGGCGATGACGAGATGAACAACGCTAACAACGGCGGTAACGGCGACGAGAATGACGCCAACGAGTTCAACGACGCCGCCAACAGCGACGCCACCAACAGCGACGCCGCTGAAAACGATGCCGCGGATAACGGCGAAAACAACGATGAAACCGATGACGAGCGCCTCAACGAGCAGCTCGCTGCATTGAACGCCCAATACGGCGCTCAAGAAGGCAGCAACATCAACTCGCTGGGCTTGGGGGACGAAGGCTTCAAAGGCCTGATGGGCGGCTCTCGCGTCCAACGCACCGACCTCAACCAAGAAATGCGCGAATCCTACTTGGCATACGCCATTTCCGTCATCGTCGAACGCGCATTGCCAGACGTTCGCGATGGTCTGAAACCAGTGCACCGCCGCGTGATCTACGCCATGTACGACGGCGGCTACCGCCCTGACCGTGGCTTCAACAAGTGCTCCCGCGTCGTCGGTGACGTGATGGGTAAATACCACCCACACGGCGACGCCGCTATTTACGACACTTTGGTGCGCTTGGCCCAGCCATGGTCCATGCGCTACACCCTGGTCGACGGCCAAGGAAACTTCGGATCCCCGGGCGATGACCGCGCAGCAGCAATGCGTTACACCGAGTGCCGCATGGCACCTCTGGCCATGGAAATGGTGCGCGACATCGACAAGGACACCGTCGACTTCGTGCCAAACTACGATGGCAAGACGCAAGAGCCAACCGTGCTGCCAGCACGCTTCCCGAACCTTCTGGTCAACGGTTCCGCAGGCATCGCCGTGGGTATGGCAACCAACATCCCACCGCACAACCTGCGCGAGGTTGCCGAAGGCGTTCATTGGGCACTTGACCACCCTGATGCCAGCCGAGAAGAGCTGCTTGATAATCTTATTCGCATCATCAAGGGACCAGACTTCCCAACAGGCGCAACGATTCTGGGCCATAAGGGTATCGAAAAGGCTTACCGCACCGGCCGTGGCCTCATCACCATGCGAGCCGTCGTCAACACCGAAGAGATCAACGGACGCATGTGCCTGGTCATCACCGAGCTGCCATATCAGGTGAACCCAGACCGCCTCGTCAGCTCCATTCGCAACGCTGTTCGCGACGGTGTGATCAAAGGCATCGCCGACATGCGCGATGAAACCTCCGGCCGAACTGGCGAACGCTTGGTGCTCGTGCTCAAGAAGGATGCCATCCCGAAGATCGTTCTCAACAACCTGTACAAGCACACCGCTTTGCAAACCACCTTCGGCGCCAACATGCTCGCCCTGGTCAACGGAGTGCCACGCACGCTCAGCCTCGACGGCTTCGTCTCCCACTGGATCTCCCACCAGCTGGAAGTGGTCAACCGTCGCACCGCCTTCCTCAAGCGTGAAGCGGAAGAGCGCGACCACATTTTGCAGGGCTATTTGAAGGCCATTGACATGATCGATGAGGTCATCCACCTCATCCGCTCCTCCAAGACGGTTGAGCTCGCCCGCACCGGCCTTATGGACCTGCTCGACGTCGATACCGTCCAAGCAGACGCCATCCTGGCCATGCAGCTGCGCCGCTTGGCAGCTTTGGAACGTCAAAAGATCGTTGATGAGCATGAAGAGCTCATGGCAAAGATCGAAGACTACGCCGATATCCTCGCTCACCCGGAGCGTCAGCGTCACATCGTGGGTGAAGAGCTCGATGGCATCGTCGAAAAGTACGGTGACGAACGCCGCACCGCAATCGTGCCGTTCTCCGGCGATATGAGCGACGAAGACCTCATCGCCGACCGTAACGTCGTGGTGACCGTCACTCGCGATGGCTACTTGAAGTCCACGCGCGCTGACGACTACCGCTCCCAGCATCGCGGCGGCAAGGGCATTAAGGGCACTCGCCTGCGTGGTGGTGACGTGGTGGACCACTTCCTCACCGCATCCACCCACGACTGGCTGCTCTTCTTCACTAACCTCGGCCGCGTCTACCGCATCAAGGCGTACGAAGCTCCACAAGGCTCTCGCGACTCTAAGGGTCAGCATGTTGCTAATCTTTTGAGCTTCCAGCCAGGAGAACACATTCAACGCATGCTCAGCCTGCGCAGCTACGAAGACGCCAAGTACCTCGTGCTCGCCACGCGCAAAGGCCGTGTGAAGAAGACCCTGCTCTCCGAATACGACTCGCCTCGCCAAGGTGGCCTCATCGCCATCAACCTTAACGAAGGCGACGAAGTAGTCGGCGCAAGCCTGTGCAATGAAGCCGACGACGTGATCCTCGTGTCCAAGGCTGGCATGTCCGTGCGCTTCCAGGCCAACAACGAGCAGCTGCGACCGATGGGCCGTTCGGCTGCAGGCGTGATGGGTATGCGCTTCCGCGATGACGACCAGCTGCTGAGCATGGATGTCGTGCCGGAAGATTCCGATAAGGACCTTCTCGTCGTCACGGCTAAGGGCTTCGGCAAGCGCTCCCCACTGGCTGACTACCGCGTGCAAGGCCGCAACGGCTACGGTATCAAGGCGCTGGAAATGGTGAAAGAGCGTGGTGCTCTGGTCGGTGCTCTCGTCGTCTCCGAAGGCGATGAGATTCTGGCCATCATGCACTCCGGCAAGGTGATTCGCTTCGCAGTCAACGAAATCAACCGCACGGGCCGCACCACCCAAGGCGTCACCATTGCTGACACCGGTTCTGACGACGAAATTGTTGAGATTGCCACTACCGATGAAACCGGCGATGACGACACTGACGAGAACAGTGCTGAGGGCAACGCTGCCGCCGAGGGTAGCGGCGAGAGCAACGCTGAGAACAGCGACGGCGAGAACGACGCCACCGCTGAGAACGTCGAAGCTGCTCAAGCCTGAGGCGCATAAGCCTGCTGCTCGGCGCGAGTGGTAGGCATAGCGGAAACGCTAACGCGAGAATGTTCGCGCGCCAAGCGCTCAAACGCAGAAGGGCCGCCGGTCAGGAAACTGATCGGCGGCCCTTTTTTCATCCGCAGCTGCATCACAACGGCAGGTGAGTGAGTGCGGTGATAATCTCAAGCCATACTCAAGCCAAACTAGCCGCGAGCAACAGCAGGAGCGATGCTCAGAGCAGGGTCATTAAACGGGATGAGCGTCGACTGGAAAGCGTGATACAAGTCAGACTTACCTGGCCAGACCGTGCGCAAAACCTGATTATGCTCATCGAGCTGATGCCACCACGAGCCGTTGACGTGATCAGCCAAATGCTCATCAACATAACGCACAAAAGTGGCGTACCAACTACGGAAGAAGTCACGACCCGTCACTTGGTAGAGCGTTGCAGCAGCGTTAATGCCCTCCGCAACAGTCCAATGCATGCGGTCGTGAACAATCGGGCGACCCTGCCAATCGGTCGTATACACCAAACCAGGCTCACCATCAGTCTGCCAAGCGTCACGAACCGCGCGCTCAAACAAATGCTGAGCCGCATCAACATAAGGCTGAGCCTGCTGCGAGACGCGATGATGCTGAGCATCCCAACCATACGTAGAAATCGCCCACTGGGTAATCAGACGGCTCCACTCAATGCCATGGCCAGGCGTTGCACCATAAGGCTTGAACTGGTCATCCTTCTTATCGGCGTTGTAGTCGAGCAGCGGCGTCCAATTCTCATCGAAATGCTCCGGAATACGCCAATTATTGGCCTTCGCCCACTCCACCACATGTGTGATGATACGCCCAGCACGCTCGCGGAAGCTCTCATCGCCGGTCACATCAGCAATAGCGAGGAAAGCCTCGGTCGAATGCATATTAGCGTTCACACCACGGTAGCCATCCAGCTCGGTCATCTCCGTGTTCCACGTGTCCCCGGCCAAGCCCTCATCTTCATCCCAGAAGAAGCGATCATAGGTTTCAATCGCATCCTCCAGCAGACGCTTGGCACCGGGACGGCCGGCGAGCAGCGCCGAAGTAGCAGCCAGCATGACGAAAGCGTGCGTGTAGCACAGCTTCTCCGTGCCATGGTCCAGCGATCCATCGCTTCTCAACGTCAACGATGGATACCAGCCGCCATGCTCCTTATCGTGCAGCATGCCGCGCAGGCCGGAAACCATGGTGTCCACAATCTTTTCGCTACCCGGGAAGCCCAGCAGCGTGCCGATAGAGTACACGTGAGCCATACGGCAGCTAATCCAGGTTTGCACGCCCTCGCTCGGGTCCAGACGGCCGAAATCATCCAGCCAGCCGGCACCACCCCACGGGTTTGCCACTCCCCTGCCAAAATTCAACAGATTGCTGGCTTGCGTCGTCATGAACACGCGGTTCGCCTGCGTGCCCAGCTCATACTTTCCTGTGCGATCTACACTGGTCGAAGTCACAGTTCAGCCCTTCTTATCTCACTTGTTCAAGCTTTCAGTTAACTTAGCGCAGCCTGCAAGGTACACTTCGCCCCTTTGCAAAGCGCGTCACTTTTACCGCTCTCACGTCTCCTGTAACGCAAGAACAAGCACACTCTTATACTAACGGTCAGGCCTCACCGTTGAAAGCTCGCTCGTTTCTCAAGATTATCAGTGCGCTTCATCCCAGATTTTGTGTGATGAGCTTGCAATAAAAAGCGCAGCAATCCCCCGTTTTTGATAATCTCAAGGCAGAAAGAAAACTGCGAGCAACCTCAGAAGGCTGCAACTGCTCGAGGTACGGCCCACTTGCCCTACCTTGCCAAGGAGAGATTATGCCTGATCAGAACGATCTTTTCAGCCAGCCGGCACAAGCCAGCCAGCCTTCTACCCAAGCTCCGGAAAGCTTGAGCGACGCCCTTAACGAGGCTGAAGAAGACAATATGGAGAGCATTTCAGGCCTCTCCGAGCAGCAGATTCGCGAGTCGGTGGCTCAACAGGTGGAGCAAGCTCGCCGTAATTCGGCTTCTTCTCAGGTTTCTGATGGTACTGGTGTTGCTTCTGACAGCGTTTCTGGCTCTCAGGGTGCTACCGATTCTGAAGCTCCTGCGGGTACGGGCTTGAGTGAGTTCCTCTCCTCTGAAGAGGCTGAGAGCGCGCAGGCTGGTGCTCACGGCGCTGGTTCCGGTGCAGCTGCTGGCTTGGCTTCTGGTGCAGCTTCTGGCACTTCGGGCGTTGCTGGCCACCGCACGGCTATGGGTTCTGCCGCTTCTGTTGCTACCGCCACCGCAGGCGCCGCAGCAGCCGGTGCAGCCGCAGCTTCTGGTCGCTCCCGCTCTGCTGTCGACCAGCCTGAGATCGTTTCTAACCGCCGCAAGCCTCGCCGCGTGCGCGTCCCGAAGGCTCGCCGCATGCGCCTGTCCATCGTCAAGTTCGACCCATGGTCGGTGGCGAAGGTCTCCTTCATGCTGGGCATCGCCAACGGCATCATTCAGGTGGTGTGCGCCACCATTCTGTGGTGGATGCTCGACGCCATCGGCGTGTTCGATAAGGTGAGCAGCCTGGTGAACTCCACCGGCCTGACAGGCAAGACGGGCTTCAACGTTTCCGCCATTCTGAGCATGGGCCAGGTGGTGAGCGCGGTGACAATCTTCGCCATTTTCGAGCTGGTGTTGATCGTGATTATCGCCGTGGTGTGTGCCTTCTTGTATAACGTGGTCAGCTCGCTGGTGGGCGGCCTTCACGTCGTTCTCGGCGACGACTGATGAGTTTGAGGCGCTGGTAATCTCCCTGCATTTCGCAAGATTATCAGCGCTTCTCCATCTCCTGCGCCTGCTTCTGGGCCACGCGGATTTGCGCCACCGTGCGCGCCTGCGTGGCCTTTTCCAACTCTTTCTGCGCCTTTTCGACAGCCGTTTGCGCCTGTTTGACAGCGCTTTGCGCTTGCTTCACCACTGACTGGACGCGCTTGTGCTGGTTGTGACGGCGAATTGCGCTCTTTTCAGCGTTCTTCAGCGCGCTGCGCTTCACCTGCTTTTCCAAGGTTTCCAGCGACTCTTTCTTCGCCTTGGCCTTGCGAATAGCCTTTTGGCGTGCTCGCCTCTTGCTTGCGGCAGCCCTTTGCTCCGCTCTCTGCGCGCGCTCGGCCTCCTTGGTGGCCAAGTATTCGGCTTGCATCGCTTTAAACTCGTCTGATTCGCCTTCGTTGAACAGCGCCTTGACGGTTTCCTTGCGCTCTCGCGTTGACTCAGGGTCGAGGTTCAAGCGGAAAACGATGGTTTGCAGCAGTGACTCGTAGTCCACCGTCGAGAGGAACTCAATTTTCTGCTTGAGAATGTAGCTTCTCAGTTGCGGGAATCGGGAGAGCACGTAGGCTTCACGGTCTTGCGTCGCGAGTTTCCACTCTTTGAAGAAGGCGAGGCTTGCCGTTCCCATAATGGAGTTCGCGCGCAAACGGTAATGGTAGAGCACGAAGGGCAGGCGGATGACGACGTCGGAACCGCCAAAAATCTGGCAGATGCGGGCGAGGTCTTCCATTGAGCGCCCTTCGGGGAAGGTGATGTTGTTTTCGCGATAGATGCTGGTTGGTGCCATAAAGCTCCAGGCGTAGCCGCCGATTTTGCCGGCAATCTGGTCGCGAATAGCTTCCTCGGGGGTCAGCACTTTGCGTTTGCTGTAGCGGTTGTGCACGTAGCGCGATTTGACGAAGGTTCCGTCCTCGCTCATCGTGTCGAATTGGTACATCACGATGTTGCGACGGCCTCGGCGCATATGGGCTAGGCAGGAGCGCACGAGGGTTGGCTCGATGGTGTCGTCCGAGTCGACGAAAAGAATGTAGTCGCCTTTTGCCTGGGCGAGACCGGTGTTTCTCGCTCCTGATAATCCTTTATTTTTTTGGTGAATGACACGAATGCGAGGGTCTTTGGTGGCCCAGTCGTCGGCAATCTGGCCGGAGTTGTCAGGGGAGCCGTCGTCTACCACCAAGATTTCCAGGCGGCGATACGTCTGCTGTGTCACTGAGGTCAGGTTTGCGTCGAGGAATTTTTCGACGTTATACACCGGGATTATCACGCTGACGAGGGGAGGTTCGCCGTCAGTCGAGCCATATGTGGGAACAAATGCCTGTTCGCTGAGCTCTCCTGGTGTTTCAGCGCTGTTGTGCTGCATGCTACCTCCTTAATCCTTGTATATTGTACGAGAGAGAAAGAAATCTGGGGTTGGTGGTGTGCAAACTCTGCACTTTCTGAGTTGCGTGAGAACGCGTTCAGGGCTAAGTGTTGTGAGGGCTGCTCGGTAGAGTAGGCTCGCGTTGAGTCAACTGAGTGTTGCTGTAAGTGAGTATTAGCTCACTATTGGGAAGGTGGTACGGTGAAGCGCTTCTGAACGGAAGAATAAAAAATACTGCTCGAAAATACGGCCATCGCTCAGAAAAAAGTTGAATTATTGACGATTTCGTGTCCGAGATTTGGGCATTTTGTCTTTTCTTGCGTATACTGGGACATGTAATGGATGGCGAGGAGTCACCTGTTAAGGAGAGAAGAGAAATTCCCTGACCAGGGCTTTCTTGCTATCTGTGAAGCATCTTTCTCCTGTTTCATGGAGTGAGAGAAGTAAGAAGGAAAACATTATGCGCAAGGCATCTAAGATCGCAGCTGCACTGTTCACAGCTGTTGCGACACTGGCTGCTGGTTTCGGCATGAGCGCAACTGCTAATGCTGAGACCCCAACCGGCACTGCAACCATTGAGCTGAATACGAACAGCAACGTTGATCTCACGAAGACCACTTTCGTTGCTTATCCATTGATGTATTTCACCGGATTCGAAGCACAGGCCGGTTCTGAGGACACTCTGACTTCTGTCGCAGCAAGCCCAGTTTCCTCTGCACTTACTGCAGACCTCAAGGCTGCATTGACTGCTGAAGGCGTTACCGTTGCTGACGGCAGCACCCCAGAAGCAACCTTCTTGGCTCTCAAGAGCGCTGATCAGGCAAAGATCGCCCGTATCGCATCTGCTCTTGCAAAGTCCTCCAACCTTGGTTCCCCCATCTCTTCCACTGATGCAACCAAGGACAAGGTAACTTTCTCCAACTTGGCTAATGGCTACTACCTCATCAAGACTGCTTCTGGCGATGTGACCATTGCTCCAACTCTGGTTCCATCTACCGTTGTCAGCGGGGGAAAGACCTACACCAAGCTCGGCACGATGACTCTTGGTCAGGCTGATCTCAAGGCTGAGAGCGGCGATCGTTCCGATAACAACATGAAGAAGACCGTGAAGTCTGGTTCTGACTACACTCAGAACCGCACTTTGAAGGTCGGTGATACCGCTGACTTCAAGCTCACCTTCACCGTTCCTAATCCAAAGTCTCAGGCAACCTTCAAGGTCGTCGATACTTACAAGCTCCTCGGCGATCCAACTGAAATGGCTATCACTGTTGATGGCTCTGACGTTTCCAGCGAACTGACCTTTACCCAGGGCACTGGCACCTTCACCGTTCAGCCAAAGGACACCACCTTCAGCGGTGACCCAGAGAAGCCAACCATCACCGGTCACATGAGCGCAGATGGCACTAAGATCGACTCCGCTTCCGACTTCGTCACCAAGTATGCTGGCAAGGTTGTCACCATCACCTATAAGCAGGCTGTTCTGAAGGCTACCGACACCGACAAGGTGGCAGATAACTCCTTCACCAAGACTGTTTACGACTACGATGGCAACGGCACCCCAACCAAGGATGACGGCGGCGAAACCTCTAAGGTTTACAACTACACCATCGCTTTGAAGAAGCAGGACCTCAATGGTAATGCTCTGCAAGGTGCACAGTTCGTTGTCAAGCAGGGCGACAACTACCTCAAGCAGGATTCCACCACCGGTGCATGGTCCGTTGCTTCCAGCAAGGATGATGCAACCAAGTTCACCACTGCTGCAACCACTGGTGAGCTGAGCATCTCCGGCCTTGACTACGGCACCTATAACCTCGAAGAGGTTGTGGCACCAGAAGGCTACATGCTTTCCCCAATGGGCGTTCCAGCCGTCGCTACTGTCACCCTCTCTGCACCAGATGCAGAAAAGGACGGCAGCGTTGATATGACCAAGGCAAAGACCGTTGTTGCTGCTGGCTCCACCAGCACCGGCCTCGTCGTGCCTGTCACCGATGGCGTCTCCCACGTCGGTCTCGAAGCTGACACCACTCGTGCAACTGTCAAGAACATTAAGTCCCTGACTGAGCTCCCAGCAACTGGTGGTACCGGTGCTATCGCACTCCTGCTCCTCGTCGCTGTTCTGTTCGGTGCTGGCTCTGCTGTTGCTCTCGGCGCACGCAAGGCTCGTAAGAACGCTGAACTTCGCTGAGCTACAGTGAACTGAACAAGTTCCTCGTTTCTTCAACAGGAGCTGAGTAGTTCATAGAAATGGCCATACCTCGCAAGAGGTATGGCCATTTTGTTTGCGTCGAGCTGATAATCTTGAGCCCCTCAGAGAATTTTCAGAAGCGGCGAGTAATTTATACCCCAGAGAGAAACAAGGATAGGGGAGAAGCGATGGCACAACCAAGCTTCGCCGACGCGCTGGTGATTCAAGGCCAGAAAGACCAAGAAGCCAGCGAAAAGGCGATTCGACAGGCGAAACGTGCAAACGCCTGGATGGTGGTGTATCGCATCATGGTCGCTATCGCCGTGTTGCTCATCGGCTCGGCTATTACCATCTCTACCGTGTATATCGGCCGCGAATACCATAACGATTCGCAAAATAAAGCCATCGCAGCCCGCGATGAGGAGATCGCCAGAAACTACTCCAAAGCCCAGAAAAACGCCCTTCTCCAAGCTGCGCGCGACTACAACAAAAGGCTTTTCGAAAACCCACGAGCTATCGGCGCCATCGTCGACCCATTCACCAATAAGCCGGGAAGCTTCAACGGCAACGACGATAAGGAATACCATCACATTCTCAACGCCCCAGGCGACACTATGGCAGTGCTGACGATCCCTAAGATTTCGGTGAAACTGCCAATCCACCACGGTGCTGACCAAGATCAGCTGGAAAACGGCCTCGGCCACCTACCAGGCACCTCTTTCCCCGTTGGTGGTAAGAACACGCGAGCCGTCATTACCGGTCACTCTGGTTTGCCAGGGAAAACGCTGTTTACCAACCTTCCTGACCTTCGCAAAGGTGACCTTTTCTTTATCACAGTTGCTGGTGAAACGTTGGCGTATAAGGTCAAGTGGATTGAAGTGGTGCTGCCGACCAACACCAAGGTTCTGCGCATCAAGCCGGGTAAGGATCTTGTCACCTTGCTCACCTGCACGCCGTATGGTATTAACACGCATCGCCTGCTGGTAACGGGGGAGAGGACGAAATGGCCTCTGTACACGGCAGCGCCAGCTCTGAGCCCGAGTGTGGATGAGATCATCATGTACACGGCGGCCACCATCCTCGCCTTGTGGATTCTCCTGCTGATTTTCCACCGCCGTTACGTGCTCGGCCACCATATTCGCCGTTACTACGGCAAGCCGTGGAACCTGCGCAAACCGGTGCGCAGTTGGACGCATGAGGAGAGCGTAGTGAACCCGATTGCGGCGGGCATGCCACATGTTGCCACGCCTGCGCTCAATGATGATCAATAGTGGCCAGTCTCGATGGGTGGCGAAGAGGCGCGTGTACTGAGGTTTAGCGCAATAATTGCCCGTGCACGACTGTCAGCATGCCTCTCATCGCGCGACATGCTGAATCGTTTCAATAGCTGCTTTCTCCTAAACTAGAAGGCGAGGGAAGGTTGAGTTCTGGTAATCTGCGACCAGACGAGCCCCACCTTCATTGACCTGCACTTTCGAAGGAGAAAGCATGAAAGCACTTCGCCCACCGATGGGCTGGAATTCTTGGGATTCCTACATGACGACTATCACAGAAGAAGACGTTCTCGCGAACGCACGTTTTATGAGTGATAATCTCAAGCAATTCGGCTGGGATACCATCGTCGTCGACGCCAGCTGGTTTGACCCTCAAGCAAAATCAGAAGCCTACAATGACGCAGCGCAAGGCGCCACCTTCTGCCTCGACGAGTACGGCCGCCTGCTGCCTGACCCTGTGCGTTTCCCCTCCGCAGCCGATGGCTCCGGTTTCACGCATATTGCTGAAAAAGTACACGAACTAGGCTTGAAATTCGGTTTCCACGTCATGCGCGGAATCCCGCGCCAAGCAGTGCGCGAAAACTGCCCTGTTGAGGGAACGCAATGGACAGCACGCGACGTTGCCGACATGGACCTTGAGCACGCCTGCCACTGGAATAACGACAACTACGGCTTAAACCAAGCGCACCCTGGCGCACAAGCGTGGTACAACGCGCAACTCGATCTCTACGCCTCCTGGGGAATTGACTTCTTGAAGGTCGACGACATGCAAGCGCCGTTCTACCCGGCAGAAATCGAAGCCTACTCGCAAGCAATCCGCATCGCCGAGCGCAAATACCACCGCGAGATTACCCTCTCGCTCTCCCCAGGCACGCAAGTTGCCACTACGAACATCGACTTTTTGCGTCGTAACGCTCAGATGTGGCGCATTTCCGACGACCTGTGGGACCGTTGGCGTGACGTTTACAACCAGTTCTCCCGCATGGCACGCTGGGCACCTTTGCAAACGCCTGGCCACTGGGCCGACGCCGACATGCTGCCTCTGGGCCACCTCACCGTCAACGACAAGCAAGGCGGGCACATGTCCAACCTTACGCCTGCCGAGCAGCGCACGCTGTTGACCTTGTGGGCTATGTCGCACTCTCCACTGATGATGGGCGGCGATCTGCCAACCTCTCCTGCTGAGACTATCGAGTTGCTGAAAACCCCGTGGCTGCTCGAGGTTGAGGCCAATTCGACGCATAATCGCGAGGTTTTGCGCGAAATTTACGATCAGGAGAACAAGTTCAACAAGTGGGATGGCGCTTCCGTGCCGGAAGGTGAGTTCATTGTCTGGGCTGCTGACGCTACGGGCGCTGCGCCGTCTTCCTGCTCCTGCGAGAAGGAGGAGAAGTGCTCCTGCGGTAGCGGTGAAGCGTGCTCTTGCGGTAGCGGTGAAGCGTGCTCTTGCGGCGCCAATTCCGCCCTCACCACCGAGCGCGGCTCTTACTATGCCGCCTGCTTCTGGACTGGCCCCACTCAGTGCCAGCAGCGCGTTGACATCGCTGCCATTGTTGGCCTGGAAGATTATCAGCTCGGCTTTGATCTGACGAAGTGGAAGGTGACTGACCTATGGTCGGGCACTTCTGGCGAGGCTAAGCTCGATGGTCGTCTGCTCTCTGTGACTATGCCAGCTCATGGTTGCGTGTGGCTGCGCTTCGACCCTATCGACTGAGGCTGCGCCCGCCCACGCGCTTTCACTCTTAGCGCGTGCGATTCGCGCTCCTCGCTAGTCTGGAGCTTATGACGACTAACGAGAACGAGACGAACGCAACAGCTGCACCCGAACAGCCAGCTGGCCAGCCAGCTTCTCTGGCAACTCAGCGTCCACTGCGCGTCGGTGTGGTGGGCGCTGGCCCTGCCGGCATTTATTTTTCCGACATTCTTCTGCGCGAGCTTGCCGCTAAGGGCGAGGCTCTGGGCTTGGGCACTCAGGCTCGCATCGACATCGTAGAAAAGCTGCCAGTGCCCTATGGTTTGGTGCGCTACGGCGTAGCTCCCGACCACCCTTTCGTGCGCATGATCGTCGGCGCTCTCGATAAAGCCGCGTCCAACCCTCATATGCACCTGCTGACGGGCGTAAGCGTGGGCGAGGATGTCAGCGTCGAGCAAATTTTGCAGCATGAAGACGTTCTCGTTTTCGCAACCGGCGCCACTTTGGACCGCGAGCTCACCATTCCTGGGGCTCAATCTCTCGGTGTGCACGGCGCTGCTGACTTTGTTCGCTGGTACAACGGCTTCCCGACCAAACAGCCGACCCCTGATTATCAGGACCCTTCCACCGACTGGGATCTTTCCGCTCACGACGTCGCTGTTATCGGTGGCGGCAACGTGGCTTTGGACGTCACCCGCATGCTGTTGCGCGATCCTGAGGCTCTCGTTTCCACGGACGCCTCCGAGCATGTGATTGACAATTTCCGTGCTTCTCAGTTACGCCGCCTGCACCTTCTGGTTCGTCGCGGCCCGGCCCAAGCTAAATTTGGCGTCAAGGAACTGCGCGAGTTGCAAAAGCTCGCCAATGTGCGCATCGTCCTCGACCCTGCCGACTTTGAACTGGACGAGATTACCACTGCTCGTGCTTATCAGGACCGTGATAAGGCGCAAATGCTCGGCGAGCTGATGCATATGCGCGATGTTTTCGTTGAGAACACGTCTGCAGCTGCCGATTTCGCAACTTCCGTACCTGAGCGCGAGCTCGTCCTCCACTTCTTCTCCAACCCGGAGGAAGTGCTCAACGACAACGGCGTGGTAACCGGCCTGAAAATCAGGCGCATGAAGGTCAACGCCGACGGCACTGCTCAGCCAACCGAGCACACCGAAACCCTGCCTGTTCAGGCCATCTATTCGGCTATCGGCTACCGTCCAACGCAAGTCGAAGGCGCCCCTTACGACGATGAACACCTTGTGATTACCAACGCAGCAGGTCGTGTGCTTTCCGATGAGGGCACACCGGTTGAGCGCGAGTACGTCACCGGCTGGGCTAAGCGCGGTCCGGTGGGCTTGATTGGCTCTACTAAGTCGGATGCGAAGCAGACGGTTGCTGCACTCTTGGAGGACCTTTCCCAGCGTGAGGATAAGGGCCGAGCAGCTGTTTCAGATGAGTTGTTGAGTGATTATTTGGTTTCGCAGGGTTTGCAGCCGGGTAATTTGGATGGCTGGCATGCTGTTGAGCAGGCAGAGAGTGCTGCTGGTCAGTCGGTTGGTCGTGCGATGCAGCGTATTTATGATTGGCAGATTTTGAGTGATCTTTCGCATTGCGAGCCGCTCGCTGCTGATGATGCTGACGCAGCCGCTGATTCTGAATGATACTGTTATGACTCTGGTGTGATTGAGAACAGTACTGCGACTGATATCGCTGATGCTGATTGAATGATGTTGTTGAATCGATAAGTGCATATACGAAGAGGCGGTGATGACCGGATGGTCATCACCGCCTCTTGTTGTTTCCGCTGGTGAGCGGAAACGGTGGGGAGCTAGTCAGTTATCAGTGCTTGCGCGTGCTCATGCGCAGTGCTGCACCTGCAGTGAGGGCAGTAAGAGCAACGAGCAGGATGATGCTGACGTTAGCGCCGGTGGAAGCCAGAGTATGAGGCTTGGAGGAAGCCTTCTTGCCGTCTGCTTGTGGCTTTGCTGGCTTGGATGGCTCAGCTGGCTTTGAAGGCTTCTTGCCACCTTCGTTGTCCTTTTCACCTGGCTTGTTGTCATCCTTGCCTGGCTCTTCCTTAGCCTTTTCCTTCACGACGAGGGTGAAGCTGACTGGCTTTTCTTCACCGCGAACAGTGACGGTGCCGTTGTACACGTAGGAGCCTGGGTTGTGGATTTCACTGGCGCTCTTATCTTCCCAACGTGGGTGCAGAACTGTGGTGGAACCGTTCTCGTAGGTGACGATGGCGTTTGGCATTTCGAAGCCTGCGCCTTGTTCGATTTCCACAGTGTCCTTGGTCAGGGTGATGGAGGTGATTTCCAGTGGTGTGACGTTGACGATTACGCTAACCTTCTGGCCTGCAACGGTTCCGGAAACTTGGAAGCTGTTGCCGTCAGGGTTCTGGTAATCTTCAGGGTTTACTTCATCCCAAGTGACTGGCTCTTTCGTGGTGTCGCCATTGGACCAAGTGACGGTGGCGTTTTCTGGCAGCTGTGGGGCTGTCTGTGCCTTGGTGGTCACGGTGGTTGGCTCGACGCTTGCGCCGGTGACGGTGGCTGGCTCAACGTTGATGGTGAGCGTGACATCGCTTGGTGCGACGGCTGCGAGCATGACGAACAGGTTGTTCAGGCTGGCTGGAGCCTTACCGGTGACGCTACCACGCAGGGTGATGGTGCCACCTTGGCGGGAAGCCAGGGTTTGCAGGTCGGCGTCGGTCAGTTCGGACCAGGTGACAGCAACGTCAGCGCTGGTGCCGTTGTCGAAGTGGGCAACCACGGTTTGTGGGAGCGTCAGCTCGCCCTTCTTCGTGCCAGATGGAACGGTGAGAGGGGTTGGCTCTTCGACGCTGATAATCTTGGCGGCGACGACGTGAACGGTGAGGGAGACTGGCTTGGAGTAGCCGTCTACCGTGCCGGAGAGCGTGTAGTCACCAACAGTGTGAGTGTCGAGATTGCTGCTATCCCAAGTGACGGGGACGGCTGCTTCATCGCCATTGCTGTAGTGGCCGGTGAGGGTTTCTGGCAGCTTGGCTTGAGTGTCCACAACCACGGTGAGGTCAGCTGGAACGTCGACAGTGTCGAGTGTTGCTGGGGTGACCTTGATGGTTTGGGTTGCTGGTAGCTGGGTACCTTCAACAGAACCAGTGACGGTGAAGGTGCCACCTTCGCGAGCGCTGTACTGGTCCTTGCTCAGGGTGCTCCACACGACGTTAGCAGTGCCTTCTTCGTCGTCAGAGTAGACCACCTTCACTTCGCTTGGCAGTTGGCCGTTCGGGTTGGTGCCGGATGCGACGGTGATTGGTTCTGGGTCGACAACTTTGACGATGTGAGCGGTCACGGTAAGGGTGACGCTGACTTTCTGCTCGTTCTTGGTGCCGGTGAGAATGGTGCCGTTGATCTGCTTTTCGCCGCGCTTGGCGTAGTCGCTTTCGCTGATGTTCCAGGTGATTGGCTCTTGTGTGGTGTCGCCGTTGGACCAGGTGACCTTACCCGTCTTGGCGAGTGCTGGCGCAGTGCCAGATGGGGTGGTGACGTCGGTGTCTGCTGGGGAGAGTTCAACGCTTGCGACGGTTGTTGGCGTGACGTTGATGGTCAGGGTGACTGGCTTGTCCCAGCCGGCAACGGTGCCGTTGAGGGTGATAACACCGCCCTTGCGGGAGGCAAGAATACCCTTCTGTTCAGCGGAGAGGTCTGCCCAGGTGACGGCAACATCGCGAGAGGTGCCGTTGTCGAAGGTGGCGTGAACCGTCTTCGGCAGGTCAAGCTGGGCGGTACCGGAAGCAACAGTCATTTGCTGAGGATTATCAACAGCGGTGATGGATGCTTCGGTGACGTTCACTGTGACGTCTCGAGATTGATCGCCAGAGGTAATGGTGACAGTGGTAGTACCTGGGTTGACTCCGACAATGGAATTACCGTTAACCTTTGCAATGTTCTCATCCGCACTCTTGAGAGAAGTAATGTAGGTAAGCGGTGTGTCTTTATCATATTGGCCGCCAGGGTATACTTCTTTCATTGAAATTGCTTCAGTGGCACCGATTTTCAGGTTAATCGGATTCTTAACAGAAACGTCTTGGAAATGCTTGCCATCCATCGGAAGGGTGAACTTCAAATCACCAGACCAGTTCGTCGCATTTTCATCAGAATCCAGCTTTTCCATACCTTCTCCGGACCAACGCCACTGGTTTGCTCCCGCAAAACCATAAGAAAGCATCTGTGGATCGATGAGGAAAGTGTAATGTCCTGTTACGGCGTTTGGATCTTGATTAACCCAGTATTTTTTCTCGGAGGCCCAATGATCCACTGCCTGCGTTGCAGTTTTATCTCCCCACGATAGAACTTCAGAAGTAGTTGTTGTTCCCTTGTAATACAAAGAGAATGGCCACGTGTGATTAGGGCGAGAATGATTTATCTCTTCTGACATGGTTTCAGCAATGCGCTGGATAGCGATTCGCTCCATTGCATAAGACCAATGAGGATTGAAATAGTCTTCCTTGGAAATACCTAGTTTTTTGAGCGCATCGGGGATCGTCGTTTTTACGGTATCGAATGTTGATGGGTCTCTGTATTCCCATCGAATGTTATTGTTGTAAGCATCCTCACGCCATTTGCGAACAGCGGCGAGCGCTTCTTCTTTAACCCCTTCTTGGTTGATAGATACAGTCGATTCCACGCGTGCGCCTTGCCCGAGGTCAAGGCCTTCTGTGGTATCAATATCCTGAGATGCTGCTGTGACTGCAGTGGTACTGTGTGCGCTACTAACTGGGGTTTCTCCCAGCGCCAATGCAGGCGTTGCGAGGGCGGTTGCGCTGCAAGTTGCAGCAACTGCTAGGCCAGCTAGCAACTTTCGAAGCTTAGCCATTTCTTCCTCATTCCCTTAGCAATTGCACTCACTGTTGAATGCAATACATACAAGTCTACCCCGCGAAGTGTATCGATGCGACAAGTATTCAGAAATATCAAAACGTTGGAATTATGCGATTTCTTAAGATTTTCACTGCGCATTTTTGCTACCAACAATGTCAATACAGGGAATCCCAAACTATTCCATGTTTTTCTCTTCGCAGATCCTACTATTTTCAATGCTGCTTTCGTAACTTTAATTATTTTAAAGTTACGAAAGCAGAAGAGTATGAAGAACTGACAATCTTAAACCATTGAAATAGCAAGGAAAAGAGGAGTGAGAAAAGAGATTTATCGACATATCGCTTTCATAACTTGAAAAAAATTCAAGTTACGAAAGTAGGATGAATCGAATAAGTAAACTCAGCGAAATAGTTGAAGCGAAAAGAGGTAAACGCGAGAGAAACTAAAACACGAGTGTGGCGAATACTCAGACGATGGGATAATGTAAAGAGGGCTGAAACAGCTTTGCGGACATAGTTCATCGGTAGAACGGCAGCTTCCCAAGCTTCAGAGGCGGGTTCGACTCCCGTTGTCCGCTCCATTCAATTCACTCTTCTTCTCCTTGGACGCGGTAAACCATGACTTTGCAGGTGTAGGCTCGCCAGCAGAATTATTGCCAGAGAACAGCAATGCGATTTTCGTGCCATTGAAAGGTATCTGGATGCCAGGGGAAAGACATCTGGGATTTATATGGGATAAAAGGTAGAATTAAACAGATGACCTATGTGTTTTGATGAGAGAAGAACTTTCAGTCAGCATCTGAGGAAGAAAAGATGAGAGAGTCATTCTTTCAGAGAAATGCATAAGAAAGAAAAAGCGATAGGCATTGGTGACGCTCTTTGTGATGCTGCACTTGTGTTCATTGGGTGCATGCGTCCGGCATTCAACAAGGGCTTGGCTCTATGCTCTCCGCTTTGTGCATAAAACAGAGCACCATAATCTGTGCACACAGTAGAAAGCCTAGTGCTCAAGCCAAAAGTGAGCCGTAAAACATAGCTTCTAGCCAGAAACCCGACGGGTAACAGCGAGAACTGCAGGCCTCTCCAACGCCGATCGACTATTGAGGGAGAAAGAGTTGACACGTAGAGTCAAAAGCCTCGTTGCTGCTGGGCTCGCTGCCGCACTGTCACTGGGAATTGGCGGATCGCTCGTATCCACCGCTGCCGCAGATGACAGTGGCCTCGGTAAGCTGGGTGCCACCAGTTACAAAGAGGCAGATTACATTTCCAATGCATCACTTGAAGGCCTTCGCGACTACATGCACGTTGATGTGTCTCAGCTTTCTGCTGAACGCTTCAAGTCCATCGTGGACCGCGCAGTTCTCGTTGAACCACTGACTGATGAAAACTCCAACTATCAGCAAAAGTGGCGTATCACGTGGAACCTCTCCGAAGCTCAGCAGCCACAGCAGTGGCCAGGCGACGGCGCTGTTCCTTACGACGGCTCCGGCTTCGACGACATGTCGAACCCTGATTACTCTTTGATGGTCTCTCAGGACCTCACCATCCTCACTGATAGTGAGCACACACCGCACTGGACGGTGTACAACCGTAAAGAGCCAAACAAGGCTTTTGCTAGTTTTGACCTCCCACTGTGGAAAACAAAGGATGGCGACGTCAAGACAGTCAAAAACCAGTACGGCATGAGCAACACCCTGAAGAACATGTACTACTTCGGTCAGTACAAGGATGCTGACGGGCATGATGCTCCTGCAAACTGGCAAGACCTTGCTAAAGCCTGTCTCGCTGGTGGAAACACCGCAAGTAAAGTGTCCTCCCAGTCTGACTCTCCTTGTGGCGATTACGTCGAATGGCTCAACAAATCCGGTAAGAGCTTTGCCGCTGGCCAATCAGATTTGAGTGATAACAGCACTCGTTACGTTGATGGCAAGAGCTACGAGCGTTCCTTGGAACAGTTCAACATGTTCGCCCAGCAAATCGGAGGCCTGCAAACATTCGAATGGAACACAGGTTCGTTCGACAAGAGCACAGAAAACCTGGGCCAGATTGTGACAGTCGAGTTCACCACCCAGCGCACCCCATGGGCAGGCAATGGAAACGAAAAGGTACACCGCACCTTCGTTGCCGGCCATTATAAGGGAAACTATCGTTCTTACCTGTACCAAGGCACTCAGTTTAAGTACGTCGAAACCCCAGAGAAGGATTCCGACGGCGACGGGCTGACTGACCGTTTCGAGCTGGGTATCGGCACTTGCCCATTCCCTAAGGATTCCGCAGAATATAACGAAACTCCAAACTGCAAGGGTGTTGCAGATCCAACCGACACCGATGGTGACGGTGTCCCAGACGGTAAGGAAGTCAAGTCGCAAACTCCAAAGCTCTACGACACCGGCTTCAAGATCGAAGGCACTGACCCTACAGTTGCCCCACAAAAGCCTTCCAACCCATCAGACCCAACCGGTCACAAGGGCGAAAAGGTCACTGGTAAAACTCGCCCATACGAGACAGTCGAACTCTACGATCTGAGCACCGGCGCCGTCATCGCCTCGACCATCGCAGATGAAAATGGCAACTACACTCTCGAACCAGGCCGCATTCTCTCCCGCACCGACGGCACCGGCGGCAAGCCAAAGAGCTTCAACAAGTACGGCAACAACATCCAATTTGCCTCTGAAGAAGATGAAGCTGCTCGTAAGCCAGTCATGATGGACGGCGGCACTCCTGTTCCTGATGGCGAAAACCATCTCGTTGCAGTTCGCGTGTGGTCAGACGGCATGGACCCACTTCCTGGTTCCGAAGCCACTCGCCCGCAGTTCACCGCTCCAACTGGCGTTCTTCCCAGCCTTAAGGTTGACGAGAAAACTCCAGTTCAGGATCCTCACCACCTCACCGATGACGAGAAGCAGAAGGTCAAGGACGATATCAACAAGTCCGTTCCAGGTGCTTCTGACGTTGTCGTCAACGACGATGGTTCCGCAACGGTCACTATTGGTGGCTCGCAATACACCATCCCTTCGCAGGATCTGATTACAACCGCTCCTGCCTTGCCTGCTGACCCTGCTCACTCCAGCATTGGCCAGCCAAGCAAGACTACCGTTCCGGTTTCTGATGGCACGAGCGCAGATGGTAAGACGAGCTTCACCGTTACCTTGAAGGATAAAAATGGCAAGCCTGTCACTGACGCTGACAATCTGACGGTAACTCGCGAAGACGGTAAGCAAGTAAAGCCTGAGATTGTCAATAACGGCGACGGCACCTACACGGTAACTGTTTCCTCTCAAGAAGCTGGTACCTCGCCTCTCAAGGTGAGTGTCGGTGACACTGAGATTGGCAGCACCACACCAATCACCTTCGAACAGCCTGCACCAGCTAAGCCAAACATTCAGGTGAGCACCTCCCATTGCTCTGCCGTGGTGGCTGATGGTAAAGCAAGCTGCCCAGTGACCATCACGCTGACCGATAAGGACGGCAAGGTGATCACCGATGATATGAGTGATTCGGTGAAGTTGACTGCCTCCGGCCCAGACGGTGCAACAGCAACCTTCTCCGAGCTCAAGCAGAACCCAGATGGCACTTACACTGCCACGATGACCAGCACGAAGTCGGGAGATTTCACCGTCACGGCAACGCAAGGTGATGAGCCAAACGCAGTGAGTGCTTCGACAACGGTCACCTTCGTCCCAGGCCCACTCGCCACAGTTTCTGACTGGACTGGTTTGAGCAGTGACAACGATCCATGGGCTGCAGGCACTCCTGTTGACGATGTCACCATGAAGGTGTCTGACAAGAATGGCAATCCATTGCTGCCAGGCACTGAAGTGTACGTCACTGTTCCAGGTGTTGAGAACCCAGTGCGTGCTGTAGTCGATAAGAACGGTGTTGCTCACCTCGATCCATTTACGCCAACCAAGGCTGGCGCTGATGGCACGATTAGCGTGTACCCATCTGAGGATGACGCCAAGAAGGGTAACAACGGTGTAGCAACTGAGGAATCTCCTGCCACTACTGCTGGTGCGTTCAACCCAGCTACTTCGGAAATCTCCGTGAGCAGCGGTGATAAGAAGGTCGGAGATTCTCACACAGTGACAATCTCCCTGAAGGATCAGTATGGCAACCCCATCACCGACCCTGAAGCTCAAAAGCAAGCTCAAGAACAGCTGAAGGTCAACGTCACCAACGGCAGCGGCAACGCGACTGTTGGCGAATTCACCCCAGTTGAAGGCCAGCCAGGCGTGTTCACTGTTCCAGTGACTGCCACCAAGCCAGGTGACTATACGATCACTGTTTCTGCGGGTGACACTCAGCTCAAGAACAGCCCAGCTACGGTGAACTTCGTCGAGCCGCAGCCATCTGCGGAGAAGACCACCTTCAGCG